>Ga0210040_10005005_pt1 | contig 17022 bp, 21 predicted proteins | sample CryGeyCG12114_NA_FD_185462 | JGI IMG/M metagenome (GOLD analysis project Ga0210040, IMG submission 185462) | Groundwater microbial communities from aquifer - Crystal Geyser CG19_WC_8/21/14_NA (SPAdes) (version 2) | ecosystem: Environmental > Aquatic > Deep subsurface > Groundwater | place: USA... | reverse complement strand
AGTAAAAAAAATTCTTTTTAGATTCTAAAACAGCGAAAAAAGTACTGTTCTTTTTTACGACAAGCAAAAAAATCACATGAAAAAATTCGAAAGAAAGAGAAAAAGTAGTCCTTTAGACTCACAGACAGAAATCATGTTTCAGAGTCCAAAGCACAAAACAAAATCTAAAGCACAGAAAAAAATCACGCTTCAGAATCTAATAAAGCACAGAAAAAAATCACGCTTCAGAATCTAATAAAGCACAGAAAAAAATCACGCTTCAGAATCTAATAAAGCACAGAAAAAAATCAAGCTTCAGAATCTAAAGCACAGAAAAAAATCACGCTTCAGAATCTAATAAAGCACAGAAAAAGATCACGCTTCAGAATCTAATAAAGCACAGAAAAAAATCAAGCTTCAGAATCTAAAGCACAGAAAAAAATCACGTTCCAGAATATAAAGCACAGAAAAAAAACACGCTTCAGAATCTAAAGCACAAAAAAAGTCACGCTTCAGAATCTAAAGCGCAAAACAAAATCACGTTTCAGAATCTAAAGCACAGAAAAAAATCACGCTTCAGAATCTAACGCACAGACAAAAATCACGTTTCAGAAATTCAGAATCTAAAGCACAGAGAAAAATCACGCTTTAGAATCTAATAAAGCACAGAAAAAAATCACGCTTCAGAATCTAACGCACAGAAAAAAATCACGTTTCAGAAATTCAGAATCTAAAGCACAGAGAAAAATCACGCTTCAGAATCTAATAAAGCACAGGAAAAAATCACGTTTCAGAATCTAAAGCACAAAACAAAATCACGAAGCACAGTAAGGTTTCTAATAGGTTTTAAAACATTAAAAATTTAACACTTCTGATTCCCAAAACCCAAAACAACACTTTACAACACAATTTAAATCTCAAACTCACATTTTTCGATTTTTCGAGTCCTTCTTTCAAGAAAACATTCTGCTCCTTCGCCTTTTTCAAAGTCTCATTCCAATGAGAATTCAATTTGAAAATTCTGGCTTTCAGTGTAGGCACTAGGTTGTCATCCGCTTCTTTCAAAAGACCCTTCCCTGTAGAGTTCAGTCCATTGAATTTGGAAGAGAGGGTTACAAAATCCACTTGCAAGGCCTATCACAAACACACATTCATGAAAATCGTTAGTTTCCTGATCAAAGGCTTTCCAAAAAGACATTTTTCCCCGATATTTACATTAGATTGCTCCAGCTGGGCCTCCAAAGTATCTACATCTGCTATAGCAGGGGACTCTGCACACACAAATACATCCACTTCTTCTAACCAACTTTCTAAGCTCGTCATGTCGGTCTGCCATTGCTCCAGTTGTTTAATCACTGCAATGTACAAAATAGTTGTAAATTTGTCATCATCATTTTGAATTAACTAGCTATGCTGCACTCTTTAAATCTGTTTTTGACCACTTTTCATTGGATGAAACTCAATTCAGTTGCCTCCTTTAAAAAATAAAAATGATCGGGTTTTGAATTTGAATCTAAACAACGAATTTTCAGTACCTAAAATTGATAATTTAAAATTGAAATCAAATTTTTTCAGGGCTCTGGAATTTAAAACATGATATTTGTCAGTGCTTTAGAGCCTTACACATGAAATTTTTCATTGCTTTAGAATCTAACATATACATTTTTCAGTGCTTTAGAATCTAACACATGAAATTTTTCAGTGCTTTAGAATCTAACACATACAATATTCCAGTGCTTTAGAATCTAAAACATGATCAGTGCTTTAGATATTATTCTATAAAATGAACTTTTAAAATGCTTTAGGAACTAAAGCATGAAACTTTTTAGTGCTAGCTGTGGACAAATACATACAACACATGGTATTGTTAGCCCAAAAAGTGTAAAAAATGTAACCAAGTATTTCACATACTAGAACAAAGACTGCCACTTTTTTCCTCCAGTAAAGTCTTGACTTCAATAAATCTAACTTTAAGCTCTTCAATATCACCCCCTCCAGGAATTTTAGCGTTTTTTATGGCCCCCAGATTTTTTTCGTGTTCACTGGCTTCAGCCATACATTCGTCTATCTTCTGTTGCGTCGCTTTCATCCCCCCAAGTTCTATCATCTTTCCCTGCAGATTAAATTGAAATCTAAAAAATGAACATTTTCCCCTCAACTTTAATTTTTTTAAATCTAACAAACTAACCTGATCATCCACAGACAAAAGAAAACTTTCCGTATGATTGATCCAGTCACTAATAATATGGGAAGACTCAGCAAATTTATCTTCCATAGACATATCATTCATATCCTCTAATTGGCTCAATTTTTGTCCAATTCTGTCTACAATTGTGTCCCACATTTTTGAAAATTTTTCCACATCACATTTCAACTCGCTATCTTCATTAGCTTGATCGTAACTAGTGAATAGTTCTTCCGCTTTAATTTTCAATTTCTGCACTCGTGGTTCATGGGAACGCAAAGTCTTCTTTTTTACACGGCATTGATCCAAAAGTTTCCGGCCTTCATTTGAGATTGGACTCAAATCCCCTTGATTGTCTAACCATTTTTCGTAGGACTGCAAAAACGATACAAACCCATTACAAATCAAAGTCTCTACTCTGCATACAATTTTTTCAACTTACGGATAGAATATTGGTCATATTCCCAAGCTCCCCTTGTAGCTGCTTTTTGGCTAGTAAAAAGTCTATCAGTAATTTTCTTGTACGCAAAGCTTCCTTAACTTTTTCCCACTTCTGGGTCAATTCGTCTACTTCAGTTTCGATTTCTGACGTGTCTTGATTATCTATACAACAAATTTAAATGCTGTCAACGTCAACACCATTGCAAAAACTCTATAAATGTAGATTTTCCTACCTTTTTTCAAATGCTTGATAAGAGTGGCCGAGTCGGCCATTGCAGAAGCGTAACATTGTTCATTTTCAGCCAACTCGGCTTCCAAATCTTCCCACAAAATGAGTTGCTCATCCACACTCAGTTCATCAAATGTACAATTCCCGTCAGCAGAGTCCACTAAACCTTCGGTTCGGAGTATCCATTCATTCACCTTCTTGAGGGAACTATCATACTCGTTCATGATTTTAGTTTTCTTGGCTTTCGGGAAATCCTATATCAAAGCAAACCACAAATTAAACAATGTGTCAAGCTTCAAGTATATCAGTTAGATAGTTAGTTGAAACAAAACTTCAAAAGAACTCAAAATCTGTCAGAAACTGTACCTGAAGTTTAGACAAGGCAATAATATCCACCATATCAATAGATCGATCAGGTTCAGCCCCTGGGGTTTTCTTTCGAATGGTAACACCGTATTTACTCATCTAACATAGATTATTGTTAATAGTTGGTTAGTTTATAACACACAAAAATCACACGGTTATATCAGTTATTTATGGCTGAAAAAACACTCGTCACTCGGGAGCATAGAAAAGCAAATATTTCAAAACGTACCCGCTGACTCTGGGCTTCCATGATTTGAGAGAGGGCTTCCCATTTATCTTGGAGCCCTTCAATTCGTTCCAGGAACTTTGAACCATTATCACCCAAACTAGAGCTGGTGACATTCGGATCCGCGTCCGAGCTTTGTTGAAATGCACAACCATTGGCTTCAGACTCGTCTACCAGTTTTTGGACGGAATGGTGCAGTTTTGAAATCTCCTCCATTTTTTCTTCCATTTCTCCTTGGAGTTTCTAAAGAAATGGGAAAATATTTGTGAAAAAACTCCCATCAACTTGTAATATAAAGTAAAGTGAAAAATTATCTGAAAATTGTATGTGTTTCAGTCAGTGCTTTTAGAACCATGAAAATTTTCACTGCCTTAGAATGCCAGCTATGCATTTTTTACTGGTTTAGTTTTTTAGTGTGAAAATTTTCAATGCTTTAGGATCAGAAGTATGAAAAATTTCCATTTCCACTGCTTTAGTATCTAAAGGATGAAAATTTTCACTGCCTTAGAAAGCCAATTTCCAACTATGCATTTTTTACTGCTTTAATATTTTAAGTGTGAAAATTTTTTCTTCCTTAGAATCAAAAGCATAAAAATTTTCCCTTCCTTAGAATCAAAAGCATAAAAATTTTCCCTTCCTTAGAATCAAAAGCATAAAAATTTTCCCTTCCTTAGAATCAAAAGCATAAAAATTTTCCCTTCCTTAGAATCAAAAGCATAAAAATTTCCATTTCCACTGCTTTAGAATCAAAATTATGAAAATGTTCACTGCCTTAGAATCGAAAGTATTCACTGCTTAAATTCACAATTTCACAGCATCAAACCAGAATGCAAACCACGGATTTCACAAAAACTTATATCTTTTCCCAAAAAAAAAAACAAATTGTCAACTTGCAGACAAAAGACAAGAGCTTACCTGTAATTTCTCAAATCTTTCCATAAGAGATTCCTCGCAAGTCTCATTAGGATTCGCTTCTACTTCCTTCAACTTCTTTTCTTGCGTTTGAAGCCACTCTTCCAGTTCCGCTTGTTTCGATAAAAACTCGGGAACCACAGTCTTCATCTGTACCAAATTTTTGCCCCTCTTTTCCGTCCACGTGCAAATATGGGACCATCGCTCACTAAGTGCACTTAATTGGTCCTCCATATTGGCAAACTCGGAATTGCCTTCAGGATTGCTTTCATCTACCACTACAACCAGGTTAGAAAAGGCCACAACACGTTCCTGTTGCTTGAGAATGTCTTCATGAAGTTTTTGCTGCTCTTGGATTTGAGATCCTAAAGCCTCCAAGTCGTGCAGGGACGGTGGTTTCATTTGAGAAATTCGGTCTTCAGTTCCAGTCAGGAATTCTTTAAGCGCTTCCAATTCCGCCAGTTGCTGGGACATAAGTTTTTCATGGATTCTAAAAAAATAATCATTTAAATGAAGAATGGGCACACATTTATTACAGCTACCACTAAGCATTCTCAATTTATTCAACATTCTATTCAACTCTCACTTGTTTTGCCGATCCATTGCTTTCACACGCAAATCTTCCCATTTGGTATTCAACAACTTCATTTGAACCCGAACTTCCTCCATTTCTGGTGCTGGCAATTTCCCTTCGGATAAAATTTTTGATCCCTCTTGTAAAACTTCCCCCACATCCCCTTGGTGGTCCGTAAGAGACAACATAAATTTCTGTCGGGTAACAAAATCCATTTAGATTCAAGATTTACTGCACATATCTGTACATTTAGACTCTAAACATACCTCGTGTTCTTGAAATTGACTTTTCACTTCATTCAGGTCGTCCGAAATGTTGGCCATCGAGTCAACTTTATCATCAGCAATGAGCAGCCAAGATAAAACTTCTTCCACAATATTTTGATACGAACTCAATTCTACTGATGGACCCCGAGACGCCTCTTCCTCGGCTTTGGCAGTTACTATTGCTTTATTCAGAGTCTCCGTTGTGGGCAATGGTGGCGGCTCTAGCCCACTTTGAGCCAATGCTTGGAAAAGGCACATTACGTACATCATGACGGATTTCTTGTCCGGTACTGGAGTGTTCACATCTGCAGAGAAGAACAAAAAGGAATATGAGATACATCACCTTTTTCATATATATACATATGTATACACCAAGAAAAACGTTATACCTTCAGGATCCAGTAGCTTCTCAATCCCTAGGGCTTCTTGAGCGGCCGCAAAAACTATGGAAAGTCTTTCATTTGGATCCGGTTTGGACGCAATGGTTCCAAAATCAATTATTTCTGGACGCCAACGGTGCACTAAAGCTGCGAATGCTAATCCATCTGACCATGATGTGCTGAAGTTTTTTATGTCCACCCCGGGATATGGCTGCAACACAAAAAAAAACATGAACAACACGTAGTAATGCATATTACCAAAAAAGTATAAAACTTAAGAATCCTTATTTTACAAACCTTTGTGTTCAATTGGCACCAGGCGAGTAAAGCTTTCTCCAAATTGTTTTGATGCATGGATGCCATCAATTCTTTCATGATGTCGTTTACCTGCAAAAAAATAGATTGCATATTCAAAATGTTCACATCTAATACACAAATTAGGAAAATAAATTGAGGTTTTTACCTGCCAATGCAAGAAAACGGTCCATGCCAAAGCTAGCGTGATTTTCGCATTCCCATCCACGATATCATTATTGCTGATATTCACCAATCGCACATTCTGCTCCTTCAATACCTCCAAAGCTCGACTTACATTGTTCAAATGGTGGACACGCATTCGCCCTTTTTCCCGTTTCTACATGTTAATTCATATTGGTTAGTTACAGTTAGCATATAACCCGCAAAATTACTGCCAAAACTATATTTTTTTCTCACAAAAGTTCGATTGGTCAAAACTTCCAACAAAGACAGCAGTCTGGTCCCATCCCTTAAATCGAGAAATAGATCCTTCACAGGGGTATGACTGTTCCCCTATTCATTTCATTCAAACACAAATTACATATAATGCCAAGTTGGTAAATAAATGTGTCATTGCCCATGCAATTAAAATGAAGATATCGTGTTTTTGTGTCAAGTATGTTTCGCTCTGTTCCCAATCTCTAATTTTTTTGGCATTTCTCCAGGTATATAATATGTACAGCAGCTGGCCAACCTATAGCTGACTGAACTGATAATAGCATTTATAAACTAACAGGCATCCGCCTAATTAGATGCATGATTTAGGATTTCCGTTTTTAATGATATGCATGAAAAGATTATGGTCTACATACTTCAGATGATAGACCTACATAATTAAAGTTAGAAATACAAGTAGATAGCGTGCCAAATATGCAAATAAATACAAAAAACTATTCACAACGGGTATTAATAGCAAGAAATTATATTATAACAGCAGTATATGCAATTAGGAATCCTTAAGCATGGCTGTTGAGCAATTAGTAACTTACTAAAATTAAGAACAATTCTACAAATCAAAAGTTGTCAGTCTCAATTTACAGATCACAATTCCTTTCATATTAGTATCACTATCGTAGGGCAATCCACTAATCAACCAACACTAAAATACAAGAAATTTCTGCATTTACCTAAAATCAACAATTCAATTTACTCGTTCCACCAAAATCCTATTCCTAATCAATGTAAATCAACATAAAATCACCCCTACAAACTAAAAAGTAACAAAAAACATTCAAAATATCAAATCTAACACTGTTTGTATGTTAATGCACAGCAAGAAGAAATCAACAGGTCAAACAAAACAGAAAAAATCAGCTTTTTCGCCAAAATAATGAATAAGGAATTTAAAAAAATACCATGTAAAGTCACGATGCAGATAAATGCGAGAGAAATAAGCATAAAAATGCATGGACTTTTTTCTGCACAAAAGATCCACTCAATCTAAAAAGACGCGAGAAAAGTCATTAGCAGCAAAGCTCATATTACATTTTGGGCATTTTCGCTGACGACTGTTGTACCGTCTCGAAAGACATTCATAGCAAAACATGTGGCGGCATTTGCTCAACACACAGTCCTTCCTATTAGTTTTGCATGAAGGACAAGTCAATATCTCTTTATACTCCCGAATCTCTTCTAACAAAACCTCATCCCCATTCCCAACCGATTGATGCTTCTCTACTCGAGCCATCCTTTTCTGGAGCACACACAAATCTTCTTCCAATCTGTTTCTCACAAACCCTTCTCCTTCCAATTCGGACATTTTTGCACCCAAAGTTTCAGTCAACTCTTCAATTTGACCTGGGATAGTATAGGGGGAAATAAACTTACTATTTCAACAAGAAGCAGTAATTCATAATGTCATCCATTGCAACGTGTTTGAGTCCGAGTGAAGTAAAAAGCAAAGCACATAAGTCAATTAGGCACAAAATATTTTCCATTTAACCAGCTTATAAAATAATAGAGCTGTAATACTTACAAACGCAATTTGACTTTACCAAACGAACACCAAAACGAGATAGTTTGACACAATGTTCAAATTGCTTAATTCTGTAAGCGGATTCGCACATTAGAGCCAAACACGCCGCAAAGTTACAGTATCACTCACAGACTATACTATTCATAGCGCAAAATGTTTCTCACAAACGGAATTAAAAGTACAGCTCCAATTATACCTTGATAATGATCAACCCGAGTCCTCAAATCGGTGACCATCTGTGTGCGTTCCAAAATCTCCTTCCGATTCCTTTCCATATCTTTCCTATTAGAATCCACCTCCTGTTGCAACTGCTTTGTACAGTTCAAATGACACTGCACCTTGTTTTCCAACTCCGTAATAACTTCATTCTTGTCCTGAATCATCAGATTCTTGGAATTCACTTGCATTTGCAATACGTTGGTCAGCTCTTTTTCAAAACCCAGCAATTGGGCCACCTTTTGCATCTTTTCCATCAGTTCCTTGTTTTCATTATCCTTTTTCTCGATCTTTTCCAGCAACACCCCATTTTGAACTACGTAATTAGTAAATTAGCCAGATTTTAACCTGATACATAACTGTAAAGGATTACAATACAACTAACAATACGTCCCACTTTCTAAGTCCAGAATAGAATACAACATCGATTCACAAATTCCCGACTAGCTATCAAACTAGCTTACCAAATATGCCATTTTAGCTAAAAATTTACCCTGCAAATTTTCGCACGCCAATCCGGTAATCTCCATCTCTTTCATGAGCATTGTAATCTCCTTCTTGTGGTTCATCATATCTTCCAGAAAGTTAGAAACCTGATCCTCCAAGCAATTTATTTGCTTTCTAAGGTTTGTAGTTTCTGCACACTCTTGCAAACGTGAGACTGCCTCAAGTTTCTCTTTTAGGTCACAAACTTCCGCTTGGAGAATTTTTTCTGACGCCATAATTTGTGCCTTTTCTCGCACGTCTTTACTGCATTTGCTCTTGAACATTTCCAGTACAACTTTTGCATCTTTCAGTTCCCCTTTGGTTTGCCTTGTTCAATTTGGAGAATGATGAGTTACATTACACAAGCCATGCATAACCTACAAACAACTATAACGAACTGACTGCAACTTACTTGAGCAAAATTTCTAACTCTTTGATCTTTTCATTCAACGTACACTCCCGTGGAGGCAAAGCTTTCAGTTTTACCAAGTTGGTCAACTCTGCGACAGTGTCAGAATACATTTTATTGTATGTCTCCCCTTTCCTAGTCAAATGCTCCTTATGAGTAGTCAAAGATGCGACCAAAATTTTCATTTCTTCATAGCTGTCATTCTTGATTCTAAAATTGTCAGCTAGAAGATCGTATTTGTCTTCCAAGAGACTCACTTGAGCCCTCAATTCGTTGTTATGTTGGGAAAGTATACCCAACTCTTTTTTCTGGTCTTCGTCTTTCATTCCTTCGGCTCGTTCCATTTTCTTCACACTGTTTTCGAACTCTGTGCCCATTCTACGAGCCCTACAAAGTCAAAAATACATCTAACTATGTACACAACCTATTAAGAAATCTGTGCAATTTGTTGTGCTAGCTAACTAACTTGTCACATTCCGCAATATACAATGCCTTGTATTTGGAAAGCTCTTCACATATCAATGCGAAATGAGTCTCCAGTCCTTTGTATTCCGGTGTCTCCCATACCACGGCAGTAGGCAAATGCTTCATTTGCAAGCGAAGTTGTTCCTGTTGTTTGATTGCAGTTGCCAATGAATTTTGCATTTGGTTCAACTCTTTGAGTCGATTTTCGGCCAATGTACAGTATTCTTCGTTTTCTTGGCGTAGCTTTTTTATTTCGTGTTCTACTCGACCTGTCACTGATTTCAAGAAGCGTGTAATATACATTATAATACAGATTAAGCCTAGAAATTACAGTTAGTAAAACGAATAAGAAATCAACTAATGTCTGTAACTTGCCAAGCCAAAAAAATTAAACAAAGGCGTCTTTTTCTATAAAGTACAAAAATGCACTGCGCATGTCAGAAAGATGGATTGACAATTGAGCTGAAAAAATGCTATCTTTGCACCTGCGCACTAGCTTCATTGCATTGAATTGGGTAAACGAGCTAACATTGAGTATAGCATTTCATTTGTAATCATAAACTAGATCTTAACGAGCCATGTCAATAAAGTTGACGATAATGAGCCACCTAAAGTCACGAAACGACAATCTGTTGAAACTTAAAAAAAAAACAGTTAACCTACCGGGTTCAGAGACTCGATGAGTGGAAAACTTGAGCTGTTCTTTCAACTTCGTGATTTCAGCCTTGAGCTTTTCAGAATCCGCAGATGCCTTGGAATTGATCCAACTCAAATCTGCGCACTGGTTCTCTAATTCTTCAAGTTTGACTCGACTCGACTCAATCATTTGTCCTCTCCGGTCTATTTCTAAAGACAGTTGATGCTCTCGCTCCAAACACGTTGTGTTCACTTCCCTGAGTGTTTGTGCCTCCTTTTCCAATGCAACAAATGCATCAAACACTGGATTCAACTCTGGAGTCATCTTGTTCTTGTCAGTACTTTGAATCCATTCAATCAAAACAGCATTCCGTTTCTCTTGTTCCGTGATTTTGTTCATAACTTGTTGTGCCAACTTTACAGACTCCTTGACACGGAGTGACAACGCGGATTCCAGTTCACTTTTGTCCATACTAGAAAGACTGGTGAGAAACGATGTGGATGTATCTATGCTCCCAGTGGTTTTACGATTGAAAGCAGAATCTAGTTCCCCAAGTCGCTTCATAAATGCCCTGTTGTTGTCATCCATTCGATTCCAATATCGATTCACTGTGGCCAGAACGGCGTCATCTTGGATTTGACGTTTTTCTAGTCGTTTGTTTTTCTCTTTTAACAGCTCAAGCTTTTTGGTTTTGGTTTCTAGCAGTTGTTTAAGTTTCCCGAATTTGAACACCATTAATTTGGTATCCATTTCTTGTAGAGTGGATATGGGCCCGATTTCAGGGATCGTGGGAGTATAAGCTGACATTTTGGGAATAAGGGGAGCAAAGTTTTAAGCAAAGTTAGGAGGAAAACTTTTAGTCCAACAATTTAGTCAATGCTTCAGTTCTGTAGGAAAGCAGAGATAAGACAACACACTATTGGTAAGACTTTTATAATACCGGCGCGTCAGGCGTTATTAAGAATCACACACAGGCAAACTATAATTTGGTTACGGATACTTGATAAGTTAATACTTTTATCATACATTTCAGCATCAATCAGCTAATGAAATATGAAATACATAGCTTCAGCAAGGCAAAGTCACTTTAAGAATGCTAACAGCGGTCTTTAGTCACGTAATTATCTAATCTCAGCTAAAGTAATAACCTATTTGCTAACGTGCATAATTAAACTAACGAACAAACGAGCTGTCAACTAAAACAAAGCAAAAGTAAGATAATCTACATGCTTTGACTTCAGAACGTTGGAAATTCAAACAATTAATCACATAGTTAACTCTAGTATCTATGGATGGAATGAAATATGAATGAGTGGTTCGAGCGTAGAATTTTTGAAAAGTCTATCAATGGCACGGGTGGAAAATATTTTTTGAAAAAAATGTTACCCGATAACCATTAATAATTTGCCCGAAAATTAACATACCGATCTGCTCATTTTTGAGCAAAATTTTTGAGAAATAGGGTAAAATTGCAGTATTTTTTAGTAAATTTGGGCTAAAATACGGTTTATGGTACATTTTTTGTTACTTTGGGCAATTTTTACCCGAAATTTTAAAAAATCTGCCCAAAAGTTGCCCCTACCCAAAAATTTTTCCATAACCTGGTTACCGAGTTATGATGGATTTTCCACCCGTGATCAATGGATCAATTATAATTGATTTCTGTTTTTTACAGATCCTATGTTTGTGACTACGAAATATGCTGACTGTATGGTATCGGTATGATTATGCAATGCATTTGATGATTTCAAACCGAAAGAAAAATAAAATCTCACCCGAGCCAACATCGAGTTTATCCATTTGCCGAAGGTTTTCTTTTGTACGTCCTCTCGTTCATCTACAATTCGTAATAATGGAATTAAAAACTTGAAGCAAGGATTTTTTACATTTACCATTCCATAACCCGATCCCTATTGAGATAGATGCAAAAAAAATACAATCGTCAATCCAGTTACCAAAGAAAAGAGTAGATCCAGGATAAGACATTATTTTTCACAACTCACAACTCATACATATAAAAAAAGTGTCGACAAAATACCAACCACATGATGCTTGAAAACTAGCTAACTATTAAAGAATTCCTGTGCACCAAACAATTTAGTTACTAAAATCGGACGGAACTATAAGCCAATCTAAAAGTGACGAACCAACATAATGATCGACTCAAAACAATCAACAGGTGAACCGTGAACCTGAAATGAATGATTTTTTGAACAGTGTGCGGTTTTGGCTCGCACGCGTCCCTTCACTGCTCAACAAGTGCTTCTGTAAAAAATGCTAAGCTCATCAAAAGTTATGAACGGAATGCAATGCCAACACAGTGTATTGAATATCACTTCGTTCATTCTCTGATAAAAGGGAGTTTGCGCTTTTACAAGTCAACTGACAAAACAAATACGAATCCTATCTCGTTCACGTTAAACAGTCGTAACTTAAAGTGAACAAGATAGGACTCGTATTTGTTTTGTCAGTTGACTTGTAAAAGCGCAAACTCCCTAAAAGCGCATACAATGTCAACAACACATTCCTTATGTGTTATGTTCCTGGATAAACTTTTAATATCCTCCTCCAGGCCACTTTTAAAGTGTTCATAAACCATTTATGGTCAACAGTCAACACTGCATAATATAAACCAAGCCTACACGTAATTTGGTTGATTCTAAATCTGACTGAACAAAATACAATCAGCTGTAGAATTATACAGCAACATTTTTAATATTAGTTTTGCTCATTGAGCACTTCATATAACTTTTGAATATCCATGCATAAGAAAATAAATAAATAATCAATCATTTTTGGAAATGTGTAGTCAATACATGTATCTAATCTTCTGTCCTTGGCCCACAGAGCTGAGTTAATATAGATAGCTATAGTTAGTAGTTCCTTACACAACTTTTCTGTACACAAAACTGTATCTAAAAAGATGGTCAACTGAGAATACATGAAAACTGTTTCTGCATACTCTCGTGCCTACAGGTTTTCCAGCTACAAAACTTTACTTTTAGTTAGTTAGCAAACAAAAATTTCCCGTTTTCAACAAATATTTGCTATTTACCTGGATCATAGTCTGTCGCCGTAGTACGTTTACTTTGAGCCGGACGCATGATTCAAATGCACTTATGGGCACCACCTACACACTAACACTTTACTTCGCATTCCACATGCATATGGTCATATGTGGGAACTAAGTAGTCAGAAATATCCTATTCAAAAAACACAAATATCCTCCCAAAACAATACACTCAACTCGCTTATAACTAACTAACTCGTATTGCAAATTTGCTGCACAAAGTCGCACTTTCCACAACAATTTCACTCATCCACTCTTGATAGATAAGACAAGGTGCCACATAGTTCAATATTATGAGCCCTGCGTTTAAAACTCCCTGTTAACTTAATACAATTCTTAGACTCACTGCATGTGTGTGTTGGAAAAAATAATGAGTTGTTATTCTCTCACAAACAAACTAACTCATCATCATGCATGGATAGATTCCTAACTAACTAACTTAAACACTTTTTCGGGGTCTCAGTGAGCCAAAAATTCTTTCGGGTGCAGCCACTGCTACTTAAATTGCATTATATCTGCTTCCAGAGTTTTTAACTTTCTTAACTCTAGTTTAAAGTCCCGTTTTTCGTTTGCTGGGGTTAGAAATCTATGCTATTTACCAATTGCTGGTGCTAACTAACTAGCTAATCTAACTTATAGCATTTACGATTATTATACAACAGTAGCTAGCTATAGTATACAATACAGTTTTGGTTCCGCAGCATAAATTATGATAATTCAGCCATTCACTGAGCTACTTAAATCTCTACTTAACGGCCAAAAGTCAATATACAACAAAGTTAGTTGAGTCAGCAAATATAGGCTTGACTGACGGAACTAACTAACTAACTGGGTGATCTCAAGTTAACACACAGATGATTACATTCTGTGCGTATACACGTCTCCTCCTTTTTTCCATGCAGTTTGAGTCTCCAACAAGTATGTTCGTGAATATTCATAAAAGGGTTAGGCTCTACTTTATAGCTATTTAGTTAGTTAGTTAATGGACAAATTCTTAAGCTTTAAATCTGTATGTAGCCGTAACACAGGATAATTTGGCCTCTCTCATAGTTAGCCAAGTAAACTTGTGAAGCGATATAATATTGTATACAGTTTTTTGGAAAATGTGGGATAAACTGGGATTTTTACGGGACCCTACTATTATTATTATTCTGTTTCCGGTGCTGTAGACGTAAACTATTCAGTCAGTCAGAGAATACAAAGGGTGATCTCCACTTTTACTCTCATTCTACGTAGGTTACATAGCCTGCGTTTTTTGTATATACAGTTACTTATAGTTGCCTTATTTACATCTTGAGCAAAAGTGTTCAACACATGTGGCTTTGAAACGGAAATACAAGTATTTTTTAGTTAACACAGACCCAATAGTGTGTAAATGGAATTTTATCTGACTAATTAACAACTTTAAATTTGATGATTCTCCTCGTTTAGCAGGATTTGTTTCATTTATTTAACTAACTTTAGCATATTAGAATTAAATTAGGTAAAATGCCTAAAAATATTTGAAATCCGGCTTTCTGTTTAGTTGATATTTGGCCTAACCCATATACTATATAGGAATAGAAACGTGCACCATGTTTTTTAACTTGTCATTCAACTGTCTACATTTTCTTGTAATCTCTGTTCACTATCATTCTTGCCATCACTATACACATTTGCTGCACAGCTTTTATCAGATTTTGGATTCTATTTAGCTACGTAAAACCGCAAAATGGTATTTCTATTGTGTGCAATCAAGTCAATTTAGATTGCAAATTAAAAAACACAGAGGTTGTATAAATGTATTGGACCATAAAATTTCAAATTTTCATTAGAATCACTAGAATTTAATAGTTGAAATAACGGCAAAGCAATATTATGATAGATGAGTATTTATCGGCTGGCTATTACTTATTGGTGGCATGCCATTGTCACCTTCCCAACAAGATAGATCGCTAACTAAAATCTGCATAGGCAAATTTCCCTTGTCATTTTTCATTTCAAAAACGATGGATTGTCCAAAAAAATGCGATATAAAGGAAAATCGATTTTCACACTTACATTTTCCTTCCTTGATCCGATCTTGATAAATCTCGAGTTCGTCTTTTTTCTTGGGTCGGCTGGTCAATTTTTCTTCTTCTTCCATTTTCTACCTGCGCCTCCCGTTTCAATTATGCTCTAGTTATCTTCATTCTCTGCGAAAAATATTGATTTCATGATAAGAGACCATGACTGTCTATTCTATTGTGTTCATACAAATTTTTGGCAAAACTGTTTGGAATACAAATTCAGTTAAATTCAATAGATTTCATGTACTTTTGTTTGTAAGATTTTTCATAGATGGCTCTCCAGTGCCATGTTGTCACTTTTACAAGGTTGCACGCATGCATGTAATGTTTGCAAAAAAATTGCCGGTTTTCCAATTCATTAGCGAAATTGAATTCCTATATAATATAGTTGGGTATGTAAATCTTTTAATTCTACATTTTGCTGCATTTGGCTTTTAGTTAGTTAGTTGATCCTGCATTGAAATTTAAGGATTACAAAAGTTCTATCAGTTTTCTTCTTTTTGGATTAGCATTAGATACACAAAGAGTGCTGAGAATAAATTATGCCCGATTCAAGAGGAGCATTGAATAAGGATCTAAAGATTGTATTCATTTTTACCTAGGGTAGTTAAATTTTGGAAGAAAATCAATAAAGTCCAGAAATCTGCCTCTTTTTTGAACCCTAAAATCGGGCAAACACCATTAAACTAGCTCTCTTGTGTGCAAGGCAAGGGGTTCATGAAAACTTTACGAGCAAAAAATCTCATGTTGGACGTGACAGAAAGCACTTTTCACACAGTTGGAAAAGAAGATTTCATTTAATAGTGCTCTTACTAGCCATTGCTTTGGCATACCTTTGCATTGTACTTTTTTTGCGTTATGGGGAGATTTCAAAGACAATTGAGTTAAACATTCTACTACACAAAGGTTATAGATATAGAGAAAACTTAAATCAAATGGGGGATTCAAATCTCATTTATATTTTACTTCTTTGCATCATACACAAAACACAGGCAATAGGATTTTCATGCGTGCAAGCTCTGAATATAAATAATATCGGTGTCTATTTTCAGCTATTTAAAGTGTAAAATAGCCCCCACTGTAAACAAACCGGATATGATATTTTTCCCATTTCACGTAAAAACATGATTTTTTTATTCATCAATCACATAGGTTTACAAGATTAGCCGAAATTCAAATATTTATTAGCCCCATGCCATTCAATTTTGTTGGGCTAATAAGGTATCTAATAAAGTTGGAATTCAAAGAATATCAAACTGCGTTGCTCAAAAATCATGTCATCCCAGATTCAATAGTTGTCCCTATGCTTCTATTATAGTGCAGTATGTAAAAGTAGAATATTTTCCACGAAACTAGTAAGAAGATCAAATATTTACGTAGTCATTTGGATTACTTAAGCATGGAATCCCAGAACTGGCTGTCAATTGCATGATATGTGACACAGGTGCTTAAAATCTTTGAACTTATGAAAATGTCATGTTAAATCTTACCCTATAATGACAAAAATTAACCTCACGTCTCTACACATATAGATAGCAAATGTTGCCAAAAAATTCGCTGATTATTTTGGCAATGAAGTAGAAACAATATTTTCACAGCCTTTTTTTCTTGAGTCGGCTTCACTAACTAACTAACTAACTAACTACACGTATAAACTAGAACAAACTTGTAGAACAAACTGGGAATCAAACTACACAGTGTTAATATCTCATGGACACGACATTTAAGTAGCTAAATATGAAAAGTATGAACACCTGAGACTTTCTCATGTAGTTGTCCTTAGATCCCAAATTCAACGCTAATGAACAAATAATAGGGAATATATTGCCTGGTGAACTGTTTCTGATTACGTATGTTTCCA
>Ga0210040_10005004_pt1 | contig 17023 bp, 18 predicted proteins | sample CryGeyCG12114_NA_FD_185462 | JGI IMG/M metagenome (GOLD analysis project Ga0210040, IMG submission 185462) | Groundwater microbial communities from aquifer - Crystal Geyser CG19_WC_8/21/14_NA (SPAdes) (version 2) | ecosystem: Environmental > Aquatic > Deep subsurface > Groundwater | place: USA... | reverse complement strand
GCCGAGCTCGCCGTTCCACCGCCGGTACAGCTGGTGCGGTACCCGGCAGACGTCCAGGACGCGGCCGACGAGCTGGTCGACCAGTTGCTGCACGTCCGCGGCACCGGCGTAGAAGGCGGGGCTGGCCGGCAGGATGACGGCCCCCTCGCGACTCAGAGAGGCCATGTGCTCGAGGATCGGAGTCCGCAGCGGTGTCTCCCGGACCACGACCACCAGCGGGCGGCGCTCCTTGAGGGTGACGTCCGCGGCGCGCTGCAGGAGGTCCTTGCTGGTGCCCAGGGCGATGCCCGCCACCGCCGAGGTGGTGGCCGGCACGACCACCATGCCCTTGGCGGGGTACGAGCCGCTGGCCGGGCCGGCGGCCATGTTCGCCGGTGACCAGTAGCGCACGCCCTGCACCTCCGCCCCGATCCACTCGGCGACGTCGGCCTGCCAGTGTGCGTCACGCAGCCGGACGCCGGTCTCGTCGAGGACGGTCAGCCGCGCGGCCTTGCTGATGATCAGGTCGACGTCCTCCCCGGCGGCGAGCAGCGCCCGCAGGAGGGTGGCGGCGTACGGCGTCCCGCTCGCCCCGGTGACGCCGACGACCCAGGGGACCCGGCCGGTGCCGGGGGTCACCAGGTCGCGCGGGTCCGGGCTGACGGTCAAGCTGCGCCCGGTTGGTCGGCCCGGTAGGCGACCGGGTGGGCGCCGCCGATGCGGTTCGTGATCGACTCAGCGGCTGCCCGGACCGCTGCACCGACCCGTTCGACGGAGTGCTCGTCCAGCTCGCTGGAGAAGGCGAGGACCGCGACCGCCAGGATCGCACGGCCCTTCGCGTCGAACACGGTCGCGGCAGCGGCGCCCTGGGAGACGTCGAGCTGGCGGATGCTACGGCTGAAACCGTCCCGACGGACCTGTCCGAGGACCTTGTGCAGCTGGTCGGGGTCGGTGATCGTGTGCGGCGTGTGGGCCTTGAGGCCGAAGCGGGCGATCTGCTTGTCCACCTCCGCGCGGGGCAGCCAGGCGGCGAAGGTCTGCAGCAGCGCCGGGGCGGAGAAGGGGAACCTGTCACCGACCCCGACGGTGACGCGGATGCCGGTCTGCCGTTCCGCCTTGGCGACCACGGTGAAGCCGCCGGAACCGTCCCGCTCGGCGGCGAAGGCCACGAATCCCAGCTCCTCGCTCAGCCGGTCGATCTCCTGCTGCACCACCTCGGCGACCATGCCCTGACTCGCGCCGGTCAGGGTGAGCAGGCGGGGGCCGAGGGTCCAGCCGAGGCGCTCGCCGGCGCTGGTGGCCCACCCGGCCTGCTGGAGTGTGGCCAGGATGTTGTAACAGGTGCTCCGGTTGAGCCCGAGTTCATCGACGAGCGCGCTCGGTGAGACGGCCTGTGGCCACTGGGCGGCCAAGCGCTCCAGGATCCGGATCGACGCCGTGACCGCCGGGACGTTCGCCGCCACTGTCCCACCTCTTCTCTGCTCGCATCGGCTCGACCTGAGCGTAGGTGGTGCACCACGTGGTCGTGTGCCGGCGTGCAGCAGGTGCCACTGGTCGTCGCCCACCCGGGAGTGACCACGGGACAAGACTCAGGGTCTCAAGCAGTGGACTCTAAGTAGCCTTCCGTGCGGTCGTCAATGGGATGCAGTCCGCGGGAGCCGCAGCTGCGCCGACGGCTCCGGCGGTGCTCGTGTGGTGCTTGACACACCTGAGGGCCGTATGTAGCGTCCTGTGGACAGGAAGTCCTGTCCCGCATATCAGTCACTCCGTGGTCCGGTCACCAGACCGGCCCGGTGGTCCGAGGACAGTTCCTCCGCTGCGTGGCCCGTTGCTCCGCCCACAACCTTGGAGTCCTAGATGCGCGTCCGTACCCGTGTCAAGGCCGGCTTGCTGGCAAGCCTGCTCGGCATTGCACTCGCCGGTTGTGGCGGGAGCAGTGACGACGCCGCGTCCAGCGGTTCCGGGTCGTCGGGCCCGGTGACGGTGCGCATCGCGCACAACTCGAATGCTGCGGCGCTGCCGGCCCAGGTCGCGCTGGCGCAGGGCTTCTTCGCGGACCAGGGCCTCGACGTGGAGTTCAAGCAGGTCGAGGACGTCGCCACGCTGCCGCCGGCGCTGGACAAGTCCTTCGACATCGTGCTCTCCGCCCCGACGCTGGAGATCGCCGCGACCGCCCACGGCATCCCGATGGTCGTGGTCAGCGGCGGGACCGTGTCGACCCAGGACAACCCGACCGCGGCGGTGATCGCCTCCGGCCCCTCCGGCATCACCGACATCAGCCAGATGGAGGGCAAGACGCTGGGCAGCCTGAGCCCGACCGGCACGATCGGCATCGGGTCGCTGTACATGATGAAGGAAGCTGGCGTCGACATCTCCAAGGTCAACGTCATCGCGCTCAACGGCCCCCAGCAGGCCGACCAGATGGCGGCCGGCCGGGTCGACGCGGTCGTCTCCGTGGCCCCCTTCACCAACGCACTGATGGCGCTCCCCGGCAGCGTCAACCTCGGCGACCCGTACCAGTCGCTGTCCTCGGACCTCTCGGGCATCAACTGGGCCAGCTCGAAGAAGTACGCCGACGCGAACCCGGACACGATCAAGAAGTTCAACGCCGCGATGGAAGAGGCGATCACCTACATCGGCACCAACGACGCCGACGCGCGGAAGATCCTGCAGAGCTACACCCAGCTGCCCGACGCGGTGGCAGCCAAGCTCGTGTTCCCCACCTACCGCACCGAGGTCCGCCAGTCCGACCTCGACCGGTGGCTGAAGGCCATGCAGGACGTCTCGGACTTCAAGGACAAGGTCGACACCAGTCAGATGGTCGCCGGGTCCTGAGCGCCTGACCGGAGCACTGTCCGGGGGCCCGGCGCGCCGGGCCCCCGGAAAGGCAGTCCCCGGACGGGCTCGCCCTCCGTGACAACGTGACGGCGACCACCCGCCGGACAGGAGAGGACACCGCAATGACGCAGGTAGACGCACCGACCGAGGCCCGGGGGCTGGAGTGTCGTGACCTCCAGATCACCCTGGTCGGCGCGCACGGGCCGGTCGACATCCTCAAGGGCGTCGACCTGTCCGTGCGGGCCGGTGAGTTCGTCTCGATCCTCGGGACGTCAGGGGCGGGCAAGACCACACTGCTGCGGGTGCTCGCCGGCCTGCAGAAGGCGGCCGGCGGCACCGCCGAGTTCGCCGGCAAGCCGATCCAGGGTCCCCCGCCCGGTGTGGTGACGGTCTTCCAGGACTACTCCCACTCGTTGCTGCCCTGGCGCACGGTGCGACGGAACGTCGCGCTGGGCATCGAGGGGAAGGTCTCCACTGCCCAGCGGGACAGCCAGGTCGACGAGGCCCTGGCGATGGTCGGCCTGGGGGGCAGTGCCAATGAGTACCCATACCGGTTGTCGGGCGGCATGCAGCAGCGGGTGCAGATCGCCCGAGCGCTGGCGATGAAGCCGTCGGTGCTGCTGATGGACGAGCCCTTCGGGGCGCTGGACGCCATGACGAAGCAGTCGCTGCAGGACCAGCTGCAGCAGGTGCAGGCGTTGACCGGCATGACCGTCGTCTTCGTCACCCACGACGTCGAGGAGGCCGTCTACCTCAGCGACCGGGTGCTCGTGCTGACCGGCCGGCCGGCGAAGTTCGGGCATCTCATCGACGTCCGGTTGGAGCGCCCGCGCAACCAGATCTCGACGAAGGAGCAACCGGAGTACCTCGCGCTGCGGCACCGGGTCTACGAGGCGCTGGGGCTCGGGGACGGCGAGCATGGCTGAGCGGCTGCTGCATCGGGTCAACCCCCTCGGGATCGCCACCTTCGTGGGGTTCCTGCTGCTCTGGGAACTCGGCGTCCGGTCCGGTGCGGTGGGGTCGACCTACCTGCCGCCGCCCTCGCGGGTCCTCGTGGGCCTCAAGGAGATCTCGGCCAGTGGCGAGCTCTGGACCAACCTGCAGCACACCCTGGTGTCTGCGTTGACGGGCTGGGTCGGGGCTGCGGTGGTCGGCGTCGCACTGGGCATGGCGCTGGGCCTGTTCCGCCCGCTGTGGACCTACTCGATGGCGAGCATCGAGGTCGTCCGGGCCCTGCCGATCGTCGCCTTCGTCCCGGTGGCCGTGCTGCTGCTGGGCTTCACCAGCAAGATGGAGATCGCCATCGCGTTCATCGCCGCGCTGTGGCCGATCGTGCTGAACACCTTCGCGGGGGTCCGGGCCATCGGACCGCGGACGGTCGAGGTCGGCCGGGTCCTGCGGCTGTCCCGCCGGGACCAGATCTGGAAGCTGCGGCTCCCCGCGGCGACCTCACACATCATCGTCGGCCTCCGGCTCGGTCTCACCCTGGCCCTCGTCCTGACCCTGGTGTCGGAGATGGTCGGGAACCCGGCTGGTCTGGGCTTCGCTCTCATCCAGAAGGGCCAGGCGTTGCAACCGGAGCAGATGTTCGCCTACCTGGTCGTCGTCGGGGCGTGCGGCATCGCCCTCAACGCCGTCCTGCTCACCGCCGCCCGGCTGGCCTTCCCCGGTCAGATGGCGGCCGCCGGGGACGACGCATGAGCGTCGACGTGGCGGTGGAGACGCCACAGGTCGCCGGTCGCAGGACGACCCGGCGGCCCGCATCGTCGGGACGCTCGGGCACACCGGTCCGCGGGCTGCTGCTGATCGTCGCCGCGCTGGTGGTCTGGCAACTCGCCGGCAGCGCCGACTCCGCCTACTTCCCGGTTCCCAGCGAGTGGGCCAAGGCCGTCCAGCCGCTGTTCGCCAACCACGTGCTGGTGCCTGCCCTGGGGGCGACGGCGCTCAGCTTCTTCCTGGGTCTCGGGCTCGCCACCGTGATCGGCGGGGTCCTCGGCACCCTCGTGGGCTCCAGTCGTCGGGTCGACCGGGCGCTCAGCCCGACCTTGGAGTTCATGCGGGCCATGCCGGCGTCCGCCCTCGTCCCGGTGCTGGCGCTGATCCTGGGCTACACGCTGCAGATGAAGCTGGCTGTCGTGGTCATCCCGACCACGTGGCCGATCCTGCTCGCCTGCCGGTCGGCTCGCCGCGGGATGAGCCCGCTGATGCTCGAGGTGCCCCGGACGCTGGGGCTGTCCCGGGGGGCCTCGATCCGGAAGGTGCTCATCCCGGCCATGCTGCCCGCGGTGCTGCTCGGTGTGCGGGTTGCCGGACCGCTGGCGCTGATCGTCACCTTGCTCGTCGAGATCGTCACCCGGATCAACGGCCTCGGGTCGTTGCTGGCGGCAGCTCAGGTCGCCTACCTCTCGGCCCAGGTGTACGGCCTGCTGGTGATCGCCGGGGCCCTTGGTCTGGCGGTCAACTGGGCAGTGACCCGTGCCGAGGGAGCCGTGGCGCGGCGGATGAGCGGTGGGGCGTGACCGAGGAGCTCACCCGGCACCCCCGCTGACGACCAGAACTGAGCAGGCCGACCCGCCGGCCGGACCCGGGCCGCCGGTCCCGGCTCACGCCGGAGCACTCCCGCCCACTCGACACGAGGAGCACCCGTGGAGCCGACTGCCGCACGACCCTGGGAACGTCGCATCCCGGACGACGACCTCGCCCTGTTCCGGAAGGCGGGTTGGGGCGCCCGGGTGGGCCTCGGCGCCTCCCCCGTGCTGGTGGTCATCGACATGAACCGGGCCTTCTGCGGGGAGCGCCGGGAACCGATCACGGACTCCGTCTCCCGGTGGCGGGCCAGCTGCGGTGAGGCTGCCTGGGACGCCGTCCCGGTCGTGGGCACGCTGCTGGACGCCGCCCGGACGCGGGGGTTCCCGGTGCTGTACACGACCGGCGTCACCGTGCCCAAGGCCGAGGGCTGGCGGGGTGGCCGGTGGAACGACAAGAACAGCCGCCGGCACGAGGAGTTGGTGGACCCGGCCCTGGGGCAGGCCATCATCCCGGAGATCGCCCCGCAGGAGGGCGAGCTGGTCCTGGCCAAGGAGAAGCCCAGCGCGTTCTTCGGCACGCCCCTGGCTTCCCACCTGGTCGCGCTGGGGGCCGACAGCCTCATCGTGTGTGGCACCACCACGAGCGGGTGCGTGCGCAGCACGGTCGTAGACGCCTTCTCCTACAACTACCGGGTGACCGTGGTCGAGGACGCCACGTTCGACCGGAGCGCGACGGTGCACGACGTGAACCTCTTCGACATGGACCAGAAGTACGCCGACGTGCGGAACTCCGCGGACGTCCTGGCCTCGTTGCCGAACTGACCGACCGCCCAGGACCCGGCTCCCGCGACACGCACCCCGGAGGACGCACATGGACGCACCGCTGGCCGGCACCACCGTCGTGGAGATGGCCAACGTCATCAGTGGCCCGTTCACGGGCATGCTGCTGGCCGACCTCGGGGCCGACGTGGTGAAGGTGGAGCTGCCCGGCAAGGGAGACGTCTTCCGGCAGTGGGCCGGGGACGCCGACAGCCTCAGTCCGCCGTTCGCCGCGTTCAACCGGCGCAAGCGCAGCGTCACCATCGACGTGCGACGGCCCGAGGGCGCCGAGGCATACCTGGCGCTGACCGAGACGGCCGACGTCGTCGTGGAGAACTTCCGCCCGGGCACGCTGGACCGACTGGGGGTCGGTTACGAGGCGGTGCGTGCGCAGAACCCACGGGTGGTCTACTGCGCCATCTCCGGCGTCGGCCAGACGGGGCCGGGCAGCCACCGTCCCACCTATGACGCGATCGCCCAGGCGGAGAGCGGTCTGACGAGCCAGCTGACCGACCTCGCCGACCCAGAACCGGTCGGGCCCCCGCTGTCGGACCAGATGACCGGTCTCTACGCCGCTCAGGGTGTGCTGTCGGCATTGCTGTCCCGGCAGGTCACCGGGGCCGGGCAGCGGGTCGACATCAACATGCTCGGTGCCGCCCTCGCGTTCCAGACGATCGCCATCGCCGACAACCTGATGACCGGGACGGTGGCGGACAGGACGGCGCGGGCCAAGCGGTCCCAGACCTACGCGTTCGTCGCCGCCGACGGGCGTCCCTTCGCCATCCACCTGTCCACACCGCAGAAGTTCTGGGTGGGCGTCACCGACGTCATCGGCCGACCCGAGCTGCGCGACGACCCGCGGTTCCGCGCCAAGCTCGACCGGATCCGGCACTACGGCGAGCTGCGGTCGGAGCTGGCGGCCGCGTTCGGCGAGCGCCCGCGCGCGGAGTGGCTGGCGGCGCTGCAGGCGCGCGACGTCCCGGCCGGCCCGATCAACACCGTCGACGAGGCCCTCCAGGACCCGCAGGTGCAGCACCTGGACATGGTCCAGCCCTTCGGGGACGGCGTACGGCTGGTGGAGTCCCCGCTGCTCTTCGCGGCGTCCGGGGGCGCGCCCCGGCGGCCCCCGCCGCGGTTGGGAGAACACACCGACGAGGTCCTGGGGTCCCTGGGACTCGGCCGGGACCACATCGACCACCTGCGTGCTTCAGGCGTCGTCTGAGCATGCGCCGATCACGGGAGGAGCGGGGATGGCTGCGGAGCTGACCCATGCCGACGTGGAACGGATCATCGAGCTGGCCCAGGACGGCCAGTTCACGTTCCTGCGGCTGGAGAGCGACGGCGTCGAGCTGAGGCTGGAGCGAGACAGCCATGCCGCGTCGGGCGGCCCACCGGGGTCCGCCGGTGTCATCGGCGCGCCCAGCGCGCCCAGCGCGCCCAGCGCGCCCAGCGCGCCCAGCGCGATCGGCGCGCCCGGTGGGGACGGTGCGCCCGCCCGCCCGCCGGTCGCTGCACCGGTGCCCACCCCAGCGCCCGTCCCGGCGGCGGCTGGTCCCGATGCCGGTCGCGCAGAGGTCGGCGCGGGCACCGTCGTGTCACCGATGATCGGCATCGTCTACCTGGCCCCCAGACCCGACGCCGAGCCCTACGTCCGGGTCGGACAGCGGGTGGAGGCCGGCGCGACGGTCGGCCTGGTCGAGGTCATGAAGATGTTCACGGCCGTGCAGGCCGACCTCGCCGGAACCGTGTGCGAGATCTTCGTGGAGAGCGGCCAGCAGGTGGACCGCGGTCAGCCGCTGGTCCGCGTGGAGGCCTGAGCGATGGCCCTCCAGCGCGTCTTCGTGGCCAACCGCGGGGAGATCGCGGTTCGGATCCTGCGCGCCTGCCGCAACCTCGGCATCGAGACGGTGATCGGGGTGTCCGGGCCGGACGCCGAGGGCCTCGGTGCCCGGCTGGCTGACCGGGCCGTCCTGCTCGGCCCGGGCCCGGCGGACCAGAGCTACCTCGACGAGGACGCGTTGATCGCCGCGGCTCTGGGATCCGGGTGCGACGCGGTCCACCCCGGCTACGGCTTCCTCGCCGAGCGCGCAGGCTTCGCCACTGCGGTGCAGGACGCCGGCCTGGCGTTCGTCGGACCCACGCCGGAGTCGATCGACCTGATGGGCGACAAGCTCGCGGCCCGGCAGGTGGCGGTCGCCGCCGGTGTCCCCGTCGTCCCGGGATCGCCGGTCGTGGCCAGCGTCGACGAGGCGCTCACGGCGGCGCGCCAGGTCGGGTTCCCGGTGATGTTGAAGGCCAGCGCGGGTGGTGGTGGTCGAGGCATCAAGATCATCGAGACCGAGGGGGTCCTCGCGGACGTCTTCGCCGTCGCGACCGCCGAGGTGGCCGCTGCCTTCGGGGACTCGCGGGTGTTCCTCGAGCGGTACGTCCCCCTGGCCCGGCACATCGAGGTCCAGTTGCTCGGCGACGGCCACGGTCGCGTGGTGACCCTCGGTGAGCGGGACTGCTCGCTGCAGCGCAGGTTCCAGAAGCTGGTGGAGGAGGCGCCGGCCCATCTGCCGTTCCTGACCGACGTGCAGGTGGCCGACCTCCGCAGCCGGCTGTACGAGGCGGCCCGGTCGTTGGCAGCGGCCATCGACTACCGCGGGGCCGGGACCGTGGAGTTCATCGTCGACCAGCAGCGCGGCGAGTTCTTCTTCCTGGAGATGAACACCCGGATCCAGGTGGAGCACCCGGTCAGTGAGGAGATCACCGGCGTCGACCTGGTGGAGGAACAGCTGCGCATCGCCGGCGGTGACGGGCTGTCGCTCACCCAGGACGACGTCGTCCTGCGGGGGCACGCCATCGAGGTGCGGCTGACGGCGGAGGACGTCGACGCCGGCTTCCTGCCGTCGCCCGGACCGATCGACCACTGGCACTCCCCGGGCGGGCCGGGCATCCGGATCGACACGCACTGCGACTCGGGCTCGCAGGTGCCGGTGTTCTACGACTCGATGCTCGGCAAGCTCATCGCCCACGGACGCGACCGGAGCACGGCCATCCGGCGGCTCCGGTCCGCCCTGGACGAGCTGCGCATCGAGGGCGTGTCGACGACCCGTGAGTTCCTGCTCGGGCTGCTCGACGACCCGGACTTCCGGGCCGGACGGATCGACACCGGGTGGGTGGAACGGACGATGAGCGCCCGGAGCGCCCGTCCGGCCATCCTGAGGGACCCCGTCGTGGCCGGCGAGCCCGTCGGTGCGGGAGGAGGGGCCCGTGTCTGAGGCCACCCTGCACCCGCTGCTCGGCGCGGTCCGACGGAGCTGGTTCTCCCAGGGGAACATCTGCGTCGGGGACGTCCGCCTGGAGTTCACCCGGGCCGACGGCCGGATGGGCGGGGCCGGGACCGCTTCGCCGGCGACCGGTCCGCAGACTCCGCAGGCAGCGGTCGTCCCGAGTGCCGCCGTCACGACGGTGCAGGCCCCGGCGCCGGGCCTGATCGACCTCGCGGTCGCTGGTGGCGCCGACGTCGCCCGCGGCGACGTGCTCGGCCACGTGCAGGTGCACCGCAAGCGGGTGCCCGTGGTGGCCCCGATCAGCGGCCGGGTCCGTGAGGTGGTCGTGACCGACGGCACCTTCGTCGCCTACGGCGACTCGCTGTGCGTGCTGACGGCGACCCCGGAGACGGCGACCTCGGAGACGGCGTCCCCCCGGGCGCAGGAGAACCTCGCCTCAGACCCGCTCGGCCAGGACGGAGCCATCTCGTGAGCGACAGCACGCCTGTCCGACTGGTCGACACGACCATCCGGGACGGGCAGATGAGCCTCTGGGCGACCCGGATGACGACCTCCCAGATCCTGCCGATGGGGCCGGGCCTGGAGTCGGCGCGGTTCGCCGGGATCGAGGTGCTGGGCTCGGCCTTCTTCAAGAAGCTCGTCCGCGAGCTGCGGGAGAACCCCTTCGAGCGGATCCGTCGGCTCAAGGAACTGGTCCCGACCACGCCGCTCCGGGTGATCCACTCGCGGCACACGGCCGCCTTCCAGGTGACCCCGCCCGACGTCTACCGGCTCTGGACCGAACAGCTGAGGGCCAGCGGCATCGACGAGGTGCGGATGTCCGACCCGTCGAACACCGTGGCGACCTGGGTGCAGAACAAGGCGATGGCGGAGGCGGCCGGCCTCCGGGTCGTGATCAACCTGGTCTACACCTCCTCGCCGAGGCACACCGATCAGTACTACCGGGACAAGGCGCGCGCCGCGGCGGCGCTGCTGCCCGCGGTCATCTGCATCAAGGACCCGGGCGGGCTGCTCACCCCCGAGCGGACCACGACCCTCGTCCCGATGGTGCAGCAGGAGGTGGGGGACATCCCCCTGGAGTTCCACGGTCACGCCAACAACGGACTGGGGCTGCTCAACGCCATGGAGGCCGCCCGGCTGGGCATCCGGCTGATCGACACGGCGGTCCCGCCGCTGGCCAACGGGGCGTCCCTGCCCTCGAGCCTCACACTGGCCCGCAACCTGCGGGCGCGTGGCCACGTCGTCGACGTGGACGACGCAGCCATCCGCGGCCTCTCCGCGCACCTCGAGGGGCTGCGTGCGACGCACGGCCTCCCCGAGGGCCGGACGGCGGAGTTCGACGAGACGTACTACCGGCACCAGGTCCCGGGCGGGATGGCCTCCAACCTCCGGTTCCAGCTCAGCCAGCTGGGCATGGGTGACCGGCTGGACGAGGTGCTGGAAGAAGTCGCCCAGGTCCGCGAGGACCTCGGCTACCCGATCATGGTCACGCCGTACTCCCAGTTCGTCGGTACGCAGGCCACCCTGAACGTCATCACCGGCGAGAGGTACGCGCAGGTCGTCGACGAGGTCGTGCAGTACGCCGCGGGTGGATGGGGCGCCGAGGAGTGCGACGGGGTCGACCCGGACGTCAAGGACCGGTTGCTGAGCAGGCTCCGCCCGGCCGAGCAGGCCGATCCCGCGCAGGCCGACGTCACGGTGGCCGAGCTGAGACGCCGGCTGGATGCGACGTCGGTCTCCGACGAGGAGTTCCTGCTGCGCTTCTTCACCAGCGACGCCGACGTGGCCGCCCTCCGGGCGCGTCCGGCTCCTGTCCTCTCCGGGGCCGCCGTCCAGCAACCGTGGGTCGCCCTGGTGGAACGGCTGGCGGCCACCGAGGGCCTCCGCCGGGTCGAGGTCCGCAAGGGCGGCACGTCACTGGTGCTGGGCCGGTGACGGGTCGGCCGCCCGTCCGCCATCCGCAGCGCCACCAGCGGCCCCGCGACTGGGGCGGGAACGGGGAGTCCACATGTACAGCCAGGTGAGCAGCATCGAGGACGGCCGGATCCTGCTGCGCGGACAGGACCTCGTCACGGAGGTGATGGGCCGGCTGGACTTCACCGAGGCCATCTACCTGGCCATCGTGGGGCAGGAGCCCAGCGAGTCGGTCAGCAGGGTGCTGGACGCCGTCCTGGTGGCGCTGCTCGACCACGGTGTCACCTCCAGCACGCTGGTGGCCCGGATGACGTACCGCGCGGCGCCGGAGGCCTTCCAAGGTGCGATCGCAGCCGGGGTGCTGAACTCCGGCGGGCGTGTCCTCGGGTCGATGGAGGGCTGCGGGCGGTTGCTGGCGCAGTGGTCGGAGCAGGCGGCCCGGGAGGGCGTCCGGCCGACGGCCGTCGCGCTGCTCGCCGCCGAGCGGTCCGCGGGACGCCGGATCCCCGGCCTCGGTCACGGCCTGCACGAGGCGGGGGACGCCCGCGCGGCACGGCTGTTCGAGATCGCCGGGAAGGCCGGGCATGCCGGTACGCACGTCGAGCTGCTCCAGGCCGTCGAGCGCGAGGTGTCGACCGACCGGGGCGAGCTCCTGCCGATCAACGTCACCGGCGCCGTCGCGGCGGTGCTGCTGGACCTGGGGCTGCCCTGGCAGATCCTGCGGGGCTTCGGCATCCTCAGCCGTGTCCCGGGGCTGATCGCGCACCTGGCCGAGGAGATCCAGGACCCCACGGCCGGGCGGCTGGTCAGCCGGCTGCAGGAGGACGGCGCCTGGGACGACCGCGGCTGATCCGCGGCGGCGTCACGGGCGGTCAGCCCACGTCGTGCAGATCGCTGTCGACGTCTCCGGTGGCATTGTCGGCCCCCTGCGGGCTCTCGACGGGCCTCGACGCCTCCGTGGGCTGCGCCGCCTCGACGGTGCTCTCGTCGGTGTCGGGGCCTGCGGGGTCCGCACCGGTCCCGGCTCGGGGTGGCTCGTCCATCTGCGTTCCTCTCCTGTGGCCACGACCGCAGGCACCCCCGGTGGAGTGCACCGGGTGGGCGAGCGTGTCGGCCGTCGGGGCGCGCGTGCTCCCGGTGCCGTTCAGCGGGGTACCTGCGAGCCGTCCCAGACGGTACGGCAGGGTGACCGGCGTGAGGCACACCGTCGCCGTCCCGATGCGCTGGTCGGACATGGACGCCTACCAGCACGTCAACAACGTGGCCTTCCTCGGCTACTTCGAGATGGCCCGCGTCGACCTGTTCTTCGACCAGCCGACCCACGACGAGAAGACCGGCCTGCGCCGCGGCATCGTCGTCGCCTCGCACGAGATCGCCTACAAGCGCTCGGTGGTCTACGACGCGGAGCCGCTGCAGGTCCAGATCTGGGTGTCGAACATCCGAGCGGCCGCCTTCACCTGCCACTACGAGCTCTTCGACCACGGGCAGCTCGCGGTCACCGGCAGCACCCTGCTCGTGCCGGTCGACTTCGCCATCAACCGCCCCCGCCGGCTCACGCCGGCGGAGAAGGTCTTCCTCACCACGTACCTCGACGACTGACCCCCCGCGCGCTTTTCCGCGGACAAGCACGCGCGCTTTTCCGCGCGAAAGTACGGCGGGTTTCGCGCGCGAGAGTGCGGCGGGTCAGTCGGGGAGGGCGACGAGTCGGGGGACGGGGCGGTCTGCGCCGGTCGGTGCGCCGCGCTGGGCGGCCTCCTCGTCGCTCACCAGCCGGACGGCGTCGCCCTCGGTCACCGTCCCGCCCGCGAACACGGCCGCGTTCACGCCACCGCGGGCGGCCAGCGCCTTCACCAGCTTCCAACCGGTCAGCCGCTCCAGGTGCGTGCAGGGCGGGCAGCGCTTGGTGCCGAACAGCAGCACGTCCCCGACCGCGAAGTACGAGCCGACCAGCGAGGGCAGCGCGATGCCGCCGGTGACCAGGTTCCGCCGGGTCAGCCCGGGGGTCAGCGGGACGCCGACCTCGGCCGCCACCGCCGCCACCTCGTCGATGTCGATCAGCGTCACCTGCTTCTCCTGCACCGGGTAGGACGCCCAGGTGCCGCCGCCGAGGGCGTACCGGTCACCGGCCAGCCCGACGCCGGCGACCGCCTCCAGCGATGCCGAGCGCACCATCGGCGCCGCCGCCGCGGGCGTCGTCCACAGCTCCAGCAGCCGACCGCTCATGCCCGCCTCCAGATGGCGCGCGGTGGCGCCTCGTCGTCCGCACCCCGGGCGTCCAGCGCCTCGGCGGTCGTGTGCGCCAGCTGCAGCACCTGCACCAGCAGCGGCACGAGCATGAGGAACGCCGGCCGGCTCGCACCCCGCGCCGCCTGTGCCTCCCGGATCCGCTCGGCCCGCTCGGCGACCACCGGGATGAACCGCAGCGTCATCGCCACCGCGAGTCCGATCCTCGCCGGGCGGACGCCGGCCAGCCGCAGCGGCGCGCACAGCCACTCGATGACGGCGACCAGCTCGGCGACCGTGCTGGTCGCGGTGACCACGGCCGCAGCGAGCACCAGCGCCGCCAGCCGGAGCACCGCCAGCGCACCGGTCGCCAGGTCGGTGACCAGCAGGTGGAAGACCAGCAGCCCGGCCAGCCAGAGCCCCACCGGTCGCAGCTGGGCCAGCAGCTGCCGCGGGGTCAGCCGGGCGCCGGCCAGCGCCAGGACGACGACTCCGGCCAGCGCACCCGCGGCCACCGGCACCCGGGGCACCGCGAACAGCAGCACGCTCAGCCCGGCGAGCGCCGCCAGCTCCAGGCCCGCCGGCGTGCGCTGCAGCAGGGATCGGTGCCGGGCCGGCGCGGTCACGACATCCGCTCCACGTACCAGCCGACGGTCTCGGCGGGTGTGCCGTCGGCGACCACCCGGCCGTCCTCGAACACCAGCACCCGGTCGAAGCCGGCCAGCAGGTCCAGGTCGTGGGTGACGACGACGACGTCCTGCTCGAGCTCGGCGACGACCCGGGCGACGTGCCGCCGGTTGGCCAGGTCCAGCAGCGTCGTCGGCTCGTCGAAGACCACCCGGGCCGGCCGCATCACCAGCACCCCGGCGATCGCCAGCAGCTGCTTCTGCCCGCCGGACAGCAGGTGGGCCGGGTGGTCGGCGTGCCCGGCCAGGCCGTACCGGTCGAGCACCTCGGCCACCCGCGCCGTGCGTTCGGCGGCCGGCACCTTCTGGTTCTGCAGCCCGAAGGCGACGTCCTCGGCGACGGTGGGGTGCACGATCTGGGCGTCGGGGTCCTGGAAGACGAAGCCCACCCGGCGGCGGACGGCCCGCACGTCGGTCGCGGTGTCCAGCCCGTCGACCAGCACCCGGCCCGCGGTGGGCACGACCAGGCCGTTGAGCAGCCGGGCGAACGTGCTCTTCCCCGACCCGTTGCTGCCGATCACGCCGACCCGGTGCTCGGTCAGCCGGAGCGAGACCTCGCGCAGCACGGTGCGCTCGCCGTAGCTGTGGCTGACGTCGACCAGCTCCAGCGCCGTCCGGAGCCGGGCCGTGGGGTCCTCGGGCGGCAGGCCGGCGGCCCGCCGCCACGGTCGGGCCACGGGGAGGGTCAGGAGTGGGCCGGCTGCCGGGCGGGCAGCTCGATCACCGGGTAGGAGCGGCGGACGCCGTCGGCCACCAGCGCCGCGATGAGCGCCTTGACCAGGTCGCCGGGGAGGAAGGAGAACGACCCGACGAACGAGGCGCTCAGCGAGACGTCGGCGTACACGCTGGTGAACGGGATGCCGATCGCGTAGATGACGACGATGCCGCCGAGCACGTTCGCCAGGAACGAGTACGCCGCGTTGAACCGCCGCCAGAACAGCTGGGTGAGCCAGCCGATCACGAACGCGGCGACCGGCCAGCTGTAGAGGTAGCCCGCGGTCGGCCCGACGAACACCCCGAGCCCGCCGTGCCCGCCGGACAGCACCGGCGCGCCGACGGCGACCACGGCCAGGAACAGCAGCAGCGCCAGCCCGCCCCGCCTGGCCCCCAGCACCGACCCGGCGAGCATCACGCCGAGGGTCTGCGCCGTGATCGGCACCGGCACCAGCGGGACGGCGATCGGCGGGATCACCCCCAGGACGGCGACGATGGCGGCGAAGAGGGCCACGTACGCGAGGTCACGGGTCTTCACGGAGCCGGAAGTTACCCGATACGCCGGGAGCGGCTCAGGGGCGCAGCCACACCGCACCGTCGGCGGGCAGCTGCCCACCGGCCACCGGCTCGCTGCTCAGCAGCACCTGGCCCTCCGGCAGCGGCACCCCGGCACCGGAGAGGTTGACCAGGCAGACCAGGCCGCCGGGACGGCGGAACGCCAGGCACCCGTCCGGCGCGGGCAGCCACTCCAGGCCGTCGCCGCTGACCACCGGCGAGCCGCGCCGCAACGCCAGCGCCGCCCGGTACAGCGACAGCATCGAGTCCGGGTCGCCGGCCTGCGCCTCGGCGGTCAGCGGGCCCCAGCCGGCCGGCATCGGCAGCCAGGTGTCCGGGGTGCTGGAGAAGCCGTAGGGCGGCTCGTCCCCGGACCAGGGCACCGGCACCCGGCAACCGTCCCGGCCACGGTCGGTGTGCCCGGAGCGCTCCCAGATCGGGTCCTGCAGCACCTCGTCGGGCAGGTCGACGTCGGGCAGGCCGAGCTCGTCGCCGTTGTAGACGTAGGCGACCCCGGGCAGGGCGAGCTGCAGCAGGGCGGCGGCGCGGGCCCGCCGGGTGCCGACCTCGCCGCCGCCGTAGCGGGTCACGTGCCGCGGGCGGTCGTGGTTGGACAGCACCCAGCAGGCCGGGGCGGGGGTCGAGGCGACGGTGGCCAGCGAGTGCTCGACCGCCGAGCGCAGCTCGCCCGCGTCCCACTCGGCGGTCAGCAGCCGGAAGTTGAACGCCAGGTGCAGCTCGTCCGGGCGCAGGTACTGGGCCAGCCGTTCGTCGTCGAACACCCAGACCTCGCCCACGGCCATCCGGTCGGGGTAGCGGTCCAGCACCGCCCGGACGCGGCGGTGCAGCGCGTGCACCGGGTCCTGGTCGAAGCGCAGGTCGCCCGGTCCCTCGTCGGCGAACAGGCCGGTGTCCTCGGCCGCCACCATGTCCGGCAGCCCCGGCGGCTTGGCCATCCCGTGCGCGACGTCGATCCGGAAGCCGTCGACGCCGCGGTCCAGCCAGAACGCCAGCGTCTGCTCGAGGTCGGCGACCACCTCGGCGTTCGCGAAGTCCAGGTCGGGTTGTTCCGGGGCGAACAGGTGCAGGTACCACTGCCCGTCGGGCACCCGGGTCCACGCCGGGCCACCGAACACCGACGGCCAGTTGTTCGGCGGCCGCTCGCCGTCCGGGCCGGTGCCGTCGCGGAAGAAGTACCGCGATCGAGCGGGCGACCCCGGGGCGGCGGCCAGCGCCTCCTGGAACCACTCGTGGTCGTGCGAACTGTGGTTGGGCACCAGGTCGACCGTCACCCGGATGCCACGCTCGTGGGCCTCGGCGAGCAGCGCGTCGAACCCGGGCAGGTTCCCGAAGGTGGGCTCGACGTCCCGGGGGTCGGCGACGTCGTAGCCGTGGTCGTGCATCGGCGAGGGGTAGAACGGCGTGATCCACAGCGCGTCGACGCCCAGTTCGACCAGGTGCGGCAACCGCGCCCGGATGCCGGCCAGGTCGC
>Ga0210040_10005003_pt1 | contig 17025 bp, 13 predicted proteins | sample CryGeyCG12114_NA_FD_185462 | JGI IMG/M metagenome (GOLD analysis project Ga0210040, IMG submission 185462) | Groundwater microbial communities from aquifer - Crystal Geyser CG19_WC_8/21/14_NA (SPAdes) (version 2) | ecosystem: Environmental > Aquatic > Deep subsurface > Groundwater | place: USA... | reverse complement strand
CAGGGCCGTCATCTCCCCCACAACCTGTCACAAGGAGCGCAAGCGCGGCACATCTGCCCACTGTCCAGCCGGTCACTCGATCCATCATCTGCCCCCGCCACCCCATTCCCTATGCGCGCCGTCACCCCCCGGTTCGCGGCACGACACGCGCTTTGATCTAGCTCAGGCGCAGGGCCGGCGACAGTGCTTCACCGCACCGTGCGCGCCGCTATGGGACAGTCATGACAGCCGAAACGCAAATGCCCGATGCCCCGCTTGTGGCGGTCCTCGCAGCCGGGCTCGCCAGCCGGTTTGGCGGTGGCAAGCTCGACGCCTGCTGTGCCGGGCGTCGGCTTGGCGCCTGGGCGCTCATGCGGGTGGCGGGGGCGGGGCTGCCATCGGGCATCATCGTTACCGGCCCGCAACCGCCGGCCTTTGCCTTGGAGGCACCCGGCTGGTCGGTGGTGGCCAACCCGGCTCACGCAAAAGGGATCGGCACCTCCCTGGCGCTGGCCGCGGCCGAGGCGCTGCGCCGGGGCGCGCCGGCGCTGCTGGTGCTGCTGGCTGACATGCCGCTGATCGATGCGGCGCTGCTGCGCCGGCTGGCGCAGGCGCGGCGGCCAACCGCCATGCGCTACCCCGGTGGCCGGCCGGGGGTGCCCGCCTTGCTGCCGGCCCCGCTGCTGGCGCCCTTGCGGCAACTGACGGGCGATCGCGGGGCCGCCGCCCTGTTGCAGGCGGCGCTGGGCCTGGATCTCGTCGAACCGCCCGCAGGGATGTTGCTCGATGTAGACAGCGCGGCCGATCTGGCGCGGGCTGAAGCGTTGCTCAAAGACAATTGCGGGCAAGCAGGTTTGACGAACCGGGTTGAAAGGCCCTAGGCTCAGAACGTTGGCGCCGTGCACGAAGTCCATGGGGGTCCCGGGCCGCGCCATCGTCAACCAAGCGGATGCGTGGGCGTCAGGCGCCTGCCCATCCGGCCTGTCCGAAACACCCGCAATCACTATGCCGCACGCCGTCTTCCGATTGCCGATGCTGCCCGCAGCGCTGCTCATGGTGTTTGCGCCCGGCGGGCTGGCGTCTGCCCCGGTGCAGGCGCAGGATGCGGCCTATGGCCCGCCGGCGCAGGACATCGATCCCGCTCGCCCGCCCGCGCCGCCGGCCATCCCGGCTGAGCTGGACCGGGCGGCGATCATCGCGGCCGACACCCACCCGCGGGTCAATGCCGCCGCTGCCGAAAGCGATGCGCTGGAGTCCGATTACCGCGGCGCGCGCTGGCTGCGCTATCCCAATCTGGGGGTGGAGGCGCTGGTGGCGACTAAGGGCAGCTCCCTTGCCGATAGCGACGGCATCACCGCCAACATCGTGGCCGAGCAGCCCGTCTGGTCCGGCGGGCGGATCACCGGCGAGATCGACCGTGCCAAGGCCGCCAGCCGCGCCGGCCTTAATCGCGTGGCGGAGGCGGAGCAGCAGATCGCGCTGGAGGTGACACAGGCCTATTACGAGCAGGTCCTGGCCACCGAACGGGCGCAGGTGCTGACCGACAGCCTGGAACAGCACCGCCTGCTGGTCGGATCGATCGAGCGGCGGGTGGCGCAGGAAGTGTCGCCGCAGGTGGACCTGACGCTGGCGCGTTCGCGCATCGCCCAGATCGAGCTGGAGCTCGCCAGCGCGCAGGAGATGCGCGACAGCGCCCGCACCAGCCTGCTGCAGCTGACCGGCGGCGTGGAGATCGTGCCGGTGCTGCCGCCGGCGACCATCGCCGACACGCTGCCGCCGCTGGAGCAGGCGGTAGCAGAAGGGCTGCAATGCAGCCCGACGCTGCAATCGCTTATCAATCAGATCGACGGGGCCGAGGCGTCGCGGCGCGTGGCGCGCGGGGAATTGCTGCCCCAGCTGCTGCTGCAATTGTCACAGAACGAGATCACCGGCGCGCGCGCCGCGGTGGTGCTGCGGGCGGAGACCGGCAACGGCCTGTCCCGCCTGTCCGCCATCGACAGCGCGGAGGCCCGCATCCAGCGCTCGCTGGCGGAATTCGGCGATGCCGAGCGGGACCTGCGCGAACAGCTGGGACGCGACTACATCCAGCTGCGCGCCGCGCGTCAACGAACCACGGCCGGCGTGATCGCAGCCGATACCGCAGTGGAACTGATCGCGTCGTACCAGCGCCAGTTCATCGCCGGCCGGCGCAGCTGGCTGGACGTGATGAACGCCGTGCGAGAGGCGGCGAGTGCCCGCCTGTCGGAGAGCGAGGCGCGGGTCACCGTGGCGGCGGCGGCGGCGCGGATCATGGCGCTGTCCTGCCAATGGGACCCGGCATCGGGGGAAAGTACATCATGAGCGGTCAGGGCAGCATCATCCGGGCGATCGACGTCTACGCCCGCGCCTCGGGCACTCCGCTGTCGCCGCACTGGAGTGCGGAACTGGGCGATTACGAGCTGGCGGAGGGCGCCGATGCGCTCGCCGGCCTGTGCGGCGTGCTCGGCTGGCCCCATCCGAACCGCATCGAAAGCCGCCCGCGGCCCGACCAGTTCCCGCTGCTGGTGTGGGATCCGGCGGTCGGCTGGGCGGTGGTGCGCCAGTGGGACAGCGAAGATGCCATGCTGCTGTCGGGCGAGCGGGCGCTGCTGCCCTGGTCGGCCGATCAGCGCTTCTACCGCATGCGCCTGCCCGATCCGCTGTCGGGAGAGGGCGAGCGGGCAATGGACGTGTTCCGCCGGGCAATCGGCCGGCGCAAGCAGCCCTTGGTCATGGCCGGCCTCGCCACGGTGTTCGCCAACATCCTGACGCTTGCCACGTCGCTTTACTCGATGCAGCTGTACGACCGGGTGATCCCGATCGCCGGGTTCGAAACTTTGGTGGTGCTGACCGCGGGCGTGGTCTTCGCGCTGGTGCTCGACCTGATTTTGCGCGCGCTGCGCGCCGTGCTGGTGGAGCGCGAGGCAAACGAGGTCGATGCCGAAGTCAGCGAGTTCTTCTTCGCCCGCGCACAGGCGATCCGGCTGGACGCGCGCCCACCCGGTATCGGCACGCTGGCAGCGCAGCTGCGCGGACAGGAACAGATCCGCCAGGTGATGTCCTCCGGCTCGCTGTTCCTGCTGGCCGATCTGCCCTTCGCGCTGTTCTTCATCGTCATCATCCTGGCCATCGGCGGGGAGCTGGCGCTGATTCCCGTCCTCAGCCTGCCGATCGCGATTGGCATGGCACTGCTGCTGTCGCGCATCATCAAGAACGGCGCAGACCGGGCGCAGGTCAGCGGCAACCGCAAAAACGGCATGCTGGTGGAATCGCTCGATGCGGCGGAGATGGTGAAGGCCAACCGCGGCACCTGGTTCATGATGGGACGCTGGAACGCGCTGATCCGGGAGATCCACCATTACGAGGATCCGGTGAAGCGCGCCTCCGCGGTCTCCGGGACCATGTTCTCCTCGCTCCAGCAGCTGTCCTACGTGGCGATGATGGGCTGGGGCGCATGGATGGCCTCGCAGGGCCAGATCACCACCGGCGCGCTGCTCGCCTGCTCGATCATCGCCGGGCGGATCAATGGGCCGCTGGTGGCGCAGCTGCCCACGCTGATCGTGCAATGGGGCTATGCCCGCTCCAGCCTGCGGGCGCTGGACGGCATCCTGAAGCTGCCGCTCGATCCCTCCACCTCGTCCGGCGCGCTGCGGCCCGACAGCCTGGGCGGGCCGATCGTGCTGACCAATGCCAGCTTCGCCTATCCGGGCGGGCGAGAGGCGGTGCAGGTGGACAAGCTGGTCCTCAACCCCGGCGACCGCATCGCCATCGTGGGTGGCATCGGCTCGGGCAAGTCGACGCTGCTGAAGCTGCTGACCGGCCTCTACGCGCCCAAGACCGGCACCGCGCTGATCGGCGGGCTGGACCTCAACCAGCTGGCCGAGGAGGTGGTGCGCCGGCACATCGGCTACTTGCCGCAGGATTCGCGCATGGTGAACGGCACCCTGCGCGACAATCTGACGATGGGCCTGGGCGAGGTGAGCGATGCCGCCATCATGGACAAGGCGCGCACCACCCGGCTGGACATGATGATCTCGTCCCACCCCGATGGTCTGGCGATGCGGATCCAGGAGGGCGGCCGCGGCCTGTCCGGTGGGCAGCGCAGCCTCGTGGGCATCAACCGCCTGCTGCACGCCGCACCATCGGTCTGGCTGCTGGACGAGCCCAGCGCCGCGCTGGACCAGGTGACGGAAGGCGCCGCGCTGGACGCGATCGACCGGCAGCTGGCGGCGGAGGACATGCTGGTGGTGGTCACGCACAAGCTGCAGCTGTTGCAGCGCTTCAACCGCATCATCGTCATGGCCGGCGGCAAGATCATCCGCGACGGCAAGGCGCAGGACATCATCCGTGAACTGGCGCCGCGCCGCGCCGCCCCGGGGCAGCCCGACCAGCCCCGCCCGGTGGCGCCGCCCGCGGGCGGGGTGACCACCACCATCAAGCGGCCCCCGGCTGACAGCCAGCCCGCCGACGAGGAAGCATCGTGACCCGCCCGCGCCCGTCCCACTGGATCATCATCGCCATCTGCGTGACGCTGATCGGTTTCATCGCCTGGTCCAATTGGGCGGTGCTCGATCAGGTGACCCGCGCGCCCGGTCGCGTGGTCCCGTTCGGCCGCGTGCAGATCGTGCAGAGCGAGGAGGGCGGCCCGATCAGCGCCATCAACGTGCGCGAGGGCGACCGCGTGACCAAGGGGCAGCTGCTGGTGCAGCTCGACCGGGTGAAGATCGAGGCATCTTTGGTGGAGGCGCGCGCCAATGTCGCCGGCTTGCAGAGCCGCATGGCCCGCATCAATGCCGAACTGTTCGACCGGCCGCTCAGCTTCCCGGCCTCCGTCTCCGAGTTTCCCGACTTCGTCGCCAATCAGCGCCAGCTGTTCCAGCGCCGGCAGGCGGCGCTCGCCTCCGAAATCAACTCGCTGAACGCCATGGCCCGGCTGCAGCGGGAGGAGCTTTCGCTCAACCAGCCGCTCGTCGCCACCGGCGATGTCGCCCGGTCGGAGATCATCCGCATGCAACGCGAGGTGGTGCAGACGGAGGGGCAGATCAGCAATGTGCGGTCGCAATATATCCAGGACCTGCAGACCGAGTTCACCCAGACGGAGGAGGAACTGGTCGCCGCACGGCAGGAACTGGCGCAGCGCGAACGGTCGCTTCAGGCGGCAAACCTGGTCGCGCCGGCAACCGGCATTGTCAAGAATGTGCGCCTCACCACCATCGGCGGCGTGCTGTCGCCGGGCGACGAGGTGCTGCAGATCGTGCCGACGGAACAGCGCCTGATCGTGGAGGCGCAGGTGCCCCCGCGCGACATCGCCTATGTCAGCGTCGGGCAGACCGCCCGCGTCAACTTCGATGCCTATGATTATTCGGTCTATGGCTCGGGCGACGGGCGGGTCGTCTATCTCAGTCCCGACACGCTGAGCGAGGAGGGGCCGGAGGGCGAGACGCGGACCTATTATCGGGTCAATCTGGAGGTCGACATCTCCCGCCTGCGCCCCCGGCGCGAGGGCGAGATCATCAATCTGCAACCCGGCATGACCGCCACGGCAGAGATCAAGACAGGCGAGCAGACGGTGTGGGAATACCTCACCAAGCCGCTGCTGAAGACCACCGACCGGGCATTGCGCGAAAGATGAGCGAAACAATCGCCTGCCCGCGCGTTCTGCCAGATGACGGCAGGCGATTTTCTCAGGCGCGAGGGCAGGTGGATGGCGGAACGGGTTGGCGATACGGCTGCACAGGATAGCGGCCCCGAGCCGCGCGGATATACCCACCCGGCCGGCGGGTGGGGTTCGGTCAGGGGCATCACCGAGATCGAGCTGCGCCAGCGCGCGGGGCCGGGCGCGTTCGACACGCTGCGCCAGCAGAACAAGGCGGGCGGTCACATGTGCACCAGCTGCGCCTGGTCCAAGCCGCCGAACCCGCACCCGTTCGAATTCTGTGAAAACGGCGCGAAGGCGACGATCTGGGACCTGACCACCGCCCGCTGCACGCCCGAATTCTTCGCCCAGCATCCCGTGGCGGAGCTTGCCGGGTGGAGCGATTACGATCTGGAGATGCAGGGCCGGCTGACCCAGCCGCTGCGCTATGATCCGGTCAGCGACCGTTACCTGCCGGTCGGCTGGGACGAGGCCTTTGCCGCCATCGGCGCGAAGCTACGGCAGATGGACCCCAAATCCGTCACTTTCTACACATCGGGCAAGGCGGCGCTGGAGCCGTCCTACCTCTATGCCCTGTTCGCCCGCATGTACGGGCACAACAACCTGCCCGACAGTTCCAATATGTGCCACGAGACGACCTCGGTCGGGCTCAAGAAGGTCACTGGCTCCCCGGTGGGCACCTGCACCTTCGAGGATCTGTCGAAATGCGATGCGATCTTCTATTTCGGCCAGAACCCCGGCACCAACTCTCCCCGGATCCTGCATCCGTTGAAGGATGCGGTGGAGCGCGGCTGCAAGATCGTGGTGTTCAATCCGCTGAAGGAACGCGGTCTGATCGAGTTCGTCGATCCGCAGAACCCGGTGCAGATGACGGTCGGCGCGCCGACCAAGATGAACCACCTCTATCTGCAGGTGCGCCCCGGCGGGGACATCGCCGCGATCATGGGCATGTGCAAGCGGGTGCTGGAGCGTGAGCGGCAGGCGCAGGCAGCGGGCGAGGCCGCGGTGCTCGACCATGGCTTCATCGATCAGCACACCCACGGCATCGACGCGTTCCTGGCCAAGCTGGAGGCGACCGGCTGGGATTCGATCGAAGAGGAATCGGGCGTGTCCCGCGCCGAGCTGGAGGAAGCCGGCGACATCTATGTCGCGGCGCAGAAGGTCATCGGCATTTACGGCATGGGGCTAACGCAGCATGTTCATGGCGGGCAGAGCATCGGCATGCTGGTCAACCTGCTGCTGCTGCGCGGCAATATCGGCCGCGAGGGCGCGGGGTGCAATCCGATCCGCGGCCATTCCAACGTGCAGGGCCAGCGCACTGTCGGCATCACCGAGAAGGTGGAGCTGGCGCCGATGGACAAATATCGCGAGCTGTTCGGCTTCGAGCCGCCGATGAAGGATGGCCACACCACGGTGGATTTCATCGAAGCGTTGCTGGCGGGCAGGAACAAGGCTTTCATCGCCCTGGGCGGCAATCTGGCGCAGGCGGTGCCGGAACACCGCAAGGTCCACGCCGCCTGGCGCGACATGGAACTGACGGTGCAGATCGCCACCAAGCTCAACTCCACCCATTGCATGCCGGGCAAGAGTGCCTGGATCCTGCCCTGCCTGGTGCGGGCGGAGGAGGACATCCAGGCAAGCGGGCCGCAATCGGTCAGCATGGAAGACAGCTTCAGCCACGTCTACGGCTCGCGCGGGCGGCGCACGCCCGCCAGCGAGCACCTGCGGTCGGAACTGGCGATCGTTACCGGCCTGGCGCAGGCGACGCTCGACCACCATCCGCAATGGCAGTGGGACGAGTGGACGGCCGATTACGCCAAGGTCCGCGACCTGATCGCCCGCACCTGGCCCGACATGTTCCACGACATGAATGCGCGCATGTGGCAGCAGGGGGGCTTCTATCGCGGCAACCCGGCGCATGAGCGGATCTGGAAGACCGAGAGCGGCAAGGCGGAGTTCACCGATCCCACCGTCCTCAATGCTTGCGGGCTGGGGCGGGCCGAGGGGCGCTTCCATCTCGTCACGCTGCGCTCCAACGACCAGTTCAACACCACCATCTACGGCCATTCCGACCGGCTGCGCGGCCTGTCAGGTTCACGGATGATCGTACTGGTCAGCCCGGCGGAGATGGTGCGGCACGGGCTGAAGGAAGGGCAGGTAGTGTCGCTGGTCGGCGATGCGGAGGATGGCGAGCACCGCGAGGTTTCCGGCCTGACCGTGACCCCCTACGATCTGCCCGCGGGCACGCTGGCCGGCTATTTCCCCGAACTCAACCCTCTGATGCCGCTGTGGTATCATGACGAGATGTCGAAGACCCCCGCCGCCAAGGGCATCCCCGTGCGTATCCAGGTCTGACGATCACGCGCCAGCGCGGGACAACCGTGCGGGCGCGTGTGCCCCGTTGAAGCGCAGCGACCAGCGCGAGGAGCGGCGGATCAGCAGCCACGCGGCCCATGACAGCGCCAGGGTCAGCGCCATGGTCCCGCCAACCTTCAGCGCCACTGGTACGGCCAGGTCCTGTGCCAGGAAGGCCAGCCAGACGATGATCGGCATGTGGAACAGGTAGATGACGAAGGCAGCGTCGGTCACCTTTCGCGCGAGCGGGCTCGGCCGGTCGAACCAGGTCCGCGCTGCGGCGACCAGCGACTGCGTGATCCCCAGGGCGGCGAAGGCCTCGATGAAGCGGCCGGCGGCAGGGTGCAACTGTTCGCGGATCGTCAGGCACAGGATCGTGGCAGACACGGCGATGATGGCGGCGGCACAGTTCGGCTCTCCGAAGCGGGCCTGCACCAGCGGGCTGCGCTGAAGGATGCAGCCCAGCGCGAACCAGGGCAGGTAGATGATCAGCTCCTCTGTCCGCAGGACCTGTTGGTACAGTTCGGTGGCGAAGCCCCGATCGTAGAACGCCTCGACCACCGCGCCCTCCCACAGCCCGATGGCTGCCGCGACCAGCAGGAGCGCCGGGGTGAATCGGCGGGCAAGCACGCCGTCCTTGCGCGGCGATAGCCTGCGCTGCGCCAGCGCCGGCCGCCAGCGCACCAGCGCCGCGGCCAGCACGCAGCAATACAGCAGCACGATGATGAACCACAAATGCCGCACCCAGTACCCGCCCGAACTCAGCGAATTGTCGCGGAACGACCGCAGCGCATCGTCGAAGGGCAGGGCGGAGAACTCGCAGGCGAGGTTCATCAGCGGCACCAGCGTGGCGATCGTGGTCAGGAACGGGATGCCCAGCCGCGTGAACCGCCCCCGCAGCCAGGTGCCCGGCGCGCGCCGCGCCAGCAGCATGGCGGCGAAATATCCTGCGATCACAAAGAACGTGGGCATGCGGAACAGGTGGAGGAACTCCGCCAGCGTCGCCATGCCGGGCAGGCCCGGCCCGGCGCTGACGATCCACGTGTCGCCGATGCGATAGGACAGGGCGACATGGTAGGGGATGCCCAGCAGCATGACGAACGCCCGCAGAGTGTCCCAGTAATGTTCGCGCGCGGCCAGCGTGCCGTTCGTCAAGCCGAGCGCCCCGGCCACAGCAGGCCGATCGCACCCGCCGCCAGCGCGCCGACGGTCCAGCCGGCGGCCACATCGCTGGGGTAATGCGCCCCTGTCGGCACCTGCACGGCGCCGATCGCCCCGGCGACCGCCAGCGCCGCCGGTCGATGGCACGGATATTCGGCCCCGAAGGCCAGCGCCACCGCCAGCGCCCCGGCGCTGTGGCCGGAGGGGAAGCTCGACAGCTCCTTCTCGCGCCGGCCGCCCCGACGCGGCTTGTCGTCCTTCGCCGGGCTGTCGCTGCGCGGCCGCACGCGGTCGACCGAGTGCTTGACCGCGCTCTTGGCCGCGGTCGCAGCCTCGTGCGCCAGCAGCATCCGCACGCCCGCCAGCGCCAGCCGCCCGTCGCCGCGCGCCAGCCCGGCAGCCATCACGCCGGCGCAGAGCAGCCGCAATTGCGGCTGGTCGCCAGCCTGGCCGAACACACCCAGCGCGCGCACCAGCGGATGCTTGCGCCATGGCCTGAACGCCTCGCGCGCCCGGCGGTCGAATTCGAACAGCGGCTCGGCGGCGGCCTGACGCTTGCCCACCTACGCCTCCACCCGGTTCGCCAGCAGATCGTCCACCACGGCCGGATCGGCCAGGGTCGAAATATCGCCCAGATTGCCGGTATCGTTCTCCGCGATCTTGCGCAGGATGCGGCGCATGATCTTGCCGCTGCGGGTCTTGGGCAGGGCCGGCGCGAACTGCACCGCATCGGGCGTGGCGATCGGGCCGATCTGGTGGCGTACCCACTGCACCAGTTCCTGCCGCAGCGCCTCGCTGTCATCGGTCCCGGCCACGGTGGTGACATAGGCGTAGATGCCCTGGCCCTTCACCGGATGCGGCATGCCCACCACCGCGGCCTCGGCCACGGCGGCATGTTCCACCAGCGCGCTTTCCACCTCCGCCGTGCCCATGCGGTGGCCGGAGACATTGATCACGTCGTCGATCCGCCCGGTGATCCAGTAATCGCCATCGGCGTCGCGCCGCGCGCCGTCGCCGGTGAAATAGGCGCCCGGATAGGCCGAGAAATAGGTCTGGAAGAAGCGGTCATGGTCGCCATAGACGGTGCGCATCTGTCCCGGCCAGCTGTCGGTGATGACCAGCGCGCCTTCCGCCTCCCCCTCCAGCACCGTGCCCTTTTCGGGATCGACCAGCGCCGGCTTCACCCCGAACAATGGCTGCGTCGCGCTGCCCGGCTTCAGCGGCGTGGCGCCGGGCAGCGGCGCGATCATGTGGCCGCCGGTCTCCGTCTGCCACCAGGTGTCGACGATCGGGCAGCGCCCTTCGCCCACGACCTTGTGATACCACTCCCACGCCTCCGGGTTGATCGGTTCCCCCACGCTGCCCAGCACGCGCAGGCTGGAACGGTCGGTGCGGGTGACGAAGCCGTCGCCTTCGCGCATCAACGCGCGCAAAGCCGTCGGCGCGGTGTAGAACTGTTCCACGCGGTACTTGTCCACGATCTGCCAGAAGCGGCTGTGATCGGGGTAGTTGGGCACCCCTTCGAACATCACCTGCGTCGCGCCGTTCGCCAGCGGGCCGTACACGACATAGGAATGGCCCGTGACCCAGCCGATGTCGGCCGCGCACCAATAGATCTCGCCCGGGCGGTAATCGAACACATATTCGTGGGTCATGCTGGCCCACACGCCGTAACCGCCGGTGGTGTGCAGCACGCCCTTGGGCTGGCCGGTGGAACCGCTGGTATAGAGGATGAACAGCGGGTCCTCCGCCCCCATCTCCTCTGGGTGGCAGCTGTCGGGCTGGCCGGCGACGGCATCGTGCCACCACAGGTCGCGCCCCTCAGCCATCGCCACCGGATCGCCGGTATGGCGCACCACCAGCACCCGCCGCACGCCCCCGTGCTGCGCCAGTGCCTCGTCCACGCAGTCCTTCAGCGCCACGCGCTTGCCGCCGCGCCGGCCGCTATCGGCGGTGATGACCACCTCGCTGGCGCAATCCACGATCCGGCTGCCCAGCGCCTCCGGGCTGAAACCGGCAAATACCACCGAATGCACCGCACCGATCCGCGCACAGGCCAGCATTGCCACGGCCGCCTCCGGGATCATCGGCAGGTAGATCGTGACCCGGTCGCCGCGCTGCACCCCGTCAGCCTTCAGCGCATTGGCCAGCCGGCACACCTCGGCGTGCAATTCGCGATAGGTCAGCACCCGCCCCTCGCCTGCCGGATCGTCCGGCTCCCACAGGATCGCCGGCAGCTCGCCGCGCGCCTCCAGATGGCGGTCCAGGCAATTGGCGGACAGGTTCAGCGTGCCATCGGCGAACCAGTTTATGCGGAAATCCTGTGCCGCGAAGCTGGTGTCCTGCACCTGGGTGAACGGCCGCATCCAGTCCAGCCGCTGCGCCTCCTGCCGCCAGAACGCTTGCGGCTCCTCCACCGATCGGCGGTAACGTTCCCGATAGGCAGCCGCGTCGATCACCGCCCGTTCGGCCCAATCCTGCGGTACGGGGTACACGGCCTGCGACATGATCTCTCCTGCTCCCGAAGCGTTGTTTAGCAACAAACGTTGGAAACGGCTGCAGGGGTCCTACCGCCAGAGCGCGCCCAGCGCCGGCAGCAGATGGGCGCGGTGTTCGACCGGCACCCGTTCCAGCAGTTCCGCTTCGTATCCGTCGATGATCGCGCGCGCCTGCGCCAGCCGGGCCGCGCCGTCCGCCGTCAGCGCCAATCCCTGGCTCTTGCCGTCGATCGGCGCCCGTTCGATCAGGCCGCCTTCCTCCAGCCGTTTCAGCAGGGGCACCATGTTGGCGCGCTGGATGTCCAGCTGCCGGCCCAGCGCCGCCGCGGTGACGCCGGGATTGGCGCCCACCAGGATCAGCACGGAGGCATCCGCCTGGCGCAGCCCCACGGCCGCCAGCCGCGCGCTCAGCTGTGCGGCGGTGGAGTTCGCCGCGCGGCGCAGGGCATAGCCGGGCAGGGCAGGCAGCGGGTCGTTCAGATCGTCACTCATGCCCCACCCTATTCATTGTTGTTGCCCATAACAATCCACGCGGCTATTGCGCGGGCCGTTACCGGCACGAATGTCCCCGTCCGAATCGGGTGCAGACTGCCACCAGAGGAGAGAGACAGACATGGCCATGCCGTCCCAGCCCGATCCGCGCCCGGAAGAAGAGACCGTCCGCTACGAAGTCGTCGACGATGTCGCCTGGGTCTACTTCAACCGCCCTGACAAGCGCAACTGCATGAGCCCCAAGCTCAACCGCCAGATGAAGCGCGTGCTGGAGGAGCTGGAGTTCCGCGACGATGTGAAGGTGCTGGTGCTGACGGGCGAGGGTACCGCCTGGACCGCGGGCATGGACCTGCTCGAATATTTCCGCATGAACGAGGAAAAGGGCCTGGGCGCCGTGCGCCAGAGCCAGCGCGAGAGCTATGGCTGGTTCGAACGGCTGCGCTGGTACGAGAAGCCGACCGTCGCCATGGTCAATGGCTGGTGCTTCGGCGGCGGCTACGGCCCGCTGTTCGGCTGCGACATCGCGATCGCGGCGGAAGAGGCGCAGTTCGGCCTGTCGGAAATCAACTGGGGCATCCTGCCCGGCGGCGGCGCGTCCAAGGTGGCGCAGGAACTGATGCCGTTCCGCAAGGCGATGTACCACGCCATGATGGGCGAGAACCTGACCGGCAAGCAGGCCGAGGAACAGGGCCTGATCACCGAAGCCGTCCCGGCGGAGCGGCTGAAGGAACGCGTCCAGGAAATCTGCGACGTGCTGAAGAAGAAGGACAGCCAGGCGCTGCGGGCCACCAAGTGGGTGATGCGCCGCATTGTCGACATGACCTATGACAACGCACTGGAATACCAGATGCGCACGCAGGAAGCGCTGCACAGCTTCGGCGGCAAGGAAGCCCGCAAGGAAGCGACCAAGCAGTTCCTGGACCAGAAGACCTACAAGCCGGGTCTGGGCACTTTCGACACCAGCAAGATCGGTCAGGGCGAGTAGGCCCTGGTTCCCCTCCCTTCACGGGAGGGGCTCGGGGGCGGGGCTGCAAGCGCGGCCTGAAACCCGCCCCCGCTGCCCGGCACTCGCGCCGGCTGTCAGGCCGCAATCCTTGGGAGAGGAACTGCAAAGATGAGCGAGCGGCGTTACACCAACGGGCAGATCGACCGGCTGCTGCGGCCGAAATCCGTCGCCGTCGTCGGCGCGTCCGACCGGCACGGCGCGCTGGGCGCGACCCTGCTGAACAATCTGGTCCAGTACGAATTCGCCGGCGCCATCTATCCGGTGAATCCCAAGCGTGATGAGCTGCTGGGCCTCAAGGTCTATCCGACGGTCAACGATCTTCCGGAAGGGATCGACTGCGCCGTGCTCGCCATTCCGCGCGCCTTCGTGCTGCCCACGGTGCGCGACCTGGCGGCGCGCGGCTGCGGCGCGGTGGTGATCTACTCGGCCGGCTTCTCCGAAGCCGGCGAAGAAGGGATGGCCGAACAGCGCGAGCTGGGCGAGATCGCCGCGGCGCACGGCATGGTGATCGAAGGGCCCAATTGCCTGGGCGCCACCAATTACGTGGACCGCGTGCCGCTGTCCTTCGTGGAAACCAACATGCAGGTGCCGGCGCCGGGCCAGCGCGCCGTTGGCATCGTCAGCCAGTCGGGCGCGCTGGCGGCAGTGCTCGCCACCACGTTGCATCCGCGCGGCTGCTACGTCTCGACCTCCGTCTCCACCGGCAACGAGGCGGCATCGGGCGTGGAGGATTACATGCACTGGCTGGTGGACAATCCGGCCACTCACGTCATCACCATGTATGTGGAAAGCGTGCGCCGTCCGGCCGCCTTCATCGCCGCGGCCCGCCGTGCGCGCGAGGCGGGCAAGCCGATCATCATGCTGCACCCGGGCAAGAGCAACAAGGCGCAGGAAAGCGCCGCCACCCATACCGGCGCCATGGCGGGCGACTACCAGCTGATGAAGGCCAAGCTGGGGCGCGAAGGCATCATCTTTGCCGACACGCTGGAGGAACTGGCCGACATCACGGAAATCGCGCTGACCTGCCCCAGCCTGCCGGGCGCGAACATGGCGATCCTGGGCGAAAGCGGTGCGCTGCGCGGCCTGGCCTTCGACATCGCCCAGGATCTGGGGCTGGAACTGCTGGATTTGAACGACGCGAACAGCCCGGAACTGCGCGCCGCGCTGCCCGATTTCGTGCCGGTGTCGAACCCGCTCGACATCACCGCCGCCGGCCTGTCGCAGCCGGAAATCTACACGAACGTGCTGTCCGCCTTGCTGGTGGATGACCGCGTCGGCTCGGTCGTGGCCTCGATCATCCAGTCGGACCCGATCACCAGCAAGATCAAGTTCCCGGCGATCAGCAAGGCGGTGGAAGGCAACACCTCCGCCAAGCCGCTGGTCTTTGCCGGCGTCGATGCCGGGGCCGACGTGCCGCCGGAATATATCGCCGGCCTGCGGGCGGCGGGCATTCCCTGGTTCCCCAGCACCGAACGCGCCTACCGCGCCATCGCGCGCCTGGCCGATCTATCGAAGCGCGACCTGACCGACCGCACGCAGCCCCCGCTGCCGCTGGGCGGGATCGACGCGGTCCGTGGCGTAGTGCCGGAATATCGCGCGAAGGAGCTGCTGCGCCCGGCCGGCATCGCCCTCCCGCGCAGCCAGTTCGCCGCCACGCCCGACGAAGCCGCCGCCGCAGCCGATGCGATCGGCTACCCCGTGGTGATGAAGGCGCAGGCCGCCGCGCTCGGCCACAAGAGCGATGCGGGTGGCGTGATCCTGAACCTGAAGAACGCGGAGGCGGTGAAGCAGGCCTGGGCGCGGATGTTCGACAATGTCGGTGCCTACGACGCGTCCATCGTGCTCGACGGCGTGCTGGTCGAAGCGATGGGCCGCATGGGGACCGAGATGATCGTCGGCGCCAAGTCCGATCCCGAATGGGGCCCGGTCGTGCTCGCCGGCTTCGGCGGCGTCACGGCGGAGATCCTGCAGGATGTGAAGCTGTTCACCCCCGACATGGATGCAGCGGCCGTGCATGGCGGGCTGCTGGAACTGAAGCAGGCGGCGATCCTGCGCGGCTATCGCGGCTCCCCCGCGCTTGACGTGGCGGCGCTGGCCGAACTGATCGTGACGGTCGGGCGGGTGATGGCCGGCAATCCCGCGATCCGGGAAATCGACCTCAACCCGGTCATCATCCATCCCGAAGGGGAGGGCGTGATGGCGCTCGACGCGCTGATGCTGATCGACTGACCGGCGATCAACGCGGCGGCAGGGTGGAATAGTCGATCCTGATCCGCACCCAGGTGCCGAACTGCTCCTTGCCGCCCCGCCGCGGCGGGCGCACCCGGAACTGCCAGGCGGCGGCCAGCACTGCACGCAGCATGTTGGACCCCGCCGGCTGTTCCTCCAGCCCGACGCAATCCTCCACCCGGTACCCCTGCACAGTGCGGCAGGTGATCAGGCCGTAGGCCGGACCCTGTGCGGTGGAGAGATATCCCGCCAGCTCGCCGTCGCGCGGCTCGCGGTACCAGCGCGCGGCATACATCGGCTCGCCATTGGGCGCGGTGCCGACGCGCTGCGTGTCCCCCGGCATGCCCCCACCCGCAGGCGGTGCAGCCGGGCCCTGCGGCGGGCCCACCGGCTGGCCGATCGGGCGCGGGCCGGTGCGCCGGCGCGGCGGGGCAGGCGCGGCGCTGGGCGCGGGCAGGGGGGTGGTCTGCGTGCGCGGAATTACGATCGCCGGCGGCTGCGGCACGGGCGTCACGCTGGGCTCCACCGGCTGGGGCGGCGTCGGCTCGGCCGGCTGGGGCTGCTGCTCGCGCTGCTGCGGCTGCGGCTCCGGGGCGGCAGGCTCCTCGCTCGCCTGCTCCTGCTCCTGTTCCGGGGTGCCGCCCGACACATCGAAGGCAGTGATCGCCTCGCTATCGGGCTCGCCGGGCCGGGTGATGCCCTGTCCCAGCGTCAGCAGGATCAGCAGCAGCAGCAGCTCGATCCCCAGCGCGACCACGATGCCGACCGCCCGGTCACCCAGCCGCGCACGCAGCCGATCGCCCAGCGCAACAGGCGCCAGGTGGGGGGCGATCAGTTCGTCGTCAGGAAGATTGTCGGCGACCATCCGCCGCCGCCCATAGCGGCTGGGTCGCGCGAAACAATCTCCGCCGCGTATCAGCCGCTATGGGCGCCGTGATGGTCGACCGCCTCGCGGATCAGGCCGATCAGGTGATCGGGCGGGCACGGCTTGGTGCAGGCGAGCGCCAGGGGGTAGCGTTCATGCACGTCGCCCGGGCTGAAATGGCCCGAATGGAAGATGATCGGCACACCCGCATCGGTCAGCGCGTCCGCCAGGGGGAAAACCTCGCCATCATTGGTGTACACGTCCAGGATCGCCGCATCGGGCAGTGCCCGGTCCATCGCGATGAAGGCATGTTCCTTGTCGGCATAGGGGCCTTCGCAATCATAACCCAGGTCGCGCACCGTTTCCGACAGGTCGAGCGCGATGATGAACTCGTCCTCCACCACCAGCACTGTCGGCCGCTGCTTGTCCAGCATACCCATTCTTGTTCTCCTGCGGAGCGCGCGGGGGCTCCTTGCTTGACAGAACGAACAGGATTTGCGGCCTAATGGTTCCCGCGCACGCAGGAATACGGACGCGCGCTTACAGGCGGCCGAACCGCGCCTCGTAAGCGGCGACATTACCACCAGCCAGCAGCCGCGCCTGGGCCGGCCAGTCGTCGCGCCGGATGCGTCCCTGGAACCGGCCGAGCTGCGCGTCGATGCGATCGATTTCCGCCTCGTCCCACGCGGCCACCTGGTCCAGGCGGGTCACGCCCAACGCCGCCAGCTGGTCGACCAGCTTGGGCCCCAGGCCCTTGATCCGCAGC
>Ga0210040_10005002_pt1 | contig 17025 bp, 14 predicted proteins | sample CryGeyCG12114_NA_FD_185462 | JGI IMG/M metagenome (GOLD analysis project Ga0210040, IMG submission 185462) | Groundwater microbial communities from aquifer - Crystal Geyser CG19_WC_8/21/14_NA (SPAdes) (version 2) | ecosystem: Environmental > Aquatic > Deep subsurface > Groundwater | place: USA... | reverse complement strand
AGCCCGCACCAAAGCCATTGAAAACGAAAAATTATTTGCCGAACTTAATTTCCTGAAGGCCCAGATTAATCCGCACTTTTTGTTTAATACCCTTAATAATTTATATTACCTGGCTTATACCCAATCGCCCAATACCATGGAAGTAATAGAAAAGCTTTCGCAAATGATGCGGTATATGATTTATGATACCAACGGGGCCCGGGTACCGCTAAGCAAAGAAATTACTTACATGGAAAATTATATTAGCCTGGAGAAGCTGCGGCTAAATAATGAAGTACCCATTACGTTTGCGGTGCAGGGAAATATAGCCGGTGTTTTGATTGTACCTCTTATTTTTATTACCTTTCTAGAAAATGCTTTTAAACACGGCGTAAGTAATAATAACCCGCAGGCCTGGGTGAAAATTAATATCACCCTTCAAGATAAAACCTGCACGTATACGGTAGCGAACAGCAAAATAAAGCGAACTGACCAGGCGGCCGAAGAAAAATCGGGGATGGGTTTACAAAACGTGCAGCGGCGCCTGGATTTAAGTTACCCGAATTTATACACGTTAGCGGTAAACGAAACGCCCGATCAATATGCCGTAGAACTTAAACTGACGCTTGCTTGATAATTACCTGCCTCATTGTTGAAGATGAACCCTTAGCCCGTAATCTGCTCACCGATTACGTCCGGAAAGTACCGTACCTGCAACTTATTAGTGCTTGTTCCAGCCCCTTGGCCGCCCTGGAAATTTTACGCGAACAACCCGTAGATTTACTTTTCCTGGATATTCAGATGCCCGAAATAACCGGCATTTCCCTGTTAAAAATTCTGCCGAAAAAACCTTTGGTAATTTTAACCACGGCCTACTCTGAATACGCACTGGAAAGTTACGAACTGGATGTTCTGGATTATTTACTTAAACCGATATCGCTGGACCGGTTTTTAAAAGCCGTGGCAAAAGCCAGCGATCGTTTAGCCGTGGAGCCGGCTGCGGCTCCTGCTCCGGAAAAAATATTGCCCGAACCGCCACAACCTTTTGTTTTTGTAAAAGACGGCACTAAACTGGTAAAAATACGCTGGCGCGATATATTATACGTAGAAGGTTTAAAAGATTACGTTGCCATTCATACCCGGCAGCAACGTATAGTAAGTTTGCAGCGCCTGAAATCTTTAGAGGCCCAACTCCCCGCCGATCAGTTTATCCGCATTCACCATTCTTACATTGTTTCTTTGGAAGGTATTGATGTAATACACAAAGATAAAGTTCAGGTAGGGAGCGTGTTTTTACCTATCAGCGATACGTACCGCAAGGCTTTCAAAGATTTTATTGAACGCAACCACATTCAGCCGGAGTAATTATAACTCCTGTTACGCAAAATAATAGATTAAACTGGCAGCACCTCATCCCCCAACCTCTTCTCCTGAAGGCGAAGGGGAGCTCCGGTAATGCTTCTATTCTATTTGATAGAAAGTGCCTGACTTTCCTGTAATTTATCTGAAGGGCCATCTAATAACAGAAGGGTAATCAAAGTCCCTCTCCTTTTTCAGGTGGCTTTCACCCAGGAGAGGGATTTAGTGTGAGGTTTGCGCCTAAAAGCACTTATAAAAGGTAAAACTTATCTAACCTTTCATCCCAGAAGTTAAAGAAAGTTAAATCCCATAATTGCGTAATATATATTATAATTTATCTTTAAAAACTTTTCTGGTACTTGTAGGATAAAGTTACTGTTTTGTAAGTAGCTAAGGCAAGTGATACTTACTGGTTAAAAAGTCATCTTGCAAAAGATAATCTTTTATGTAAACAAAATGAATTTATACGCTACAGCTATTTCTTAAAGTCGTTTCTATCCCCGCACAAAATAAGATTATACTTTAGCAAACAAAAAAACGGCGGACTTTGCAGATCCGCCGTTTTCATTTTAACAGTTTTAAACCAAGGTCTTATTTTTTGTTTTTCAGGGTATAGCCATAAACAAGCAGCGCTACGCCGGCACCATAAACAATGTACTGCTTATTGCGGGTAGAAAGTGAATTATAAAAATTCAAAGCGTATTTGCTCGGATTTTTGGTTATATCCACAATAACCGAAGGATCAGAAAATAACCCGTTAAAAAAAGATGTTTTGGTGTTATTAGTAGTTTCGTTGTTTTCCATGAGTTCTATTTGTTTCAGAAAGTTTAAAATACGGGTATTTTATCAGCAAGTTCTATTGTATACCTATTTTGTAACAACTTCCGGTCTTTAATTTACCCGGGCAACTAACTTTTGCAAAAGGCCGGCTGACACACCTCAGATACAGATAATAAAGCATACCGGAGGTGATTTTTGCGTAAAAATTCATTCATATTCTATTTAAAAAAATAGATCGAACAATATTTTTTCCAGGCTAATTTTTATTCGGTTTCTTTTAAAAGCAATCAGCTTTATTTCAAGCCCAAATAGTTGCTTTTTATTTGGGTATTTAAGCAGAATATAAAAATTTTAAAATTATAACTTAAGTTACGCAAAATAAGAGAACCAGCGGGTATAAGAGCCAACTCCTGTCTTCTCAATCAGGATGACATAAATAGTCTCAAGAAAATTAAATCTCATACTTGCGTAACATTTCTTATAATATAATAGAGATTATATAAAATAAGCCAGGCCGCACCTGCCTGCAAAAAAGCCACATTCAAAAAGAGGATGCCGGGCAGGATGCCGCGCAATTTGAATAACAACCGAGAACTATACTGGGATTAGAAACGTAGAGTGAACAAAGTACCAATATAGTACTGGCAAAAAATACCTTTTTATTTATAACCTTTTATACTAGAAAAAATGTCTAAGAAGAAGAATAAGAAAAAGAAGGACAATAAGAACGGGTCCTTTTACAAATCTATCAAACCTTTTATTAAGGATAGCCGCGTAATATATTCTATCCTGGGAGCAGCAGGAGTAGGTGTAGCTTTGGCTTCGGCTTTTGGTACCGATAAAGGCCGCTCTATTGTTGATTCTATTACAGGCTCACTTAAAAACTTAGGTCTGAGCCCAAATCCGTTTACATCGGCCACGAGCATGGATACCACGGCATCCGACCAGCAAACAATAGCGGATAAGAAGGTAAAAACTCCCCGCACCCCTTTGGAATCTTAAGATTAACTTAAAATAACAAAGCCAAACCTACAGGTTTGGCTTTGTTTGTATATTTTTATTTTATCTTCCGGCAACCAGCAGGTTTTATTTCCAACTTCTACTTTTCTAACTTAAACTTATTTGCTTTAAAGGCTATAAAGTAAAGTATGGGTTGCTTTGCCAGTAATTAAATCTAAATAGCCTTACTAAAGCTGGGCTTTTCCAAAGAAGCTTGTTTTACTTTCAGGTCGAAGACCATACAAATATTACGGATAAAAGCTTTACCCAAATCGGTTACCTGCAAACCAGATTCAGATAAAATTATTAAACCTTCATTGGCCATTTGTTCCAGTTTAGTGGTAGCCTCACTATCCAGCAATTGTGTAATTTCTTCGGTCCAGGTTAATTTATTCCGGCAGGCAATAGACAAGATGGCTTCTTTTATAATTAAATCTTCCGACGTTAAGAAATGACCTTTAAATACAGCTAGCTCTCCCTGGGCAATACTGGCTTTATAAGTTTCTACTTTTTTTAGATTTTGTAAGTACGCGTATTTGGCATCGCTGATAGAAGAAGTACCTAAACCAATGAGCAGTTCGGTTTGGCAGGTGGTATAACCCATAAAATTACGGTGCAAGGTGTTGTTTTGCTGCGCCTGAAACAACGGATCGTGGGGTAAAGCAAAGTGGTCCATCCCTACGTCGGCATATCCCATAGCCGATAGCTTTTCCAGGCCCAGATCGTAGAGCGCTCTTTTAAGCACGCTATCCGGCAGATCTTTTTCGGAGTAACTTCTTTGGCCGGGCTTTACCCAGGGCACGTGCGCATAACTGTAAAATGCAATCCGGTCAGGCCGCAAAGTGGCCACCTGGTCAATGGTTTTGGCTACGCTTTCCGGGGTTTGGTGCGGCAGACCGTAAATCAAATCAAAATTAACGGATTCGTAGCCAATTCGCCGGGCTTCTTCGGTAACAAACTTCACGTTTTCGTAAGGCTGGATGCGGTTAATGGTAAGTTGCACCAACGGATCAAAATCCTGGATGCCGTAACTAACCCGGCGGAAGCCCAGGTCGTAAAGCACCTGCAGGTGTTCGGTAGTGGTATTATTCGGATGTCCTTCAAAAGAAAATTCCCGCTCCGTATGGATTTCGGCGGTAGCGAACAGCTTTTCCAGGAGTAACTTTAAATTGGCCGGACTGAAAAAAGTAGGGGTACCGCCACCCAAGTGCAATTCCCGGATAATTGGTTTTTCGCTAAACTGGTTCAGATACAGTTGCCATTCGGCCAATATTATTTTAATATAGCCATCTTCTACCCCGTGGTTTTTAGTAATGCGGGTATTGCAACCACAATACGTACACAAAGCTTCGCAAAAAGGTAAATGCAAATACAAACTTATTCCTTTTTGCTGGTTCGATTCGGCAAAGGTGTGCCGCACTACTTCAAACCATTTTTCGGCAACGGGTACTTCCGGGTTCCAGAACGGAACCGTGGGGTAACTGGTATACCGGGGAGCCGGCACATTGTATTTTTCTATCAGGTCGGCCGCCGATAGCGGCATCATTAATTCACCTGCGTTATTGATACCTGCAGTCATATCTTTAAGAGTATAAAGCAAAATTAGTCTTTGCTACTGCTATCCGAAATGACTTAAATAAGCTTAAAAGATGATTTACATCAGCCAATTTCCACGGCTGTAAAAAATATCTGGTACCGGTGGCCGGTATCAGATATTTTCGGTAACCGCCAGCGCGTGGTCGGCATGGTCATGATGGCAAAAAGAACAATTGCCCGCACAAGCTTTTTTCTTTTCCTGGTACAGGTTAAGCAAAGGAATAGCCGTTTGGCAAGATTGGGTTTTGAGATAAGACGGCTGAAAATAATGATGCGTCAGGTGCGAATCTTTGGTAGCCAGGATAAATAAATCTACCGGGTTATGTTGTGCATAGTCTTCCAAGCCTTCTATCATATCTTCTTCCTCGATAAATATATATTTTGCCTGGGTGTTTTTTAAAATCCAATGCAGTTCGGCGCCACTTTTTTTAATTTCGGCTAGATGGTTGCGATCGTTACGGGAATAAAAATGCAGCAGGGTAATAGCAGCTTTTACCTGGCCGGCAAATCTTTCCAACAGGTCAATTACCGCCGGGTCCTGATCGGTAAAGTCAGTAACAAAAACTAAATCTTTTAATGGTTGATAATTGGCTTTTTCGGGCACCCAAATAATCGGGCATTGCTCAAAAAGCTGTAAGGATATTACTTCGGTTTCTTTTTGCAGGTGCGTTAGCAAACCAGAACCGGCTACCACCATATCGGGCTGATGCACCTGAATTAAAAGCGGAATGGCTTGTGCCCAAGCATCACCGGAAATTAAACACTCCAGGTGATGCGGATTATTTTTTTGCCGGGAATCGCAGGCGTAACGTTTGGCAAAACTGTGCAGCATTTGGGAGTATTGCATTTGCTTGGTAAGCGAAATACCCTCACCATCGGAACTAAACACCAATAAAATATTGGCGTCGACCTGGCAGGCCAACTGCACCGCATAACGGTAAGCGTTTACACTGTTCTCTGAAAAATCGGTGAGTACTAATATCTTTTTCATGTTTTTTAGCGGTTAGCAGTTAGCTTTTAGTTTGTTAGTGGTTAGATTTTAGCGATTAGTTATTAGCTGTTAGCGATTAGGTTGGATTTTTAAATGAGTTTTGCTATATCTGATTTTATCTTTTCTATTTAATTCAATGCTGTGGCGCACGAAATATCAGGAACTGGTTGAATAGATTTGATAAATCATGACGCATCAAAGTTGTCATTCAGCAGGAAACTTGTTAGCAGAACACAAACAAGTTTCCTGCTGAATAACAAACTTTGCCTGCTATGCTTTGTAATTTCGAAGCCTGCGTAATAGTTGTTAATGTATTACCCACCCTGCATCTATTATAAGTCCGGATTTATTCTTTTATGTATACTAATCACTAACAACTAATCACTAACAGCTAACTGCTAATCACTAACCGCTAACCGCTAAAAGCTAACTACTTCTTATGGCAGCAAGCGTGCATTTGGGTGCCGCCGTGCTGGTTATGCGCCATAGCCGGACTCACGAACGGAATACCTAAATTTAATCCGCGCAGAATAAAAAGCAGCGCCATAAAAGTGGCCGCATACGGCACCGACCGGTTGAAGAAATGCCGGATTTTAGGCTGAATAAATTTACCGGAGAGCGATAAAATAAACATCAGCGGAAATGTACCCAGGCCAAATAAAAACATATACCCCATAGCTGCCGGCACCGAAGGCATACTAATGGCGCCTGCTAAAGCCAAATAAACAAATCCGCAGGGCAGCAATCCATTCAGCATACCTATCAAACCCAAAGCAGCAAAAGATTGCCGGCGGAACAAACCGGCCATGGTTTTATTAATTTTGCCCAAACCTTTTTCTATGCCCATTGCTTTCCGGAATTTAAAGGAGAAAGTAGCGGGCACTACTACCATAAGCAGGATTAACACGCCCGAAATAACCGACAAGGTTTGCTGAAAACCTGCCACTTGCAGGCTCTGGCCAAATATGCCGGCCAAAGCACCCAAAGCCGAATAAGTACAAATCCGGCCGAGGTTATACAGGAGCCGGCCGGCCACAAACGACCAGCCCGCACCCCTGCCAACCGGCAGCGCCATGGCAATCGGACCACACATACCCACACAATGGAAGCTGCCTAATATCCCGAATAAAAAACCTGCCCAGAGCATATTATTCAATGCTAATATCTTTCTGATTAAAATAAGATTGGCCCGCTACCTGCCAGTTTATTTGCACCCGCCATAATCCTTTCTTTAATTCGGCAGTAGGAATATGCTGCTGACGGTCGCTGTTTAACTGTAGCGGCACTTCAAAATCCAGTTTTGCAGCCGATGGCCGGAAAAAATGCACGGTTCCCTGCACGCTGGCCGGCGTTAAACCTTTCGGAAACACCAGGCTAATGGTTTGGGCGGCGCTAGCCTGATTAATGAGTACCTGTTCGCTTAATCCTTGGGTTGCCTTTAACTGGTCTATGTGTTGCTGGTAGGCTATTTCTTTTTTATAGTAATCGGCGCTTACCAGGTCTACATCGGTTTGCATGGCTTGGTAAACCATATAGCCAATAAAAGAACCAAACATTACAAAGGCCGCGATAATTAATTTTGGCCACCAGGAACCCTTCTTTTTCAGCTGTAAGGAGGCAGTTTCCATATCTTTTTTCATTTTATAAATTCAAATAAAAACTTATCTGCGTCCTAGTTTCCAGGGCCTAAAAACTTGGTTTTTTCGGTGGCAACCAGTTTATCGCCGCTATAAACCCCGATTTTAATTTCGGTACTAACCCCATGTAAGGCATTCTGCGGAATTTCGGCGAAGAAAACGCCTTCGGCCAGGCCTTGTTCCGGTAATACCAGGTTGTCGCGTACCAGTTTGATATTTCCTTGTTGTGGCTCCAGCAACTTCAGCGTTATCGGCATGCTGGTGGTAGTTTTGTTGATGACGGAAATATTATAAAGATTGCTGATGGTATTATTATCTTTTTTCTGGTACAGCATACCGGGGGTGCGCAACACCGTAGCATCTATATTGCTACGGGTAGCCAATAAGGTCACAAATCCACCGATCAATAAAACCAAAATACCATTAATAACTTTGGTCCGGATAGGAAACCGGAAAGGCTTTGCTTCGGCAATACTTTCTACGGAAGCGTGGGTAATCAGCTCGCGCGGTTTACCAATCATGTCCATGATGCTGTTACAAGCATCAATACAAGCGGTACAGTTGGTACACTCCAGTTGTTGCGCACCATTCCGGATATCAATCCCCATGGGGCAAACCTGCACGCACTGGTGGCAATCAATACAGTCGCCGGCGGTTCTTACCTGGTTTTTGCGCAGTTTTTCGCGGGGCTCACCGCGTTGGTAATCGTAGGCCACTACCCGGCTTTGTTTATCCTGCATTACACCTTGTAAGCGACCATAAGGGCAAACAATGGTACATACCTGCTCCCGGAACCGGGCAAATACCCAATAAAAAATACCGGTAAAAACAAGCAGGGAACTTAAGTCGCCCAGGTGGTTAGCCGGGGAGTCGGTGATGATTTTTTCCAAGGCTTCGACCCCGATGATATAGGCCAGGAAAATATTGGCAATGAAAAAGGAAATAACCAGGAATATCGTATGCTTAGCCGTTTTCTTCCGGACTTTTTCGGCGGTCCAGTCAGCTTTGTCCAGCGCTCTTTGTTTGGCGTAATCGCCTTCAATCCAGAACTCAATGCGGCGGAAAATCATTTCCAGGAAAATAGTTTGCGGGCAAACCCAGCCGCAGAAAGCCCGGCCGTATACAACGGTGAAAAGAATGACGAAAACGACAAAGGCCAGGAAACCAATCAGCAGGATAAAAAAATCCTGCGGCCAGAAAATCATTCCAAAAATGATAAACTTCCGTTCCAGGAAATTAAGCATCAGGATGGGCAAGCCGTTTATTTTTATAAAAGGGCCGATCACCAATAAGGCTAAAAACCCATAAGAAATTAGTTTACGGTAATTGTATAATTTCCCGCTGGGCTTTTTCGGGTAAACCCAAATTCTTTTTCCTGCTTTATCTACGGTGGAGATAGCGTCGCGAAAATTTTCTTTATCTGTTATAGTATCTTTCATAGTGAATTAAACTTTAATGGAGCCTTTACTACTATTCCAATCGCAAAATTCCGGTTGGCTCTTAAATTTTAACGCTACAAAATTCGCTATAAATTGGCGGGTGAAAGATGACCGAAGTCATTTCCAGGCGTGATCTTAATCAGGCAGTGAATGAATGAGTGGGCGAATGAGTGAGTGAGTGAGTGAGTGAATGTGTGTTTGAGTGAATAGATACCGACCAACCGCTTGTTGGCAGGAAACGTACCTAACCTCGGTCTGTGCCCTCACAGACCGAAAGTTAAAGCAGTCGTATACGTTTAAGCGTTGTTCTGTCGGGGGACAGAACAAGGTATGGCTTGTTGGCGCGGAACTTACTACTGGGTACTCCTTTTTCTCTATTAAACGCATCTTATATTTAAAAATAAACCACGCCTTAAAGGCATGGTTTATTTGCAATAAAGGAAATAAAAAGAAATAAAAGGAAAAAGATAAATGAAAGAGTTAAGTAGTTAAATGATTATAAATACCCATTGGCTTTCATTAAAAATTAGTCTTAAAGCTCCCCTCCTGTTTTAGGACGGGCAGGGAAGAAAACAGCTATTTATTTTCGTCCTAGCACTTACTTAGCTTTCTCGCCCTGCGGCGCTTTGGCGTTGGCCGGGTTAGTACCTTGCACACTCAAAATATAACTCGATACTTCTAAAATCTGGTCGTCGGTCAGTTTACCTTGCCAGGCCACCATACCTTTGCTGGTTACCCCAAATTTAATGGTTTTGAAGATATCGTTTACATCGCCGCCGTGCAACCAGTATTCGTCGGTTAAGTTAGGCCCTACCATACCTTCGGCATTCTGGCCGTGGCAAGCGGCACAGTTTTGCGTGAAAGTAGCATGACCGGCTTCTAATTTGGCGGCATCGGTAAGCGGTTTGTAATCAGTTTTTTCATTGGCATTGCCGCCGGTGCTCTTCGGCATAAATAAAGCAGCTTCCTGCATTTCGGCTTCATATTCCTGGGTTTGCAACTGACCGCTTTTAAACACGTGGAAGTTTAATAAATACACGGCACCAAACACAATGGTAGCGTAGAACATATATTTCCACCAGGGCGGCAAATCGTTATCGTACTCCTGAATACCATCATAAGAATGATCTTCCATGAGAAAATTAGAAGATTTACCGGTAAATAACCGGGCATCGCGGTTAAACAAACCAATGAAGCGCCCCATCAGGGTATCGCTCCGGCCCGGCTGGTTGTAAAAACTATTCAGGAAGGGCAGCATTTGCACAAAAACCAGCAGCAAACCTCCCAATAAAAGCACCAGCAACAAGCCCACAAGCGCCATGCCCAATACCCACTCCAAAGATAAAGCCGCCGCATTGCCCGCTTCGGCCGGAGCTGGCGTCTGGCTGAAGGCCGGAACGGACAATACCAAACTACAACTTAAAAGACCAAAAACACGGAAATATAATAGTTTTCTCATAATTCGGGTTCTCCTCCGTAGTTAGTAGCATCATCGTTTTTCAGGGGCAGCTTACCCATGGCCGCAATATGGTTTTTGTCCGAAAAAATAGCGTACAATGTAAGCGTAATAAAAAAAATAAAGAAAATAAGAAAAGAAATGATGGGATAAATTTCGATGCCCGCAATGGACTCTAATACATTTTTATACATGGCGTTTTCGGTTTGATGTTTACTATACGCCTCCGGGTTCCGGCTAAAAGAACCCGGAGGCGCATAGCTTAATTATTTACTGGCAGTTTCGTCTTTCACTTTTATGTCGGTACCCAGGCGTTGCAAGTAAGCAATGAGGGCCACAATTTCTTTTTCCGGTTTTACTTCAATGCCTTCGGTAGCTAACTGGGCACTGATTTCGCGGGCTTGCTTGGCCAGATCCTGGTTGGCGCGCTGCGCATAACCGGCCGGATACGGCGTACCCAGTCCTTGCAAAGCTTCTATTTTGGCCGGGGTAGAAGATATATCCAGGTTTTGATCGAATAACCAAGGATAAGGCGGCATTATAGAACCCGGCGACATAGAAGTTGGATCGAGCATGTGGTGAAAATGCCAGGAGTTCGGATATTTACCACCTTCACGGTGTAAATCCGGCCCGGTACGTTTAGAGCCCCACAAGAAAGGACGGTCGTACACAAATTCGCCGGCTTTGGAGTACTCGCCGTAGCGCTCGGTTTCGGAACGGAACGGCCGCACCATTTGGGTATGGCAGTTCACGCAGCCTTCGCGGATATACAAGTCGCGGCCTTGTAACTCCAGCGAGGTATAAGGTTTTACGCTGGCAATAGTAGGCACGTTAGATTCGATGAGGAAAGTCGGGATGATCTCGATAATACCCCCAATCAGGATGGCAACGGTAGCCCAAACGGCCATCTGAACCGGACGACGTTCAATCCAACGGTGCCAGTGGCCACTGTGAGCTTCGTCTTGTTCGGCGGGTAATAACGGAGCGGCCTGGGCTTTTTCATTAACTAATAAGGAGCCGGATTTTACCGTTTTCACGATGTTGTAAATCATTACAAATACCCCGGACAAGTACAATACGCCCCCGATACCGCGCATATAATACATAGGTACAACATGCAGCACGGTTTCCAGGAAGTTAGAATACTGCAGCATACCTTCGTTGTTGAACTGTTTCCACATTAAGCCTTGGGTAAAACCAGCCCAGTACAACGGAATGGCATAAAACAAGATACCAATGGTGCCGATCCAGAAGTGGGTATTGGCTAATTTTTTAGAGTACAGTTTAGTTTGGAAAATACGCGGTATCGTCCAGTAAATAATCGCAAAAGTCAGGAAGCCGTTCCAGCCCAGGGCACCTACGTGCACGTGCGCTACAATCCAGTCGGTAAAGTGGGCAATACCGTTTACGTTTTTCAAAGAAAGCATCGGGCCTTCGAAAGTAGCCATACCGTAAGCCGTAATGGCTACAACCATAAATTTCAGTACCGGTTCTTCCCGCACTTTATCCCAGGCGCCCCGGAGGGTTAATAAACCGTTAATCATCCCGCCCCAGCTGGGAGCAATCAGCATAACCGAGAACACCACACCCAAACTTTGCGCCCAATCGGGCACCGCGTTATACAATAAGTGGTGCGGACCGGCCCAGATATAAATAAAGATCAGCGACCAGAAGTGAATGATAGATAAGCGATACGAATAAACCGGGCGATTAGCGGCTTTGGGCAAAAAGTAATACATCATACCCAGGTAAGGCGTGGTTAGGAAGAAGGCTACGGCGTTGTGGCCGTACCACCATTGCACCAGCGCATCCTGCACCCCGGCATAAGCCGAGTAGCTTTTTAAGAAAGAAACCGGCACCTCGAACGAATTAAAAATGTGCAGTACCGCTATGGTTATTAAAGTAGCAATGTAAAACCAAATACCTACGTACAAATGGCGTTCGCGCCGTTTAATAATGGTACCAAACATGTTCCAGCCAAAAACCACCCAAATCAGGGTAATGGCAATATCAATGGGCCATTCCAGCTCAGCGTATTCTTTACTGGTGGTATAACCCAGGGGCAAGGTGGCTACTGCCGATAAGATAATGAGTTGCCAGCCCCAGAAATGTATTTTACTTAATACATCGGAGAACATCCGGGTTTTACAAAGGCGTTGCAGCGAATAATAAACACCCATAAAAATACCGTTGCCCACAAACGCAAAAATAACGGCGTTGGTGTGCAGCGGCCGGATGCGGCCAAAAGTGGCGTACTGGCCCATATTAAATTCGGGACGGGCCATCTGAAACGCGGCAATAACCCCGACTAACATCCCGATTACGCCCCATACCAGGGACGCATAGGCGAAGTCGCGGACGGTTTTGTTATCGTAGTAGAAAGTGTCCAGCCCACCAGCCGGTTCGGTCTGGTGCAAGGGCTGATGCGGATTAGTAATAGTCTGCGGTGACATGTGCGTGTTGCTTATTTTAACACTTCAAATTTCCGCAGAACCGTTAGGGAAAAAGATGACGATGGTCAGTTTTCGGGGTGATTGTTGTCAGGGAGGTAAGCAGATGCAGGGGTTGATCTTGGTCTTATTGAATGGATATGCTAATCTGGTTTACGCCAATCAGGAGATTGGCTTTCCGGCAAGTGCGTAGAGCGTTACGCTAACTCTACACATAACTGAGTAAGTCAAGGAAGTATAATAAATTAATTTTAATTTATAATGTATCTTCTACCATGCTTATGCCCAATTGAATCAAGAACATTCAACAAGTTTGCATGAAACTTCCCTTTTGCATCATCCAACATTGGCAATAATCTATCGTTAACAAACGTCTCTGTTGAGACTTTTGTTAATAAACTATAACTATTCCAATTAGCTAAATCTTTTTCATTAAGTTCATTAATTAGATATAAAATTGTATCTTCATTTAGTTCCTTTAAGGAAAGCTCATCTAATATTTTAAGGATATTTTGTGATAAAACATCTCGGTATTGCGAATTAGCATCATTAAACTCTGAAATAAATTTTTTTCTAGTTTCTCTCGAAACACACTTTGTGATAACAGAAGAAACCCGATCTCTAAACATCCATCCATCTACACCAAATTTTTTAGAATCTAAAAACCATTCCAGCCACCAATGTATTGGATCAATCTCTAATATTAAATTTTGATTATCACTGTGATCTAAAGCAATTGGATCACACAAGTTCGTTGCTAATTTAATATCACGCACTTTCAGAAGATCAACTAATAATTTTTCATGCTTTTCCCAAGTTAAATCAATATGACTTAGCAATGAGAAATCCTCATGAGCTAATTGCTCGTTTGATAACTTACAAATATCTTTTAATGCATCGAATACATAGTTATTCTCACTCTCATATATACAGTATAACAAAGCTGCTTTTATCGTAATGCTACATTCTTTTGATTCTTGTATAATCAGTGAGGTAAAATCTTTTCTTTTACTTATAATATCTTGTAACGAATTTAAAGCCCAACCTGAAAATTTATTTTTATTCTTAAGATATTGAATTAATCTTTTCACATGTCTTTCTTCAACAATAGACCAGTCAAACTGTTGTTTTATTTTACTAAACTTAGCGATCATGTGTATAGTAAAAATAGATCCTGGTACTCCATAATCTAAAAGTTTAAAAGCCACCTTTAAAGCTTTAATGGATTTTGTATCCTGGAGAAAATCACAGATTACAGCAAGCCTGACAGCTTGGTCTTCTATAGGTAATTGAGGATCAAAAAAGGTTTCAAAGACTAATTCCGGGTCCACAGGATTAAGTAAACCTCCTAAAGCTGAATCAAAACCTGCGTATTCTTCAATCTCTTTTGCATTCACTCTATCCTGTACTTGGTCTGTAAGTGTTAATAATAATGGTAAATTGTTATCAATTATATCGAAGCTCCTTAATCTTTTACCTACACGAGAACAAAAATTATAATCATCACAACACTTAACCAAAAACTCAAATGCCTCAGGTATAAAATCTTTCCCATTTATTTTTAAAATTAAGGAAATTGCAGTCCCACCAATAGTATCACCCAAATCAATTAGAGTTTTTAAAGTAGGAATGTGGTATATTGTTACAGGTAATTTTGTTTCTAGAATGTAATCTAAGGAGTAAATTAGGTTTCTGTCTTTTGTAATTCTTGAAGGTATTTCAAGAAGAAGTCTTTCAATCACTTCTGTATTGTTATACTCCATGAATTTTACCGCTATCAATGCAAGATGGAAGTCTATACTAATTACTTCTTCTAAAAATTCTTTAGCTTTCTCCTGGTTAAGCAAGCTTAAAGTTAAAAAAAGAGCTTGGTCCCATCTTCTGAATGACAGCTTTTCTTTTAGAATTTCTGGTTGTTTATTAGATAATTGTGCAAGTTTTTGAGCTGCTAAAAACTCGGTAATTGATTGGTGAAAAAAACAAATTCTTTCATTTATTAGAGGGATTAAAAACTCTTGGCTAACTAACCAATTAATTATTTCATGAGAAGTTAAATCTGTTACCTCATTATTTTCAATTTCAATATTTATCAGGCTTTTTAATTTATCAATTTTAAATGCTTCCTCGCCATTATCTATTGCTTCTATCGCAACCTGTGCTAATGTAGGCATCAAACTAATATTTGTTTGAAACCTCTTCTTGAAATTAAATTCAGTTAAACTGAGTAGTTCTTCATAAATTCTATGGGGACTAGTTTCAGAATCAATTCTAATATCTGTTGTAGATAAAAGTCTATAAAAGAAAGGACGCTGAAGGATAAATAAAATATCCTCCTTAAAACTGCCCATTAATTCAATTCCTTTATTAATTAAAAATAATTTAATAAATTCTTCTTCTATAGAATTAAGGCCAAAAATTGGTATATTTAACTTTTCCAAACCATCACTTGTTCTGGAAGTTATTATAATGGAAGTATTTGATGCTTTATCTAAGAAGCCGGAAAAATCTTTATCCCAGGCATTAGTTTCAATGTATTCTCTAGGCATCTCATTGAAAGCATCCAGATATATTTTGACTTTAAATTTTGAAATGAGAAAGTCTAATTTCATACCAGTGGGTAAGGTACTTTCTAATAAACTATACAGATTTCCGTTATATAGTTTTAAATCCCCAAAAATTGGGATTATTGCGGATGCTGGATCAAATGACTCTTCCAAACAGTCCTTATATAACTTATCAGCAAAACGTGCAGCACTTAGTTTTAATGAGTAGCTCTTTCCACTACCTGGTAAACCTATTAAAATAAATTTTTCTGGCCCTTTATCTAATATAAACTCAACAGATTCGCCTGAAAACTGGTACTGAGATGAATTATTCCTTTTCTTTGTTTTATTCTCTAAATCTACAAGGAGCGGAATATGAGTTAATGATTTCTTTTCCCTTGAGTATTTTGATGCATGTCTAGCAAGGCTAAGAACAAATTCAGGAGATAAAGTAAAATCTTCTAGCTTAATTAATTCAACATCAGGTTTACTTTGTTCTTTTAATAATTCATCTAATAAGTCTAAAAGCGGAGAATGGTCCCTACTACCATCTTCTTTTTTTATTGTCTCATAGGTAACTAAATGGATGCCGAAATTTCGCTTCCAGTAATCTTTTTCTGGCTCACTAATATCAGCCATTATTGCACAATGATCCCTAGTTCCACCTTTAAAAGTATTAAATAATAAATCTTTGACATAAAGAAAATCAGGATCCTTAAGCCCAAACCCTAAATAGATAAATGGTCTACTAACCATTAAAGTCTTTACTGCTTCCAAAGCATGATTTAATTCTCCACCAGGATTTAGATTACGATATTGTTCTCGCGTTAATATAATACTTTCAGAATCTTCTGTATCTCCATGTAATTTAAAAAGGAAATTAGTTGACCTTGCTCCTACAATTTCAGCTGTTTCAGTAAGTTGCCTGTTTATTACAGTTCGATAGAAATCTTCTGACCATTTTTGAAAACTTAATTCCAGTAGTTTATCATAATTAGTAGTAACAAAACACGTTGGCCCTAACTTAATAATTTTCTCATGTATATCATGAGGTTTTGTTTTGCCTAAGCGACATGAACTTCGAATAAATTCAGCAATTTGTTGCTTAGTTAGTTTATCAAATCCATAACTTGCTGCCTGTAATAGATCGCCTCTAATTAATTCCTGATCAACTAAACTTGAATCATATCCTTTAATTTTGAGAAAAGTAGAAAGTTCCGTAATCAAACCTATCCAAGAAGGCAAACCAGACCAAAGAGATACCCCTGAACCAATAAATATTACAGTATCGGGTTGTTTTAATATGGATTTTAAATATTCAATCATTTTTTATTTTGCGAGAAGGAAAGTTAATAATGTTTTAATTCATATTACTTTTATCAACTACTAATTAACGCCAATTAAGAGATTGACTTTCCGGTAAGGGCTTAGCGTGCTTCGCTAATGCTACGCACAACAGCAGGTTACTTCCGCCTTTTTCAAATTTTCTAAACCATTCTTACTGCTTTTGTTAAACCTGCTGACAAATTTAAAAGTCTTTGCCATTAAAAAAGGCATTAGCTCCCCTAAAAGAACTAATGCCTTTTCTTATTTAAATAAAATTATTTACTTAACCATACTTTGCGTTTTCTGGGCCATTTCCAAGTGCATTTTTAAATGGGGTAAATGCTTGGCAGCAAATGCCTTTAACTCCGGATCGGCTTCATTTTGCGAAGCATTTTCAAAAAGAGCTACTGCTTCGGTATGGGCCTTTACTTGGGCATCCATGTAAGCTTTATCAAAAGCATTGGCCTCGC
>Ga0210040_10005001_pt1 | contig 17026 bp, 8 predicted proteins | sample CryGeyCG12114_NA_FD_185462 | JGI IMG/M metagenome (GOLD analysis project Ga0210040, IMG submission 185462) | Groundwater microbial communities from aquifer - Crystal Geyser CG19_WC_8/21/14_NA (SPAdes) (version 2) | ecosystem: Environmental > Aquatic > Deep subsurface > Groundwater | place: USA... | reverse complement strand
TAGTTAGTAAGTTAGTAATGGCTTAAACTATAATGCTCACAATACATGACTTGTTGCAGAGCCTTGTCTAACTTACTTAGAGTACGCAACGCAACACATATTTGGAATATTGTATAGACTAGTAAAATGCAAACAGTAAATGCTTGTAGTAACAGTTTTAAATACAAGATCAAAGAAGTACTGTAATAAACACGAGTCTTAAGAACTTACACAAGTATTCTATTGAAAGTCCCTTAATAATTTAATTACACATTTAGACAATAGGTTTCCACTCTATCTTCCTCAATACTACCCAAATGAATTCCCACAGACATTACGTGGACTATTTACTACGCATTTTGGCAATAATGGAGACACAGAAGGGATCTAAAACTTGGCACGGTAAACCCAATGAGAATAAGGATTTTATTAAAACCTACTCATGCCCAATAATATAACTGGGTAGAATATAAAGAAAACACAAATGCCATTTGATTTGATATGCTTTACAGAGAGGAAGGATCCAATTTGTGTGAAACATTAATTTGGTTCTATTGGACTCCCAACGACGTTGCCTCATGATTAGATTCTAATACATAAATAACGCTTACTACTTGACTTGCTATCCCCAAAAAGGATACAATATTGCACACTGTACATCAATAACAAAATGTACTAAATTTCCTATTCAGAATGTGTGTCAATTTGAATTCTCAATGAGTTCTACTTCTTTTGGCAATAACTTACATTGTATGGAAAACGAATTGGTTGCTGGCTCGACAATTGCGATCCAGCGGAAACTATACAAACTCTTAATATTGCTTCAAGTTGCGAAACATAAATACTACTAAATAATGCATTTTCAGTGACATTCAAGAAAAGTAAACTAATATGTGTGATACGCAAGATTTTCAGTTTTTAATTTCACATTGACAACCCTTAATTTTTTAGATATTCAATTTATTTTCCATTTTACGAGAGCGTTTCGACAAAAATCAATTTTAACTTTTCATGTTGAAATACTAACTTGTATTTCGTAACGGGAATAAAAGTAACCATAGATTATTAAAAACTTTTTCATACATTTCACGAAACAGCCTTTACTAACTTTATTTACGGTATTACAACGATTGAACTTTTATTCATGACTGCATCAATAACTCTGAATGTGATTGACTACATAACATTCGCATAAGAACCTTTAGTTTTGCACATAAGTCCTAGTTTGTACCCATCTTATGTAAGCACTAACTGTCAACGACAAAATGGCTGAATCGCTTTTACGGACTTGCATTGGACACCCATGAGGTTTTCCAACCAAACCAAAACCACAACATAATGCTTCTTTAAAAACCTCATATAATAATCCTTTCGCTTTCGTAAGCACGACTCAATAATATTACCATATAACATTAGACTACACACTCTATGAGCTCTGTAACAACTACCAACCAGCAATCCTTAGTTAGTTATACACAGTATCAACTTTCGCTCACCAAAAATAGAACGGGCAAACAAACTTGACAAAAGGAGAGAACAAGAGAAAGTTTCTTTTTCTACGTCTTACTCTGGAGGAGATAGCAGCTACCTAATAACTGAACAAACATATGCAATTTGGCAGCTAGTTTCTATTGCACTGGAGTCTGAGCTCTCTCCTTATTATGCGCCTCTGAGCCAACTGAACTGGAGTCACATGGAACGTGACTGCTCCCACAGTAGAACTTCTGGTGGGCCACAAAACTTGACAAGTGGTTAAAATAAATGTCACAGGGCTTACAATACTTGACTACAACAGAGGATGACTTGCCAACATTTTTAGTATGGCCACTCTCTTTCTTAGAAGACGATGCAACAGCTATGGAATCTTCTTCAGATCCACCTGAACATGAGGAGCCACGACTAGAGCATTTCCGTGCATTCTCATTCTTTTCATTATTATTGTTCACAGTCATTCCATTGCACTCATTATTCCCGGCCATCCCATTAACAGTCTTTGGTACCGGAGAACATGCCGTGGCCAAGACAACAGCTTTTCTCCCCATAGGGCTCACACTCGCACGTCGACCACCTGGAAGTCCTAAATGAATAACCTCATAGTTCGCCCTCATTTCTAAATCGTTTCCATTTTGTTCTTTGTTGTTATTATTATGGGTGTGACTGGAGCTAACTGAACTAGTAGGACTGGACTCGCTCATATTAGTGGTATTGCTCATACCGCACATAATCTCGTCAGCAGTCTCCTCTGAAATCTTATGGACGAGTTTCATGTGTCGAATAACATTCCCTTTGTAGGAAGATGAGTATTTGCACAAATGGCATATATGCAGTCGATTGTTATTCTCGGCCATGGAGTCCAACGAGTCCTCTTGTGGGGGGGAGGCCGAACGTGGTTGTTCCATGAACTCGACAGCCTTGTCATTAGTCATCATTAGCTCAGAGGACGAAGAGGAATGCGATTGTTGATGATGAGCACTGCCTCTTTTATTAGCATTCTTCTCCTCACCCCGTTGCTCATCAGGAGTAGTGGCAGAAGTAATACAAGCCATGTAGTCTCCCTCCAGAATGTCTGTAGCATGCTTGTCAAAATGAGTTCGAATGTGTGTTCTCATGCCTCTCAGAGTGTTCCCTCTGTACCCACAGAGCAAGCATTTGAATGCCCGGATCCCAGTATGAGTTTCCAAGTGTTTTTGGGCTGCACTCACTGTAGCACTGTGCACATCACAACAAGGGCATTTCCATCCAATAGAGTTGTTGCTGCTTGTAGTAGTGATGGAACGATTACTATTACTGTTTCCTCCAGTACCACAAATTCGACCATGAGATGTCATTTGATCCTCTGGGATTGCCATTTTACATTTTCTACACTTGAAAAAAGCTGGCTCAGAGTGAACAGAGTTTCCTCTGCTCCCAGGACCATCAAACTTTGTCTTGGTGCAGTAGAATTCTTGATGCGTTTGTAGATTGTCTAGGCTACTAAACTTGACTGCACAGTGCACACAGGGAAACTGACGAGGTAGTTTTCTCTCGTCTACTTTTGGACTCAGGGGCGATGGCAGACTCATGGGTGATTTGCTAGTCGACTTGGGGCAATAATTCTCAGCAATAGGAGTGGATGCGTCCGATGATTTTTTGTGTCCATTACTGGATTTCCTTGGAGGGCACGGAGAACTACTAGCCCTACTATCTACTGAAGCATTCTCTTTCATTCTCAACTTGTCTCCTTCATCTACGATAACCAGATTTGGAGAGATTCTATTTGCATCCTCTTCTTCGTCATTCCTTGAGTCGTTGTTTCCATTTCTTACATCAGCGCCACTCAAGCGAGATGAACAGTAATGCTCTTTGTGAACCAAATAGTTCTCATACTTGTAGAACACAATGTCACACTCGACACATTTGGAGACCCCACGTTTCAACGGCGGTCCGATATTGTTTTGCTGTTGGGTTAAACTATGGTGCAGAGAAGCTATGTAGCTAGGATCCAAGAGTTTCATTGCAACTTCAGGTGTAAGTGCATGCAGTAACGCGGGATTCACATTTCCGGGCCCCAACATAAGTGGCGGAGGTGAGGATGAAGAATTCCCTCCAAAACGAGTCCCAAACAAGTGGGGTTGCAACTTCATCAACGTCTCATTAACTTCCAATGGATTGGACATGAATAGTTCGGATAGATTCGGGTTCGCCCCAGTACTGCTACTACTGGCACTAGTAAGGATTGCTCCACCAGGCAACTGAGTGGAGGTAATGCCCGTGGGACTCACAGATGGAAACTTAGCGCCACTAATTTTCCCTTTACCTTTCTTGTGTCGACTCATGGCAGCTAGTTCACGAGCATTCATCATCATCAAGTCCTTGCCACGACTCAGGACTCCATTATTCACCTTGTTTAGTTCTCCCACGTTCATAGTATTACTGTTTGGAGGTGTGGAACAAGAAGAACTCATGGATGCTGATGATGGTCTTTTGCATCCACCACTGTTACTGCCCACAGATGGGGATCTGGAAGGACTACTGACAGCATATGTTTCTCGTAGATGTAACCCTTCTTGTGCTGAGTCAGACGTAGCAGAACTCGGTAGATTACTACTGTTGGCACCATGTCTATTTTCCTTCTCTTCATCACTGCACAGAGCTGTTGATTTTTTTGGCTGAAGTGTGAGATCGATGGCTGGCATACCAGCAGATTCATCTCCTGACCAACTCACAGACATTTGTCTCCGTCGGCTGGTCGACCGGCTACTGCGATTTGGATAGTCTTCGTTATTACCTTCATTATTGTGATTGGAATGGGGAGATGGATTACTACTACTGTTACTAGTGTTCACATTGACTGGGCAATCTGACTCACTGCGACCACATGATGAGCGCCTGTCAATATTTTTAATAATTTCTTTGGGATCATTAAATATTGGGTTCGGTGACAAAGAGCTAGCACTAACAACATGTGCTGACGATGATTTCGTAGTAGACATGGCTACATTTGGATTATTGAGACTTTGGAGTTGGACAGAGCCATTAGGGAGTACGACAATAGAGTTATGAGGTGGCATCAAGTTTGGGGGCAGCATGGTAGCTCCTTGGATAATATTGTATGGCAATACAATCACTGGATTAGTTGGCAAAAGTAGGAATGGCTGTGGAGGTGGAATAGGACTCCCTGGCGATGGAGATTTCCCACCAAGATGATGACTACTAATTTCCGCACTAGGTTGACCTTGTTTAGTAATGGAGCTCGGGCTTTCATTGGTATTACTGGGCATCAAATGATTTGGCATAGTGCCCGGCGTGCCCACTGCTGATGCCACCGCTGTTTTCAGGACATGGCGAGTACTGCAATAATATTGCTTGTGAACCCGGAATGTTTTGATGGAGGAGAACTGGATGTCACAATCTTGACAGAAACGCTCAAGCGCTGCTTCCGGTGTGCATGAGGGAGATGGGATTGTTTTACTTGTACTGTGATTGCTGCTGTTGTGATCGTCATTGTTGATATTGCTAGTAGAAGTACTTGTAGGAGGTGGTGTGGGACCTGCAGAATGCATTCGCATGTGGCGATTGAGACTGACTTTTTTGTCTGCACTGTATGAGCAGTAGATGCAAGTGTAGAGCTTCCCAGTTTTCACAGACTTGTCTCCACTAATTACATTACGTGTCTTGCAATCTAATGGTGAGTCATAGGGAGACAACAAGTCTCGAGAGTCTGCACTTAAATCTTCCGATAAGTGGTGTGGGTGATCTACAAGCTCCCCGTAGCTTTCCCGTCGAGTCCGTTTATTTGAGTTCCGGGACTCCGGTTTAGATTCGCTGGAGGAGAGGAGTGTTTCGTTGTCCGTTTCCTTGCCTAAATGTGAAAGACAGATATGTTTTTAGTGAACTGCTATCGTACATTCTTCTAGTCTTAGATTAACGGACGGAAGGACGTAAAGTTTATGACACAAGCATGGATTCGGATTTGTAGATACAGTGACGTAAATAGCATAATTCTATGAAAGCTCTCTGAGAATTTCAGTGTTTTTAGAGTTATTCTTCCAAGAACATTTAGGCAGCCGAATGGAAATAAAAAAATTGAATGCATCCTTCTAGTTAAGACATACAATTAAGAATTTACATAATGGGGCATGAAATTATTCTGTCACCAACTCAATGCTTTTGAAGATGTGAAAAAGGTTGTAATGAAATTCGGGTGCCTGACACATGCAGCTTTTATATTTTTATTCGGCTCAGCTCGTTTTGATGGGTGAGAATGTATAGCTTCACTAGACGTGAGGGTTTACTATTATAGCAAGTCAGCAAGTGAGACAGCGGACTGGTATAACTCATTTAAAGTCTTAGGTTTCATTATTATTATACACACAATACTTTTTTAGTAGTCATCATCCCTTGGGTGCATGTGTGAACTGCATGTAAATGCGAAGAAAAGTAGTCATTGAAGCTTTCTCCTCATGCAGTGTATTAAGTTAGGAATGAAATTGCAAAAAAAAAAGATGCAGACACAACGTTACGTAGATGTGACAAGCAGTTCCAGGTTAAGCAACCTGATGACAACCATATAGGAAAGAATTTGGCTGCTTGCACTATTTTCTTCCAACTTTTCATAATAATAATTTAATATGTTCATCTCATTTATCCCTACAAATGTTCAAATCCCTGTACGTTGCAAAAGAAAACGAAGTATTTTTGCTAGGTTATCTGGCATCCGTTGTTTTGTTGCAAACAAACTGTATCCAATTATATTTTTTCATTGAGAAAATAATTCTATTTATTATTTCTGCCACAGCTTTTACTCATTTAGATTTGCATAACTCCGCCATTTAACGAGAATAGTCAAATAACATGGGACAACTTTTTTTACTCTACAAAATACAGTAGTAGTTTGATTACATAATCCAGTTTCCTCACATATATCCTACTTTCCCGTGTAATAGTAGACTTTATTGAGAATCCATACTTCAAAATGGGTTGAAAAAATATTGGGAACTACATACAGTTTCTAAATAAGTTAGCTTACCCGAGTCTTTTCTGAAGGAACAGTAATAGGTTTGGTGAGCATCCAAAGTGCGAGCAGAACTGAATTTGATACCACATGGATCGCATGTAAAAACGCCAGATGCTGCAAAATTGTTAAGTAAAAAGATTATTACATATTCTGTACGTCTTGCTTTGTAACTGGCTTGATGCAAGTCTTAGACAAACTATACAGTCTAATGAAGCCCACGACAAAAGCAAACACGTAAGTAGGTGATTACGTAACATATTATGTTGTGTAGCTAGTTACAGGAACTATGATACTGATCTTAGTGATCTGACGAAAGCAAATCAAGTTAGTTATAGTTAAGAAGCCGCAGGATTATTAAAAAACAGTTCAGAATACAGAATAAAATGTACAATTTATTACGTTGCATATGCAAACAATAGGAAATAAGGATTTCAGCACCAGTTCAGTGTCAACAAAGTAATAATGCTTTGCACAAAATATTGCAAACACATTAAACAACAGATTGAAAAACATTCTTTGAAAGGTACTGCACTGTTCCATAGTATATACTCCTCACTCCTCACTATTGCAGTTTCATAAGATCAAAATCAAAACCTCGTTATTACTGTACTGGAACAATGATAAGTTTCTCCCAACAGTATAATTGCTCACTCAAATAATTTGACACCTAACAAAAAGTTTGCCTTGAATTCTGTCATGCAGCAATTAGCCCTGCAAGTTCAGTTCCTTGTTTCCGTACCATTACTTCTTGCGTGCAAACATTTACAGGGCATGAAATCGTAATTGGGAGCATTCATTTGGAAATTTCTACGAATCTTTTTAATGTTGAGTACACACGATTTGCAGTCTCATGTTGTTGTAGAGTAAACCTAATGACTTGTTAGTGCTCTTTTATTCCTTTGTAGTTGATTTTACTCCCTTTCTAATGAACATTACGAAATAGGGATTCTACTAAATGCTTTACGCAACGATTTTGAGTTCAATCAAACAAATTAACTGCATTCAGTCCCTAGTACACCACTGAACTCTTTGTTTTACACACGTTTTTGCACCCAGTCAAATAAGTTATTCAGCTGAAAGAACATTTATACACGGACTTTCACACGAATTTCAGTTTGTTTAGGTTGACTCATTCAATTGGTGTGCAAAACCTTCAAAGCATTGCAAATTACAAACATTTAAGGACACATGTATCCGGAATTTAATTTACTACTTAACATTCTGGTTGGGAGTACTCTTCAAATGCTGTATTTTTGGAATCACCCTCTAAATAAGTATGCATGGTATGCACGCTCTGTTTTATGCTAGAGAAGGATTAATTTATAAAATCATTCCACCCACTCCTTCTAATCAAACCGAAAAACTAGCTGCTACAGCCTGTTCCCTGTAATACATTATACGACACATAACAGACAGGCAGTTTTGAAGGAGATTGAATGGAAAATTTAGAATTCTTCCATCCATCACTTTAATAGCAGCTAACTAAAAGCTGAATGTCCCTTAACTCTGGGGAAATATGAAGACCAACCACATTGTTGTCAGATATTCAAAAACTTGTCTCACCTCTCGAACTTTCTCCACCAGTTGTGGGTTTCTCCAACTTGATAGATGACGGAGATGTTGTGTTGGGAGGCTGCTCACGGCTTGCGCCAAACATGGGAGGCATGAACAAAAGTCGAGCAGCAGCAGCATCTGCTCATAAAAAATGAATATATTTTATTAAACGAATGTTTGGACCTGAATCGCAGCAGCACCCACCTCTATGTGTTTGTACAAATACGATAAGAAAATTTTTTGTTGGCTTTTCATTAAACGCATAGTTAGTATATGACGCACTGATAGCTTGTCTAAGATGGTCACTAGTCACTACGGGTTCCTAAGCTTTGATATACTATTTTATCATCGTATCCTTCAAGCGTTCAATGATCAACTTCTCAAGAGCCTAAGGCTACCGGAATCTCAAAGTCGTAAAGTCTAGTACATACAGAACAGCGGGAAGTCAGATGATAGTAGAGCGGAATTTTAAGGGGAAATTCATTAACTTACTCAAACGTTCGTAGTTAGAGAGTAGCCTAAGATCATTAGAAAATCATGCTGGGCCTGGGTATAAAGCTCGCCCAGCATGACCAATATCCGCCAATAAAGATATTGATTCCAGTTGGGATAATTTAACAATAGGTAGGTATAGACAAACTTACAGAAAGAGCAAAAGTTTAATGTTGAACTAGGAAACCAGTTAGTAACACCCACTCAAGATCTTCTTTAATGGTATCCTTCCATTCCTTCCCTTACATCTCTAAAAGGACTTCCCGTACGCACAGTAAATAAGTAAGTGAACCATACATATGAAACTTTTTCTCTACTTTTATAGGTTCTTCCCAAAATAGTTTTTGTATCATCCGGCATATTAAAATTCTCGGATGGGATTCATCTTTGAATAAGCAAACGAATGTTTCTAATCCTTATACCGAAATCTTGTTGAAACGCAGACATACAAGTATTTCTTAATTCAAAACAAACATGCAAACATATCGAAACTCTACATCAAGGTCTTTTCATTATAATCAATCCACACAAACCAGGTTAGACCGCCCTCATGAACATTTTTATTTTAAAATGCATTTAAGGAATTTTGTGACCACTCTGGCCTGTTTCCACGGATTCATTTACTTAAGGTATAGAGGGATTTAGTTGCCAGAGTTTTTGAATTTCTTCTTTCTTTAGCGGATTTAGAATGTTTCACGGGGCTAAACCATTTGTGAATAGCTAAAGCTATACGATTTAATTTACAGACTGTCATCGTAGCATGACCAAGAACAGACGTCAAATTGTTTACAGAGATCTCACATTTTACGATTGTGTTTACTTTCAATCATTTTTTGGTGATTTTGTTACATAATGATAGAATTCTTTATTTTTATAACATCGATCGGTAAACCATGCATTTCAAAATCGTGCGGGCTTTAATCTCAAGATTTTTTTCAAATCAAGTTTCATTAAAAAGGAAAAACGCATTCTTCATTCCAAATGTTTTTTCGGTCGACCTGAGAATCGGGAACCAATATTTTCATGGATAGTTGAAAGAGCTCAATAATTCATCTTTATTCCTTTCATAAAAGTACTAGACCCCTCCCCTCATAGCCATAATAAATATGTATGCATAAAGATTAGCTCGTTTAAAAAAGATGTTGGTCTAATCATCTAGACCAGCTAGGCTCCCGGGCCTCTTTCCAACTTTCACGACGAGTAAAAATTCAAACTGACCAAATTTTCAATGATTCACAAATTTTTTCACTAACAGAAAGTTTCTAGGATCTAGGATGTGATAAAGCAAAAACGACTCATCTCATCAGAGAGTATGCTGTAGTACATTATTCACTTGCAGTACGCAATTATGGTGCGCTTGAAACGAAACCAAGTTTAGCTTAGTTTATGGATTCTTTGTCTTACTTAAAGCTTTTTAAGCCGGTAACACCAAATAGTCGCTTTTCCTCTCATACAAATGGAAATGGAAGTGTCTTTACAAGCTATAGATATCACATCACCATTTATTTTTTCATCTTATTGACTGTATCTCTTACGAGCCCGAAATCACGTATACACACAGCCTATGGCCTCATTGTAGAATCGGAATGCAAATTTCTCATGATGATACACAAAGAACCCTGTTTCTCACAAAAGTGCTTGAACATTGTGAACAAACATTAGGAACTACACAAACATATAATGTGCAGACCCACAAGTTACTTGCTATTCAACAATACTAACCCATTCATCGCCGTGAGCAAACAAATGGGTGCATTAGAAAGCCACAACTAAATCCTGTAAGTATTGCATGAATTTCAAAGGAATAAACTAACATTTCAGTCACCGCAATTCTTCTTTTTTCGCTAATGCCCTGTCCGTTATTCCAGAAGTAAAGAATTCTCACAGTAGCTACCTTAATCCTCGTAACGCTATCTTTAAACCCTGTTCTACGGAATCGCTGAACCATGGAAAGGAATAGAATCCGAGTGAGTGGGTTTGACTAACAAAACCAGGAAATTACATTGTCTGTTCACTGCTGAAAAATGTATCTATCTTGTTTACCAATAGCATATATATTTCTAGTTCGTTTGAAAAATTTGCATTTGTAAGAATCCACCTAATATTTCTTGCGGGAATGCCTTACTGTTTACATTACTGCGCCCTTTGTGCTCGGCAATTTATTTGCAATGACTTCGTATATTTCATATACACAACATACAATCCATCTGTTCACCACACACAGCAAACATGTTTATCCACTTTGAAAGTGCCTATAGATATACACGTGATGAGTGAAAGGAACCAAGGAACAATGAAGCATACCATTTAATCTGAGACCTGGAGGAAGTAAATGTAAATACGGGAGTCCAGCCGCCTGGAGAATTTGAGCTGATGAGAATGGGGATTCAGCCTTAAGTTCGGCTGCTGAAGACACTCTTTCCGGCGTTTCACTTGGTCTTCTGTCTTCTTCGGAAATGTCGGGCTCACTACCATTCCATTCTGATGTCACTGGTGGCTCCAATTTCACTACTTGAATGAGTTCCCTTTTTCTCTTCCCACAAAGTTCATTATTTTCTATATTTGGGCCACTACACTTCTTATTGTTTGTACAACTTATTGGAGTTGAGCTCCGACTTGATTTCATATTATTTGACGAGATTTCTTCCACATTTTCTTTACATTCCATTCTGTTTTCGTCTGTGCTTGAATCCTCCTGTCTACTATCTGATAAGCAATCTATTTTCTTCTTTTCAGATGGGGCCCGATTGTCTTTACAAGTGGTTTCTATTTCTGTCCCGTTTTCCTTTGTTTCGGATTCACTTGCTTCCATCATTTTCTTTTTACCACCTTCGCCATCTTCCGTTTCATTCCAGGACTCTTCCCCTGCAATTTACAAAGTTTACTTTTTAGTTCATAGATGTCGACTTTTATATATTGGTAGTTTTGTAGCTTGTTTGTATAAGCTCAACCACTGTAAGCACAATTGGTAATGAAGGAAGCAAACCATAAAACAAAGGCTATCTAATTAAACTTATTTACTGCTTTCAAAAGTTGAAAAAAGTTTTCTGAATCTATGCTTGGACTGTACAGGATTCATTAAAAGGTAAAAAACCTTACTGCACATGATTCTGTTCAATTAAATTCCAATACACTCCTACTTTCACACTACAACTTTGAGCGACATTGTAGTTAGATTGCGTGAAGTGAACAAACTATTGTTGTGAATGAAATGTGTTCCACAAAAAAGATGGAAACTTGGAATGCATACGTAATGAGAAGATGTTTGGTTTTCTCAATGAACAAAACAAACCAAACATTCTAAAAACTAAATAACCGACTGAATGGGAGTATACAAAAGGATGGCTTCAGTTAGTTAGTTAGTTATAGTTTAAGATGACAACGTGTGGAAAACAATGCTGATTGATCATCTGTCAGTCACAATGTACACCTTGACTAACTGTCAGTGTCATTTTCAACACAATATAAGTAAACCAGTGTCTAGTGAGCATAATAAGAAGGGAACTAAAACTATGGACATTCCTTTGTTGAAAGCAACTATATTGGTATTATGTACCATTAGGTTTGTTGATCATTGTCACGATCTGATTGGCTATTAGTTTAGTTAGTACAGTGAGAGCTCGACAGCCAGCCTTGCCTCATGTGGTCATGTCAGCTTTAATGAAATCAATTTCGTAATGCCGTGTGTCAACACTACTGGGTGGATGCATTGTTTACGGAATGTTATGTTGTGTGCAAGAAATAATTATTTTGTGTTGTTCGGAAAAAATGTGGAAGTGTGTAGGCTCGTATGTATTTTTACGGAAATAAAAGAGGGTGAGGGATTGACGAAACAGATATGAATTTGTGGAACACGACTATGGATGGATTGCAGGGCGTTCGTCTTACTTAATTGAAGTGTGAATAAATTATTAGGTGAAGATAGGGAAACATTTTTTGGGCGAGAACACTTATCACATTTTTCCTCGTGAACAATAATTTGTGACGCGGTGGAGAACGCAGTCGGTGGAATTTTTATTACGTTTGGTTTTCACTTGCTTATGAATTATTCTTGGTGGTGGTATGGACGAGTAATTTAATAATCGTCTAGTTCGTGATCGAAAAAGAATGATTGCACGAAAAGAATTTTAAGGCAGGTTTTAGTCATCAAATATGAATGTCTTAATTGCTTTTATCGTCAGCTTTTACTGAGTTGACTAGTAAGTAATATAAATGGAGTACAATCGATATCATATGAGGATGATCATCAGAGTTTCTCATCTGAAATTAGTTGCATTTTTAAACCTCCCGTTTTAATTATTGCTTTAGGATGTAAATGAATGCCGATTATGTGTTACCTGTGTTCATTTTCTAGCGATGAGCAATGGAGGGAAAACAATTTAAGATTAAATTGTACTAGCGTGGGTAGGGGTAGAATACTATATTTTTCCAAGGACAAAAATTATAATTGAAGGCTGCATGTCGAATACATTAATTGGGAAATCTCTTTAGCATTCAAACTTACACATTTATTTCCCTGTCATAAAAATAAAATTTTCAAGTTGAAGATTATGCACATTTCTTCCCTTTGCTGCTTTAAATGACGATATACAACGAAGTACTATTGCAGCATTTGATAACAATGTATAGTGAGTTGTTAAATCTTTTAAGAGATATAAATTTTATCCACTTTTAGATCTTTTATTATGTAGTAGCTGTTAAATACCATATCGGTGAGACCTTGTATCTCAAATTGGCTAGCAATAATAGCTAATCTAATCTATGCAATTCTACGTAGTTCACATTCACAGTATTTTGAGGATACTTTCATACGACTGATTGCATAAAATAAGAGGCTTTTTGTTAGAAATTTGAAACTTTATGACTTTGCATATGATTTTAAGATCAATAAATGAAACAAAAATTGATTTCTGTGTCGACCATCTTATCCCAAGCGAGAAGCATCATATAATTGGAAAAAAATTACACTTTTTACTAGATGCAATTTTTGGACATCTATTCGCTGCATTAAAAAAATTCATGACATAGATAAAATAATTACAAGCCTTATGTAGTTTCCTGTGAAAAATATTTTTCCATTGCAACTTAATTTCTTATCTAACAGTTGTAGAACTCGAATTTTTTCCTTCCCAGCCATAATAACCACATACACTATTTTGAAATCGTTCGCACAAGAACAATAAGATCTAACTAATGTGCAGTCTTTTGTGGTGTGCACGTCACGTTACGAGTAAACAAAGCACCGATTAAAGACATGCACTTACAATATTGTACTGACTGACTGAGCTCCTGTTGTTTTTTGCTGGAGAGACCCGAATTCTCATATATCGATGCTGATAGCATCTCCCAAACATAATGGCAGCTAACTACACACATATGGCCAATGCATAGATGCTTATAAGCTTAAAGAAAAGTAATCATAGTTTAAAGACAGTTCATTCTTAGGTCAGGTAGGGAGTTATACAGTGTTGGCTGTAAGTAGAGCTTTAGCTGCTGTGCATATGCTTTTGTTTAGGTAAATTGGTAATGTACACACCACAAAACACGAAATTAAACTCTTTTGATATATTTTTCACGCAAAACTCATCCGCAGGAAAAAATCATCCCTCAGAGATTGATTATTTTAGCTCTTTATCAATATAATTTTTGGCATACACCGTTTCGCTGTAAAACTGGCACTTCGAGATCTGTTTACCTGACGATTTACACGGAGATTACTAAAATTTCGGTTTTACGGTATTTTACAGAAAACGAAGCGATATTCCTCCACAACATTAGAAGGACTGCTACTTAACTGTTATCGTGGCGAGCCTGCATGCATGCATGAATTGCAAGCATGCACATCCGTCATCTCGATAAGAGAGAAAGGTTTTCCATTAATTTTCCGCAATCATGCTGATAAGGAATCTACTATACGTACGACTTTATCAGTCCCATCAGACAGACAATTAAATAGGTTCTAGCTAATATGCCTCCACACAATGTGCCGTGAGTATTCGTATAATGCAGTACAATCCAAACCCACTATTCATTATTTACCAGTATTCCATCTCTTTGAGGATTTTATGTCGTGAACAAAAAGTAATACGAGTTTCATTTTGCTCTGTGCATTGTGCCTGTATTACGCAAAGTTGGTATTTATCTCATCTTAAGAGTTTGTAGCACAGTTGTCAGCTGTTTTTTTAATAAACCAAAATTGCAATAGTCTTTGCTAATAGGATTATTCATTTCCTAGGCCCATAGTTAAAACAGACGGGGAATATGAAATGAAGCAAAGTTATTCATTATACAGAACACCAACACATTGCCTTTGTTTGGATTACCAAGCCTTATTTATAATGGCCACGCCAGTTAGTTAGTTCGTTAGGGAAGACCGATAAAGTAATAATAATACAAAGAAATTATCTCACAGATGCATCTATGGAAAACATGACTTATTGATGAGGCCATGGGAAGTGTATGCAAAGCCGTATATACACGCCGTGTTCGAAGTAAAAGATAACAATCAACTTTTAAAGTCAACAATGAAATCTGATGTACACACTATAGCTGACTTAACCACACTGATTGATCTCAACCAGTAGCCGTAATAAGAATGAAGTCACCGTGCGTAATAAAGCTACCACAACAATGCTCAGATTCATTACTGGTTATCAGCGCATAAAACTGAACTACATGAGATTGATGGATTGACATGATTCTAATTTGACGGCCCAATCAATTATTATTGAGAATGAATCCAAGAAGTTGAAAGCTATAAGGTGGGGTTTTATTAGTTGCAAGTTGATTTTTTTTGGTTAGCTACCTAGCTTACTCTTTTTGTTTCGTATTTCTGTCTTTAACCTTTGAACACGGAGAATTCATATATCTTAAGTAACTAACTAACTGGATCATTTATTGGAACAAATCACTCGTTCTCAATATGATATACTTTTAAAATATGGGATTTTAGTTCCACTATGAGCATAATTTTTCATTTTTGTTTCACATAAATAATGCCTATACCGGGTTTCGATTACATCAACAGCACGAATGCAGACAAAAAGGTCAAGTTATAGGTCAATGAACAAACCAAACTAACTATCTAAACTATCAGTTTTAACCAAAACAAGGTGGAAGCACAAACACATAACTTCAGGTGTGTGTGAAGTCCAGTTTTCAATTTCTTGTTCACTCACTATAAATCATGAGAGAAAGATGGAAACTAAATAATAAAGCATTTTTTTAGTTGGTATCTAATACTATTTGACTATAATCTGTACAAAACTGGCTGCATTGTAATAATAGCTTTAGCTATACTATTAAATTGGCTACTGCTAGTGTGATTCATTATTTTGATAACATGTTAGCTCGTCAGAAAAACAAAACTTTTTGACGTCTCTTAACACTGTGAAATGTAAAGTGCATTTCACCACCTTACAATATTTCTTCCATGCATTACTAGCTTAAATTCACAATTGTGCATTTTTACTCACTGCATGGAACAACAATACAGCAATTAGTTAAGGCTGATCATTTGCTTCTTTATCTTTTAGATCAAACGTGTTTAATAAGAAGGTAAATATATTGCTCAGTCAGTTCATACCAGTATATAGACCAGACTCAATAACCTTTGTCTTGTTATGATTCATAGGATACTATATTCTTGCGGGAAAACCAGAATAACCTGGACTGATAAGAAACAGTCTGAGTGAGTTTCACTATGGAACAACTATTTTGAGGAATCCGCTTTGTGTTGTTTACTTGCAATTTAATTAGTAACTTACTTACCTACAAGGTTTGGCTTACAACCAGCTATTTTCTAGTTAAAGCTGCCGAAAAGGAAAGATTAATTTATTAATCTTTTAATTAGTTCCCTGGGGTGAATTTGAGTAACTAGTTGCCGAGAATCAATTTTTTAAAGTGGTTAGAAACATTCTATACAAACCCAGCCAGCACCAGTTAGCTAAATACTTTAAAATTTGCATGCAAGTCCTATGTATGCATTTTGTTGATTTAATGTTTCGACATATCAGTTTTGTGTTATTTCCTATTTTCCCCAAAAACAAATTTTAGTGCATTAAATATTCACGCCAAATTAAAATTTTGTTATTGTTTATTGCTGCATATTTTTCTGACAGAAAGTTAATGCAGAGCAGTTATCTTACATACATCGTCCATTCATTTTGCAGAGTTCAAAAAACATGACACATGAATTGTACAGTGCTTATCGAAAGAAATTCTCAGGAAATTGCTGGCGTCTAAAAACAAGCAAAGTTGAAAGCATGATACATTTCGTGGTAAATTAAAACATGAGGAGGAACACTATGTGGTGCAAAGTTGTATTTTGTAACATTTCGGGATATTTTTATACAGTACAAGCAGAACTCATGGTTTGAGTTATGTTCCACAATAACTGATGTCTCATTTCCTGGGGTGATGATACATTTTCGATAAAACATAAGAGATATAACTTTCAGTCCCTTAATGATGATTGTTTTGTTTTCTGACTTACGTGCCTTATTA
>Ga0210040_10005000_pt1 | contig 17027 bp, 16 predicted proteins | sample CryGeyCG12114_NA_FD_185462 | JGI IMG/M metagenome (GOLD analysis project Ga0210040, IMG submission 185462) | Groundwater microbial communities from aquifer - Crystal Geyser CG19_WC_8/21/14_NA (SPAdes) (version 2) | ecosystem: Environmental > Aquatic > Deep subsurface > Groundwater | place: USA... | reverse complement strand
TTGCTGCTCCAGAGTTTAAGTGCCCGCCTGGGCATTGTGCGGGGCAAAGACCTGGCCCAGGCTTCCCGGGAAATGTACCCGCGCTTTATAAATGTACCCCTTTATATATTGGCGGAAATTGCCATTGCGGCCTGCGATTTGGCCGAAGTATTAGGAATGGCTATTGGTTTGCAATTGTTGTTTGATTTACCGTTGGTGTGGGGCGTTACCATTACGGTACTCGATACATTTTTACTTTTATTTTTGATAAACCAGGGTATGCGGAAAATGGAAGCTTTTATTCTGGTTCTGGTGAGTATTATTGGTATTTCGTTTGTGTTGGAAATGATGTTTGCCAAGCCCGATTTTCCGGCTTTAGCCCGCGGTTTTATTCCTAGTTTACCTAACAACGAAGCTCTTTATATTGCCATTGGTATTATTGGGGCCACCGTTATGCCGCACAATTTGTATCTGCACTCTTCCCTGGTACAAACCCGTAAATTCGACCGGGACGAGTCTGGCATAAGAAAAGCAATCAAGTTTAATTTTATTGATTCCGCCATTGCCCTGAACCTTGCTTTTTTTGTGAATGCAGCCATTTTAATTTTAGCCGCGGCCGCTTTTTTTAAGAATGGTATGTATAATGTTTCCGAAATAAAAGATGCCCACCATTTTCTGGAACCTATTTTGGGAAATAAATGGGCACCCATCCTTTTTGCCGTAGCGTTAATCTCGGCCGGACAGAGTTCTACTTTAACCGGCACGCTAGCCGGTCAAATAATAATGGAAGGTTATTTAAACTTACGCATTGCGCCGTGGCTGCGCCGCATTATAACACGTATTATTGCGGTGGTACCAGCCTTATTCGTTATTATTTATTTCGGAGAAGATGAAACCGGCAAAATGCTTATTTTTAGCCAGGTGGTGTTGAGTTTACAATTAGGTTTTGCCATTATACCCTTAATTCATTTTGTAAGTAACCGGGAAAAAATGGGCACCTTTGCTATTAACCTCGGGGTGCGCATAGGAGCTTGGTCATCAGCCGTTATAATTGTTATCTTAAACGCTAAATTAGTAGTTGATCAAATTCAGGAGTGGTTAAGCAATACAAATTACCCTTTATTAATCTGGCTTTTGGTAGTGCCCATCGCGCTGGCGTCTTTCATTTTACTGCTTTATATTACCTTTCAACCATTGGCTACTAAGCTTTTGGGCAAAGCTACTCCTCCCATCTCGAAAGCTATTACGTATGCGCCTCAGGATAAATTGCCGTACCGGCGGATTGCTGTTACCGTCGATTTTTTTAGCGGCGATGCGAAAGTGATTGATAATGCCCTGGCGATTGGGAAAACGGAAGCCGAATACGTGCTGATTCATATTGTAGAAACAGCCGGTGCTCATTTAATGGGCAACGAAATACACGATCAGGAAACTAAATCAGATACCGAAAATCTAAAACAATACGCCTCGGATTTAAGAACTCAGGGCTACAATGTTTATGTTCGCTTGGGTTTTGGTAGCCCTAAAAAAGATATTCCTAGGTTGGTAAAAGAGTTCGAAGCCGATTTATTAGTGATGGGTTCACACGGCCACAAAATGATGAAAGATATAATTTATGGTACCACCATCGATACTGTTCGTCACGCCGTCCGGATACCGGTTTTAATTGTATAATTATTTTTGATTCTATTAAAAAGTATAAATTAAGATAGGTTTTTAGCTGTCAACTTATTTATAAATCAATTCTAAAAATAGATGTAATTTTGAAATGATTATATTCGTTTTAATAATATTTGTATAATTCGGCATGCCATTCAAAAAAAATTACCAACTTCTAATTCTGCTATTCGTGCTTATAGCTTTCGCAGGATTTAAAAATGCTAATAATCCGGTTAAAAAAGACGGCATTCTATGGTTAACTTTAGAAGAAGCTGCCGCTAAATCGAAGATCGAACCGCGCAAAATTGTGGTTGATGTTTATACTGATTGGTGCGGGTGGTGCAAAAAAATGGACAAAAGTACCTTTTCTGATACGAAAGTGGTGGCGTACGTGAATAAAAACTATTATGCCGTTAAATTAAATGCCGAAGGGAAAGAACCAATAAGCATTAACGGCAAAAAATACAACTACAATGCGCAATACCGGGCCCACGAAGCCGCAATAGCCTTGTTGAACGGACAAATGAGCTACCCCACTACCGTTTACCTCGACGAAAAAATGAAAATAATTTCTCCGGTTCCGGGGTATTTAGACGTTAAGGACTTTCAAAACATACTAACCTTTTTCGGGGAGAATTTTTATAAGAAGCAGTCTTATACCGATTATACTGCCGGTACTCCTCCGCCTAAAAATTAAATATTCTATTTCCTTGTACAACGATAAATTTCAGTACCAAACAGATACCATTGTTGCCTTGTCTACGGCACCGGGCAAAGGGGCAATTGCGGTTATCCGTTTATCCGGCCCCGCAGCAATTTATATTACGAATAGTATTTTTCACGGTAAAAACCTGGAAGAACAAGCTTCTCATACGCTTCATTTTGGTACGATCCGGGACGAAGGCAAAATTATAGATGAAGTAGTGGTTTCGCTATTTAAAGCACCTCACTCCTACACCAAAGAAAATGTGGTCGAAATATCCTGCCATGGGTCCGATTATATTGTAGAACAGATAATCAAAACAACTTTAAAACAAAATGCCCGCCTGGCCCAAGCCGGAGAATTTACCAAAAGAGCATTTCTGAACGGACAATTTGATTTGGCCCAAGCCGAAGCCGTAGCAGATTTAATTGCTTCCGATTCCCGCTTGTCGCACGAAGTAGCTATGAAGCAAATGCGCGGCGGTTTTTCGCAGGAAATAAGGCATTTGCGCGCCCAGTTAATTCATTTTGCCTCTATGATTGAATTGGAACTGGATTTTGGCGAAGAAGATGTGGAGTTTGCGGATCGGACGGCTTTACAAAAGCTTATTTACCATATTCAAAAATTAATTCGCGACCTGCTTAAATCTTTTGAATTTGGTAATGTTATTAAGCAAGGCGTGCCGGTTGTAATTGTGGGCAAGCCCAATGCCGGTAAGTCTACTTTACTCAATGTGCTTTTAAACGAGGAAAGAGCCATTGTGTCGGATGTAGCCGGTACTACCCGCGATGTAATTGAAGACGAAATATCCATTGAAGGCATTAATTTTCGGTTTATTGATACCGCCGGCCTGAGGGAAACTTTAGATAAAGTAGAAGCTATTGGCGTAGAACGCACGCTCAAAAAAGTAGAAGAAGCAGCTATTATTTTATATTTATTCGATGTTGGAACCACCACTCCTACCGACTTAGCTCAGGAAATTAAAGCTTTGAATCTCATTGAGAATACAAAATTGCTGGCAATAGCCAATAAAATAGACACGCTAGTTACTACCAACTTGGAAAAGTATGAAACCATAGCTGATTGCATCGCCATCTCGGCTTCGGAAAAAATAGGAATCGAAAACCTGCGGCAAAAACTTCTCGACAAAGTACGGGTAAATCAGCTCGACACCAGCAACCAAACCATTTTAACCAATCTGCGGCATTACCAGAACCTGGAACAAACCAATAATGCTTTAAACGATGTACTTACCGGGCTGAATGAAGAAGTTAGTAATGACTTTCTGGCTTCCGATATCCGGCGCGCCCTTTATGCTTTAGGTGAAATTACCGGGGAAATTACGACCGATGATTTATTAGAGAATATTTTTAGTAAATTTTGCATCGGCAAATAACTTACATCAACAAGCACATAGTTAATCTATAAAAAGCAGCTTTAAAATGCCTTTTAAGCCAGTTTTTATAGATTAATTCTAGTTTACATATCAGTACTATTTTTTAATGCTTTACCTCATATACAAAATACAACATCAAACCTTTTTACAGTAAACCAAAAAATATAAAAATAATTAAGTGGATAATACTAATAATTTTTATCATAGATTAAGACTATTTGATTCACCCGAACCAAGATCTAAAGTATCTAAGAGCTATGAAAATAAAAACATGTTAACTTCTAAGCACTAAAAATTAGAACACCTTATGTCCGATTGTAACATAGATTTAGAAGATACTATTTAGATTTATTAATAATCTAAAAATTGGAACATTGCCGAATTAACCATATTCGAAAACAATAACTAAATTACTCTGACTATTTAGTGAATAAAATTGATAAACTCGATTTTGTCCGGGGTATAGCTATACTAATGGTATTTGGCGTGCATTATTTAAGCGCTTTGTATCCCGGCTACCAGGTGACTGAATACAATTCTTTCATTCTCAACGATAAATATAACCTAAAAAATATAATAATGACCCTTAATCCGTTTGGGAGTGGTGATTTGGGGGTACAGTTATTTCTCGTAATAAGTGGTTTTCTGATTCATTTGGGTTATTTAAAAAGTGGATTTCAGGCCAGTAAGTTTTTTTCTAAACGGTTTTGGCGTATTTACCCTCCTTATTTTATTTCTTTAATCTTCTTTCTTTTCCTGAGCGGGTGGGATTTCGAATGGTATGATATACTATCACATGTAGGTTTATTCCATAACTTGAACGATAGTACTTTCTTTTCTATTAATGCGGCGTATTGGTCTTTAGCTCTCGAAATGCAGTTATATTTAATTTACCCAATATTCCTTTTTTTACACAAAAAGTTAGGATTAAATAAAGCCTGTTTGTCGGTGGTGGGGTTGACAGTCGTGTCAATTATAGCAAGTATTATCTTTAATTTTGATTCCTTAGCTTATAATACTTCGGTTTTAGTTTACTGGATCGTCTGGGTAGCCGGGGCTTTTATAGCGGAAATTTTTCATTATAACCGGCGCTTATGGTTAGTTAATCCGCTAGTTTATGTGTTATTGTTAATTCCTTTATTTTTGTTGCGGTTAACGGTTATTTATTTATATATCGGACCAATTCTGTTTTCCTTTTATTTTATGCTGGTGCTGGATTGGTTTTTAGCCACTAATTTCCATATACCCCAATGGATTTTTAAGCCGATAACCTTAATAGGGTTGTGTAGCTACAGCATTTATCTATACCATTATCCGTATTTAACCGGAATTATCTTGTTTTTTAGTCCATACGGCCGGAATAACTATTCGTTACTGTTTGGCGGCGCCATGGCTTTTCTGTTCATATTTGCCGTAAGTTGGCTTATTTACAAGTGGATTGAACTCCCTTCTATCAAGCTAGGAACCAAGATTTATGATTTATTAAATAAGAAAAAGTCACTTTAATCAGTGGCTTTTTCTTATTTAGCCTAGGTATGCGGCACGAATACCGCTCCTGCAATGGCGGTTACAGTTAGTCGTACTGGCGCACTGGCATAATAAACGGCCTGAATTTAAAGAGTCCATTTTCTCGTACAGGTGCCCTAAGTTAATTCCCGAAAATACTCGCTTGTGCAAATGCTTATAGTAAGAAGGAAATAGAAAGCTATTTTATATTTTATTCCGGCTAATGAAAGAGCTCTATTACTGCCTTGGTACTTTGTTTGAGGTTTAGATTGATGCTTAAAGCCTATCAGTATATAAGATTTTGAACCCTATATGGCAATTTAAATAAGCCAGGCGGTAAACAAATTAGGCGCAGAGGAGTAACTATAGGCACTTTAAATTAAGTTGGTTCTGAACATGGCGGCATCTAAACTCCCTATCTATAGCGCATTAGTAGCTAATTTGCTCATTGCTGTTACTAAATTTGTTGCTGCCGGCGTTACTGGTAGCTCCGCCATGATTTCGGAAGGAATTCACTCGCTGGTAGACACTACTAATGAGGTTTTATTGCTGTTAGGCATTCATAAAAGCAAAAAGCCCGCCGATGCTAAACGACCTTTCGGCTACGGTAAAGAACTGTATTTTTGGGCTTTTATTGTTTCTATTTTAATTTTTGGCGTGGGCGGGGGCATTTCCTTGTATGAAGGAATTGTACATTTACAACATCCCGAAATAATAAGTAATCCCAAATGGAATTACATAGTTTTAAGCGTTGCTTTTGTGTTCGATGGCATTTCGTTTATTACCGCATTACGGGAGTTTAACCGGCAACGTGGCAAAACTCCTTTCTGGCAGGCCGTGCGGCAAAGCAAAGACCCATCTACGTTTGTGGTCTTGTTTGAAGATGCTGCCGATTTATTAGGACTAACGGTGGCTTTCCTGGGAGTATTTTTAGGACACTATTTTCAAAATCCGGTTTTCGATGGCATTGCTTCAATTATTATTGGTTTAATCCTGATGGGTATATCGGGTATGTTGGCTAAGGAAAGCAGAAGTTTGCTGATGGGCGAGAGCGCTGATCCCGATATATTATCCGAAGTAACCAGGCTAACCGAAAAGGACCCGACCGTGAATAAAGTAATCCGGCCACTCTCCATGTACCTGGCTCCCGAGGAAATAATTTTGATTTTAACGGTTGCTTTTCGGAAAGAGGTAAACAGCGCTGAAGTAACCCGCGCCATTATTACCATACGTGAAGCCATTCAGGCAAAATTCCCGGCAATTAAACAAATATTTATCGAACCGGAAGCCTTATCGGCATCCATCTAAATCTCTTGTCTTATTCTTTCAAAATATACTCTATATAGAAAATTTTCACTTAAAGATATCTTTTAAATACTTCTGTCCAGAAAGCTACGGTTTGGGAATCGTTACCGCCACTTTCCATTTTGCTTAATAAGTAAGCCGTTAAAAAACCCGCTACCATAATAAGCCCGGTAAAATTATACACCTTTTCAAAAGCTTCCGGAATCTTGGTATCAACGAGCATAGTTAAAATAGCACCGGCTGCTATAGCGGTTATGCCGGCTAAAACATACAGAGAGTATCCGCTAAAAAAACTATACCCCAGCCAGGAAGCAATACCGGAAGCAGTAGCAATACTTCCCCATAGCAAAAAGACGTAACAGAACGGTTGGCTTTTTTCATGCCTACTGCGCTGGAAAGACCTTTGGGAACTATTAAATAGAAAAATAGCAATTACCGTTACCATGCTCACTTTACCGCCGCCAATCAAGCCCAAGCCAATTACGATTGACTCGGGAATACCATCAATCAAAGCTCCAATAGTTAAAGCCATACCGCTGCTGGCATCTTCCTGCTCGGAAGGTTGTGTACCATTGGAGCGTTTGCGGTGTTTGGCGCCTTTGGGAGCCAGAATCCAGTTGGCTCCGGAATAAATAACTGCTCCGGCCATGAAACCAATTGCGGTAGCATCAAATCCTCCTTGTTCGTAAGCTTCTTCAACCAGCTCAAAGTATAAAGCCGAAATTAATACCCCACTGCCAAAAGCCATAATGCCCGCTACAATCCGATCTGGAATACGCACAAAATAACCTAAACCTGCTCCAATTAAAAAGGTTGAACCAGCAAGTAAACCCCAAAGTGTTGCTTGTAACCAAATGGCCATTCACGTAATAATTAATGGTTGCAATAAATCTGATTTAATGCTCAATTAAATTTCTCCTGTATTAAAAAATAAAATTACGACCATTACAGGTGTACTTTGAAATCGTGGCGGAAAGGTACTAATTGCTGTTGTACCAGCTTCTGAAGCAGCACCAATCCAACAATCAGCCCCACCCCTAAATCAAATAAAACTAAGTTGTTTTCCGGACCGGCGTGAAAGGCAAATCCTAAAGCAGTAGAAACAGCGGACGGATGAACGGCATTTAACAATACCATTAAAATAATAATGATAATCATAGCTCCGGCGGCGGCCCAGTAACCTGGCCCAATGAGTACACCCGCGCCAAATCCCACCAAGGCTGCTAAAACCTGCGAAATAATTAGTGTGCGGATGCTGTTGGTGCGGTGGTGCGGATCAAGATAAATTAAGAAAGCACTGAAAGCCAGCGAAGCAAACAATACCCGCTGGTGGCTTAGTACTTCCATCAGAGCCATTACCGCCAGCATTGTTAGCGTGGGTAGAATAGCCAGCAGTAACTCTCCTTTCAATTTGAATGCGGCTGGGAGGTGTTGTCCTTGCCGGGCTTCTGGTTTGATTTATATGGTTCTTGCTGTATGGCTTTCTCTTTTGGCACTAAAATTTTGTACTCCAGGTATCAGCACCAGTCTGCTTACAATTACCAAGATGGTAGGCTTCCGGATTAAAAAACAATTAATTAAGAATTATTGGGTGTTGGATTAGTTGTGCGACCGTCCGGCTGGGAGTTCTGCAGGTTATTTTGTTTCGGGTCAACCTTTTCTTTGAGTTTAGCTTGGTTCTGTTCTTCCAGATCAGCCGTGCGCTCTTCTTTCATCTCGCGGGATAAAAAATAATTTAGAGCCGTACGAATAACAGCAATAGCTCCTAATTTCCCGATCTGGTCCCAGGAAGGAGCCACCGCCGTTGAAATAATATCTGCGCCTAACTGAAACTCCAGCGCTAAAGCCAGGTAGCGCGCTAAAATCAGCCTGATCCGGTTATAATTACTTATTTGGGCCGGCATTAAACTGCGGAAGAAATAATATCCGGCTATCACTACGCCAATACCAATAACAATGGCCCCCGTGGTTTCCAACATTAATTTTAACCATTGCACCAGGTTTATAACGGTGCCTTCGGCGCCTGTTTCACTCGGTGCCAAAACAAAGCTGGAAGCTTTTTCCTGCACCAAAAAAAATAATTGCGGCATAAATCAGTTATTTATTTAATGTGTAAAAACGCGGGGGCCTGATGCTTCTTAGTCTAAAAATACTATAGTTCACCTACAGCTTTGGATACCTCAGCGGGAGAATTAAATTCCTCTTCTTTAAGTTGATCTAACAGTTTTTGTACGTTCTCATCGGCTCCGTTCTCCTGAGCGTGCTGTATAAGATCCTGCTTTTTAGCCGGATAATGCATACCTTTCAGGTATTTCTGTAATTCAATGGGGTTTGGTTTTCCTTCGGTCATAAAATTAAGTTTAAGTTAAAATATTTAATATAATACGCTTGTGTTGCCTGCTTTACAATTTAATTCTGATAAATTTTTGTTGTTAAAAGTAATAACCGCAAACAAGTTATTATTTATAAATTGATAATATTTTATTAATTACAAAGTCGATTGCCCAGGTATTATAGCCCTGCCACTTGAGATCATAAATAATCTGTCCGCCTACTTCCTAGTGTTTGGCCAACGAGCTTCGTCATGATGATCGGAACTAAGGTTAAATTACGGTTTTGCCACTATAAATTTATTAACTTTTATCTTTGCTTGATAGTAAACAAAATAGAACTAAGTAAGCCTAATCCAATCAATTTTGCCTTTAAAAGCTTGGAACTATTCAGATGGATTGTTTCTTACCTATAAGAAGATAACCAAGTTCTTTGCTGGCGGGTAATTCCGTATTTATTCATCTTTTATAAGTATTATAAACTATCAATTTAGTATATTACTGCTAAGTACTAACGCACCAGATCGTTTTAATTAGGCAGCTAATTAAAATTTGTTTCTGAGCTCGCCGAAAATTGAAACGATAATTTTTAACTATGAAAATAGCCACTTATAATGTTAATGGCATTAACGCCCGGCTGCCCGTCCTGCTCCGCTGGCTGGAGACTACTGCGCCGGATGTGGTTTGTTTGCAGGAGCTAAAAGCGTCCCAGGAAAAATTTCCCAAGCAAGCGACCGCGGAGGTAGGTTATAAAGCTTTTTGGCAAGGACAAAAAAGTTGGAACGGCGTGGCAATCCTGGCCCGTCATCAAGAAATAAAAGAAATGAGCTGTACGCTTCCTGGTGATTCGGAAGATAACCAAAGCCGCTATCTGGAGGCAATAGTTAACGGCATTCTCATTTGCTGCCTTTACCTGCCGAATGGTAATCCGGCTCCCGGACCAAAATTTAATTATAAGCTGCACTGGTTGGAACGGCTGACGGCCCGGGCAGCCGAACTCTTAGCTATGGATATACCGGTAATATTAACCGGAGACTTTAATATTATCCCAACCGAAGCAGATGTTTACAAGCCGGAGCGCTGGCGAGAGGACGCACTTTTCCGGCCAGAAGTTCGCTCAGCTTTTCAAACCCTTACAAACAAGGGGTGGACGGACGCCATTCGTAAACTTTATCCGGAAGAGAAAATTTATACCTATTGGGATTATTTTCGTCAGGCGTACAACCGCGACGCCGGTTTACGGATTGATCATTTCCTACTTAGTTCTCACCTAAACAGCCGTCTAATTTCGGCCGGGGTAGACCGCACCGTACGAGGCTGGGAAAAATCAAGTGATCATGCTCCCGTGTGGATTGAATTAGTTGACGAATAACTAAATTATAGTAACCTGACTGGTATTCCTGAATTCTTGTTATCAATGAGGAGTAATTAAGATCTAAAATTAAAGCTTACTTTAAAGACTATTCGGTAATGCACTTTCTATACTACTAAGGTTATGCAAACTGATGACGTAACTGGCAAATTAGCATTACAAGTAGGTAGAACATTTAGAACTAATGCAGTAAACGTGAAACTCATAACCATATTTCCATTTATAAGCATGTGCCTGCCCTAAACCACAGAGAACTGCCCCATACATTTAACTCTAACTTCCCATTAAAGTACGTACTATTGTTCACCAGTACGAAATACTACATGGCTTTTCAAACTCCATACTGATGTAATTCATTTAATATAGAATACATTTATATTAAGCAAATTTTCATATACCAATTCTAATTCTACTTTTAATTTTTTATAATCTTCTAAATAATCCTATTTCTAAATAATATTCTTACCTAAAAAGTCATCCTGAATCGATAGTTTATTTTTAAGTTGATTTTAATTACTTATTTATCTGACTTATAAACTTCCAAAACTACTGCCAAGGCATTATTACTCAAGGCTTCAAGTTCAACTTCCTCCGCATCCCATAAAGCTAAGCCATCCTTTTCTTGCATTAAACGGCCTTCTATCTCAAAGGCGCCGGCTATTATAAAGGAATAGAACAGCGATTCTTTGTTTTTTAAGGTATATATGGCTTCTTGCCTGCCGGCAAACCGCCCAATACTTAACGAAAATGGTAATGTAGCAGCCGTATCCAATGCCTGGCCAGCAGTAATTATATCGGTAAGTTGATTTTGAATAGTAGAAAAGCTAAACTGAAAAAGCTGGGTCAAATTGGTATCTACTGGTCTTTCGGCTTTTATCCAAATTTGGAGAAAACTAATGGTGTCTTTCTCGTAAGGATTGGCAATTTGATAAGAGCTACCGGCCGCCAGCGTATATATCAAAACTTCTTCAACATCCACTAAAGTAATTTTTCCATCAGAATCAATAAAGTTAGCCGCGCCAGTAATGGGGATGTGCATTACGTGCATTGCCTGAACTACGGCAAAAGTTAATTTTTGCGACCCGGCTAATAATTCTTCATTAAACACATACAAGGAGCCAATAGGCTCTTTGTGCTCCTGTTTGTAACCATTAAAATTAAAAGTACTGTATCTTCTAAATTGTTTGGTTTGCGTTAGTATCCGCTGATCGGCCAGGTAAATTTTTCCCGGTGTTTGCTTCATTTTGTTAAGCTTCGGTCTGTAGTGAATAGATATTTAGGTAAGGCTGCAATTGAAACAAGTTAGTTAATACTTCTCCTTCACCGGTTTTTTTTTCCGAAACCAAAAGATAGTTCTGAATGGTATCGTGCCAAACTAAAGGCTCAGAATAAAAGTTAAAGGCTACCTGGTGTTTTGTTTTATCCTGGAGATCAGAATTAATAATTTCGAATTGATATTTATTGAAACGGAGGAAGTGTTTACCCAAGTTGTTCAAAATATCCGGAACAATTTCGTTTAACTGCTGTAAATACCCGATAACCGCCGCGCTTACTAAAAAATGCAGCTTTTCTGCGCCTGGCACGTGTTGCAGCAACTCGGCAAAATTGCGAAACTTCTTATCTTGGTTATACAGCTGCGATTGCATTTTAAATTCGGTATAACTATCCTCAAAAACTAGTTTGTCCCAAGATTTACTCGAATTGGAATCTATTACTTTCCGGTAACACAAGGTGATTATTCGGTTTGTCATGCTTCAAATAAATAAGACGTTAAAGCAGATACTTCAACGTCTTCTGGCAAAATTTTTTGGTTCAAAATAAAAAAGATTAAGCAGCTACGTTTAGTTTAATTGCTAGTTCAAACCCATCAGTGGTATTACCAGTAACAGTTGCTAATTCTATTCCGGCCGAATCGTCACTGAACACATTATCCCGGCTATTGGAGGTGTAACCGTTCATACCTTTGGCATAGCCATTCACTAAAGCCACGGCACTACCGGTGCCTTCCGGAAACGCAATTTGGGTGACCTTTAATGATTTGCCGCTGGCATTATAAATATGCACGTGAATATGCGTAGCCCGGCCATTGTACCAGCCCGGAAAGATAGAAGTAAAAGATACTAATCCGTTGGCATCAGTGGTTTGCCGACCTCGCAAAAAATGTACCGACTGGTAATTAGTAGATTGCATGCCAGAACCGCCGTATTCAGAATAATTTCCTTCGGCGTCGCAATGCCAAATATCTACAATAGCATTGGCCAGGCCGGCGCAACTATTGTTGGTGTTGCCAATAGTAATGTTGGCAGTCATTTTATAACCGCTGCGGGCGTTGGTTATATCATTTCTCACGTAAGAGGCGGGTGCTTTGGTAGGAAATGGACCTTCCGTTTCGGTAGGTGCTACCGTACAGCTACTTGAACTACTACCCGGATTAGTAACCGTTCCGGTGCCCGAATCGGTGGTGCCTTCGCTGGGAGTAATGGTATCTTCGTCTTTATTGCAGGCTGTAAGTAGTGCTGGCGTTGTAATGGCCCCGAGCAGTAAACTCTTAAGAAAACTTTTTCTTTCCATCTTATTTTGAATTTTAAGTTGTTTTTCTGATTTGTTAAACAAATTTACCTTCCAGTTACCCTTGCAACAATTAAGTATCGGTAAATAGGTTGTATGTGTCGGTGAATCCATCTGTGTTGCCTAAAATAGAAGAAATTTAAAAAAAGACCCTATTTAACTGATTGTGAAAGCTAAATTGTCTTCAAACAAGATGTTATTATCAATTAATACAGATTAGGAAATTTGATAATAGAATCTTAATCTATTCTAAAAAAAAGTAATAAGTTGATCTTGAATAGTTTTATGTAAAAGGTAGCGCATCTATAGTAGCTATAATACTATGAGCCGGTTGGCTCATAGTATTATAGCCCTAACTAATCAATTTATTCTCCCATGTACTTATTAACCTAAACCAGCTGTTACCTTGTGAGTTTTACTTTTGTATAAAACATTTATTATACTATATAACCTTCTGTTTTATAGCTGGTCATTCGTCGATTCATTTAGCCTGTTTATCTATACCTTCTTGGTCAGAAATAGCCAAGAAGGTACTTTTATACCTAGTAATTAGGAAATTTTATTTTCATTCAAAATATATGAACATGTCAACAATATTGCTTTTCTTAGGTGGGCTTGGTAGCTCAGAAGTACTTGTAATTTTGATGGTGGTACTTTTACTTTTCGGGGCAAAACGAATTCCGCAACTAGCCAGAGGCTTGGGCCGAGGCATTCGGGAGTTTAAAGATGCCACTAGTGAGATTAAAAAAGAAGTGGAAAACGCTGCCGGTGATGGAGATCGTTCGTAGCCCTTATACAAACCTATCTGCAACCAAAATAATAGAGGCTTATTTTTAATCAAAACCATTTAATCTGGTAAAAGAAGGGAAGTTAATTTGCTTAACTTCCCTTCTTTATTCTTAGTAGCAGGCTTTTTCTTTGGCCGGCAATGTTGTTTTCTAAACCAAAAGGCCACTTATTTAAATCAAGTAAATTTGTTATATTTTATAGATTTGATTTAAAACGAAAGTAAAAGAATAATAACTGCCCATGGCATCAGTAACTGTGGCAGTAAAGCCCTGACGAAGTAACTAATTTAGTCTTAAAGATAAAGTATACCTCAAGCAGCCAATCATTCATTTAATTATGCGTGCGATTAAAAGCTTTTTTTCAAATGTGTTTCATTCGAAAGGATTCATAATTCTTTCCCATATTTTGGGATTATTATTTTTCTTTAGCATTCCTATTATTTTCCTGGACAAACAATCACAAACAGATAAGCTGCCGCCTCTAATCAGTTCTAAGGCTTACTGGTTTTTTAATTGTTATTACATCTTACTTTTTTATGTTAATTCGTATTGGTTAATTCCGCGCTTTTTTTTGCAAAAAAGGCATTTTATTTATACGAGTATTATTATTCTTTTTTTTCTGAGTGCTTATTTCCTTAAACCTTTCGATCGCTTGTTTTCCTTTGAAAGCAGACCAGAACACAGGTCGGGTTTACTTTTAAACCAAGTTAGGCCTCCTTCTCCCCCACCCGACATTAATATGCCCCCTACTTTTTCGGCAGATGAATCGTTATCCGGTTTAAGGCCTCCCGGGCGACCTCCCCTTAACAATGGCCGACCACCTGGTGCACCACCAAATAATCGTATACGGGTAGATTTTGTGAGTTTATTTTTAGTAATAATTATCGTGTCCTTGAACCTGGCGGTTGAAACGTCCCGGCAATGGCGCACTACCCAAAAGCGGGCTATACAAGCGGAAGCCGACAAGGCCAATGCCGAGTTATCTTTCCTGAAAGCCCAGATTAATCCTCATTTTCTGTTCAATACGCTTAATAATATTTACTCGCTGGTAGTTACCCAAAATGAAAATGCCGGCCCGGCGGTTATTAAACTCTCGAATATAATGCGCTATGTAACGGAAGATGTAAGTGCCAACTATGTTCCGTTAAAGCAAGAAGCAGACTGTATCCGGGATTACATTGAATTACAACGTTTGCGGTTAGGAAAAAAAGTTAACTTAGATTTTAGCATTACCGGAAGTTTGGAAAACAAAAGTATTGCCCCTTTAATTTTATTGACTTTTATTGAAAACGTATTTAAATACGGCATCAGCAATCACGAAAATACTAATATAACCATCCATGTAAATGTTAAACCCAATAGCGTATCGTTATTTTGCCAGAACAAAATATTTCTGAATAAAATTAATCCGGAGCGTGCCGGCGTGGGTATTGCTAATACCAGAGAAAGGTTACAGTTTTTATATCCCGACAAACACAACCTTGATATTAGAACCGTAAATGGACTTTATACCGTAAACCTCAACTTGAAAATTAATCCTACTTTGCAGCAAAGCAGCCTATCTTAACCTAAAAGGTTAGTTGTTGAGGTTTAAGTTTTTGGTATATTTTCCAATTAAAGCAATAAGAAAAATTATGGCTATTAGATGTATTGCCATTGACGATGAGCCGCTGGCTTTGGATATTATTAAAGTTTATGTAAGCCGCTTTCAGGCATTAGAACTGGTGCAGGTATTTGAAGATGCCATTGCTGCTGCTGAGTTTTTGCGCCACACCCCCATAGATATATTATTTGTGGATATCCAGATGCCGGATATTACCGGAATTGATTTAGTACGATCTCTAAAAGACAAACCGGTGGTAATATTTACAACGGCATATAAAAATTTTGCCTATGAAGGTTTTGAACTGGAGGCTCTGGATTACCTGCTAAAACCCATTGATTTTACCCGCTTCGAAAAAGCGGTCCGGAAAGCATTGGATTACCTGGATTATAAAAGTAAACCCGTTAGAGAAACCGCAGAGTATTTATATGTGCATTCGGAATACCGGCTGGTGCAAATAAACTTACAAGAAATAGATTTCATCGAAAGCCTGGAAGATTACATTAAAATTCATATTCAAAATGGCAAACCCATTCTGACCTTAATGCCGCTGAAAAAAGTTCTGGAGAAGTTACCGGCCGATAATTTTAAAAGAATCCACCGCAGTTTTGTGGTACCAGTTGCAAAAGTAACCGCCATCGAAAACCGGAAAGCAAAATTAAATTCCGGAAAAGAACTCCCCATTAGTGATTCTTATGCTGGGTTTATACAAGAGTGGAAAAATAGATAAAAAAGCAGGTATACTCGAAAGTTTGTTCGTAATAAAAATTACTACTAAAGACTAAATTGAGTAAGATAGGAATAATCTTTACTCCTGAAATAATAAAAAAACTCATCTACTTAACAGTACCCAGGCTGCGTTTAGAATTGAACAGGCGTAATATTAAGTTATAGACCACCATCTACTAGAATGTGGGAAAGATAAACACTTAATATTGAGCAAATGAAACAAAAAATTATTTCTCCGCCTTTCAGATTATTTTGCCACTTTTTATAAATTTTCTGGTAACAAGAATCGGATAATACTATCCTTATTGCTATCTCTATAGTCAGAGCAGTTATCATTAAATATACCCATCTCGAACTACTTCTGTAATCAGGTTTTATCATAAAGCTGATTACAATTTTCTAGTAGCATATTCATTTTTCTATCCACAAAATTTTATTCTCATGTTCAGATTGCTTAAATATTTAGGCATGGGTATATCCCTTTTATTTTTTACCAGTTCTTGCTCATCTTCCGGAATAACTGCTTCCGGTGCTAAGCATAAATCTTTTTCTAAATTTAGTTTTAAAATAAACAACAACCAGGTAACTGCAGCATCTGTTTACAAAAGGTACGTAACCCATAATAAGCGAAACGAAGCAAGAGTTAGACCTGCCCTCGCGCATAAGCGTTCTAAAACCAATGTAGTACCAAAGAAATCGTCGTTAGCTTTAGGTAAATAAAAAGTAACTTTAAAGGTATCTCTTTCTAAATTATTAAGGCCATATAGCTGCCCAAAGGCAGGTTTTAGATTAATATTGAAGGAAGATGGATAACAAGATTTAATAAAATAGAATTACAGTTTTAGTGTTAACCGGGCTCAATCAATCAAGTCTATTCAGGTAAAATACCTATTCTGTAAAAAATAAAAAGTAGTAGAAAATACTAAGAAAATTGCGATTTAAGGCTTTCCTGGCCAGCGTTATGGCAAACAATTATAATATCAATATCGAAAAGCAGGTTCTAATTACCTGCTTTTCTTAAATTAATTTTAAGCATTGCATTTATACCAATTTTGGAAGTTGGACTATAATATTCGGGATTAACGAATT
>Ga0210040_10004999_pt1 | contig 17029 bp, 5 predicted proteins | sample CryGeyCG12114_NA_FD_185462 | JGI IMG/M metagenome (GOLD analysis project Ga0210040, IMG submission 185462) | Groundwater microbial communities from aquifer - Crystal Geyser CG19_WC_8/21/14_NA (SPAdes) (version 2) | ecosystem: Environmental > Aquatic > Deep subsurface > Groundwater | place: USA... | reverse complement strand
CTTTGCGTACTTGAATGGACCAATCAGGAGCCTTGTAGCAAAAGTACTTACAAGTACACAAGTACACCGCACAGTTGCCGTGTAGAATCAAAGTACACAATGTAGATTTAGCATTACGTTTTTGGCCTCATCGAGTAAATTCTACTAATCTACACAAGTACGAACTTACACGCCGTTCAGGTGGACCACTAATCTTGCATGCATGTATTCGCCTATTTTCGTGCACGCTAACCAAATGGACCAACTCAATTACACTAACAACAGCTGAGTTCGTTGTGCTCTATTGTGGTACTAACTGACCCATGATTGATGAGCATAGGATGGATGAGGGACTTAAAATAAAAGACTACCTGCTGAGCTCTGTGTTTGGAATCTGAGAACGAGGTTATGATCACAACTCAATGGTGCCATATAGTAACTATTAACTAGTTCGTTTTCGGTGGCCACTAGTCATTTTCGGCATCTCACTGTTAATACTACTCCACGAACTAACTAACTAGCTAACACAAAGGTTTACCATCCTCATACCGACCTGGAGTTTTCAAGCAGTATCCAATCAACTAACATAGCAGACAGGTATAGTTATAAGTTCTTTACGAATTTTATTGTGTTGTTCAAGGATATATAGTGTGGTGACCCAATAACAATTACTATAATATCTGTATGCAGCAAGCAAATTAGCCGCATTTATGTTGCCTTTTTTTCCACTGGAGACAAATAAAGTTTGTATGGGATGACGAGGAGAAGATTTATGTTAACAATCTAAGCCGAGTCAGTTGATAGTATTAAGTTTTGTTTTCAATGAAAAAATAATACACGTCTAGTTGTGGTTTAATGCTATTAGTTTTCAGGGTATGGCAGGATGTGGTACTATCCAAGTTTAAGTCAAAATCGGCAGGTTCCCACGAAATATTTCTCATTAGAAACTGGAGTAAGACAAACACAAACAACTGTGTAAAGGAATTAGATTGCTCTAATTTATAAAATAAAAACTTTTCTCGATTTTTGATAAAATCATGGACGGGAAGAAAAAGAAGTTGGAGATTTATATTTGATAAAAAAAGCTAAATAGAAAAGTATTTAATAAAATGAATCGGTTCATCACCAATGTAAGGGAATAAAAATAAACCATCGTAAACAGATGCAACGAAGTGGTGGCATAAAAAGAGAACACTTGTACTTCAGGCTACACAGCGTACTTACTTAGTTAGTTAGCATTCTTAGCTTGACTTGTGAGTTTCAGTAGTAATTTGGAGGTCAGAATGCAAACGAAGTGATTTTAGCATTATGCTGATGCCAAGATTGTTCGAAAATGTTTTTTCTCTAATAAGCTTAAATTGCATGCTAATTTCCGAAAAATGAATTAAATCTTGTGGGAGAGTCACTGCAAAAATTAAAATAGTAGTAGTTTGTCGATTACCAAATAATAAAATGTAAATAATGATCACCCTATTATGAAACTCCAGTCTAATGAAAGTTTGCTCGACCTTTAATTTATAGGATATAAAGTTCAAGGTACTGTGAAAACCTCTGATTTGCATTGGTATCAAGTGAACATCATCTTATAAAGAATGGATCAAAGAAAGAGAGCATTTATCTGTAGACCTCTCTTTTGATGCATACTGTGGCTCATTGAAGCAAAAATTTTATTTCTCCTTAATACTTATTGAATCCGTGATCAGACGAGCATGCAACCCAAAAGAAGATTATACGATATCAGTATCCAATTAACATTTCGGATTATTTCTCCACCTTTCAGAACTCACTTATTTCACTAGAAATCGACGATGATACGGTCATCCGTAGGATTTTCCAAGATAATTACCGCAGTACTTATTTCGATAAAAAAAGTGGTGTACTATGCGTTTCAAAGTGAAAAAATGTGAAAAAAAAAATCATTTTAACGGTTACATATTTGTTTTGTTTTTCCTGATACAAACTTGCTACAAACGAATAGCAGAGTTGCTTTTTCAAAAAAGCTGCGTGTAAAATAAAGTCATTTACTTTTTTTTATTTCCAAAATCGTGCAACCCAAACTAGAGAAATGAGAAGATCAGTCAGTATATTAGATTTTAATGTAATACGAACATTATAAAAAAGACATATTTTTCAGACTAAATCCTCTCATAGTTATTCCAAAGGTACAACTCAATCCAATCTTTAAAAAAGAATCTTTTACATCCACACATAAATTCTGCAGAAATTAATTTAAAGAATTGTATAGCACAAAATCTAGTCAATACCACTTCATTTTTGTTGCAAAATTTGAATGACACTAATGACGCTACAGTATATACATTACAAATTATTAATTTTTTTTAAAATCGATATCATGCACATTATTTCACGTACGACTTACCTTCGCAAAACTTAACTTTACGTTAGATGAAAAGGCACGAGAACGAGTTATTAGCATATTACTAACATAACTATAGGAAGAAAACTAGCAATCTGTGGCTCCAAAAGCTAATTCCCACACAAAAAGCTGCATTAATACAATGGCAACTGTAATTTACTCTGCTTTGTGGGCTACAAGGCTTATATTTGATCCTTTAACTGGAAGGCTATTAAAGAAAAATGTTCAGTATAAACAGCTTATTAGTTTACTACCAATCTCACTAAATGAGTGAATTCTTACAAGCAAGCATGATTTACTTATTTATTGACGTCATTTCCCTGTAGGGGTTTTCCAATGACTGTTAAATTAGTATGCATAATCAGTAAGTTAAATTAGGGTATGTGAGGCTGAGCATAACACAAGCACCTCCTTGAATACGTTTTTTTATTGATTTCAAAGCAACATTTGTGGCTTGTCTCCATAAATTTGCCATATAGAAAGTGTGAGAGACGAGAAGAGATGAAAGTAGTATTCAAAAATGATGTGGATTTATGAGGGATTGTAGACTTGGTGTAGAATTTCTTTTAAAAAGTTCAGACGAGGTCTCAAAGTCAGGTATTTGTCAAGTGTCAGTTGTGTCAGTCAAGACATTTGATTGTGTTATCTGGACTCACGAATGTGTCTTTGAACTTTATATTGATTTGCCATAGTTTGAAGGCAAGTTTTTACCACGGAATACACACTTTTTTGTTTTATTCATATTGAGCTCCACTTTTATTCATCCGCGAGACCATTTTGATCAGAAAGTCTTCTGTCACAATTAATTTGTCAGCGTTTTAAATTTCTTTAGAACTAACAGTACGTAAACATCTGCAAATAAAAAACAGATTTAACCCGGAAAAGAAATCCAAGAATTTGAACTTGTGAAACAAGAATTCCAACGAAAAATACTTTATTTAAAGTCTTACATAAAAGCTAAATCTTTGTTAAACATGCGAATCTAACTAGGTACAAGTAAATAGGAAATAACAGCTTTCCCAGGTAAAGTTTCTCATATACATATCCATCTCACACTGCTATAATACATCATTCGTAAACATTTTATATTTGTTTAAGCACGTATGTGCCAGAATGCTGCTCAAGTTTTCTCAACTAACTATAAACGTTTCAATTAAGAACAGGGTGAATTTCCTTTTCTATATTTCCTAGATAATGGCACTTGACTACATGTATCATGAAGCACGCAATATCATGCACTAAACTCACGAGTCGGGCTCAACAACAAGTAAGACACGCAAACCTTTTCAATATTCTTGAATTTGTATAGTTTAAAACAGGTTGCATGTCCTATTCCATTTGTTGTGTGTACGAACAAAATATTGGTTCCGTCTTCAAGATAAATGTATTTGAAAAAATTGGGTTCTACCCAAATGACATAATAATGAGTGAAAAGCTTTCAATAAGACGCACGTCATCCTAAGAATTACTTTCGTCCATGCGTCAAATGGCAATAAATATGGAAATTGTAGTTAGTTATAGTGAGTTTAGAAGCTATACAATATTTTGTATGAAAAATTCCATCACTTTTCATAGCAAGAGAAACCGAACCAAACCACGTCTTAAGTATACATGCAGAATCATTAGCATATATAATGTCACACCTGCACCGGCTGGAAAAAAGAAAACTAACTGATTGCAAAGCAGTTCACCACATAACGAACCGAAGCAGCCTTGTTTGTATTCTGTCATGCGCCAGCCAAATGTACGAAACAAAATATGATTTCCAAAGTATACAGATTATTTAAAAAAACAATGCTTTGTATCTGGTATGTCTATTTGACATTTTCAACCTGTGTTCAAACTGTGAGCACACAGATAAAAATACAGTCCGTACAATATGAAGGTAGAAAGAGAAAGTGTGTGCACAATCTAATGCTCAACATTGAGAATACATGTTGAACAGGACGAAAGTTTTCCCACTATAATGTGCTGCAACAGCTTACTCAATTGACAGCAATAATGACACTCGCACTTCAATGCATAATATTAGTATTCATGAACACAAAGAAAAAATGGGGGCCCCAGAATATCTATATTTACTACAAAAATGGAAAACTGCACTAGAGTAAAATGATTATTTGCCTCTCACTCCTGAACAAAGATATACAATCAAATGAAATGAGGTGCGTGAAAAGATTCATTTGTGCAAAGCTTTGAGAAATGGGATCCTGTAGTTAGTTACAAAAACAAATTCCTCTCACTTCCTGTGTCACTATAACTATCCGTCTGTGCACAAAATCGTTTAGTCCACTACCATTGTACATCACACTGGTACATTACACGACGTCACAATGACAACAATAATACCAGTTCTGGGTGTGCATGCAAGCATGCATGCAAAAAAAAGCACACTGGGAATTTGTCACATTGATTGCACCAATTTGCACGCGTACAAAACTGCGCACGTAGTTGTATACTATTATTCCTGCACATACACATAAACAGTTTATTTGGTCATCTCTATTTTGCAGTACGTTATTATGGAGTAGAGTATGCAATACTAAACGATTGCAGAATTTTTTTTCACCACCCATTTGAATTAGATTGGTTGTTTTTTTCATCATTCTTACCAGGTTAGTTAGTTAGTTAGTTAGTCAGTCAGTCACTGCTGTTGTAAAAGCAAAATTGCAATCCGTATGTAAGCTACGTGTTAACAATGGGTGAAACTGGCACAGAGGGATGTGTCACTGAAGACAAATTTTTTGCTCACTCTATCATAATGGAAAGAGTAATATGAGGATGGTGATTCTTTGAGGATCATATTTTTTTTAAAGTGTTTGCTGTGGCTCAACAAGAATACCTCATTAACAACAGAGGCGAAACAATGACTGGCTGAGTTGTGCACTGTCTTCTATAATTGTGATTATTATTAAATGCGTGGCCACTTTAATGAGCCAGATGCATGATGGGTATAAAGCACACAGACACAATGACTTATTTAACTATTTTGCCCAGCAATTAAAATGAGCTCAGCGTGTAAACGTAACATATGGTCAATTGGTGTTCATTCTTAATTACTTACTCTCAGTGGGTGGAGAAGATGCAAATTATATGGTTGAGCCATATTTAAAGTTATGCTCATTAGAGTTGTGTTGAGTAAATATAATAAAAGTGCATATCGTCTGGTGTTTAGTTATATGCAGCTGAATTGCCGTGTAGTCCTATTATCGAACTCCATGTACTAACTAACAACATCTTTTGCACATTTTTGCTGCACTTGTCAAAGTGCAACAATTTATCTATCTATTGTGTTTACAATGATATGGAAACCACTGCTCAATTATTTCCAAGAGAGCATAGTACACTTATGTATGTATGTATGTGTGTGCAAATGTATTTTTTATAGTTTAATAAGACTGAGAGTGTAATTTTGGACGCAACATGGCAACTAACTCGTCTTAAATCTTACTGGAGGTTATACTCTGTTTCAGGAAAGCCTTTAACTACCATGTGGGAATTAATTTTGGCCTAGTTCCCTAATATCTGATGGCACTTATGGTTTCTCACCGTTAATTATTGCAAGTCACCATGAGTTAGGATAACGTAATAAGCCAACAAGCCCACAGGTTCAAATTAGGCATTATCGCTTCTTATAGAGTAATTAAAATATGCAGAGAACAAAGTCTCCTTTTCTATTTACTTTGCTCTCTTTCAAAGGAGTTAAAAATATGTATGTGAAAAAGTATTTACCTTTAGTTAGTTACTTTATGTAAGTCAAGTTAGACAGTATAATACTTTGAAAAGACCGGCTTCTAAAAAGTCATTTTCATCATATGAAAGTTACAGTTGTTGTTGGTAAACTAACAAACTTTTCTGGTTTTATATTTTTTGCTACAAATAGTAAATCGATATCCAACTGTCATTACAATAGTTATTTGGTCCATCAAATGCATTCGCCATTTTTAGAATAGAAGACCACAAAAGCCACGAGCCACTATATTCAATTTCTCTGAACCATAGTGTCCACACAAGATGATAAATTAAATACAAGTGTTATTCAGAATTGTACAGACTCACAGTCACATTTTCAGCTGTAATCTTTAATCCTCATGTTGTTTATCGCCCTGAAGTTGCAAAACCCAAAAACATTGTATAAATACTTAATTTTTCACTATCCTTCCACACGTTGTATACACATACATCATTGACCATTTGAAATCTTTAGGTAAGTAGATAGTGAAACTTAAGTTTCCACTTTCCTAGTAAATTATTGTACTATGCGAACCATAGGCTTTTGGGCTTGTGCTCAATTAAATTTTCACAGTCAGAGTTACCTTGCTCATCAGCTGTGCGTGGTCCCCCATCAGCTGTTTGCACTGTGCAAACCTCTTGATTTATTTACAATGTTTGCTCACCAATGGTATTCTCCTTTGGTGAACCGTGAACCAAGTGTAAATACGCACACTTTGGTAAACCTCACGAGCTAATCATGAGGTACAACTCATTCATCCATTTGCGTCAAAACCATGTGCTAACTACATAAATTGTGTACACAACATAAATTTAAGAAATTACTTTGGTCACTCATCTCCGTAGTGCTCTCAGTCAGTCAGTTGGTTTGAATTATTCGCCTTCTTTTACCTGCCATCATGATATTTTTTATTATTTGCGGCTGTGCCTTGTGTTCAGCCAGTGTTATCATTGCATAGTATTATAAGTGATGGCCCTTATTGGTTAGCCAAAATGTAACTCTCACCTCTCACTAACTAACTCGCTAATCAGTTAAACACATTTTGCTGAAGCCCAACTGGAGTCACTATTCTAACTAAATTGCTAGTTTCACGTGAATTTGTGCCATGTGGAAGTAATTGAAAATCATCTATTGAGCTGAAAATACGTAAAATTAGTTAATTACCGACCGCACTTTCAAAAACGTATAATTTTAATGCCTTTAATTGGAATAGCAGGTGTGTGATCATAGAGGATTGACTTTGTGTGGAAATTTTGTGACTACTGACCTAGAGAGGAGAGCCAACGTCTTGTATATATTAGTGCAACTTGTCTAACTTTGCTACTGTAGGACTACCGCAACTATGATTATTGCTAGTTATTATTATTATCATCATCATCATCATTACTGGGTATGAATAGAAGCCTCACCTCAGTGGATGTGAATAACGCCACTGAATGAATGCATAAAAGATGACAGACTGATGAGGAAGCAAAAAGGGAAAAAACTGTAGTCATGAGAAACAACAATGCGGTGCAACAATGTTCATCAGTCTTGTAAAAGTAAAATTCACAGTGAGTGAATGGCCCACACAACACTGATCCCTAACTTGGGCTAAAGGCTGTGCACAGATATAATATATACAGGACATATATAAAAAGACATGTCTTAAGGCCAACTCTTGTTGTATGTAGTCGGTTAGTTGGTTCGTTAGTTAGTTAGTTACTAACCATTGAACTACACCCTATTAGTCTAGAATGAAAGTTGGCATGCAAAGGAGCAATAGTGTTAGTCCACGTATATGGATAAACAGAAGGAAGAATGGAGGCTTTAAGGAGTTGCTCATAGAATTCTAATGTGTCTGTTCAAGCTGATATAGCAAACAGCGCAGCCACTACCCCACTCGTTCACAGCTAAACATCTAGATAGCTATATAGAGGAATATTTTCTTCTCAGGAATGCAAATGGTCAAATTTTTAAAGCCCATTGTATTCCTATATGTGCGTTGATTATTGTTGCTATTGTCAAGTGCTTTGATTCTATATGCTCTTTCCTTTTAATTGAAAACATACTGCACGCAGCTATATACTAGTTCCAAATGGATGAGTTGGATCAACAGGTTAATGGGTCATAAGACTAAACTGTGATTTGAGTAGCTTATATAGAAATTATCTCTCTTTATGGTATAAGTCAGCCGGAGCTCAACCAAAGTCCATATTAAGTGGACAATGATAGAGTTTTCACAGTATGAAGCCAGTTGTCGCTCTCCATTGTTTCATCTACGAGACCAAAATAAAGTTATCTGGAGGCAGATGGCCCAAAGGCTAATGATCTGATTTATTAAAAGATTGTCAACTTTTCCTTTAGCTCTGCACTTATAGACACAGTTTAATTGTGGGCATGAGGCATTACATACAAGTGAAGCTAGAAATGGTGATGAGCATTTGTAACATATTACAAACTTGTGCATGATGCTACTTTTTTGGATAACTGAGAAATATGATTGACATGATAGAGATAAAGGTGTAAATGTGCGAAAAACACCCATCACTTTAAAGGAAGATGAAAACCGGCCTCTTGTTAAGTAAGTAAGAAAGTGGAATGACTCTGCAAGTTATATACATACATATGCACAAGAGTATGGACGCATGCATATCATATGTTATATTTGTTTGGGAATCCATTATTCTCCAAGGGTTGCAGAACAACACATGGGATAATGCGTGGAGTTGGTGTGAGAACGCAAATTGAATTTTTATTGCAATGCCACTCATGGTGATAATAGTAGTCAGTCAGTGGATCTATTTTTCACAAGTAGTTTCACACTGTAGCACCACCATCAATCATGTGTGATGAAAGGATGCGAGTTGTAGTGGATTCGTGTTAAGTATACACACCAGGGGTGAAAAATCATACGGATAAATAAATGTATTAGCGTCGTATGGTTAATCATTCCATGAGTGAAGTGCATATTTATCTCAATCTGTTCTCTGATGATGTTATCATATTTTTTGATGAGAGCATTTAGAAACGTAAAGAGAAGTTGCCAACAAGATCTCACGGTTGTCTTCATTTAATTTTTCCCCATCTACAAATGAACGTTTGTGATCCCGCAGTTGTGAACTGCACGCATATATGTAGCAATGTATAAATGAGAGTTTTGTAATTCTAATGGAAAGTAAACTGAACACCATACAGGATATTGGGTTGCCTAGTGGGCTATGGTCGTTCTAAATGAAGCTAGGGATTAATAATGTATTCAAGGTGTCTCTTTGAAGTTGTTTTATCTACAGGTGCTCAAATTACTAGCCTTTTCCCAAACATTAGACTGTGGAGTATTACTTTGTCTGCTATTATTATTTTAGCACCATTGGAGGCGAGGCACAAGTTGAAGGAATTAAAAAAATACAACATACTTGTGTTGCATAGCACATTAACATTAGTAAATAGACAGTGTTGTTTATAACTACACTGTATTGCTGAGCAAACTTGAATTATAAAAGCATTATTTTTATTTCGGTCCAAGTAGACTTGAAATGAAAAACAAAGTAGTTTAGATACATATAATGTAGATAACGTTTGTGGCTTTCTACACTATTAATAAAATTTGCATGGAAAGTCACCCAAAGTATCTATTTAGTCAATTATAGTGTGCATCATCTGTTGCAATCCTAATGCCAATGTGTACGATGAAAAAATCTCATAGTGTCTGATTTTATAGTGATGCGTCGGAGGTCGTTATTCCTTGATTGGGATGTATGGGTGTGCTCATTCATTACATAAAGAATTAAGTTGGCTAGCAAGTATAGGAAATGAACTTTTCTCAATCCTTGTCTTACAAAGGATATTTAATTTCTCTTCTCTAAACCTCTTGAACGCCCATTGACTGGCTCTGAGTACAAATATACTAATACTACTTACAAACTCGCGGATCGTATGGATGAGAGAACAAGTCATTACCAAACGCTCTTTTCATTCTCCTTTTCACTGAACTATTGAGCCCATGTGATTGGCAACTGGCACTATTACTTATAGAATTGTTTATGATACAGTGAGCTCCCAGTTTGGTACATTGGTGACTTATTACCACACATGCCAAATTCAGTGGTGCTCGTCCGAAAAAAAATAAAGAAGCCACTAACTAACTAACTAGTTGGACATGTCATCACCATATCATCTTGTAAATTAATTGATTCTTCATGGCCTCATTGTTGAATGTGAGAAACCAATGTTTTGCAACGTTCTTTATGTATCCTCGTAGACTCATGAGCTCCTTATTAAACACTAATTCATTCCGTGTACTCCCATGTTGGTTGCAAACACCGACTTACTCCCTAACTTGCATGCACATTTGCAAATAAATACTTTTAGCTTCATATTAAAGTTGGTTAGTAGCATCGTATTGCTAACCAACTGTGGGATGCATATCTCACTCACTGAGGAGAAAAGTGGACTTTTTAAGTTAATAAACTCTGCTAACTAACTAACTAAGATAAGTATCTGGACGATAAGTAAGTTAGTAGTAATCAGAGACTAAAGAAACTGTGGTAATATTATCCTATACTTGCGAAAATTTGGGTAAGTATGCACTTACGTTTAACTTTTAGTTAGTACACTACTGGTGGGTGAAACATGAGGATGATAATGTCATTTGTCATACATTTCTATTTAAACGTTATTAACGTTCATTTGCTCACGTAGGTAAGCCGGATGTCAGAATGCTTTAGCAACTGGCCAGCAGTGATTGCAATTAGGAGCTTGTAGTTAATTAGTAAGTAAGTAAGGTTTTAATGTATGCGAGTTGGTCACTTAACTTCACTGTAATACTTAAAGCCTCTTTCCTTTTTAAAACACTATACATACATAATGGTGATCGTGTGTGTGTTGTGCACGTATGTATAGTGCGTGGTGAGTTACTGTATAGTTGATGGAGATCTTGAAAGCAATGGAATAAAGTGGGAATGCATAATGTCATGCTAAAAACTGACTGACAAGCATTCACACGCAAAGCACATTTAGATTCTAATGGTTGCCACCAAAGAAGTTGCAGATAAAGAACAGCTATAGTTAGTTAGAAGAAGTAGACGTATGGACTAACTAAACTAACTGACTGACTAACTAAGGGTGCTTCAAGTTGTCAATATTCCCTTGGTTTGGATTGCACAGTTAGCATAATTTGGCATCCCATTTGAAAGAGATACACTTACTTTCAATGGATTATTAGACTATGTGTAAAAGAGAGACGAAAAGAACCCGACCTACTAAATGAGTCAGCAATTATTTGTGTGCATCCCAAGACGGTAGCTACTTGGATACACAAACTAATGGTAAATGTGTAACGTTGTTTAGTAGTGAGTACAATGGCTCCAAAAAACTATTGTCTGCTCAATCTAATAATGTAGTCATTTTTTCTCTATGCGTTAAACCGTCATTGTTTCATACATGGCTTATAATTAGGGATTATTGGGTAAGCATTTGTTTGGGGCAGACTTATATGGTATCATTAATCATGAAACAAAGGAGGCTTGCATTGTTGGATGATGAAAATAGTTCGGATTTGTTGAGAATATGCATGGACACATCCGTCATGTAAGTCGAACAGTAGACTTACTGTTATCCAAATATTTGAGCCACAGACAACGGATTAAAATTTATGTGGCATAGAGTACCAACAAAATTTAAACCGTGTTGACTAACATATTAATTAGTCATAAGTCATAGGAAAAGTTTGCCATCTCTTGGACTGCAAGTAAGGATCAACGGGATTATGAAATGCAATGTTTTATTTTCACTTAAGTTTTACATTTATGCGCCATAAAGGAATGAAAAACTTGGAGACTAGTATACAGAAAACAAAAGTTTTTATTGTTCACACACAAGTTTGGAGCAAGTATTTAGTATGGTTCGTTTGCGCCCAAATTTCATCACAGAATTCTAAATGACTTTAATGAATTAAGTTCTCTTCATCCCTCTTTTTAAATTTATTATTATTTAGGATGTCTTCACGGTCGTAAGAATCTGCTTGCTGTAGCCTCAGGCACAGGGATATTTGGTAATCTTGGTTTCACACAATGTTATTCACTCATCACCTTTAATCTGTGTTTTATTTCAAAACAAAAGATATCGTTGGCATTTTACTCCAAGAGATGGGAAACAAGGCTATGGATTAAAAAAAATCAATAATTGGGAATGCTGACTTTAACAGAATTTCATTAACATTCATATAAACACAGATAGGCCAGAATGGAGTAAGCAATGTGGTATGATAGCATTGTAGCGAGGATTATTCATACAATGTGCATTGCTAGTTGAGTTCTTTAATATATGCTTATGCAAAGCAGCAGCTTTTGTGCTTCTGAGCTTTTTCCGTTGGATAACTATTTTTAGTCTTGTTATTCAAGAATGCTTTGTTTACTTTTTGGTCATTTATGAAGTTACTAAATTAACTTATGTGTATCGAGACATTTCTGTGTCCGATACAAACCTATATAAGCCATCTCCATTTACCGGAACGGGGCTCATTTAGAACTTAGTTGTTTGCCTTATTTCAGGTCGTTCAGTTATTATTTGTCTTGTTCATTTCTCCAAGTCAATCACTACTCAATAAATTCACTTTGTTATTATTATTATTATTATTATAACGATAGTTTCGTTCGCATCTTTCTTTCATCCAGAAATCTTGCCCAGATTAATTCATCTGTGCGTTGTATTGTTAACCAACCAATTCCACGTCACAGTATAGTACTAACCACAGTGCAGTCTAGGGTAGTAAGTAATATTCCATGATCTTATTTTTTTTTTACCTTGAAACGATTTTTTACTCCTGAAGTGTAAGTGAGGAGACACATTCATCAATTCGTCAGTCATAATTCTCAAATCGTATTACTATTCCCTTTCGCTGACATTCCATCTTATGGTCCATGATAAAGCTTTTACATGAGCGAACCATCTCACAGTCAGTTTCCTCTTTTTCCAAGAGCCTCTTTATATGATGAGAATGTCGACGTATTTATTTAGACATCTCAGAGACTGCAAAAGCTGATATTATGTTCGCTCGTTGACTTTCAAATTGACTTTTGATAACCGGCTCAAGCGAACGGCAAGTGCCTTCAGTAATCTTCCTAATATAAGTTTTTCATCTAAAGCAGGCAAGAAGGAGCCATCTCAATCTTTAGCCAATACCGCCAACTCATCATCGAGTCGAGTGAACAAACTAAATTTGTGAGCACACTTAAAAATAATATTACCGAGTGTTAGTGTCAATGGGAGCCCACATAAATACAGCAACTCCTGCAAATGACAGATATCTTTTGGGTGTGGAACCGACGTATTGTAAATATATACATTTTGGTTTGTTAGTTTATAATTTTTGAAAACTAATGAAAAATAAGGTACAGGCAAAAAATATCTATTATAGCGCGATTTCCCTGTACCTCGAAAAATATTACTGCAAAAAAAAACCAGAGCAACGAACTAAAGGAAACTAAACTAATAATTTGTGCAAATGCTTTAGATTAAGCCTGAGAGATGGTAGTCTATAAATAAAAAGCCACTTTTTTCTTTCTTAACTCATATAGCAAATATGAAATGCAAGTTGTTACAGGGATTGCTATGATATCATAATGTATCATTCATCATCATAGTTAGCTGGTATATATGGTAGCATAGCTAATTGAACTCGCAGTATACATTTCTCTCACATGTGCTAATAGCCTGGGAGATTACATGGGATTTATGGAAAGGAATATTTTGCAAATGCCGCTTACTTTTAAAAATCCTCTTTGCAACAGGTATTACAAATTCAAAGTGATAACACAAAGAGAGAGAAAATATTTGTTCGAACCGCGTAAAATCATTTTATCATTAGAAAAGTCTATATACTAAACAGCATCTGAATTCCACTATCTTTGGAGTAAACAGAGTAATTTTATTTCCATCATTGTGAATGTGTAAGTTTTGAATACCAGGTGCGCGTAAATTTTGCTAGTTAGAACAGGAAAGGATGCTCTCAAGAGTCTAAATTCCAAGTAATTACTAAATGTACAGGGCTATTCAGAATGGTGAATGCCACCCTCACTTTCCATTGACAACTCTCTCCCCTAATGCCATTTAATAATACTGTCATTCTTTGCGCCCAACAGTCGGCTGTGCTGCAATTTATTAGGCATTCAAAAATCACGCTCGCAGTTCACTCTGCCCTGTGTTAGAAAGGTATTCCAAAATGAACAAGTTGATAATGAAGTAAAAGACAATATGGGCTCTTAGTTAGATAAGTGAGTACTTTTTTTCTTTACGTTCATCATTACATTTTCATGCAGCATGACATTCCCTTTGTCGCTTTTCAATGTTTGCTTTTTGCCTGTACAAGGTAATGGATATAGTCTCTGCCGTACATGCTCAACATACAACTGCAGCCGTTTTCTAGCACAGGAGAACATGTGTAAATTTACAGTGGGAGTCCGGATCTTGGTTGCCACTCTAATCTCATGCTAACGCATTCGACTTGTCTCTGCAAGACTGTAAGACATTTTAAATACCTCACATTGTCTTCTCTTATCATCAGCATTGTTCAATTTGTATGATGAATCAAGATGGCCGAGACTATATGAACGCACAGCGGTATCAAATTATATGACCTATTTTTATAACAATGTTATCACTGTTTTCATTGCACTAGCTACCGACATCATGTAAAAATAGACAACACATTCATTATCATTAATTACTGACGAACTAACAAAAACTAATTTTGCAAAAACAAGCCATACATGTTACAGAGTTTTGTAACTTTCAGCAAATAACAAATCAAACAAAATTTTAACTTTATAAAAGCAGTCATCTGCATGTTCAACAAAAATGGTGATCTTGTTTTCCCGGCTATTCCATTTACACATTAATAGTCTCGTTTGGTAAAAGGAACCAACTTGTGTATGCATGCCTACACCTCAATTCCAGATCTCAATGAATCAAGACTGGGACTGACAGAATACATATCTGGATCTCACAGACTATGTAACTATCTATTACATACTACTAGAATAGAACTTGTAACACAAGAAACTCACAGTTACATAGTTATGCATGCAGTCAGGCAGGCATGTTACATGTCTCTGTTGTCTCACATTCTTTCCCTCATTATTAGAAACAGAAAGGGAGAGATAAATAACTAAGGAAAACTGGTTTTTTACTTCACTTGCATACAACACTCGGCATAAAAGGGTTTATATAAGTCAGTAAGTCAGGTTGTATGGGTGCATCCATTTTAGCTACGAGCGTTTCCCACAACATGTGCCCATGACTTTTGTACGTAAAATGCACTCACACTCTCAGTTATGCAATCCTGATAATTACTGGCCACTGAATCTTATCTTAACAACGCTCGTTTTCTTCCTTTAACCAAATGATTATATTGAAGCCACAGGTTGCCAACTTTTTGCTACTAAACGGGTGAATAAATCTATACAGGAGCTGAATGAGACATTTCCCAACGAGTCAACTCCTTTTTTGATCTCATAAGTTGGTAGTCAAGTGGAATGATTGGGATTCCCTTTATAACTTCTCAAGCCTCACGCAGAATGCGTGTGTGGGTGTAATCAAGGAGTGCAACCACTTTTGATGGAAACAAACAGGCGGAATGAAATACTAGGATTATATCCTCATCCGCATTGATTTGTCATGAAATAGCAAGTTGCTCAAGTCATATAGTGACTGACTACAGTGTACAGTAATCTATTTGTGGTTGACGTAAAATAATGGATTAAAGATTTGCAGTTAGTTGGTTAGTTAAATACTGTAAGCTGGCTCTTTGATTGTTAGATCAAAGCTTTGAAAAATGCTCACACCAATACAGCGAGTTAGTTAGTTAGTTGTACAAAAGAAGGAGTAGGAGAACTATTCAAAGACACAGAATGTTCTCTGGGTATAATTATATGTAATGTATGCGTGCATATAGCACTAATTTATACTATGATCAGATCTGTTGTACACTCCCTGCGTGGTTACTTTCTCACGGAAATATAGACAGGGAGAAAGAGAGAGTGTATGGGATGAGAGTTATATGTCTCCTCAAATTTCTTGTACTCACTCACACAGTCATTATTATTAGCGCACTTTGATTGATGTTTATAAGGAAAGAGACGTGTAATTACTGTATGCATGTTGCCTGCATGAGCATTCCAGAAGAAACTATAATGCACGTTTTTAAAACATCTCGGGGATCAACATTAATATCACGGGTCAGATAAATACTGCGGGATGATTTCATCTATTAATGGAGAATATACTTATAGGGAAAAAGTAGAAAATATTTACTTATAATTACTTTGAGTGGATTCTGGCTTCATGGCATTCTGAATTCAGTTGGATACTTGAGATTGAATTATTTTTACTTGGTTAGAAATATGGTCTAGCTGTTGGCTATGAAACGGTAGTGAGTGATGGGTGGGTTTAAAAATAGTTGATGGCAAACTTGGGTTTCCTATTTGTTTTGTGGAGAGTACTTGTTTGATCCATAGAAAGTAAATTTTTTACCCAGGGTCAACATTTACGTATACAGCATGTAGTCTGACTAAATAATTTAGAAGATTAAATAGTGAAAAATAGTGAAAGAACTATTATTTCATTCAATGAAATATTCATTTACGAAAAAAACTTTGACAAGAAATTGTAAGGATCAATTTTTTTCTCGTGAGAGGAAACTATATAAACAGCAAAAAGAGGGCATATCTCAGAGGGATTATTTAATGTCGTTCCACCCGTATACCTCGAAAGTAACAACAGCGAAACAAAAAACAGCGAAAGGAAATAATATAGAAATTTCGTTCTAACTGGGAAAGTTCTACTAAATAAAAAGGTCTATTCAAATAATGCATGATCTATTTACTTCTAATCGAGAACTACGACGCGACAAGGCTTCGCCCGATATGTAGGAGCTCCGCCCATGCTGGAGGAATATTTCTAAT
>Ga0210040_10004998_pt1 | contig 17029 bp, 15 predicted proteins | sample CryGeyCG12114_NA_FD_185462 | JGI IMG/M metagenome (GOLD analysis project Ga0210040, IMG submission 185462) | Groundwater microbial communities from aquifer - Crystal Geyser CG19_WC_8/21/14_NA (SPAdes) (version 2) | ecosystem: Environmental > Aquatic > Deep subsurface > Groundwater | place: USA... | reverse complement strand
GGGCTCAGGGGCCCTGGTAGGCCCCGGCGTGGGTGCCGGGGCCACCGGAGCCCCTACTGAGGGCCCTGGGCCTCCTCAGCGGCCTGCCGGGCGGCCTCCTGGGTGGACTCCACCAGCGCCACCACCGTGTCCTCCACCAGCGCGGCCTGGTCAGGGCTGATGGCGGCCATGTTCTCCCTGGGCGGAAGGTGGCCCTGGTCCTTCTGCTGGTCCCACCAGACCGCCAGCTTGCCCTTCTGGTCCGGGGTCAGGGCTCCCAGGATGTCGTAGACCATCTGGACGTGGACCGGGATGCCCGGCGGAGTCTGGTCCACCGGGGGCCCGGCGGGCTGGGTCTGCTCCTTGGCGGCCTGGGCCCGGCTCCCGTCATCGTCCTCATCCGTGACGATGCCGGTCATGGACCCCAGGAGGTAGCGCCTCATGTAGGTGATGGAGGAGCCCAGCTCCTGGGCGGTCCGGCCCTGGAGCGGAAGCGGTCCCTCCATGGTCTCCCCGGACGTGTGGACCAGCGTGCCCACCAGCTCATAGGAGCCGTTCTCCGTCCGGCGGGGGACCGCGATGAAGGCCAGGCCATGCTTGGCCAGGACGGGCGTGGCCGCGTCATCCACGTCAGCCAGGTCCGCATACTTGTAGGAGTAGCCCTGGCGGCCATCACGGCCAGGGATGGTGGCGGTCTGGGTCTTCCCCACGCGGGGCTTCTCCAGCATGAAGGCCACCAGGGCGGCGGCCAGGCTGGCGTGGTCCGGCTCCGCCTTGGCGCGTGAGCTGGCGGTCTTCTTGGCGGCGGTGGGCTCAGCCATTGGAGGGCTCCTCAGTGGTGGTGGTGGGGACGCTGGGCTTCAGGGCCTGGAAGCGCCACCCGCTGGGCGTGCTGGTGCAGTAGTCAGAGGCGTAGAGCCCCAGGAGCTTCAGCGCCCTGGAGCGCGGGGCCGTGGACCCGTGGACCTCCTGGGCCTCCGTGATGGCGGAGTGGAGGAGCGCGGCCAGGTTCAGCTCCTGGACCTCCCCGTCCGCCGTGACCAGGTTGACGGTGGAGCCCAGCTCCTCCGTGGTGTGGCTCACGATGGTCCGGCGCGTGTCGCGCTTCCACTCCTCATGGTCCCACTCCTTCCGGTCAGCGGCCCGGCTCAGCGTGAACTGGCGGCCATCCGGGAGGTTGCCCGTGGTCTTCCCCAGGCGCTTCCCCAGGGCGGTGGTCAGGGCGTTCTCCAGGAGCCCCAGGCGGTGGCGGACATCCTGGATGGTGGCCACGGCGGTGGCCAGCTCAGCGTCCTCCAGGCCCTCCGTGGCGGTCTCCGGGTCCTTCTCCAGGAGGACCAGGAAGTGGGCCATGGTGGCTAGGTTGCTGGTCAGGTGAACGGCACGGGCGCGGATGTCGTCCGGCCCTCCGTCCGCCTGGACCTCATCAGTGGTGGTGTCCTCAGTCATGCTGGTGTCCCTTCTTGGTGGGTGTGCTGAGTAGCGTACTACGGGCCGCCCCCGGGTGGAGGCGGCCCGGTGAATCACTCGGCGGCGTAGCTGGCCCAGATGCCGAACTGGTCGAAGGCCCAGCGGTAGGTCTCCTCCGTGGAGCCCTCTACCTCCAGCGCCCAGCCCTCCACGGCGGCGGTCCAGCGCTCCGTCCGGCCCAGGGTGGTCAGGGCCCGGATGTCAGCGGCCAGCGTGGCGCGGTCCGCGTGGTCACGGTGCCAGGTCACGGTGGGCCCGGCCTCCCCGATGGTGGCGGTCCGGGTGGTCTCACAGAGGGCGGAGATGGCGGCGTAGCGCTTCTCAGTGGCGGTGAGCTTCTTGGCGGTGGTGGTGGTCATGTCGTCCTCCGGGCTAGTTGGTAGGGATACCGTAGCACACTACGGGACTGGTCAGGTGAACAGACGGAAGGAGCCCCGCCGGGGATGTTCCCAGCGGGGCTCCAGCTCAGCGGTCAGGCCGCCGCGAAGGTGTTCCAGATGGCCGCCTTCTGGCGGGCGTAGGGGCCGTCCAGGGCTCCCTCACCACGGGCCTGGGCCTCCGCGCCACGGACCGGGCGGAAGTGGTCCAGGTACTCCGTGAAGACGTTGTAGCCCGCCCAGCGCGTCCCCCGGATGCCCTCCAGGGTGGGGCTCTCACTCCAGAGGTTCAGGAGGTCCGCGTGGAGCGCCCGCTTCCGCTCAGCGGCCACGCCCTCCGCGTCCTTCTTGACCGGGTAGAGCTTCTGGACCAGCTTGGCAAACTCCGCGTCCACCATCTCCTGGTCCATCATGGCCTGGGCCTTCTCCTGGAAGGCGTCCCGGTAGACCAGGGCCTTCTGGATGGCGTCAGCGGCCAGGTCCAGGCGCTCCTGGGCCTTGGGCGTGTGGCTGATCTTCCAGACCCGCTCCGCGCCCTTGATGGCGGCGGGGACCGCGTTGGTGCAGGCCAGCCTCATGGCGGTCAGCGCCAGGGTGAGGGCCGCGTTCCCGGCGTGGTCATTGATGATGAGGAGGTTCAGGTCCACCTGGTCCACGCCCCCGTCCGGGCGGGTCAGGCTCATGCCCTCCGGAAGCTGGACGGCCAAGAGGGAGCGGTCCCCGTTCCGGTAGTCAGCCGCGCCCACGATGGAGGCCCCGAACTCCTTGACCAGGTAGTCAGCGGGCTGGAAGGCGTCCAGGTTCTGGATGGGCGTGTAGCGCTTCTTGGTAAAGGCCAGGACCTTCTCCTCCCCGGTGGGCATGGGGCGGACGATGGCCTGGAAGCCAGGGGCCTCCAGCGCCTTCCGGGCGTTCCAGCCGGAGCCATCCGGGCGGGGCGCGTTGGTGGACTGGGCCCCACGGACCTCCACCGTGTAGTCCAGGCCCGACTCCTTCAGAGCGGCCTCCACGGTGGTGGCGTTGGTGGTGAGGGCTGAGCCCATGGCGTCCCAGGGGAGCTGGCGGGCGGCGTCTTCACGGGTGGTGGCGTAGCGGGTCATGGTGTCCTCCGTTGGTGATGGGGCGGGTCCCCTTCTCCGGAACTGTTCCGGTGAATAGGTAGACCGTAGCACACTCCGGGGACAGAGAAGGGCCCCTCCAGGAACGTGTCCCAGAGGGGCCCTCTCACCAGCGCCGGTCACCACTCCGGCTGAGGACACCAGGGGCGGACCTAGCCCAGCCCGCCCGGCGTGTCCCCAGTGTAGCTCAGGTGACTGGTCAGCCCTGGCGCGTGGCCGGGGTCAGCTCCGCCTTCACGGGGCTCCCGTCCACCAGGACCGGCTCTCCGTCCACGTCCAGGAGCTGGGCCCACACGCCGGAGGGCGTGGAGTCCTGGGGCTCTCCCGGTACGGCCAGGACCGCCAGGCGGTCCTCAGCGGCGGAGACCACGGTGGAGCGCGGCTCCTCCCGGTCCTGCTCCTCCTGGAGGATGGCGCGGGCCTCCGCCTCCGTGGCGGTCTCCAGGTCCTTCTTCAGCTCAGCGGCGGTGGCCATGTCTCACTCCTTGGGTTCTGCGGACAGGAAGGGGAGGAAGCGCTGAAGGAACGCCTCCACCTGGGGGAGCGCCATGACACGGGTCATGCCCGCCGCCACGGCCAGGACTCCGGCCAACCAGGGCCACTGGTCAGCCTTCATCCCGGTGGCCTCCACCAGAACAGGGGCCATGACCGCCAAGGCCACCAGGGCCTGGAAGACGGTCCGGAGGGTGGCACGCCAGGGGCGCTCCACCTGGGTGGGGACTGGTACGGGTTCCATGGTGTAGCTCCTCACTTCAGGGTGACCGGCGGGCGGCCATCCAGCTTGGGGTTCAGGCCGCCCTTGATCTTCAGGCGGTCCCTCCAGACCTTGACCTTGGCCAGGAAGTCACGCCCGTAGTCCGGGCTCCCGTTGTAGGCCGTTCCGGCCTTCTCCCAGGAGTCTCCCAGACGGTTGTAGTGGCTCCGGAGTAGCGCGAAGCCAAAGACCATGTTCTCCTCCGGGTCCCACGGGTCCAGGCCCATCCGGATCATCTGGTTGAAGTAGCCCCCGTCCCGCTTCCCGTTCTGGAGGGAGCCCGCCCAGGTGATCTGGCAGGGGCCCACGCCGTTGGACGTGGCTCCGGCCAAGACCTTCCGGTAGAAGTCCTGGAAGCGCTCCTTGGTGACCGGCTGGCCGTGGGGTCCAGCTCCGCCGGAGTCGTGGCCGAAGACGTTCCGCCCGTGGCTCTCCTTCTCCAGGAGGGCACACGCCACCCAGAAGGGGAGCCCGGCCTTCCGGCAGGCGCGGGCCGCCAGCTCAGCGTTCTGGATGCCCGCCTTCTTGGCCGCCTCCACGCGCCACGGGGCCACGGGCTTGGGGCCCTTGTCGTCATCCTTGGGCGGCGCGGGCTTCTTGCCCGCCTCCAGCTCCCGGTAGCACTTCAGGAAGAAGTCCCAGGGGAAGCCCTTCCCAGGGTCGCTCCGCCGGGAGGGGTCCATCTCCGCGTGGGTGACGAAGCCCTCCACGCGGTTCCGGGCCTGGGCGGCAGTCACCCGGCGGGCCGGGATGCGGACGCCGTGGACCTCCTCCAGGAGGTCACTGGCCTGGTGGGCGGCCTTGGCCATGTTCCGGACCGTGGCCTCCACCCAGGGGCGGGGGAGGCTGGGCCAGCGGTGGGCCTGGGTGGCCGCGCTGATGTGGATGGCGTGAGGGTTGGTCCCCGTGCCCTCCCCGTATGCCTGGAAGTCCCGCATGGGGACCAGGAGGAGCGGGCCGTCAGAGTCCGCCAGCCAGTGGTAGCTCCCGAAGTCAGAGCGGCCCTGGATGAAGCGGGCCACGCCCTCCGCGCCCAGGTCCGTCCCCGTGGTGTCCGGGGCGCTCTCAGCCGTGTGGAGGACCACCACGCCGGAGATGGTTGTCCCACGCGCCCTGAACTGGCGCTGGCGTGGCGGGTGGTCTATCAGGTATGCGCCCATGGTGGTGAGGCTCCTTCTCAGCTCTCACTCCGGGAGGTCTCCCGAAGCTCATTGATGATGTTCCTGGCCGTGTTCAGAGCGCCCTCCGCTTCATCCAGGCGGCGCTCCAGCTCCTCCACCTTGGCATCCCGCTCTGACAAGCGGCGCTCCAGGTCCATGATGCGCCTGTCACGGAGGTCAAGCTGGGCATCCTGCCAGGCGGCGTGTTCCCGGAGGCCATTGATGACCTGCTGCTGGATGCTCACGGCCTCCGCCACGTTCCCCAGCTTCAGGGACTCCTGGACGTGGGGAAGGCTGGCCTCCGCCTGGCTCACGTCCAGGGTGGCCTTGGCCGCCTCAGCCTGGGAGCGCCGGAGCGTCCCGCCCTTGTGGTCCTTCCAGATGCCCCAGGCAAGCTGACCCAGGGCCACGATGCCGCCAATGACTCCCCCGGCGGCCAGCCACTCATTCACTCCGGCCTCCGCTCCGCTCCGTGTTCCGCTGAATGGATGCCCTGACGTGGGCCTCACGGGCGGCCATGGTCAGGCGGTACTGGATGTAGGCGGCGGAGCTGATCTTGAAGGCCCGCCACCAGGCGGTCAGCGCGATGGCCAGGAAGATGGACGCCACCACTCCGCCCTGGGTCAGAGGGAAGCCCGTGTAGAGCGCCATGGAGTAGAAGAAGGTCCCCCACCCGTTCATCATCTGCCCGGCCCACTCCATCCGGGGGCGGTTCTGGAACAGGCCCACCAGGGTCAGAGCTGAGCCCAGGAACAGGCTCCATCCCCAGCCCTCAGCCATCCAGTTGGGGACCTGGGCGTGGACGGACGTGGCCTCCACCAGGTCAGCCACCAGCCCGAAGCCCACCAGGACCAGAGCGATGGCCACCAGGACCTCATAGGCGTGGGTCAGGAGCGCCACGGGGGCGCGGTCCACCACCCGTGCCCGCCAGGGCTTCTTGTCCGTCACGGGGACCAGCCTACGGTCCGCGCCCGGCGTGTCCGGGTTGTCAGGTCTTGATGAAGTAGTTCACGGCCACGTAGGGGTCCTGGACGGCCAGCGGGTCAGAGGTCCCCGGACCGTTCCCCGTGTTGGGCGTGGAGGCCGCGCCAGAGGGCCCGGCAAAGGCCGGGATGTTGACGGCGACGGAGCCGTCCGCCGTGGCGTTACCACGGACCGGCGCGGTGGACCCACCAGCGGCGGACCTCATGGCCACGGAGGCGTTGGCGTGGTCATGGTCAATGGGGTGGGTGTGCGCGATGGTGTGCGCGTGGGGCGGGAGGTTGGCCGCGCCGATGACCGCCGTGGCGGAGCCGCCCGTGGAGCCCCGCGCCTTGGTCCCGGACACGCCCACCAGGCCCTTGTCCCGGAGGTCCGGGAGCTTGAAGGTCCCGTCCCCTGGGTCCACGTTCCCGTTGTGGGTGTGCCCGATGGCGGCGAACAGGGCGGAGTAGGCGGACTGGTTGACGAAGGTCCCGTTACAGAGGAGCCAGCCGCCGGACCTGGCCGTGGCCGCGCTGGCCAGGAGGTCACCTGGAGCGAAGACGGAGCCCTTGGCGTTGGCCTCAGCCTGGGCCGCCACCATGTCCGCGTAAGCCTCCAGGGCGTCCTCCAGGAAGGGCCACCCGCCGGTCCCGTCACCACGGAGGAGGAAGCCTCCGGTCCCGGACTTCAGCTCACCTGAATAGCCGTTGGGGAAGGTGTTGTCCGTGGGTGCGGTCCCGCCCCCAGTGGTGGGCCGCCCGGTGGTCCCGGTCAGGACCCGGAAGCCCCCGTAGAGCCCGGCCACCCGTGGGGTCTGGCGATGCATGGAGGACGGGCCTGGCGGCGTGGCCCCGGTGGAGGCGTACATCCTCCACTCACTGGGGGAGTCCGGGTCTCCGGCCACCACGGGCGGGCTCACGCTGACGCTGGCCTGGATGCCCCAGCGCTTCTTGGGCGTGTAGCTGGCCGCCGGGCTGATGGAGGTCTCATGGGTGCCGGTCCCGCCCGCGTCCGGGTCATACCAGGTGTAGGCCCAGTGGGTGGGCGTCACGTCCAGGCTGGTGGTGTGGATGCTCACGGCGGTCCCGAAGTCCCCGGCCATGGAGTAGAAGCGGGTCCCGTCGTAGCCCAGGTCACTGTTCACTCCGGCGTTGGTCTGCCACTGTTCCGCTGAACCGAAGGTGGCCCCGGTGGTGGGGCTCAGGTGGTGGACCGTGGCGGACGCGCCCAGCTTGACGGCCAGGCGGGAGCCCTCCGTCAGCGCTCCCTCCACGATGGCGGCCACCTTGTCCGTGGGGTTGGGCGCGGCCACGTTGGCGGAGAAGGTGGTGACGTTGGCCCCGGTGGTGGGGTTCTTCTTCCAGAACTTGGGGAGGCCAGTGTCCGGGTGGACCTGGGCCAGCCAGAGGTTCCCGTCAGCGGCGCGGGCCAGGTTGGGGAGGTTGCGGCCCACCCAGTCCCCGGTCCCGAACATGCCGCCACCAGGGTTGTAGAAGGCCGTGGTCACGGGGTCAGTCCAGCGCCAGCACCAGGAGCCATCCATGGCCCCCGTGGTGACGTTCAGCCGGTAGACGTAGAAGAAGCCCACGGAGCTGGGGAAGAAGGCCCCGATGGTGGAGGTCACCAGGAGGGAGCGGCCCACCAGGAGGTAGAGGAAGTCCCCGATGACGGCCCCGCCCTGGAAGGTGGCCCGCTCATCCAGCGGCTGGGCCGTGGCGGCGTTGGCGTCCGGGTCCGTGTAGCCAGCCGGAATCTGGGCCGCCGGGATGCGCGGGTTGGCCGTGCCCTGAATCAGGGTCTCCGTGAGGACCTTGGTGGACGGGCTCCAGGTGTAGAGGTACTGGCGCGTAGTCCCGCTCAGGGTCTTGGCCTTCACCCAGGTGAAGCGGGAGCGGGTGGAGTCCCAGGCCAGGCTGGGCGTGTCGTAGTCCGGGTTCCCCTGGAAGTAGAAGCCATAGAGGCCATTGGTCCCTGGGGAGATGGACAGGTCCGGGCCCGTGCTGGTCTTGGCGGTCTCCAGGTAGTCCACCACCTGGGGAGAGTTGGCCGGGTCCGTGACGCCGGAAGCCAGGGTCAGCTCACTGTCCCGGCTGACCTCATTGTTCCGGCCCCGGAACTGGGCGCGGCCCAGGGCGGTCAGGGCCTGGGTGACCAGCTCAGACTGGATGGAGTTGACCCCACCCACGGCGGTGGGGAGGTCCACCAGGAGCTGGCCCGTGGAGTCATACTGGCGGAGCCCGGCGGGGCTCAGCTCCACCCTGGAGCCCGTGGGGTTGCCCGCCACCAGCTCACCCAGGATGGCCAGGTCTGCCTCCAGGTCTCCGGTCAGAAGCTGGGCGGCCTCCACCACTCCGCCGTAGACGTAGGCGGAGGAGATGTCCCCGGTGGTGGCCAGGCGCGGGGTCCCGCTTCCCTCCGCGCTGAGCCCACCCGTGGCGTCCCCGGTGACGTTCCGGGCCAAGACCCTGGCGTAGTAGGTGGTCCCTGCCACCAGCGGCGCTCCGGTCCTGGGGAGGCGCTGGACCGCCGTGGCCGTCCCGCCTCCGGTCAGCGTGTGGAGCTTGGCCGGGTCCGGCGCGGTGATGGGCGCGTCATCCAGGTAGACCGCGTAGTCCTCAGCCCCAGCCACGGCGGAGAAGCGGACGATGAGGGCCCCGATGCCAAGCGCCTGAACAGTGGGCGTGGGGCTGGTGGCCGGGGCGTCCGGGTCATCCCCCACCTGGATGGGGTCCACCGTGATGGTGTCCGGGTCAGAGGCCGGGCCAGCGTTCCCGGCGTAGTCCACGCCGATGAGGCGGGCGCTCCAGGAGTCCCCGCCGGTCAGCGTGCTGGACACGATGAGGAGGCCAGGCCCGTAGAAGGAGCCCACCAGGGTGGCGGTGGCTCCGGCGGTGGGGATGTGGCCGGAGTCCGGGTGGCGGTGAAGCTCCACGCGCTCCACGTCCCCAGGCATGGCCGCCCCGGTGGCGTCCTCTCCATCCCAGGTGGCCTCCAGGATGCCGTTCCTGGTGGCCAGGACGGGCGCGGAGGGCTTGGGCGGGTCCGTGATGTCCTGGGCCATCGTGACGGCCTCAGCGTCAGAGAAGGCGGACCAGTTGAAGACGGAATCCACGGCCCTGACCCGGAACTCCCAGAGGGTGCCGGGCTCATAGCCAGAGTCAGACCAGGAGGTCCTGTCCGCCTGAACAGTGGAGACCATCTCCCAGGCGGTGGGGCCCTCCAGGGTGTTCCGCCTCCAGACCTCATAGTGATCCAGGTCAGAGATGGGCGTGGCGTCCGCGTTGGTGGTCACGGCCAGCCAGCTCAGGGTGACCTGGGCCATGGGGACGCGCCGGTCAATGTAGGCCGCCGTGGAGTGGTCCAGGCCCAGGGGCTTGGCCGGGGCCAGGATGTCATTCCCCACCGGGGAGGGCGTGCCCGGCGTGGCGGCGCTGGCTCCACCCGTGACGGAAGCGATCCGGCGGGAGGTCTTCACGTCCTGCTCCAGGAAGCGGTCATTCAGGACCGCGTTCCCGCCGGAGCGTCCCTGGTTGTCCAGGGTGAGGGTGAGCTGGCGGACGCGGACGCGCTCCAGCGCTCCCAGCTCCGTGACGCGGTTGACCCACTCACCCGGCGCGTAGTCCCGGAGAGGCAGGTGGACGGCCCTGGCGAAGTCCAGACCCACCGTGAACTCCGCCCGCTCCTCAGCGGTGAGGCTCAGGTGGGCGTCAGCCAGGACCTGGAGGGTGCCCGTGTCCGTCACGCCGGACGCGGTGATGAAGGTCTCCTGGCGGCCCCAGGGCTGGAGCGCGGCCCCGTTGGTCCGCTCCAGGTAGGTCCCGGCGTCACCCTGGACCAGGGCCGTGTCTGCCAGGCCCTCCCAGGTACGGCGGAAGGGTGCCTCTGTGAGGTCACGGCCAGGCCGGAGGGTCACGGGCGTGGCCCCCAGGGTCCGGTCCGCTCCCATCCCCGTGGCGCTCTCCGGGTTGAAGACCTCCAGGGCCCGCCCGTTGGTCCGGAAGTCCACCAGGGCGGCCTCAGCCAGGCCCAGGAGGATGGCCAGGATGCTCACGCCCACGTCGTAGCTCACGCTCTGGGCGGCCTCAGCGGCCCAGGGAGCGCCGGAGGAGTCATGGGTGGCGGTGAAGCTCCAGCTCATGCCGGTCAGGGCCCCACGCGCCTGGGCCTCCTGGAGGAGCGGGAGGAGGATGGCCCCCGGCGTGGCGTCCGTGAAGGAGCGCTTCCCCTCATCGTCCAGCCCGGCGGTCCCCACCAGCGCCTTGTCCAGGCGGGTGACGTAGGCCGGACACTCCACGGAGAAGGCGTCATCCTGGAGCGGGTCACGCCCGTCCCGGAGGTAGAGGAAGCGCCCGTCCGGGGGCTCCGCCCAGGTGAGGCCCTGGTCATGGCTGACCTCCACCGTGACCTCCAGGGGCTGGCCCAGGAGGTCAGTCCGCGCTCCACGCGGCGGGTACTTCAGAGAGACCGCGCCCAGGTCATTCAGCGGAATGGAGACACTGGCGTCCTCCGGCGTGGGGAGCGGGCCCAGCTTGGCTCCATTGGGGGCGTAGGCCACCAGCCTGATGTCCGTCATGCCGCGAACTTCCTCCTAGCCCTCACGCTCACCTGGCTGGCGGCGGTCATCCCCGTCCCGGTCAGGGACACGCGGGTCCAGCGGACGGTCCCCGTGGCGTTCCGGGCAGGGACCAGAGGCAGGAAGTGGACCTGGTTCCTGGTCCCGCCGTACTGGGTGAGCGCCTGGGCGTCCGTGCCCGCCGTGTCAGCGGAGCCTAGCGTCAGGCCGGTCCCGTAGCGGGATGCCCAGGTGGCCACGTTCACGCGCCAGAACTCCGTGGAGCTGAGGGCGCGGTTCAGTTGGACGTAGGCCCCCGTCACGGGGTCCCTCAGTCGCGGGTTGGTCACGGGCCCCTTCACCAGGAAGATGGCGTCCGTGATGCGCTCCGTAGCTCCACGGAGGGTCAGGACCTCCTGGTTGGTCCCGGAGGCCGTGCCAGCCACGCCCGCCCAGTCCTGGGTGTCCACGTCCTGCCACATCCCAGCGGGGATGGTGAGGCCCACCGTGAAGGACCCAGCGGAGCCCGGAAGGTTGACCTCCGGCGCGATGGAATCCACCACCTTGGCCAGGGCCTGGCGCTCCACTCCGGTGGCCACGGTCTCCCGGAGGTCCAGAAGCTCATGGCGCTTACCGAACAGGTGAACCAGCTCATCCAGGTTGGCGCGGAAGGTGTCCGCCCGGCCCGCCGGAGGGACACTCCCGTCCGCGTCCGTGCCCATGACGAAGACCTCCAGCCCGAAGGTGACGGCCTCCAGCGGGTCATTCAGGGAGGCCACCACGCCATCCACGCCAGGGACCTCATAGTCCGCGCTCCGGCGGGAGGCCACCTGGCGGCTGATCTTGGAGATGTTCCAGGCCAGCGTGTCCAGCCTGACGCCATCCACCGTGATGGGGCGCGTGGAAGTGTTCACCATGGGCTCATCCTCTCAGGGCTCAGACCAGGCCCAGGGAGCCAGCGCGGTCCAGGGCCTTATTGGTGGTCCGGCTCTGGGGCTCAGCCACCGGGTTGTGGGTGTGGAAGTGGAAGGTGACGCCAGCCCCGGCGCGGAGCCCACCCGTGAGTCCGGCCATGGACGGAGGCGGTCCGCCCCAGCCCGGCGGGACGCCAGGCGGCGGGGGCGTGGCGTCATCAGAGAGGGTCACGGCGGCCCGGATGACCTTCTTGGCGGAGCGCTTCATCCCCTTCACCAGGCCGGAGCCCAGCATGTCTCCCATCCACGCGGTCACGCCACTGGGGGAGTGGATGTCCAGGGCCTTCTTCAGCGCCTGGACCAGGTTCTGGGCCATGCCCTTGATGGCCCGCGTGATGGCGTCCTCCTTCAGCTTCAGCCCCTGGACCAGACCCTCCGCCGCGCTGATCCCGGCGTCATACATCTGGCCCGCCAGGAGCTTGGACTGGGAGTTGGCCGTGGACGTGATGCTGGCCATGGAGGCATTGATGGAGGCAACCTCCCCGGACTGAGCGGCCACCAGGGCGCTGGCGGCCTGCCAGCCACCCTCCACGCCAGCGCTGGCCACCTGCATGACCACGGCGTCAGAGAAGCCCATGGAGCGGAGCGTCTGGAGCATCCCCGCGAACTTCTCCACCTTGGCCACCTGGTCCTTCAGGGACTGGGCGATGACGGAGGCCGTGGCCCCGGCGTTGGTGACGTTGGCCTGGGCGGAGAAGCCCTCCCGGACACTGTTCCGGAAGTCCTCCTTGGCCGCCCTCATGTCGTCCAGCTTGGTCAGGGCGTTCTCCAGGTCCTCCCTGATCTGGACCCGGCGCTTGTAGAGGGCCTGGGTCCGGTCATTGGTCCGCCGGATACGGTCCAGCCAGCGCTTCTCCTCCCGGCCCTCCATGTTCCGGTAGATGAAGGTGGTCAGCTCCTTCAGCTTCTTCTTCACGTCCCCGAAGGAATCCCCGAACGCCTTGACCAGGCCGCCGATGATGTCGCGCCCGGCCTTCCGGAGGAGCTTCTTGTCCTTCTTGGGCGGGCCCTTCCAGTCAGGGATGAGCCCGGTCAGCTCTGAGAGCTTGGACTTCACGGAGCCGATCATGTCCCCGATGCCGTCCAGGAGGCCCTGGATGATGTCCTTACCGGCGCTCAGGAGCCAGCTCCCGGCGGAGCTGAAGACCGCCTTCACCTTCCCAGGGATGCCCTTGATGAAGTTCACCAGGCCGGTCAGGGCGTTCCCCGCCAGGGTCTTGGCCTTCTGGAACAGGCCCCCGATGAAGCCAGCGATGAAGGCCCAGCCCCGGATGTAGTTCTTCACGGCGTTCACCACGCCGGAGATGACCGCCTTGATGGCGTTCCAGACCGCCGTGATGACGGCCTTCCAGGCGTTCACGTAGGTGGTAATGATGGTCTTGATGACGCCGAAGACCGCGCCCACCACGGCCTTGATGGCGTTCACGGCCTTGGAGACCCCAGCCTTGATGGCGTTCCACACGGCCAGCACCACGGACCGGATGCCGTTCACGGTGGCGGTCACGCCGGACTTGATGCCGGACCAGACCTTCTTCACGAAGGACCCCACCCAGCCGAAGACCTTGGACGTGACGGCCTTGATCTTGTCCCAGTTCTTCACGATGGCCACCACCAGCGCGATGGCGGCGGCGATGGCCCAGCCCACGGGGCCCATGGCGATGACCCAGGCGGCGGCCATCCTGGCGGCCTGGAGGAGGGCCTGGGTGCCCATGAGGACCCAGCCCGCCACGGTCTTGGCCACGGTGGCGGCCATGGTGGCGGTGGCCTTCACGCCCATGGCCACGTAGGCCGCTCCCACCTTCAGGAGGCTGAGCCCCTGGGCGGCGGCCCCACGGGCGGCGGCGGCCTGAGCCATCACCCAGGAGGCGGCCACCTTCACGGCGGAGGCCGTGGTGACGGCGGCGTACTGGATGTAGAAGGGCATCAGCCGGACCAGGCTCACGGTCTGCATGGCCGCACCCTTGACGGCGGCGGCTGACTTGGCGATCCAGGCGGCCACCACCTTCACCTTGGTCACGGTGGCGGTGACGCCCATGGCCACCAGGGCGGGCAGGAAGAAGGCGGTGATGAGCCCGGCCACCACGCCGAACGCCTGCCCGTTCCGCTGAATGAATCCACCCAGCGGGGCCAGGACCTTGGCCCCCAGCTTGATGGCTCCCCAGAGGAGCTTGAAGGCACCCACCACCACCATCAGGGCGGGCTTGAAGGGCTGGATGAATCCGCTCAGGAAGTCCTTCCCGAAGGAGAAGGCAGCGCTGATCTTGGGCCCCAGGCCGCCCAGGAAGTTGATGAAGCCAGCGGCGGCGTTGGCACCCTTGGTGAAGGCCGGGAGGAGGGCCGTCCCCAGCTTGATGGCCAGGGTCTCCAGGGACCCGGTGAGCTGGTTCCAGGCACCCTCAGCGCCACCCATGGCCGTGTTGGCCATCTTCTGAACGGTGGTCTGATCCTTGGTGGCCTTCACGTAGCCCTGGACGCCCTTGGCCCCTTCCTTCATCAGGACGGTGGCGGCGCGGGTGGCGTCAGAGCCGAAGATGGTACGGAGGGCGGCGGTCTGCTCAGCGGCGGAGAGGTCACCCAGGCCGGTCTTCAGCTCCTGGGCAATCTGGGCCATGGACTTGAAGGACCCGTCCGCGTTCACCATCTCCAGGCCGTAGTCCTTCATGGCGTCCTTAGCCTTGGCCGTGGACGGGACCAGGCTGGAGAGCATGGTCTTCAGGGACGTACCGGCGTCGCTCCCCTTGATGCCCGCGTTATCGAAGGCGGAGAGGGCGGCCACGGTCTCCTGGATGCTCATGCCCGCGTTGGCCGCGCCAGGCCCCACCTGGCTCAGGGCCATGCCCAGGGACTCCACGCTGGCCGTGGAGGCGTTGGCACCACCGGCCAGGGCCGCCGCCACCTGAGCGCCCTGGTCAGCCTTCAGACCGAAGGTGTTCAGGGCCTGGGTCATGTAGCCAGCGGCGGAGCCCATGTCCAGGCCACCAGCGGCGGCCAGGGTCAGGGTGTCCTTCAGGGCCCCGGCCTTGATGTCAGCGGCGGAGAGGCCGCCCTTGGCCAGCTCCAGCATGGCGTTGGAGGCGTCCTGGGCAGAGAAGGCCGTGTCCGCGCCCATCTTCATGGCCAGGTCACCCAGGCTGGAGAGGTCCGCGCCGGTCTGCCCGGTCTGGGTGCCAATCTGCCTCATGGTGAGGTCAAAGGACTTGGCCAGCCCGATGGCCTTCCCCACGCCACCCACCAGGGCGGCCCCGCCGAAGGAGGCGGCCATCCCTCCGGCCATCTTCCGGAGGCGGCCCTGGGACTTGGCGGCCTTGTCCTCCACCTGCTCCAGCTTGGAGAGAGCCTGGCGAACGTCCGCCTGGACCTCCACCATCAGCCGCTCAGCGGTGACACTCACCAGGGTCTCCTATCCCTCAGCTCTGGGGCTTCTTCTTCTTGTCCCTGGCGTATTCCTCAGCTTCTTGGGCGGCCTCTGCCTGGAGGATGTAGCTCCAGGGAACCTCCTCCAGCTCCCAGGGTGTGGTCCCCAGGTACTGACTGGCCTTGATGAGCCGGTACCACCTGGGGACCTCCCCTGTCTTTCCGTCTGTTAGGAGGAAGCGCCGGAGGAGGCGGACTCCGGGGGGCGCTGGGCCACCTGGATGGTCTCCTGGAGCTTGCCCAGGAAGGACATGGGGATGGTCTTGATGGTGGCCGCGTCCGTGGGGAGGCGGGGTCCGCCCTCCTCCTCCAGGATGTCCCACCAGTCCAGGACCGGCTCCAGCATGACGCCCAACACGTCCAGGTTGTCCTGGTCCGCCGCGCTGGTCACCTGCTCCAGAAGCTCAGGCGTGACCCGGTGGGGGAAGTAGGACACGTCCACCTGTTCCCCGTCCCAGTCCACGGTGATGAGCTTGGTCCGCGCCTTCATGTTGCTGAGTGCTACTGCCATGGTGTGAGGCTCCTTCTTGATTCATTCCCCGGAATGGTTGGGGAAGGCGGGCCCGCCGGGGAGGTCAGGCCCGCCTTCATGTCTCAGACCCTCAGAGGGTCTGGAGCTGGTTGACCACCGTGACCTGGGTGGCCTTGTCCCAGGTGGGGTCATGGACCATCTGGAAGGTGAAGGGGATGGCCCAGATGCCGTCCTCATCACTCCAGGTGTCCACTTCCCGCGCCTTGACGGCCATGTCCCAGGTGAAGCGGTAGCGGGTCTCCGGGACGCCGGGGTCAATCTCCGCGCCCAGGGCCTCCAGCCGGATGAAGAAGGTCTCCCCGCTCCGGAGCTTGTCCAGGTACGCCATGCCGTTGGCGTCCGCCTCCAGGGTCATCCCGGACTCCGCCGTGGGGCCGTCCGCGTTCTCCGTCCAGGTGGTGAAGGACTCCTCCGCCTGGTTCACGAACCAGGCCGGGTTGTAGCGGTCAGAGACCTCCGGCGCGGCGCTGATGACCCGGAGGAGCTTGGTCCCCGTGTCCAGCTCCGCCGCCGTGTCAGCGGCGTAGACGCTGAAGTGGCCGGGGAGGATGGGCTTCAGGTCCGCCGGGATGGCCAGGCCGTCCGTGGGGTTGAAGCCCGTGACCGCCTTCTTCCCGATGAAGTTCCCACCCAGGGAGACCTCAGAGCGGGAGATGTCCAGGGAGAAGCCCGTGAACAGGATGTGGCTGAACTGCTCACCCTGGACGCCCTCCTGGCCCTGCTCCAGGGTGAAGGTCAGCGGGGAGTCCGCCGCGCTGGAGCTGGGCGTGAAGACGTGCTGATAGGCCCCGGTGGGCGTGGCCCCGTCCATGATGTTGGAGGAGACCGGAGCGCCCAGCGCTCCGCTGAGCGGGTAGACCACCTCATCGTAGGTGGGCTGACCCTCCGCGTCCCCTTCCACCCACTCCTGGTTCAGGGCCTGGACCGTGGCGAACTTCAGACCGGAGGGCCGGAACATGCCGGTCTCCGTGCTGACGCCGGGGGCCAGGCTGAGGGAGCCCAGACGCTTGGTGGCCGCGACGGCCACGCCGGGCGTGACCTCCCGGCCAATCTGCTGGACCTGAGCTACTGACTGACGCTCCGCCATGGCGGGGCTCCTTCCTGGTTACTGGGCGCTGACCTCATAGAGACCGCCAAGGTGACGGTACTCCACGCCCTGGGACTGTTCGGGATAGCTGATGGCGCGGACGCGCCTGGAGGAGAGCATGAGCCCGCCCCCGCTCACGGGGACGTTGGTGGCCCCGTGAAGCGTCTGGTGGATGGCGTTGGCGATGGGGGAGAGCGGGTCATAGGACTCCTCCCGGCCCACCACCTTGGCCGTGAGGAAGCCCGTGGCCATGACCTCAGCCATGCCCACTCCGCCCACGTCCCTGGGCTCCACGGCCTGGACCAGGACGTAGGGAAGCGGGGCGTCATTCCCCGGAATGGAGTCCCAGAGGCGGGCCGCCACGTCACCCTGGTCCACTTCCAGGGCGGTGGCCAGCTCCTGGGAGGCGGAGAGGGCGCTGATGGCCCACTCCTGCATGGCCACGCCGGGGTCTGCCATTCTGCTCATGCCGTTATTCTCCTCATGGCGCTCAGGAAGCTGGGACTGACCTCAGCTATGGCTGGGTAGAAGAAGGGCTGGGCCTGGGTGAAGCGGGTCCCGAACTCCACGTAGAGCCCGTAGTCCGCCCCCACCGTGACCCTCCAGTGGGCGTCCCCCACCTTCTCCGCCTGGAGACTGTTCTTCAGGA
>Ga0210040_10004997_pt1 | contig 17029 bp, 13 predicted proteins | sample CryGeyCG12114_NA_FD_185462 | JGI IMG/M metagenome (GOLD analysis project Ga0210040, IMG submission 185462) | Groundwater microbial communities from aquifer - Crystal Geyser CG19_WC_8/21/14_NA (SPAdes) (version 2) | ecosystem: Environmental > Aquatic > Deep subsurface > Groundwater | place: USA... | reverse complement strand
GGCGGTCGAGCGGCGCGCCGTGGTGCGAGCCGTGCGCACCGTCCCCGACGAGCCGGCTCGTGCCACCGGCCAGCTCGCCGACCCGGCCGCCGCGGCGGCCCGGGTCGCCGCCCGCGCCGAGCGGGTGGCCGGCGGGCTCGTCGAGCTGCGCACCTGGATCGGTGATCAGGTCCGCGGCGGTCTGGCCGGCCTGGAACGCGGCGGCCACGGCCAGGTCGACGCGGTGGCGGCGCGGATGATCGACGCGCAGGCACCCGGCCTGGCCGGGCTGCTCCGGGCCCTGCCGGGCGAGCTCTCCGGGGAGGGCTGGCCGGAGCGGGTGCTCCACCAGCTCGCGGCGCTGCACCTGCTGGTGCAGGCGCACGAGCGGCTGGACGACCTGCCGCCGGGGCTGGCGGCCACCGTGCGCTCCCGAGTCGGGTACCCGGTCGGCAAGGCCGAGGTCCTGGCCGCCCCCGGGGTGGAGGACGAGTGGACGGCCCTGGGTCAGCTGGACCTCCTCGAGCAGCGGCTGGAGACCCGGCGGGTCTGGCTGTGGGGCACCCGCACCCGGCGGTGGGCACTCTGGCTGACCTTCGCCCCGCCCGGCGGTGCGCCCGACACCACGGTCACGGCCGGCGTCCGCTTCCAGGGCTCGCTGCACTTCTACCCCGGCTCGGGGCAGTACCGGGCGGTGGTCGGCGAGCAGCACGAGGTGGCTGGCCCCCCGTCCCCGCCGCCGGTGGAGACGATGGCGGCCGCCCGCTCTCGCTGGGCCGCGCTGCTGGCCGACGACCCGTGGGCGACCCGGATGCCCGCGCTGCTGGAGGCGGCGCCCGTCCCGGGAGGGGACGGCCGACCCTGGCAGCTGCGTGACCGCGACGGGTGCTGCCGGCCGGTGGTCGGCGGGGTCGAGCCCTGGCCGCTGCTGGCGCAGTCCCGGGGAGCGGTGGTCCCCGTGGTGGTCGAGTGGAGCGGAACCGGGGTCCGCCCGCTGGCGGTCCTCGACGCCCAGGCCACGGTCCGGCGGGTGGCATGAGCGGCGTGGAGTGGGGCGACCTGGTGACCACCGCCCTGCTGGGCACCGACCGGCGCCCGCTCCCGCCCGAGCTGCTCGAGTCCGACGGCCTGGCGGAGCCGCCGGCTCCGGGCGCGGTCCGGCCCGCTGCGGCAGAGCCGGCCGACGTCCTCCTCGCGGCCGCCGTGCGGCACCACACCCTGGCCCGTGCGTCGGTGCCCCTCGCCCATGCGGCACCGCCCCCCGTCGCTCCGCCGCCGGACCTCCCGGACGCGCCGCCCCCGGCGCAGGAGCTGCTGGGTCGGCTGCTCGGCAAGCCGCTGGCCGAGCTGGTCAACGCCTGGCTCGCTGCGGCCTCGGTGCACGGCGTCCGCGCCGCCCCCGAGCACTGGACCGACCTGGCTGCGCTGGCGGCCACCCGGGCCGAGGTCGACCGCGGGCTGCTCGCCCGGGCGCTGGGTCGCCAGGGCAGCTGGTTCGTCGACCAGAACCCCGGCTGGCAGCGGCTCGCCGAGGTCGTCCGCCGCGAGCTGGGGCCGATGTCGGCCCCGGCGGACGGTTCCGCCGGCGCCGGCGCTGGCGCCGGCGGGGACCGGGCGAGCGCGCCTGAGGTCGTCGGCGTGCCCTCCGTGCCCTCCGTGGCCAGCGGGACGGCTGGTGCCGCAGGTGGTCCCAGCAGCCGGGGGACCGGGACGGAGCGCGCCGGTGTGCGGCTCCCCGGCCCCGCCGAGCTGCGGGCCCGGCCCGAGGCCGCTCTGGAGGTGCCCGCGCCCTGGCCGCGGGCGTTGAGCATCGCCGCGCTGCAGGTGCTGCTCGGCGGGCAGCTGGGCTGGCGGGCTGCGCGCTACGGGGCGGCGGTCGGCGCCCGGCTGGCCGCCGCCGACCGCGACCTGCTCGAGCAGGCCGGTGACGCGCTGACCCAGCTGGCGCCCGGCCAGGGCCCAGCGCTCCGCCTGGCCCGCGAGGCCCTGACCGCCGTCGAGCAGTCGGCGCACGCCCGCGCCGAGATCGACCTCACCTTCGACCCGCCCACCGGTGCCGGTCGCCTGACCACCCCTGCCGACCCTGCTCAGGAAGAGTCCGATGACCGCGACTGACGCGCTGCCCGGCGACGCCCTGCCCCCCGACCCGCTGCCCGCCGACCCCCTGCGGGCACCGTCCGGCCCGGCAGGGTCCAGCGACGCTGCGGTCACCGACGCCCTCCGACCGCACGCCGAGCAGGTCTACGCCGACGAGCTGGCCGCGCTGCGGGCCAGCGACGACCGGCCACGGCCGCCGCAGTGGCAGATGTCGCCCTGGGCGGTGGTCACCTACCTGCTCGGCGGCACCCTGACCGACGGGACGGTGGTGACCCCGAAGTACGTCGGCTCCCGGCGGCTGATGGAGGTGGCGGTGGCCACGCTGGCCACCGACCGCGCGCTGCTGCTGCTCGGGGTGCCCGGCACGGCGAAGTCGTGGGTGTCGGAGCACCTGGCCGCCGCGGTCTCGGGCCGCTCCACCCTGCTGGTGCAGGGGACGTCGGGCACCACCGAGGACGCCATCCGCTACGGCTGGAACTACGCCCGGCTGCTGTCGGAGGGTCCCAGCCCCGCCGCCCTGGTCCCCTCCCCGGTGATGGTGGCCATGCGGACGGGCAGCATCGCCCGCATCGAGGAGCTCACCCGCATCCCGGCCGAGGTGCAGGACGCCCTGATCACCGTGCTGTCGGAGAAGACCCTGCCGATCCCCGAGCTCGGCGAGGAGGCGCAGGCCCGGAAGGGCTTCAACGTGATCGCCACCGCCAACGACCGCGACAAGGGCGTCAACGACCTCTCCTCCGCGCTCCGCCGTCGCTTCAACACCGTCGTGCTGCCGCTGCCCGAGCACGAGGAGGACGAGGTCGCCATCGTGGCCAACCGCGTGGCGGCGATGGCCGGCACCCTCGAGCTGCCCGAGGTGGCGCCGGCACTGGAGGAGATCCGCCGGGTCGTCCGGGTCTTCCGCGAGCTGCGCTCGGGGGTCACCGCGGACGGGCGGACGCGGGTCAAGAGCCCCTCGGCCACCCTGTCCACCGCCGAGGCCATCTCCGTGGTGACCAGCGGCCTGGTGCTGTCCGCGCACTTCGGGAACGGCCGGCTGGCGGTCCGCGACATCGCCTCGGGCATCCTCGGCGCGGTGGTCAAGGACCCGGTGTCGGACCAGGTGGCCTGGACGGAGTACCTGGAGGTGGTCGTCCGCGAGCGGGAGGGCTGGTCGGAGTTCTACGCCGCCTGCCGGGACCTCACGTGAGCACATCCCCACCCGACGACGACCCGACCTGCACCGGGCCGTCCCGCGTCGAGGTGTTCGGCATCCGGCACCACGGGCCGGGCTCGGCCCGCTCGCTGCTGGCGGCCCTGGCCGACTACCAGCCCGACGTGGTGCTGATCGAGGGCCCGGCCGACGCCGACCCCGTCCTGCGCTGGGCCGCCGCCGCGGGCACGGAGCCGCCGGTGGCCCTGCTGGCCTACGCCCCGGACCAGCCCGCCGTCTCCGCCTTCTGGCCCTTCGCGGTCTTCAGCCCTGAGTGGCAGGCCCTGCGCTGGGCTCAGCAGCACGAGGTCGAGGTCGCGATGTGCGACCTGCCCGCCGCCCTGACCCTGGCCGCCCGCGAGCCCGACCTGCTGGACGAGGACGAGCCCGCCGGGGCGGACCAGGACGGCCGCGCCCACGAAGGACCCGACGGGCCCCCGGACGGTTCCCAGGAGCGCGGCTACCGGGAGCCCGGCCCCCAGATGCACGGCGCACCAGAGCCCGCCCCCACACCGCCCGGGCCCACCGACCCGCGCCGCTGGGCCCGCAGCGATCCGCTCCGGGCGCTGGCCGAGGCCGGCGGCTACGACGACGCCGAGCGCTGGTGGGACGACGTGGTCGAGGGCCGGAGGGACGCCTCGTCCCCGTTCCCGGCGCTGACCGAGGCGATGGCCGAGCTCCGCCAGGAGGTCGGGGTGCCGACCGGTCGCGGTGCCCTGCAGGAGGTGCGCCGGGAGGCGTACATGCGGCAGACCATCCGGGCCGCGCTCAAGCGCGGCCGGCGCCGGGTCGCGGTGGTCTGCGGCGCCTGGCACGCCCCGGCGCTCACCCTGCCGCTGCCCCCGGCCGCGGCGGACGCCCGCGCGCTGCGCGGGGCGCCGAAGCGGAAGGTCACGCTCACCTGGGTGCCGTGGACCCACTCGCACCTGGCCAGTGCCAGCGGCTACGGGGCGGGGATCACCTCACCCGGGTGGTACGCCCACCTCTGGCGGTCGCCGGACGCCCCGGTCGTGCGCTGGCTGACCGCCGTGGCCCGGGCGCTGCGCGAGCGCGACCTGGTCGTCTCCAGCGCGCACGTGATCGAGGCGGTCCGGCTCGCGGAGACCCTGGCCGTGCTGCGGGACCGGCCGGCGGCCGGGCTGGCCGAGGTGCAGGAGGCCACCCGGGCCGTGCTCTGCGACGGCGACGAGGGGGCCGCCCGGTTCGTCACCGCCGAGCTGGTGGTCGGCGAGGCGCTGGGCGCGGTGGACGAGAGCGTGCCGATGGTGCCGCTCGAGGCCGACCTGGTGGCGACCTGCCGTCGGCTCCGGGTGCGCCGGGAGCCGCAGGCGCGGGTGCTGGACCTCGACCTGCGCAAGCCGCTGGACGCCGAGCGCTCCCGGCTGTTCCACCGGCTGCGGCTGCTCGACATCGGCTGGGTGGCGCCCGCGGACAGCGCGGTGCAGAGCCAGGGCACCTTCCGCGAGACCTGGTCCGCCCACTGGCGGCCGGCGTACTCGGTGGCGCTGGTCCGGGCGGCGGTCTGGGGCACCACGGTGCCGTCCGCGGCGACCGCCCGGGTCGACGACCGGGCCGCGGTGGGCACGCTGGTCGAGCTCACCCGGACCGTCGAGCACTGCCTGCTCGCCGACCTGCCCGAGGCCCTGGACCGGCTGCTGGACGTCCTCGCGGCGCAGGCGGCCCTCGACGTCGACGTGGTGCACCTGATGGACGCGCTGCCCGCCCTGGCCCGGGCCCAGCGCTACGGCGACGTCCGGCGGACCGACACCACCGCGCTCCGAGACGTCAGCGAGGTGATGCTGGTGCGGATCTGCGCCGGTCTGCCGCAGGCGGTGGCGAACCTGGACGACGACGCCGCGACCGAGATGCGGCAGCGCCTCGACCGGGTCGGCGCCGCCGTCGGCCTGCTGGACCCCGCCACCCCGGGGGTCCGGGACCGCTGGCTCACCACGGTGGCCGGTCTGGTCGAGCGGCCCGACGTGCACGGGCTGCTGGTCGGCCGGATGGTCCGGCTGCTGTTCGACGCCGAACGCCTCGACGACGTCGCCGTCCGGGTCGAGCGCGCCCTCTCCCACGGCGTGGACGCGCAGGCCAAGGCGGCGTGGGTGGACGGCTTCTTCGCCGACGGAGCGCTGCTGCTCATCCACGACCCCGTGCTCCGCCGCCTGCTGGACGACTGGGTCGCCGGACTCGACGACGTCGAGTTCACCGACCTGCTGCCCCTGGTCCGGCGCACCTTCGGCACCTTCACCGCGGCCGAGCGGCGTTCCATCGCCGGCCGGCTGACCGCGGGCGCCCAGCCGGCGGTGGCGCCCGGACCCCTCGACCTCGAGCTGGCGGCCGCGGCGCTGGCCACGGTCGAGTCCATCCTGGCGGCACGGTGAGCAGCGACGCGCCGGACGGCGACGCCCGCCGCCGCCGGTGGCGGCTGCTGCTGGGCGAGGCGGCCGAGGAGACGCTGGCCACCGCGCTCAGCCCGGCCGAGGTGGCCATGGACCGTGCGCTGGCCGCCCTCTACGACGCCGAGGGCGGTGAGGACGGCAGCCCTCGGCGCCGGACCGGTGGGCTGGGCTCCTCCGCGCCCGGGGTGGCGCGCTGGCTGGGGGACATCCGCACCTACTTCCCGACCAGCGTGGTGCAGGTGATGCAGCGCGACGCCATCGAGCGCCTGCAGCTGACCTCCCTGCTGCTGGAGCCGGAGCTCCTCGACTCCGTCCAGCCCGACGTCCACCTGGCCGCCACGCTGGTCGGCCTGAACGCGGTGATGCCGGAGACCACCCGGCGCACCGCGCGGCTGGTCGTCGGCCGGGTGGTCGCGGAGATCGAACGGCGCATCGCCACCCGCACGACGGCGGCGGTGAGCGGGGCGCTGAGCCGGTCCAGCCGCACCCGTCGGCCCCGGCTGCCCGACATCGACTGGCCGGCCACCATCAGCCAGAACCTCAAGAACTACCTGCCCGAGCAGCGCACCGTCGTCCCCGAGCGCCTGGTCGGCTACGGCCGGCGCAGCCGCAGCATCGCCCGGGACGTGGTGGTGGCCATCGACCAGTCCGGCTCCATGGCCGAGTCGGTGGTCTACGCCGCCGTCTTCGCCGCCACCTTGGCCTCGATCCGCACGGTGCGCACCTCGCTGGTCGCCTTCGACACCGAGGTGGCCGACCTGACCGACCAGCTCGCCGACCCCGTCGAGGTGCTGTTCGGCTGCCAGCTCGGTGGAGGTACCGACATCAACCGCGCCCTGGCCTACTGCCAGCAGCTGGTCACCCGGCCCGAGGACACCCTCCTGGTGCTCATCTCCGACCTGTTCGAGGGCGGGATCGCCGAGGAGATGCTGCGGCGGGTGCACCAGCTGGTCGCCGCCGGGGTGACCGTGGTGGTGCTGCTCGCCCTCTCCGACTCGGGCGCACCGGCGTACGACCACGACCACGCGACGGCCCTGGCCGGCCTGGGGGTGCCCGCGTTCGCCTGCACGCCGGACCAGTTCCCCGACCTGCTGGCGGTCGCGCTCGCCCGCGGCGACGTCGCCGCGTGGGCGTCCACCGCGGCGCGCGAGCAGATGGCGAGGTGAGCGCCGGCGCCCCCGTGAGAAGATGCGACGCGTGAGCGCCCTGCCTTCGGTCTCGTACTCGATCACCGTCCGGCTGGAGGTGCCCGCCGGGGGCGGCTCCGTCTCCACCCTGACCTCCGTCGTGGAGGGTGCCGGGGGCAGCGTCACCGCCCTGGACGTCACCGCGTCCGGGCACGAGCGGCTGCAGATCGACGTCACCTGCGCGGCGCGCGACACCGAGCACGCCGACCAGCTGGTCGAGGTGATGCGCTCGGTGCCGGGGGTGGTGATCGGCAAGGTCAGCGACCGGACCTTCCTGATGCACCTCGGCGGCAAGATCGAGATGCGCTCCAAGCACACGATCCGCAACCGCGACGACCTGTCGATGGTCTACACCCCCGGTGTGGCCCGGGTCTGCCTGGCCATCGCCAAGAACAAGGAGGACGCCCGCCGGCTGACCTCCAAGCGGAACACGATCGCGGTGGTCACCGACGGCTCGGCGGTGCTCGGGCTGGGCAACATCGGTCCCGAGGCGGCACTGCCGGTGATGGAGGGCAAGGCGGCGCTGTTCAAGCGCTTCGGGGGCATCGACGCCTGGCCGCTCTGCCTGGACACCCAGGACGTGGACGAGATCGTGGCCGTGGTGAAGGCGATCGCCCCGGGCTTCGCCGGGATCAACCTGGAGGACATCTCCGCCCCCCGCTGCTTCGAGGTGGAGCGGCGGCTGCGCGAGCAGCTGGACATCCCGGTCTTCCACGACGACCAGCACGGGACGGCGATCGTGGTCGTCGCCGCCCTCTACAACGCGCTGCGGGTGGTCGAGAAGCAGATCGCCGACGTCAAGATCGTGATGTCCGGCGCCGGCGCGGCCGGCACCGCCATCATCAAGCTGCTGCTGGCCGCCGGCGCGGAGGACGTCGTGGTCGCCGACATCGACGGGGTGGTGCACCGCGAGCGGCCCGGCCTGGAGGGCGAGCTGGCCTGGCTGGCCGAGCACACCAACCGGCTGGACGTGACCGGCTCGCTGACCGAGGCCCTGGTCGGCGCCGACGTGTTCATCGGGGTGTCGGCGCCCAACCTGCTCACCGGCGCGGACGTCGCCACCATGGCCGAGCGCTCCGTGGTTTTCGCACTCGCCAACCCTGAGCCCGAGATCGACCCGCTCGAGGCGATGCAGCACGCCTCCGTGGTGGCGACCGGACGTTCGGACTTCCCGAACCAGATCAACAACGTCCTCGCCTTCCCGGGCGTGTTCCGCGGCCTGATCGACGCGCGCTCGGCCGAGATCACCCCGACGATGCTGCTGGCTGCCGCCCGCGCGCTGGCCGGCGTGGTCACCGACGGGCAGCTGAACGCGGCCTACATCACCCCGAGCGTGTTCAACCCCGACGTGCACGCGGCGGTCGCCGACGCGGTCCGTCGGGCGGCCGGGGGACCGGTCGAGCTCCCCGCCGACCCCGACCAGCTGCCCTAGCCGATGACCCGAGCGCGTGGCTGGCGCGTGCTGGCGGTGTCAGCCCTGCTGGCCGTCGCGCTGCAGCTCTACGGGGTCTACCGGGTGACCGGTCCGCCCACCCCGCCCTGGTTCCCCGAGGCCGACAAGGTCGAGCACGCCGTCGGCTTCGGGCTGCCGGTGGCCCTGGTGCTGCTCACCCTCGGCGCCCGGAGCGGACCGGCGCTGCGGCGCCGGCGGGCCGTCGGCGCGGTCACCGGAGTCTTCGCGGCCCACGCGGTGGTCAGCGAGCTGGTCCAGCACCTCTTCTACACCGGCCGCACCGGCGACCCGCTGGACGTGGCGGCCGACTGGGCGGGGGTCGTCCTCGGAGCGGTGGTCGGCGTCGCCCTGCTCCGCCGCGTCCAGCACGGACGGGTGGCCGCCCCGTGACCCGGCACCTCCCCGCCCGGGAGCCGGCCGCGGGCAGCCTGCTGGTGGCCAGCGTCCTGCTCGCCGACGGCGTGTTCGCGCGGACCGTGGTCCTGGTGCTGGACTGCGACGAGGACGGCGCGCTGGGGGTCGTGCTCAACGAGATCTCCGAGACCGCCCTCGACGCGGTGCTGCCCGACTGGGTGCAGACCGTCTCCGAGCCGCGGCTGCTCTTCCACGGCGGCCCCGTCTCGCCCAACGGCGCGATCTGCCTGGCCAGCGTGGCGAGCGCGGGGGAGGAGCCGCCGGGCTGGCGTCCGCTGTTCGACACCGTCGGGCTGCTGCACCTGGACACCCCGATCGAGATCGTGTCCGGCGCCTACCGCGACCTGCGCATCTTCGCCGGGTACGCGGGCTGGGCGGCCGGGCAGCTGCAGGCCGAGATCGCCCAGGGCATGTGGCACGTCGTCGCCGCCGAGTACGCCGACGTGTTCGGCACCGAGTCGCTGCCGATGTGGCGGCGGGTGCTGCGCCGCCAGCCGAGCGAGGTGGCCTTCTTCGCCACCTGGGTGGTCGACCCCGAGCGGAACTGAGGCGCCGCGGAGCCGGAGCCGGCACCGCCACCGGCGCGCCCACCCCGGACCGGACCACCGGACGCCGGCCGGTCGGCGGATAGGATCAACTGCTGGGGACCGTACTTTGTCGTGTGGTGCCGGGCGGCGCCGGGATGATCCTCGGGCCGTCGGGCAGGACGAGGAGAGAATTGTGTCGGAGACGACCAGGGGCGCGAGCACGCGCAGCCGGGTGCTCGTGGTGGACGACGACGCGGCTCTGGCAGAGATGCTGTCGATCGTCCTGCGCAACGAGGGCTACGAGCCCGTCTGGTGCGCCTACGGGGACAAGGCCCTGGCCAGCTTCCGCGAGGCGAAGCCCGACCTCGTGCTGCTGGACCTGATGCTGCCCGGTCGCGACGGCGTCGACGTCTGCCGCGACATCCGCACCGAGTCGGGCGTGCCCATCATCATGCTGACCGCGAAGACCGACACCATCGACGTCGTCGAGGGCCTCGAGGCCGGTGCCGACGACTACGTGGCCAAGCCGTTCAAGGCCAAGGAGCTGGTGGCGCGGATCAAGACGCGCCTGCGGCGGACGCCGACGGCCGAGGAGAACGAGCTCGAGACCCTGCGCATCGGCGACCTGTCGATCAGCGTGGACGGCCACACCGTCAAGCGCGGGGGCGTCCCCATCCAGCTCACCCCGCTCGAGTTCGACCTGCTGCTCGCGCTCGCCCGCCGCCCCTGGCAGGTCTTCAGTCGTGAGGTGCTGCTCGAGCAGGTGTGGGGCTACCGCCACGCCGCCGACACCCGGCTGGTCAACGTGCACGTGCAGCGGCTGCGCTCCAAGATCGAGCGCGACCCCGAGCACCCCGAGATCGTGGTCACCGTGCGGGGGATCGGCTACAAGGCCGGCGAGACCGTGCAGGTCTGAGCGTGCCGGTGAGGAGCGTCGGCGGCGCGCGCCGACGCCTGCGATGGTGACGACGACGGCGGCCGCCGAGGTCGGCGGGGAGCCGGCGCACCGGTGGTGGCGGTACCCGGCCGACCTCTGGTGGCGCTCGCTGCCGCTGCGGGTGATCGCCTCGGTGCTCTGCGCCTCGGTGGTGGTCCTGGTCCTCGGCGGGTTCCTGCTGATGCAGCAGGCGACCTCCGGGGTGATGGAGGGCAAGGAGCGGACCGTCCGCGACGACGCCCGGCAGGCCGTCGAGTCCGCGCAGGCCCAGCTGAACGCCAACCCGCTGACCGGCACCGTCGACGTGGACCGCCTGCTGTTCGAGCTGACCCGCGGCTTCGTGGCCCGCAACGGCGGCAACGGCCAGTTCGAGACCGTCCTGGTCAGCAGCGGCGCGTCCTTCAGCAGCGGTGAGGTCGCCGACCGCAGCATCCCGCCCGCGCTGGTCACGCAGGTGCAGCTGACCAACGACCTGCTGGTCACCCCGACGGAGGTCGTCTACACCGACGGCCGGCCGCCGGTGGCGGGGCTGGTCGCCGGCGCCACGCTGACCCTTCCGCCGACCAACCGCTACCAGATCTACCTGATCTTCCCGCTCACCCAGGAGGTGGCGACCCTCCACGTGCTGCGGAACGCGGTGGTGACCACCGGCGCGATGGTGATCATCCTGCTGACCTTCATCGCCGCCCTGGTCGCCCGTCAGGTCGTGAACCCCGTGCGGGCGGCCCGGCAGGCCGCGGAGAGCCTTGCGTCCGGCAACCTGCACGACCGGATGCAGGTCCGCGGGTCCGACGACCTCGCCCGGCTGGCCGTCTCCATGAACTACATGGCCGCCGAGCTGGAGAAGCAGATCGGCACCCTGGAGGACCTGTCGGCGGTGCAGCAGCGGTTCGTCGCCGACGTCTCGCACGAGCTGCGCACCCCGCTCACCACCGTCCGGATGGCGGCCGAGGTGCTGCACGACGCCCGCGAGGACTTCGACCCCATCGCCGCCCGTTCGGCCGAGCTGCTGCAGGCCGAGCTGGACCGGTTCGAGGCGCTGCTGAGCGACCTGCTGGAGATCTCCCGCTTCGACGCGGGCGCCGCCGCGCTGACGCTGGAGACCGTCGACGTGCGCGACGTCGTCACCCGTGTGGTGAGCGCATCCAGCACGCTGGCCGAGCGCAACAACACGGTGGTCAGCGTGCACGCCAGCGAGCCGGCGCGGGTCGAGGTGGACAGCCGTCGGATCGAGCGGATCCTGCGCAACCTCCTGGTCAACGCCATCGAGCACAGCGAGGGCCGGCCGATCGACGTGCTGGTCGCCGCGGACGAGAACGCCGTGGCCGTGGCCGTGCGCGACCACGGCGTCGGCTTCGAGGCGAGCCAGGCCCGGCAGGTCTTCCACCGGTTCTGGCGCGCCGACCCGGCCCGCGCCCGGATGGTGGGCGGCACCGGGCTCGGGCTCTCCATCGCGATGGAGGACGCCAACCTGCACGGCGGCTGGCTGACCGCGTGGGGCCGCCCCGGCCAGGGCGCCCAGTTCCGCCTCACCCTGCCGCGCACCTCGGGCACGGTGCTGGAGACCTCACCGCTGCCCCTGGTGCCGCGCGACTTCACCCCGGTGCCCCCGCCGGTCGAGCAGCCGACTGCTCCGGTGGCCCCCGAGGAGCCCGACCTGCGGGCCGGGTCGGTCCGGCTCGAGTCCACCGCAGGTGCCCCGTGACCGGGTCACCGCGCCGTGGGGCGACCCTGCGCACGCCGGTGCTGGTCGTGCTGCTGCTGGCCGCCCTGCTCCTGCTGCCCGGCTGCGTGAGCATCCCCACCAGCGGGCCGGTCGAGAAGGTCCAGGGACCACAGCCGGCGTGCGAGGGCTGCGTGGACGTGGCCGTGGCCCCGCCCGCTCCGGGAGCGGCACCAGCGGACATCGTGAACGGCTTCCTGCGGGCCAACGCCAACTACCAGCCCGGCTACGCCGTGGCCAAGCAGTACCTCACCACCGGGGCCGCCGAGAAGTGGAGCCCGGAGACCGACGACGCGACCATCTACAGCGGCCGGCCGGAGACCGAGGGCGACCAGATCACGCTGAAGGGGACGGTGGTCGGCGCGCTCGACAAGGAGCGGACGTTCCAGACCCGCGACGATGACCTCGAGATGCCGTTCCAGCTGGTCCGGGAGAGCGGCGAGTGGCGGATCGGCAACGTGCGCGGCGGCCTGTGGATCGACGACTACTCCTTCACCTCGCGCTACGCGAGCTACCCCCTGTACTTCCTCGGCGACGCCGGGGCCCTCGTGCCCAGCTCGATCTTCCTGCCCCAGCTGCGGAACCCGGCGAGCGTCGCCTCCTCGCTGGTCGCCGCGCTGCTGGCGGGACCGCCGGACCGGTTGAAGGACGCCGTCACCACCGCCGTCCCTGCGGGCACGAGCCTGAGCGCGGACTCGGTGACCATCACCGACGGCACCGCCGAGGTGGCGCTGACCGGCCCGCTGCAGCAGCTGGACGACGCCCAGCGGGGTGAGCTCGCCGCCCAGCTGGTCTGGACGCTGAAGCAGCTGAGCAGCGTCCAGAAGGTGCTGCTGGTGGCCGGCGGCTCGCCGATCAAGGTCCCGCAGAGCGAGGTGGGCGGACTCGCCGTCCCGGTCAGCACCGTGTCCAGCGTGCTGGACCCGGTCCCGACCCTCAGCGTGAAGGAGCCGCTGGTCGTCGTGCGGGACGGCCGGGTCGGCCAGGTCGACCCCCAGACCACGACGCCGGACCCCGCGTTCGCCAGCGGCGGTCTGGGCGGCGACGGGCGCCCGGTCGGCACCGTGGCCGTGTCCGCGTCCGGCACCACCGCAGCGGTCACCGACCGGCGGACGGTGCTGCGGCGGGCCTCGGCGGTCGGGGTCGACCCGGCGGTGGTCCTCGACGGGGTGCGCGACCTGCTGCGGCCCCAGGTCTCCCGGCTCGACGAGGTGTGGGCGGTCGGTCGCCGCGGCGGTGGGCAGCGGATGTGGGTCAGCACGGACGGCCGGGCCGAGGAGGTCGGGACAGCGGCGCTGCCCGGGGGCCGGGTGCGGGCGTTCCGGATCTCCCCCGACGGCGCCCGGATGGCGCTCCTGGTCACCGACGGGTCGGGCACCCACGTCGGCACCGCGCTGATCCGGCGTCCGGAGGGCCACCCCGCGGAGCTGACCGAGTGGCAGCTCCTCGACCTCCGGGGCGCGCTCAGCACGGCGGAGGGCCCGCCCGCGGAGCCGATCACCGACATGCTCGACCTGGCCTGGGCGGACCCCACCAGCCTGCTCGTGCTCACCCGGCAGCGCCGGGGAGACCCCGCCACCGTCACCCGGGTGAGCGACGACGCCGCCAGCGTGGAGACCGACGCGCCGCGGGACGGCTTCGACCCCGTCGAGCTGGGCGTGCTGCTGCGGACGGGGACCGCTGTGGTCCGCACGAGGGAGGACCGGGTCTTCCGCGACGACGGGCAGAGCTGGTCGCCCGTGGTGGGTCACGTCGACGCGCTGGCCGCGCCGAGCTGAGCCGTCCACAGCGCCGGTCCGCCGGCTGAGCCGTCCACAGGTCGGGTCGCCCGCGCTCTGGTGACCGCGGCCGCGACCAGACTCGGCCCATGACCTGGGAGCCCTGGCTGGCGGCGGCGGGGGACCTCCTGCTCGGGTCGAGCTGCCACGGCTGCGGCCGGGCGTGGTGGGGCGTCTGCCCCGGCTGCCGGGCAGCTCTCGTCGGCCGTCGACCCCGTCCGGCGGAGCGGGTCGGTGCGCCGGACAGCTTCCCCGTCACCGTGGCCTGCTCGGCCTACGACGACCTGCTCCGCGGGCTGGTCAGCGCGCACAAGGACCGGGGGGCGCTGGGGCTGGCCCCGCTGCTGGCCGACCGGCTGGCCCAGAGCGTCCACGCCCTGCTCGTCGCGGCCGGGGTCGAGGGTCCGGCCCTCCTGGTGCCGGTGCCCTCGGCCGCCGCCGCGGTCCGCCGCCGGGGCTACGACGCGACCCTGACCCTCGCCCGGCTGGCCGCCCGGCAGCTCCGCGGCCGGCACCGGCTCCGCGCCGTCCACCTGCTGGCCCAGCGGCGCCACCTCGCCGACCAGGCCGGCCTGGACGCCGCCGGCCGGCTGGCCAACCTGGACGGGGGACTGCGCCCGCGGCGCGCCTGGCGCGGCGCCGCGACCGACGGGCTGCGCACGCCGGTGCTGCTGGTGGACGACGTGGTGACGACCGGGGCGAGCCTGGCCGAGGCGGCCCGGGTGCTCCGGCTGGCCGGCGTGCCCCTGGTCGGGGCGGCCACCGTCGCCACGACCGAGAAGCAGGGCTGAGCCCGGTTGCGGGTACCGGCCCGGCCCGCCTGAGAAGACGGTGTGGACCTCCGCCCCGCCGTGGTCGGGGGGCCGGTCAGGGGCTAGCGTCGGTCCATGGCGCCCCTGCTCGCACCGTCCCCGGCTCGTCCGGCCCGGTGCTGCGGTCGGGCGCCCTCCGCGACCCCGCCCCGCGCGTGCCCGTCGCGGTCGGCGGCCACCCCCGACCGAGGGAGACCCAGATGGATGTCGTCGTCAAGGGCCGGCACTGCACCGTGTCGGACCAGTTCCGCTCCTACGTGGACGAGAAGATCGACCGGCTCGAGAAGCTCGACGACCGGGTGATCCGGGTCGAGGTCGAGGTCTCCGCGGAGCGGAACAAGCGGCAGCACGACCAGGCCTCCCGGGTGGAGATCACCCTGCGCACGAAGGGGCCGGTGGTGCGAGCCGAGGCGGCGGCCGAGGACAAGTCCGCCGCCTTCGACGTGGCCCTGGACCGGCTGATGGCCCAGCTCCGCAAGGCCGCGGACCGCAAGCGCGTCCACCACGGCCAGCACACCCCGGTCTCGCTGCGGGAGGCCTCGGTGGACGCGCCGGTGCCGGCGGCGACCGAGGACGCCGACGAGTCCGACACCCGCAGGGTCGCCGGCATGGAGGTGCAGGGCGACGGGCCGCTGGTGGTGCGGGAGAAGACCCACGCCGCGGTGCCCATGACGCTGGACCAGGCGCTGATGGAGATGGAGCTCGTGGGGCACGACTTCTTCCTCTACATCGACTCCGAGCACCAGGCGCCGAGCGTGGTCTACCGCCGGCGTGCCTACGACTACGGCGTGATCCGGCTGTCCAGCAGCACCGAGATGGCCGGGCTGCCCAGCTGAGGGACGGGCGGCACGGGACCCGGCCGGGGGCCGGGGTCCTGTCCGCCGGTCCTGTCCGCCGGTCCTGTCAGTGGCGCCGGATAGCGTTCGGCAGGTGCAGCGCGAGACGATCACCCGGGCCGAGGCCCGGCGGGTGGCCCTGGCGGCCCAGGGCTTCGGGGTGCCCCGGCCGGCCCGTCCGGTGGGGATGCGCGACGTCCAGGCGGTGACCACGCGGCTCGGCCAGTTCCAGATCGACTCGGTCAACGTGGTGCAGCGCGCGCACTACCTGCCGCTCTACTCCCGGCTCGGTCCCTACGACACCGCGCTGCTGGAGCGGGCGGCGCACTCCGCACCGCGACGGCTGTTCGAGTACTGGGGGCACGCCGCCAGCCTGCTCGACGTGCGGCTGCAGCCACTGCTCCGCTTCCGGATGCGGGCGGGCTTCCGCGACGTCTGGCCGAACGTCGAGCGGGTGGCCCGGGAGCAGCCGGGCCTGGTGCAGCGCGTCCGCGACGAGGTGGCCGCCCGGGGTCCGGTCAGCGCCCGGCAGCTCGACGCCGCCGAGGAGCGCGACCGCAGCCACTGGGGCTGGAACTGGTCGGCGGTCAAGACCGTCCTGGAGTGGCTGTTCTACTGCGGGGAGGTCACCTCGGCGCGGCGGAACGCCCAGTTCGAGCGCGTCTACGACCTGCCGGAGCGCGTCCTGCCGCGGGCCGTCCTCGAGCAGCCCGACCCCACGCCGGAGGAGTCGGTGACCGGTCTGGTGGCCGAGGCGGCGCGGGCGCTGGGGGTGGCCAGCGAGCTCAGCCTGCGGGACTACTTCCGGACCCGTCCCGGGCTGACCCGGGACGCCGTCGCGGCGCTCGTGGCGGCCGGCCGGCTGCAGCCGGTGCAGCTCGCCGGCGAGCCGGGCAAGCCCCTCTACCTGTGGCACGAGGCCCGCTTCCCGCGGTGGGTGCGCGGCCGGGCCCTGCTCAGCCCCTTCGACTCGATGGTGTTCGAGCGCGAGCGCCTCGAGCAGCTGTTCGGCTTCACCTACCGGATCGAGATCTACGTCCCGCCCGAGCGCCGGGTGCACGGCTACTACGTCTACCCCTTCCTGCTGGACGGCGCCTTCGTCGGCCGCGTCGACCTCAAGGCCGACCGGGCGGCCGGGGTGCTGCGGGTCAACGCGTCCTGGGTCGAGCCCGGGCACGACGTCGTCGACGTGGCGCGCGAGCTCGCGGCCGAGCTGGCGCAGCTGGCCGGCTGGCTGGGTCTGGGCGACGTCCAGGTGCTGCCGCGCGGGGACCTGGCCGCTCCGCTGGAGCACGCGGTCCGGCACGGGGTGACCTAGGATGACCGGGTGCGTCTGCTGCCAGCGGTCCGCGGGGGGACCCGGGGACGGCTCGAGGGGGGCAGGAGCAGTGACACCGGCCGGAGCGGGCACGTCCAGCGCTCGCGGCGGCCGGTCAGGAACCTCCAGACGTTCCGAGGAGTGCACATGGTGACGACGAGGTGAGGGAGCCAGTTCCGTGGCGTTGATGGACCGCATGCTGCGCATCGGCGAGGGCAAGATCCTCAAGCAGCTCAAGAGCATTGCCGACCAGGTCAACGCCATCGAGGACGACTTCGTGGCGATGAGCGACGAGGAGCTGCGCGGCCAGACCGCGGAGTTCCAGCAGCGGCTGGCCGACGGGGAGACCCTCGAGCGGCTGATGCCCGAGGCCT
>Ga0210040_10004996_pt1 | contig 17029 bp, 16 predicted proteins | sample CryGeyCG12114_NA_FD_185462 | JGI IMG/M metagenome (GOLD analysis project Ga0210040, IMG submission 185462) | Groundwater microbial communities from aquifer - Crystal Geyser CG19_WC_8/21/14_NA (SPAdes) (version 2) | ecosystem: Environmental > Aquatic > Deep subsurface > Groundwater | place: USA... | reverse complement strand
TGGCTGGGCGGGCAGGGCTCGGTCATCAATCCCAAGTTCAACGGACCCGACGGCCCGATCCTCAACGACCTCCGCGAGGCCGGCGCGCTGCTCAGCGCGGGCGACTTCCGCCACTCCTACCCGCATTCGTGGCGGTCGAAGGCGCGCGTCATCTACCGCTGCACCCCGCAATGGTTCGTGGCGATGGACAAGCCTCTCCCCTCCCGCTTGCGGGAGGGGCTTGGGGAGGGCCTGTCCGCTAGCGATGAGGGAACAAGCCCTCCCCTCTCCCCTCCCGCAAGCGGGAGGGGAACCCTGAGGGACATCGCGCTTGCCGAAATCGACCGCGTCCGCTTCGTCCCCGACAAGGGCCGCAACCGCATCGGCTCGATGGTCGAAGGCCGCCCCGACTGGGTGCTCAGCCGCCAACGGGCCTGGGGCGTACCGATCACCCTGTTCGTCGACCGCAAGAGCGGCAAGTATCTGGTCGATCCCGAGGTCAACGCCCGCATCGTCGCTGCCATTCGTGACAAGGGCGTGGACGCCTGGACCGAGGAAGGCGCCGTGCAGCGCTTCCTTGGCGAAGGACGCAACCCGGACGATTACGAGCAGGTTACCGACATCCTCGACGTCTGGTTCGACAGCGGCTGCACCCATGTCTTCACGCTGGAGAGCGGCCACTGGCCCGACCAGCGCTGGCCCGCCGACCTCTATCTCGAAGGCTCCGACCAGCATCGCGGCTGGTTCCAGTCCTCGTTGCTGGAAAGCTGCGCCACGCGGGGCCGGGCGCCCTACGACACGGTGCTGACCCACGGCTTCACCATGGATTCCAAGGGCATGAAGATGTCCAAGAGCCTTGGGAACACGGTCAACCCCCTCGACCTGATGAAGGAGACCGGGGCCGACATCCTGCGCCTGTGGGTCGCGTCGGTCGACTTCACCGAGGATCATCGCATCGGCAAGGAGATCCTCGCCGGCGTGTCCGACAGCTACCGCAAGGTGCGCAACACCTTCCGCTACCTGCTGGGCGCACTGGAAGGGTTCGACGAAGCGGAACGCGTGACCGACCCGTCGGCCATGCCGGAGCTGGAGCGCTACATGCTGGCGTTGCTGAACCGCCTGGACGGGGAGCTTCGCCAGGCGGTCGCCGACTATGATTTCAACGGCTACACTCGGCTGCTGACCGACTTCTGCAACAACGACCTGTCGGCCTTCTTCTTCGATATCCGCAAGGACAGCCTCTATTGCGATGCGCCTTCCGACCCGAAGCGCATGGCCTACCGCAGCACGCTCGACACCCTGTTCCACGCGCTGGTCCGCTGGTTTGCGCCGATCCTGGTGTTTACGGCCGAAGAGGTGTGGGCGACGCGCTATCCCGATGCGCCGTCCGTCCACCTCGGCGAGTGGCCCGAGATGCCCGACGCCGCCGACCCGCGGCTGCTGGAGATCTGGGCCAGCTATCGTTCGCTGCGCGAGCAGGTCACCGCCCAGATCGAGCCCATGCGGCGCGAGAAGGCCATCGGCTCGAGCCTTGAAGCACGGGTCGCGATCGGTCTTCCCGACAATGCCGACCGGCCCATGCTGTCGGCCGCCGAACTGGCCGAACTGTTCATCGTGTCGGACGTGCTGATCGATACCGGCACGGTGGAGCAGGGACCGGCCGTGATCGCCCACCGCACCGAGCAGCACAAGTGCGGTCGCTGCTGGCGGCACCTGCCGGAGGTCGTCGAGGACGGTGACCTGTGCGATCGCTGCGAGGAGGTGGTCGCGTGAAGGGTGCCAACGGCTTCGTCATCGCCGCAATCCTCTTCGTCGCCGACCAGTTCAGCAAGTGGCTGGTCGCCGGCCCGGTCGGACTGACCGAGCTTGGCCAGACGATCGAGCTGCTGCCGTTCTTCGATCTGACCCGGGTGCACAACAACGGCATCTCCGGCAACCTGCTGGCGGCCGAAAGCGATCTCACCCGCTGGCTTCTGATCGCGATGACCGCGGGAATAGCCGGCGTCGTCGCCTTCTGGCTGACGCGCGAGGAGCAGGCCGGCGACCGGGTCGCCCTCGGCATGGTGCTGGGCGGAGCGCTCGGCAACATCGTCGACCGCGTCCGGCTCGGCTATGTGCTCGATTTCGCCGATTTCCACTTGGGCGGCTTTCGCCCATTTCTGGTCTTCAATGTCGCCGACGCCGGCATTAGCATCGGCGTCGTGATCCTGATATTGCGCGCCTTCCTGTTCCGCAAAGCGGCGCCCAAGGAGAAGCTTGACGATGCGTAAGTCCCTTTCCCTCCTCACCGTCGCGGCCGCGCTGGCGACTTCCGGCTGCGCCGTGCTGGGCATTGGCGGCAGCGGTGGCGGCAAGCTCGACGAGTTTCGGGTTGCCCGCAACGCGCCGCTGGTGATCCCGCCCGACTACAGCCTGACTCCGCCCCGTCCGGGCACGGCCTCGCTGACTGCCGAAGGTGCCCAGAACCAGGCCGTTCAGGCCTTGTTCGGCGGCCCGGCGCCGCGTCCGCCCAGTGAGACCGGCCTGCTCGAGAAGGCCGGTGCCGACCGCGTCGCCCTTGGTGCCCGCTCGGTCGCGGGCAGCCCCGATACGCAGGTCGTCGACAAGGGCCCGCTGACTCAGACCATCCTGTCGACTCCGGCTGGCGACGGTCAGCAGGCGTCGGTCCAGACGCCGTAGGAACGCACAGCGCGGGGGAGGAACAAGAATGGCCGACGACACGATTTCCGCCCGCCTGGTGGAGGTGGAAGCGCTGCTTGACCGATCGCGCAAGCGATTCGAGGAGGGCAGCAAGATGCTCGACGAGGCGCATGCCCTGGTGGCCGAGCTTCAGCAGCAGCTGATCGGCGCGCCGGTCAGCCTGCCGCGCGACGACCAGGACGATATCGCGTCCAAGCTGCTTGCCAGCCTCAAGGCGCAAGGGTCGGAGCTTCCGCCGACCCTGTGCGGCGGCCGCATGTCGGTCGACCAGGTGCAGCGGCTGATCCGCATCGACGGGCACCCGATCGCCATCACCGAGATGGAGTATCGCGTGCTCGAGTTGCTGGCCTTCGCCCGCAACAATGTCGTCACCCGGACCATGCTCCTCAAGCATCTGTACCGGCGCGCCGACGACCAGCCGCAGCCCAAGATCATCGACGTGTTCATCTCCAAGCTGCGCAAGAAGCTGCGGATGGCGTCCAACGGGGCGGAGTTCATCGAGACCATTCCGCAGCGCGGCTGGATCCTGCGCGACCTGCCGGAGACCGCAGCGGCCTGAGTGCCCCGGCTCGGGACAGGCGGGCCGCGAGGAAGAGCTTAAACCCTTTCTCAACCATGCTGGCTTACCCCGAGTCGCATGATCCACTTCCAGCCCGAGTCTAACGTTACCCCGGCGCCTTACGCCGAAGCGGTGGAGCGGCTGCGCAGCGTGCGCAAGGCGCTTGCCCTGGTGGAGATGTTCGAAGGCCGGCCCCGGCGCGATCCTGAAACCATTGAGTTCGAGGAGCTGATGCCCCTCGCTCCGCCGGCGCTGCAACGCTGTGCGGACGGTCGCTCGGTTCGTGCCGCCGGCGCTGCGGCGGCCGGGATCGAGGCGCTGCTGGGCGCCGAAAGCGACGGGCAGCGGCCGCATCCTGCAGCGCTGGACGTGCTGGGCGAGACCCTGCGTCGTGACCTGATGGGGATCGAAGCCCTGTTCGCCGGGCGAGCCTGACGCCTCAGCCCTGTTCCTTGGGGGTCAGCGGATCCGCACCCCACTCGCTCCAGCTGCCGTCGTAAAGCCGCGCGTCGCGATTGCCGAGCAGGCGGGCGGCGAAGATTAGGCTGTTGGCCGTCACTCCAGATCCGCAGGTCGCGACAAAGGGCTTCTTCGGGTCCAGTCCTGCCCTTTCGAATGCCGAGCGCAGATCGCCTGGTGAGCGAAAGCGGCCGTCCTCGTCATAGAGGGCGGTAAAGGGCAGGTTGCGCGCGCCGGGCATGTGGCCGGGCTGTACCCCTGGGCGCGGCTCCGCTTCGCTGCCGGCGAAGCGGGCGGGGCCGCGTGCATCGGCCAGCGGAACCCCAACGCCGCGCAGCAGGTCGGACTTGCTGGCGACCTCCTGCGCCTTTGCCCGAGCGACGAAGCGAGCGCGGCGCGGTGGGGGCGGCACGTCGGTGACTGGCTGGCCTTCCGCCAGCCAGCGCTTCAGTCCGCCGTCGAGGATCGCGACTTGCCCGGCACCGAAGTGGCGCAGGGTGAACCACGCCCGCGCCGAGCTGTGCAACGGGCTGTCGTCATAGATGACGATCCGATCGTCCGACCCGACGCCGAGCGCCTCCATCGCCGATCCGAACTGTTCGGCAGCCGGCAGCATGTGCGGTGCGGGATTTGCGGCATCGACCAGCTGGTCGATGTCGAAGAAGCGCGCGCCCGGAATGTGCCGCCGCGCATGATCCTGGCGCCCGTCGCGCCCCGTGCCTGGCAGGTGCCAGCTGGCATCGACGATGACGAGGTCGGCGGCGTTCAGGTTGGCCGCTAGCCAGTCCACGGAGACGAGATCGTCCATCAGCCTCTCCCGCGGTAGCTCGCCACGCCCTGGTCCGGGACCCACAGGCCCGCGGGCGGCGCACCCGACTGCCAGAAGACGTCGATCGGGATTCCGCCGCGCGGATACCAGTAGCCGCCGATCCGCAGCCAGCGAGGCTTCATCTCGTCGAACAGGCGCTGGCCGATGCCGACGGTCACGTCCTCGTGGAAACCGCAATGATTGCGGAAGGAGCCGAGGAACAGCTTCAGGCTCTTGGATTCGACGATGGTCTCGGCGGGCGCATAATCGAGCACGAGGTGCGCGAAGTCGGGCTGGCCGGTGACCGGGCAAAGGGAGGTGAACTCGGGCGCGGCGAAGCGGACGAGGTACAGGCTGCCGGCGCGCGGGTTGGGCACATAGTCAAGCTCGGCCTCCTCCGGCGAGGAAGGCAGCGTGCTGGACTGGCCAAGGTGCCTGGGCGTCATCGGTAGGTCGCCTCCTCTTGCGGGGCCGTCACGTCGGCATCGGCCGGAGCCTCGGCCGCGCGGCTGCGGGTCCAGGCATAGATGGCGACCACCGCTCCGGCAAAGACCAGGATGCCAAGCGGCATCTGCCAGCCGGCGGTTTCGGTCACGGCCAGGACGTCGGGATCGTCCGACCAGGCGACGAGGCCGGCGTAGACGACGTTGAACAGGCTGTCCCCGACGATCAGGCCGGTTGCGGCGAGGACGCCCATCCGCTCGGCAAAGCTGGGCGAGGACTGGCGTTTCGCCCAGCCATTGTAGAGGTGGCCGAGGATCGCGCCGACGACGATCAGCGCGGTGACGGAAACGGGCAGGTAGATTCCCATGCCGATGCCGAGCGGCGGCAGGGCCCAGCCCCGCTTGCCGCGGCGCAGCACCTCGTCGATCACCACGCCGACCGCACCGATCGCGGCGCCGACCCCGATCAGCCCCCAGTCGAGGGTGCCGCCGAGCACGCCCTGGGCGATCCCGGAGATGAGCGCGGCCTGAGGGGCCGCAAGTGCCTGCGGACCTGCCCCCGGCGCTCCCACGAAGCCGAAGCTGCCGTTCAGGATGTCGAGGATCGGCGGGATGACCACGGAGCCGAACAGCACCCCGAGGATCAACGCAACCTGCTGGCGCCATGGGGTGGCCCCTACCAGCTGCCCGGTCTTGAGGTCCTGGAGGTTGTCGTTGGAGATGGTCGCGACGCCGAACACCAGGGCGGTGACGAACAGGGCGAAGGCGACCAGCGCCTTGGTCCCCTCGCCCGAGACGCCCGGGAACAGGATGGCAAGCAGGATGGAGATGCCCAGCACCGACAGGATGCCGACGCCCGAAATCGGGCTGTTGGAGGCGCCGATCAGGCCGGCCATGTAGCCGCACACGGCCGCGATCACGACCCCGGCAATCAACACGTAGATGACGCTGATGCCAAGTGTCGCAAGCGGGTTGGCGGCGATCGGATCGGTGCTTGCGAAGGCGTTCAACAAAAGTGCGATCGGGATCATCGACAGGAGGATGGTCGCTCCGACCACCGTGATCGGGATGTCGCGCTCGGTGATGTCGACGCTCTGCTCCCCGCCGGCCTGGCGCGCGCGATTGGCGGCGATGGCGGCGACGATGCCCTTGGCGATCGGTCCGATCACCTTGAGCAGGGTCCAGATGGCGGCAACGCCGATCGCCCCGGCACCGACGTAGCGAACCTCCTCGCGGAACACGGTGCCGACGAAATCGGCAAGCTCGGTTCCGGCAGGCGCGCCGCCAGCGGTGAAGATCGGCAGCAAAACCAGGAAGCCAAGGATGATGCCGGTGAGCATCGCCAGGCCGACGCTCAGTCCGACGAGATGACCGACGCCGATGTAGGCAAGGCTGAGGCCGGCCGACAGGTTGGTCGCGCCCGCACCGATGCGGAAGGTCCCGGCGGCCTCCTCGGCAAGCAGCTTCATCTTGGCGAGCAGCGGGTAGGCAGCGGCGGTGAGCGAGCTCAGCACCATGGCGCGGAGGCCGCGGCGGTTCTCTTCGGCACCGCCGACGCCCGCACCGACCTTGAGCACTTCGGCCGCGGCGACGCCCTCGGGGTAGGGAAGGTCGCTACCGGTCACCAGCGCCCGGCGCAGCGGGACCGAGTACATGACGCCAAGGACACCGCCGATCGCGATCACCGCGACCGACAGCCAGTAATCGAAGCCGGTCCACCAGCCGACCATCACCAGCCCGGGCAGCACGAACACGATCGCCGACAGCGTCCCTGCCGAAGAGGCGATTGTCTGGACGATGTTGTTCTCCTGGATCGTGGAGTTCCGGAAGAACTTCAGCACGGCCATGGAGATGACGGCGGCGGGAATGGACGTGGCGAAGGTCAGGCCGGCGCGCAGTCCGAGATAGACGTTGGCGGCGGTGAACAGGACCGTCAGCAGGGCGCCCAGCAGGACTCCGCGAAGGGTCAGTTCGCGAAGCGGCGCGGTGCCATCCACGGCCGCGGCGGAAGAGGAGGAGGGAGCGGCTGCGCTCACCGGCCTTCTCCCCAGCCGCCGGCCAGGAAGCGGGTCGCGAAGGCGCAGTGCAGGGCAACGCCGCGCTGAAGCCAGTCCTCGTGCACCGTCATCTTGGCGTGGTGCAGGCCCGCGCGGCGTTCGGGGCTGGTCTCCTCGGGCGGTGCGACGCCTATGAAGGCCATGCAGCCCGGCACCCTTTGAAGCACATAGGCGAAGTCCTCGCCGCCCATGATCGGGCTTGGCATGTCGACAAAGGCGTCCTTGCCGAACAGGTCGCGGGCGACCTCGGCGGCCAGCGCCACGGCGCGGGGATCGTTGGTGCAGGCGGGGTAACCCCGGTCGATCCGGACCTCGGCCGTGCAGTCGGCGGAGGCGGCGACGGTGGTCACGATCTGCTCGAACGCAGCCTTGCCCTCGGCCCGGACCTTGTCGGACAAGGTGCGGAGCGTGCCCTTCAGTTCGACGGTCTCGGGAATGACGTTGTAGGCGGTTCCCGCGTGGATCTGCGTGATGGTCAATATGGCCGGATCGAAGAAGGCGATACGCCGCGCGACGTAGGTCTGGAGCGCCGTTACCACCTGGCAGGCGACGGGGATCGGATCGATCGCCTCGTAGGGCATGGCCGCATGGCCGCCGCGGCCGCTTATGGTGGCGTTCAGTGCGTCGGTGGAGGCGAGCAAGGCGCCCGAACGGCTGGTGACCACGCCGCCGGGCAGCGTCGGCCAGATGTGGAGGGCAAAGGCGGCGTCGGGCTTCGGATCGTCTAGCAGCCCGTCCTCGATCATGAAGCGGGCGCCGTGATGGCCTTCCTCGCCGGGCTGGAACATGAACACGACCGTGCCTTCAAGGCTGGCTTGCTGTGCCGACAGGATGCGCGCCGCCGCTGCAAGCATCGCCGAATGGGTGTCGTGACCGCAGGCATGCATGGCTCCGGCAGTGGTGCTGGCGAAGTCGAGGCCGGTGTCCTCGTGGATCGGCAGCGCGTCCATGTCGCCGCGCAGCAGCACGGTCCGGCCGGGCCGGGAGCCGCGCAGGATTGCGACAAAGCCGCTGGTTGTGCTGCTGTCGCGGAGCTCCAGCGGAAGGCCGGAAAGCGCGGCCTTGAGCTTGTCGGTCGTGCGGCGGCACTGAAGCCCGATCTCCGGATCGGCATGGATTGCCCGGCGAAGGGCGATCATCGCCGCATATTCGGCCTGGGCGGCGGCAGTGAAGTCGGTGTTGAGCAGGGTCATGGCTGGCGGATTGCGCCGGATCAGCCAAACGCGCAAGCGCTTGCCTCCTTCCGTCGCCCTGCTAGCACTCTGCGCAACACGTCCGAAGGGGTTCCTTTCCCATGCGCAAGAGTTTGATTCTGATGACGCTTCCCATCGCCGCCTGCTCGACCACCCCGCCGCCCGAGGCCGCGATTGCACCGCCGCCCGTGGAGGTCTCGGCCGCCGGGGTCGAGGTTCCGGCCGCCCCCGCGCTCGCCTATCCCCAGACCGGCCGCGGCGATGTCGTCGAGACGCAGTTCGGGACGGCCGTCGCCGATCCCTATCGCTGGCTTGAGAACGATGTCCGCAAGGACCCGGCGGTGGCGCAGTGGGTGGCCGCCCAGAACCAGGTCACCGATGCCTTCCTCGAAGGCTTGCCTGGCCGGGACGTGCTCAAGAAGCGCATGACGGAGCTCTACAATTACGAGCGGGTCGGAAGTCCGGTGAAGAAGGGCGGGCGCTACTTCTACCAGCGCAACAGCGGCCTCCAGAACCAGTCCCCCTTGTTCGTCCGCGACAGCGTGAACGGCGCCGAACGGCTGCTGATCGACCCGAACAGCTTCAGCCAGGACGGTGCCACGGCGCTGGCCGAGTGGGTGCCGAGCGAGGACGGCAAGTACCTCCTTTACGCGATCCAGGACGGCGGGTCCGACTGGCGCACGGTGCGCGTGCTCGACGTCGCAAGCGGCAAGCCGATCAGCGACGAGATCAAATGGGTGAAGTTCTCCGGCTTCTCCTGGGCCAAGGACAGCACGGGCTTCTTCTACTCGCGCTTCCCGGCGTCGGCCGACGGGCAGGACTTCCAGTCCCTCAACAAGAACCAGATGGTCTACCACCACAGGATCGGCACCGCGCAGGCCGCCGACCGGCTGATGTATGCCACGCCCGACAAGCCCGATCTCAGCCACGGCGCGAGCGTCAGCGACGATGGCTCGACCCTCGTCATCACCTCGTCCAGCGGAACGGACGACCGTTACCAGGTGACCCTGCTCGACTGGCAGAAGAGGAATGCAAGGCCGCGCGTGCTGATCCCGGGCTTCACCCACAATTACAGCTACATCGGCAACCGCGGCTCGACCTATTACTTCATCACCAACGACGGTGCCCCGAGGCTGCAGATCGTCGCCAGCGATGTCGCCGCCTTGCGCCCGAACAAGAAGGTCATCGTGCCCGAGCAGGCCGAGACGCTGGACGGCGCAAGCCTGGTCGGCGGCCGAATCGTCGCTTCCTACCTGAAGGACGCGTCGACGGAAGTCAGGGTGCACAGCCTGACCGGCGCGCGTGAGCGGGTGATCGAGCTTCCGGGCCTCGGCACGGCCGGCGGCTTCAGCGGCGAATTCGACGACCCCGAGACCTTTTTCAGCTTCACTAGCTTCAACCGTCCGACCACCATCTACCGCTACGACGTGCGGAGCAACGCGACCCAGGCCTGGTTCGAGCCGAAGCTGTTGTTCAACCCGGACGATTTCTCGGTCGAGCAGCGCTTCTTCGCGTCCAGGGACGGCACCCGGGTGCCGATGTTCGTGGTCCGCAAGAAGGGCGTGACCGGCCCGGTCCCGACCCTGCTCTACGGCTATGGCGGCTTCAACGTGTCCCTGACGCCGAGCTTCTCGGCGACCCGGCTCGCGTGGCTGGAACAGGGCGGTGCCTGGGTGCTGGCGAACATTCGCGGCGGCGGAGAATATGGCAAGGCGTGGCACGACGCCGGCCGCCTCGCCAACAAGCAGAATGTGTTCGACGACTTCATCGGTGCCGGTGAGGCGCTGATCGCGCAGGGGATCACGCCCAAGGGCGGCCTGGCGGTGCAGGGCGGCTCCAATGGCGGGCTGCTGATCGGCGCCGTGGTCAACCAGCGGCCCGACCTGTTTGCCGCCGCCAACCCGGCCGTCGGCGTCATGGACATGCTGCGCTTCGACCGCTTCACGGCCGGGCGCTACTGGGTCGATGACTATGGCTACCCCAACAAGGAAGCCGACTTCCGGACCTTGCTGACCTACTCGCCCTATCACAACATCAAGCCGAGCGTGACCTATCCGGCGGTGCTGGTGACCACGGCCGACACCGACGACCGGGTCGTTCCGGGCCACAGCTTCAAGTATATCGCCGCGCTGCAGAATGCGGCTCCGGCGGGTGCGCCCAAGCTGATCCGGATCGAGACCCGGGCCGGTCACGGTTCCGGCAAGCCGACCGACAAGATCATCGAGGAAGCCAGCGACGTGACCGCCTTCCTGGCGCGGTTCACCGGCCTTCAGATCAAGTAGGCAAGGGGAAAGACCGGCGAGGGCAGGGGAGAAGACCCTCGCCGGTCCAGCTCGATCAGCCGATCACCACGCGGTCACCGACGCTGGTCATGGCGAACAGCTTGGCAGCGAAGGCAGCCGGCAGGCGGACGCAACCATGACTGGCCGGAACGCCTGGAATCCTGCCCGCGTGAAGCGCGATTCCGTATTTGTCGAGGCGCTGCATGAAGGGCATGGGCGCGTTGTCGTACTTGCGGCTGTTGTGCATCCGCTTCTTTTCCAGGATCGGGAAGATACCCGGAGGCGTGTCCTTGCCCGGCTTGCCGCTGGAGATGGTCGACACGCCGACAAGTTCGCCCGCTCGATAAACGTAGGCGCGCTGGTCGGCGATGCTGACGACCACTTCGACCTGGCCATCCTCCGGGGCTTCAGCTGACCACCAGTATCCGCCCGGCTTGAGGTCGCGTTCTCCAAGCACCGGCTCGGCATGGTAGCGCGCTTCGGCGGCGGCGGATGCCGCAGCCATGACGGCGCTGCTGCTTTCATCGGCGACAAGTTCGGCGGCGGCGCAAGGGCTCGCCACCGCGACGGCAAGGGCCGCCGCGAAGGTTGCTAAGCGCTTCATTTTCTTCAGTCTCCGTTTGACCGCACAACGTGCAGGGCACCGGACGAGTTCCGACTTCTGGCGCGCTCCCAGTGACAATCATGCGATTGTCAAGCGCTATGTTCCTAACCTGTGCAGCCCGGCAGGGGGACTGCCGTAGTCGCGGCACGGCCGGACAGGCAAAAGCTTAACCGCAGCCGACATCCGCATTCAGATGCGATGCAGCGCGAATCGCAGATAAACGTTGCATGGACAGAAACGCTTGTCTGCAATCAACAAGGAGAGTGGCCATGAAGGCTGTTTCGAAAATCCTCGTCGGTGCTGCGGTTGCAGCCGTGACTGTGGGTGCTGCGGCTCCGGCCTCGGCCCAATATTATCCGGGTACCGGCGGCGGACTGGGCGACGTCCTGGTCGGGCAGGTGCTGAACAACATCCTGCGCGGCGGCAATCCGTACGGCTACAACAACTATTACGGCCGGAGCGACTACAACCTGGAGCGCGCCGCGGTCGACCAGTGCGCCCGGGCTGCCGAGCAGCGACTGAACAGCCAGTACAGCGGGCGCTACAACAACGGCTATGCGGGCTACGGTTACAACAATGCCGGTATTCGCGTGGTCCAGATCGACCGCGTGCAACGGACCCGCAATGGCAACATGCGGGTGAACGGACAGGCCGGCGCTACCGCCTACCAGGGTAACTACGGCGGCTACGGTGGTGGCTACAACCAGCCTTACGGCGGCTACAACCAGCCCTACGCCAACGCCGGCGCCCCGCAGTATACCTTCAGCTGCAAGTACGACCGCAACGGCCGCATCAGCGACCTCGACATCGGTCGCAGCCGCTCCGGCTACGGGGCGCGCTACTAAGCTTCCAGGCCTCCCAAGTGGACAGGAGGGCGCCGTGGCCATAGGGCTGCGGCGCCCTTTCCTTTGCGCCATGCGGAGTATGCGCCCTTGACCGTGCAGCCGGCCGAAACCCTCCTGATCGTCGACTTCGGCAGCCAGGTGACCCAGCTGATCGCGCGCCGGGTGCGCGAAGCTGGTGTGTATTGCGAGATCGCGCCCTTCAACGCGGCTGCCGAAGCCTTCGAGCGCCTGCAGCCAAAGGGCATCATCTTCTCGGGCGGACCCTCGTCGGTCACCACCGCGGACAGCCCGCGCGCGCCGCAGATCCTGTTCGACAGCGGCCTTCCGCTGCTCGGGATCTGTTACGGACAGCAGACCCTGCATCAGCAGCTTGGCGGAACGGTCGTGACTTCCGACCAGAAGGAATTCGGCCGCGCCTATATCGAGGTGGTCGCGCACTCCGCGCTGTTCGACGGCCTGTGGGAGGTCGGCGAGAAGCATCAGGTCTGGATGAGCCACGGCGACCGGGTCGAAAGCCTCGCCCCCGGCTTTTCCATTGTCGCCCGAAGCGAAGGCGCGCCATTCGCCATCGCCACGAACGAGGAACAGAAGCGCTACAGCCTGATGTTCCACCCGGAGGTTGTGCACACGCCCGACGGGGGCAGGCTGCTGGCCAATTTCGCGCGCCACATCTGCGGGTGCACGGGCAGTTGGAGCATGGCCGCCTACCGCGACCAGAAGATCGCCGACATTCGCGCCCAGGTCGGCTCGGGGCGGGTGATCTGCGGCTTGTCAGGCGGGGTCGACAGCGCGGTTGCGGCCGTGCTGATCCACGAGGCGATCGGGGATCAGCTGACCTGCGTGTTCGTCGACCACGGCCTGATGCGTTCGGCCGAGGCCGACCAGGTCGTCTCGCTGTTCCGCGGCCATTACAACATTCCGCTGGTGCACGTCCGCGCCGAGGAACTGTTCCTGTCGGGCCTGGCCGGCCTCAGCGATCCCGAGGCCAAGCGCAAGTTCATCGGCAAGACCTTCATCGAGGTGTTCGAGGCCGAGGCCGCCAAGATCGGCGGGGCCGACTTCCTTGCCCAGGGCACGCTCTACCCCGACGTCATCGAAAGCGTCAGCTTCACCGGCGGGCCGAGCGTGACCATCAAGAGCCACCACAATGTCGGCGGCCTGCCTGAGCGCATGAACATGCAGCTGGTCGAGCCCTTGCGCGAACTGTTCAAGGACGAGGTGCGGGTGCTCGGCACCGAGCTCGGCCTGCCGCCCGCCTTTGTCGGCCGCCACCCTTTCCCGGGGCCGGGTCTCGCCATCCGCATCCCGGGCCAAGTCACCAGGGACAAGTGCGACATCCTGCGCAAGGCCGACAGCATCTACCTGGAGGAGATCCGCAACGCCGGTCTCTACGACGCCATCTGGCAGGCCTTCGCCGTCCTGCTGCCCGTGCGGACGGTGGGCGTGATGGGCGACGCCCGCACCTATGATTCGGTCTGTGCGCTGCGGGCCGTGACCAGCGTGGATGGCATGACCGCCGACGTGTATCCGTTCAGCAGCGATTTCCTCGGCCGCGTCGCGACCCGGATCGTCAACGAAGTGCAGGGCATCAACCGGGTCGTCTATGATTATACCAGCAAGCCGCCTGGCACGATCGAATGGGAATAAGCGCGTGACCTCGAGCCCCTTTCCGCTCTTCGCGGCCGCAGCCGCAGCCGCAGCCACGCTGCTCGGCGCGGCGCCCGCTTCGGCCGCGGAATTGCGTGAGCTCTGCATCGATCGCCCCGGCAAGGACACGCCGCCCTGCACGGTCGACAAGGGACATCTGGTGGTCGAGGTCGGTGCCTTCAGCCTCTCGCGGCTATCCAATGCCGAGGAGCGGACGACCAGCAGTGGCCTGGGCGAGACCGCGCTCCGGCTCGGCGTCACCGATCGAAGCGAGGTTCAGCTGAGCTTCCTGCCCTATTCCGTGGTCCGGGAACGTGACCGCACCACGGGCGAGCGGCGGACCTTTCGCGGCGCCGGGGACCTGGTCGGCGCCTACAAGCTCAACTTCGCCAACCCGGACGGGCAGGGCACCTCCGTCGCTGCCCAGCTGTTCGTCAGCGCTCCCGTCGGCAAGGACGGGGTCGACAGCGGAGCGTGGGAAGGCGGGCTGATCGTCCCGGTCTCGTTCGAGCTTCCGGACGACTGGTCGCTGACCCTCAACCCGGAAGTGGACTGGCGCGCCGACGAGGACGGGCGAGGCCACCACCGCGCCTATGTCGGCGTGGCAAGCCTCGGACGGGAGCTGGTGCCGGGAGTGGAAGGCTCGGCCGAGATCTGGGCCAGCCGCGATCAGGACCCGTCCGGCCACCGCACGGAGGCGAGCGCCGACTTCGCACTCGCCTGGCAGCCGCGGCAGACCCGCAACCTGCAGTTCGATGCGGAGGTCGACCTTGGCCTGACCCGCGCCACGGCTGATGTCGAAGTGGCATTCGGGGTCGCCACTCGCTTCTGACCGGTTAATGCTAACTGCTTGTTTGCCAAGGGATTGACCAGGCGTCCGGCGCTTGCTTGAGCATTGCGCCATGACTCGCCTGTTCAAACTTCTCCTGCCGGCTTCCGCCTTGCTGCTCGGCTCGTGCGCCACGACCCCCTCCAGGGTCGCCGCACCGGTCGCGTCGGCTCCGGTCGCCGCGGCGCAGCTGCCCTATCAGTGGACCCACGGCCATGCGCCCAAGGCCACCCAGCAGGCCAAGGCGATGTTTGGCAGCGTGGCGTTTCGGCCCGGCGATTACCGCTGGGCGGCGACCATCCCGGATGCCCCCGCCAGGGTGGTGATCGATCGGCTGCAGCAGCTGATGTTCGTCTACAAGGGCGAGCAGCTGGTCGGGGTGTCGACCATCTCGAGCGGGATCAAGGGCCGCGAGACGCCGCTTGGCTACTGGAAGGTGTTCCGCAAGCAGGTGAAGGGTTTCAGCCGCAAGTATGACAATGCGCCGATGCCCTACATGCAGATGTACGACGAGAAGGGCATCGCCTTCCACGGCGGCAAGCTGCCCGGCTATCCGGCGAGCCACGGCTGCGTCCGCCTGCCGGTCGAGTTCGCCAAGAAGCTCTACGGCCTGACGACCATGGGCACCGAGGTGGTCATCGAAGGCTAGGGCTCGACCCCTTCCGTGGCCCAGGCGAGCGCCGCGGCGCGCTGGTCGGGGAGGAAGGTGCGATAGCTGATCCCGGGCAGCAAGGCGCTTTCGACCCGGGTCGCGGCCCGCAGCCAGGCCTGGTCGGCGACCACCGCGATGCGGCCGAAGCCGCGAAGCTGGCCGAGCAGCGGGAAAGCGCGTGCGGCATAGGAAGGCAGGGCGCCGGGCGCCAGGCCGGTGAAGCCGCGAACCTCCACGAACAGGTGCAGCGGATCGTGGGCGGCAAGGGCAGGCTCGAGCCGGTCCATGACGAAGGTCAGGTCGGCGTCGCCAACTGTGCCTTCCACGGTCAGTGCAAGGACGTCGGCGGGCGAGTGGTGGATGGTCAGCACGAGGCTTGAAGGTCCGTCAGCGTGATGGCGAGCTGCGGCTCGAAGCCGAAGCCGTGCGGCACGGCCGGGAGCCTGACTGCATAAAGACGCCAGCGGCCGGCGGGACGATCGGCCGAGCGGCCGACCTCGCACTGGTGAAGGATGGGCCCGCTCACCCCGTCGCTGGCCAGCAGCCGGGCAAGGGCCGCGCCGAGGAAATGGTCTTCCCGGGCATTGGCGAGATGCAGTCGCTGCCCGCCAAGGTGCAGGCCGTGAGGATGGTCGAACAGGCGTTCGGCGGCCGGGGTCAAGGCGGCGAGCTGGCCGTAGCGGTCGAGGAGAATGGTCGCCTCTGTTGCAATGGCGGTGCCGGAGAGCATGGTCTCGGCGAGCTCCTGGCCGAGGGCGAGCTGCACCCGGACGGCCCGCTGCGCCGAGCGGCTGAGGCGGGTGAAGAGCTCGAGCGTATCGGCGCTGCACGGGCCGTTGCGCGCTGAACGGAGCAGGGCGAGGCCGAGGAGGCCGCTGCTGTCGAACAACAAGGGTGCCTGGCAGCCGAAGGGGATGCCGAGGTCGCTCACCGCGTCGTCATAGTCGGACGTGTCGAAGAGGCCGCGGTAGCGGGCGTAATCGGGTTCGTGCCGGATCAGCATCGGCCCGTCGGTGACCCCGATCCGCCAGTTGGGCTTACCGTGCAGGACCGGGTTGTGGAGGTGGCCATGGGGATCGCGCGGGATGTCGCTCACGATGTTCAGCGACATCTGCAGCGGGCCGCCGATCCCCAGCAGCTGGGCCGAGCGGCTGCCGGTGACGGCGGCCAGCATGGCCACCGCCTCCGTCCAGCCGCCGTCGCGGAAGGGAGCATTGAGGAACGCGAGCTCGGCTTCTCGCAGACGCTGATCCACCGACACCGATACAAGGCCCCCCGCGTAAGCAGGGCAGCCCCGCTAGCGAGCGGTAAATTTCTCCCCTTTTTCGGCCTTGTCCAGCAGCAATTGCGAGAAAGTGAAGCCCTCGCCCATGCGCTCGGCCGAGCGCTTCAGGCCATCCACGATCTTGGCCAGGCCCTCGCTGTCGGCCCAGTGCATCGGGCCGCCGCGATAGACCGGCCAGCCATAGCCGTAGATCCAGACCACATCGACGTCGGAGGCGCGCTGGGCCATGCCTTCCTCGAGGATCTTCGCGCCTTCGTTGACCATGGTGTAAAGCGTGCGCTCGACGATTTCCTGGTCGCTGATCTCGCGCGGGGTGACACCCGCCCTGGCACGGAAGCCCTCGATGATCTCCTGCACCTTGGGGCTGGGCGACGGGCGGCGCTTCTCGTCGTAATCGTAGAAGCCGGCGTTCTTCTTCTGGCCCCAGCGCTCCTCGGCGCAGAGCGCGTCGCGGATGTTCTCGATCCTGGTCGGGTCGCGGTGCCAGCCGATGTCGACCCCGGCGAGGTCGGCCATCTGGAACGGCCCCATCGGCATCCCGAAGTCGACATGGACCTTGTCGATCTGGGCCGGGGTGGCGCCTTCGAGGAGGAGCTTGGTCGCTTCCGTCTGGCGCGGGATCAGCATGCGATTGCCGATGAAGCCGTAGCAAACGCCCGCCACCACGGCGACCTTCTTGATCTTCTT
>Ga0210040_10004995_pt1 | contig 17043 bp, 12 predicted proteins | sample CryGeyCG12114_NA_FD_185462 | JGI IMG/M metagenome (GOLD analysis project Ga0210040, IMG submission 185462) | Groundwater microbial communities from aquifer - Crystal Geyser CG19_WC_8/21/14_NA (SPAdes) (version 2) | ecosystem: Environmental > Aquatic > Deep subsurface > Groundwater | place: USA... | reverse complement strand
CCCGATGCCGAGATCGGCGAAGGTCTTGGTGACCTTGTCCATGCCCGCTTCCATGGCGATGTGGACGGTCATCAGGTTCTTCGACTGCTCGAGGCCGTAGCGCATCGGGTATTCACCGCCGCCGCGGCTGCCGCCGAAATTGGTGAAGCACTTCTCGCCCAGATTGGCGCCCTGGTAGTAGCAATATTGCCGGTCGGGCACGAGCGTCGCGGGCGTCATCCCGTTGTCGAGGCCGGTGGCGTAGACGAACGGCTTGATGGTGGAGCCGGGCTGGCGCAGCGCCTGCGTGGCGCGGTTGAAGTCCGACAGGCGCGGATCAAACCCGCCCTGCATGGCCAGCACGCGGCCGGTGTTCGGGTTCTGCGCCACGAAGCCGCCCGAGACCTCGGGCACGCTGCGCACCCGCCAGCTGCCGCCCGATGGTGAGGCGACGATCACGTCACCGGCCTTGAGCGCATCGGGCAGGCCGGTGAGCGCCGCCTCCTCGCCATCGGCGAAGCCGATCCGGGCAGAGGCGCCGCTGCGCTGGGTGACCACGCCCACGCGCCAGTCCTGGTAATTGATCGAGATGTAGGAGCTGGCCAGCTGCCCCTGCCAACTGCCCTCGTCGAGATCGAGCGTGGCGATCGGCCCGGTCCAGCCCTTCGAGCCATGATAGCGCAACATTCCCGCGCGCAGAGCCTTCTGCGCGGCCGCCTGCAGGTCGGTATCGAGCGAGGTGCGCACCCACAGGCCGCCCGCATAGACGCTGTGCGGCCCATCCTCGGCCTGCTCGCCATAGCGCTCGATCAGCTGGCGGCGCACCTCCTCGAGGAAGTAGCCGGCATCGGCCGATTGCGCCTGGCCGCGATTGGCGATGAGCCCCAGCGGCGTTGCCTTCGCGGCCGCAGCCTGTTCCGGCGTGATGTGGCCGTTGTCGGCCATCTCGTCGAGCACCCAGTTGCGCCGCTCGAGCGCCACGTCCGCATTGGCGGCGCGGCTGTAGCTTTCGGGCGCCTTGGGGAGAATGGCGAGGAAGGCCATCTGCGGCAGGGAAAGGTCGCCCACGTCGCGATCGAAATAGGCGCGGGCGGCGGCCTGCACGCCGAAGGAGCGGCGGCCGAGCGCGATCTCGTTGAGGTAGAGGGTGATGATCTCCTCCTTGGAGAGCACGCCCTCGATGCGGCTCGCCAGGATCATCTCCTTGAGCTTGCGGGTGACCGAGTATTCATTGCCGACCAGGATGTTCTTGGCCACCTGCTGGGTGATGGTGGAGCCGCCCACCGCCCGCTCGCCCGAGCCCAGCTTGCTGGCATAGTCGATCACCGCCCCGGTGAAGCCGCCGATATCGATGCCGCCATGCGTCCAGAAGGTCTTGTCCTCGGCCGAGGTGTAGGCGTTGAGAAGCTGCGGCGGCAGGTCCTGGAACTGCAGCTGCACGCGCCGCTCGCGCGCATAGGAATGGATGATCGCGCCATCGATCCCGCGCACCACTGATGGCAGCGGCGGCTCGTAGTCGAGCAGCGTCTCGGCATCGGGCAGGTTGCGCGCGAGGATCGCCCAGCCGATCGCCAGCGCCAGCAGGCCGAGCAAGGCCGCGACGAGCCCGCGACGCAGCCACGGATGGTTGCGGAGCGCCTCGCGCAGCCGGCTCCACGAGGTCTCGACCCCGCGCCTGGCGCGATAGCTGAAGCCCTGCGCGGCGCCTTCTTCGGATGTGCTCATGATCGGCCGGTCCTAGCATGCCGGGCCACGCGCCTGCCAGACCGAAGATGAGCCTTGCCCCCGGCAGCGCGCCCGCTGAGCGTGGCGAGCGGCTGACAAGGGCCTATTTCAGCCCTCCGGCGCAACATGGTTGCCGAGACTGCCCGGCGATGCTAGCTAATCCGCCGTCCGGACGGGGTCCGGTCCCTCCACCGGGGCGTCGCTTCCAGCCCGCCGCCGGATTTGACTACAGGTTGATTCCCGGATGAGAAGCAAGAGTTCACCCGCCTATGCGCAGCCGGTACACCCGGCGGCGGCGGCGGGGGCAACTCTCGCGCAGGTAGCAGGCCTGCGCCTTCGCTTCCGGGCAGACACGTTCCGCATCGCCGTCCGCCAGCCGGACGGCACCCCAGACCCTTTCGCGCAACCGGCCGGCTTCGTGCCCCGGGCTCGCGGAACCCACACATATCGGCATGTTCCCCCGCCCGGCCTGTTCGGGCTGCGTGGCCATGCCTGGAGACAATTTGATGGCAATGCGCATGCTTATCGATGCGCGCCACCCGGAAGAAACGCGGGTGGCGGTGCTCAATGGAAACCGGATTGAGGAATTCGATTTCGAATCTGCCGAACACAAGCAGATCAAGGGAAATATCTACCTCGCCAAGGTAACCCGCGTAGAACCCTCGCTGCAGGCCGCCTTCGTCGATTTCGGCGGCAACCGGCATGGTTTCCTGGCGTTCAGCGAGATTCATCCCGATTACTACCAGATCCCCTCGCAGGACCGCGCCGCGCTGATCGCCGAGGAGCAGGCGCACGCCGAGGAAGAAGCGGCACTGCGCGAGGAGGAAGAGGACGAGGACGAGGCCGCCGGACGCCCGGGCCGCGACGACGGCTTCGATGAGGGGGACGGCGTCGAGGAGATCGACACCAGCGAGATCGACGAGGTCGCCACCATCGAGGACGGGCTGGTCGAACTCGATCCCGAGGCCGCGACGGATGACGAGGGCGTCGAGGACGAAGAGCCCTACGAGGCGGACGAAGCGGATGAGGCGGACGAAACCGCCGAGGGTGCGCCCCAGGAAGAGGGTGCCGAGCGCCGCAACGGCCGTCGCGGCCGCAACCGTCGTCAGGGCGCCGGCGAACGTGGCGGCGAGCGCGATCGTGGCGGCGAGCGCGGCGAGCGCTCTCCCAACCGCGCCCGCGCCAAGGAGATCGACGAGCTGCGCGCCAAGCGCCAGGCGCTGCGCCGTCGCTACAAGATCCAGGACGTCATCCAGCGCCGCCAGGTGCTGCTGGTCCAAGTCGTCAAGGAAGAGCGCGGCAACAAGGGCGCAGCGCTCACCACCTACCTCTCGCTCGCGGGCCGCTATTGCGTGCTCATGCCCAATTCCAGCCATGGCGGCGGGATCAGCCGCAAGATCTCCAGCGGCGCCGATCGCAAGCGCCTGAAGCAGATCGTGGGCGAGCTGACCCTGCCCCGCTCGATGGGCCTGATCGTGCGCACTGCCGGTCTCCAGCGCACCAAGACCGAGATCAAGCGCGACTTCGACTATCTCGCGCGCCTATGGGATGAGATCCGCGAGACCACGCTCGCCTCCAGCGCACCCGCGGCGATCCACTCGGATTCCGACTTGGTGAAGCGCGCCATCCGCGACATCTACAACCGCGACATCGAAGAGGTCGTGGTGGAAGGTGAGGAAGGCTACCGCGCCGCCCGCCAGTTCATGAAGCTGCTGATGCCCAGCCATGCCACGCGGGTTAAGGCCTATTCCGATCCGGTGCCGCTGTTCCAGCGCTACGGCGCGGAGGATCAGCTTTCCGCCATGTACGATCCGGTCGTGCAGCTGAAATCGGGCGGCTACCTGGTCATCAACCCCACCGAGGCGCTGGTCTCGATCGACATCAACTCGGGCCGCTCCACCAAGGAGCACGGCATCGAGGCGACCGCGCTCAACACCAACCTCGAAGCCGCACGCGAGATCGCCCGCCAGCTGCGCCTGCGCGACATGGCCGGGCTGGTGGTGATCGACTTCATCGACATGGAGAACTCCTCCTCGATCCGGAAGGTCGAGAAGGCCATGAAGGAGGCGCTCAAGAACGATCGTGCGCGCATCCAGGTGGGTCGCATCTCCAGCTTCGGTCTGATGGAGATGAGCCGCCAGCGCCTGCGCACCGGCGTGCTCGAGGCCACCACCCGCACCTGCCCGCATTGCGACGGCACCGGCCTGGTGCGCACCGCGTCGAGCGCCGGGCTTTCGGCGCTGCGGCTGATCGAGGACGAGGCCGCCAAGGGCAAGGGCTCGATCATCACGCTGTTCGCCTCCACGGAGGCAGCCATCTACATGCTCAACGCCAAGCGCGCGGACCTGGCCGAGATCGAGGCGCGCTACCACGTCTCGGTGGAAGTGGTGCCCGAGGGCGAAGAGGAAGGCGCCAAGATGCGCATCCAGTCGAGCGGCCCGCGCCCGATCGAGCCACCGACCTTCGCCCCCATCGTCATCGACGACGAGGACGAGGTCGATGAGCTGCCCGAGGAGGAAGAGGACGAGGAGGAGTTCGACGAGGTCGAGGAAGAGGAGGCCTCGGCTGCCGAGCCCCGCGCCCCCGCCCGCTCCGCCGAGGAGAGCGAGGACGACGCGCAGAGGAAGAAGCGCCGCCGCCGCCGCCGTGGTGGTCGCGGCCGCAACCGCCTGCGCGACGAGGGCGAAGGCTCTTCCGAGGAGGGCACCTCCGATGAAGCGGCAGAAGCGATGGACGAGGAGGCCGAGGGCGAGGCCGGGGCCGGAGCCGGATCCGAGCAGGACGTAGAGGACGTGCGCAGCGAGGAGGGGGGCGAGGAGATCGCCGCCGCTCCCGAGGCCGATGCGGAGGAGCGCCCCGCGCGCGGTCGCCGTCGCCGCGGCCGCGGCCGGCGCGCAGCTGCCGAGGAAGCGACGAGCGACGAGATCGAGCCGGCGCTGCCGCTCGACGAATCGTCGCCCGCCGAGGTCGCTGTCTCCGACCAGCCCCTCGACGCGGCGCCTCCCGAGGAAGCGAGCGAGCAGCCGGCGGAAGAGTTCGTCGCAGCTCCTGACGCAGGCCCGAAGGCGGAAGCAGCGGCCGAAACCGTCGCGCCCGATGCAGAAGCAGCGCCAGAGCTAGAGGCAGTGCCAGAGGCGGAAGCAGCGCCCAAGCCGCGGCGAACCTCGCGGCGCAAGCCGGGCGCCAAGGCGCCCGAGCAGCAGCCCGAGGCAGCGGACGCCACGCCCAAGCCGCGCGGCCGCCGTCGCAAGGCCGAACCCGCGCCGCAGGAAGCGGACGTGGCTGGCGAGGCCGGCGATGGCGCAGGCGAGAGCGAGGTGGCCAGCGAGGAGCCCAAGCCCGCCCGCACCCGCCGTCGCGCCAAGCCGGCGGACGATGCGATCGCGGTCAGCCCCGCGCCTGCGAAGCCGGTCGAGAACGCGGAGGCCGCCGGATCCGGCGAACTCGCACCAGCGCAGATCGACACCAATCCGGCGGACACCTCTCTCGCCGACGATGCCGAGAGCGGAGCGGATGGTGCGGAGGACAATGGCTCGCCCCGGCGTGGCTGGTGGCAGCGCACTTTCGGCGCCTAGCGTAAACGGGGGCGGCCGGCGGCGCCATTCAAGCCGCCGGCCGCCCCGCCTACCTCTGTCGGCAACTCGGCGGGAGCGAAAGCACGGTCATCCGCTCCCACCGGCAAAAGGACCTTACGGCGGCGCTTGCCCTGTGCTGGCCGGCCACTAGATAGAACCCGAACCCCGCGACAGGACCGCTCCCCCGATGGCCACCTTCACCCTCCCCAAGAACAGCCGGATCAACGCCCCGGGCAAGGTGCACACGGCCTCGGGCGCGGCGCGCGTCAAGAAGTTCAAGATCTACCGCTGGGACCCCGATACGGGCGAGAACCCGCGCTACGACACCTTCGAGCTGGACCTCGATGCCTGCGGTCCGATGATCCTGGACGCGCTGTTCAAGATCAAGCACGACATCGATCCCACGCTCACCTTCCGCCGCTCGTGCCGGGAAGGCATCTGTGGCTCGTGCTCCATGAACATGAACGGGCGCAACGGCCTCGCCTGCACGACCGCCATCGAGGACCTCAAGGGCGAGATCCGCATCACCCCGCTCCCGCACATGGACGTGGTGAAGGATCTGGTGCCCGATTTCAGCCATTTCTACGCGCAATACGCCTCCATCCGCCCCTGGCTGCAGACGGTCACCACCACGCCCAGCGGCAAGGAGCGGCTGCAGACCCCCGAGCAGCGCGAGAAGCTGGACGGGCTGTACGAGTGCATCCTGTGCGCCTGCTGTTCCACCGCCTGCCCCAGCTATTGGTGGAATTCCGACCAGTTCCTCGGCCCCGCCATCCTGCTCCAGGCCTTCCGCTGGCTGGCAGACAGCCGCGACGAGATGACCGGCGAGCGGCTGGACAGCCTTGAGGATCCGTTCCGCCTCTACCGCTGCCACACCATCATGAACTGCGCGAATGTCTGCCCCAAGGGGCTGAACCCGGCCAAGGCGATCGCCGAGACCAAGAAGCTGCTGGTGGAACGCCAGCTCTGAGCGGCATCACCGAGCGATACGAGGCGCTCCTTGCCTCGGGCGAATTGCGGCCCGATCCCGAGCAGCGCCGCGCGGTGAGCGTGCTCGCCCGGGTGCAGGAAGGGCTCGAGGACAAGACCGAGATCGGCTTTCTCGCGCGGCTGCTCGGGGCCAGCCCGCGCCGGGTGTGCGGCGCCTATCTGTGGGGCGGCGTCGGGCGCGGCAAGTCCATGCTGATGGACCTGTTCCACGCCACCCTGGCGATCGAGGACAAGCGCCGCGTCCACTTCCACGCCTTCATGCAGGAGGTGCACCAGCGCATCCGTGCCGAGCGCGAGAAGGAGGTGGGCGACCCGATCGCGCCCGTCGCCGCGGCCCTGGCGCGCGATGCCCGCTGCCTCGCCTTCGACGAGATGGTGGTCAACAACAGCGCCGATGCGATGATCATGAGCCGGCTGTTCCGCGCGCTGATCTGCAAGGAGGGAGTCACCGTGGTCACCACCTCCAACCGGCCGCCTGAAGGGCTGTACCAGGACGGCCTCAACCGCGAGCTCTTCCTGCCTTTTATCGACCTGCTCGCTCGGGAGCTGAGCGTCACCAGGCTGGACGGGCCGACCGATTACCGGCTGGAACGCATCGGCGGGCTCGACACCTGGCACACTCCCATCGGCCCCGAGGCGACCGCCACGGTGCGCGAGGCCTTCTTCCGGCTGACCGACTTCAATCCCGAGGATGCCGCGCACGTGCCCTCTGCCGAACTCGACGTCTCGAGCCTGGAGGGACATGAGGGTGGCGCCGGCGGGCGCACGCTGCACGTGCCCAAGAGCCTCAAGGGCGTGGCGGTGTTCAGCTTCAAGCGGCTGTGCGGGGAGGCGCGCGGCGCGCCCGACTACCTGGCGATCGCCCGGGCGTACCACACGGTCTTCATCGTCGGCATTCCAGTGATGAGCCCGGAAATGCGCAACGAGGCCGCACGTTTTGTGACGCTGATCGACACTCTGTACGAGCACCGGGTGAAGCTGTTCGCCACCGCCGCCGCCGAGCCCGACGAGCTCTACCCGGCGGGCGACGGTGCCTTCGAGTTCCAGCGTACCGTCAGCCGGCTGCAGGAGATGCAGAGCGCCCAGTACATGGCGCTCGGCCACGGGCAGCCGCATTGAGCCGGCTCTAGACCAACATCTCGAGCGCGGAGCCTTGGCCCAGGAAGGCAGCGGGGCTGGCACTGGCGCCATAGGCACCGGCGCAGAAGATGGCGACCAGATCACCCGGCTCGGCGCGGGGCAGCAGCACCTGGTCGGCCAGGCGGTCGAGGGGCGTGCACAGGCATCCCACGATCGTCACCTCCTCCTCCTCCTCCTCGGCCGCAGCGTCGAACCGGCTGGCGATGGCGACAGGATAGTTGCGCTTCACCACGGTGCCGAAATTGCCCGAGGCGGCGAGCATGTGGTGAAGCCCGCCATCGGTGATGAGGAAGGTGGCGCCGCGGCTTTCCTTGCGATCGATGACGCGGGTCAGGTACACGCCCGCCTCGCCCACGAGCCAGCGGCCCAGCTCGATGCTGAACTCGGTCACGGCCAGCTCGGGCGGCAAGGCGGCGAAGCGCTCCGCCAGCGCCTCCCCCACTGCCTCGATGTCCAACGGCGCGTCGCCCGCGAAATAGGGGATGCCGAAGCCGCCGCCCATGTTGAGGTACGGCAGCGGACCGCCGATTTCCTGCGCCAGCCGCGCCGCGAGGTCCAGCGTGCGCCCCTGCGCATCGATCACCGCGCGGGCATCGAGCGCCTGACTGCCGGCATAGACATGAAGCCCGCGCCACTGCGCGCCCGCGGCGATGATGGCGCAGGCGAGTGCCGGCACGCGCTCGGGATCGATGCCGAAGGGCTTGGCGCCGCCGCCCATCTTCATGCCCGAGCCGCGCAGTTCGAAATCGGGGTTCACGCGAATGGCCAGCCGCGGCGTCAGCCCCAGCCGTTCGGCCGTGGCGAGTGCGCGCGCCGCTTCGGCCTCGGACTCCAGGTTGAGCGTCACACCCGCGAGGATCGCCGCCGCCAGTTCGCGGTCGCGCTTGCCCGGCCCGGCGAAGCTGATCGCTTGGGCCGGCATTCCCGCCACCTGCGCCACCGCGAGCTCGCCGGCAGAGGCGACGTCACACCCGTCCACCAGACCTGCCAGCATCTCGAGAAGTGGCGGATAAGGGTTTGCTTTCATGGCGTAATGCACCCGCAGGCGCGGCGGCATCGCGGCCCTGAGCCGTGCCACGCGCTCGGCGATCCCGGCGCGCGAGTAGACGAATAGCGGCGTGTCGCCTGCCTGCGCCACCAGCGCGCTTGCGGCCACGCCGCCGATGGAGAGCTCGCCGCCAAGCACCTCGAAACCGTGCGGGATCGGCCCCATTGGCTTCATGACGCCTGCTCCGCCAGCGCCACCCGGTCGATCTTGCCGTTGGGCCCGAGCGGCATGGCCTCGACGAAGCGGATCCGCTGCGGCTGCATGAAGCCCGGCAGCGCGCGCCGCAGCGCCTCGCCCAGCGCGACGACATCGCCCTGGCCGCGCACCACCAGGTGCACGGCCTGCCCCATCCGCGGATCTGGAACACCGAAGGCAGCAGCCTCGCTCGCCAGCCCCGTGGCGAGCACCGCCTCCTCGATTTCCTGCGGGCTGATGCGGTGGCCCATGCTCTTGATCATCGCGTCGCGCCGGCCGACGAAGTGGAGCAGGCCCTCCCCATCGCGCCGCACTCGGTCGCCGGACCACACCGCCGTGCCGCCGTAGCGCGAGTACGAAGGGGCCGGCCGGAACCGCTCTGCCGTCCGTTCGGGGTCGCGCCAGTACCCTTGCGCCACCAGCGGCCCGCAATGGACGAGCTCGCCCCCCTCGCCCTCCTCGCCCGGCGCGACGGGAGCGCCGTCATCATCCACGACCAGCACCTCGGCGAAGGGCACTTCGCGGCCGATGGAGGTGGGATGCGCATCCACCAGCGCGGGCTCCAAAAAGGTCGAGCGGAATGCCTCGGTAAGCCCGTACATCGGGTAGAGGTCGGCCTCGGGGAAGAGGCGGCGCAGCCGGCGGACGAGCGGTTCCGCCGCTATTCGTCAGCCGCCTCAGCGGCGCCGCGGCTTCGGGAGGCCAGTCGTGCTCGGCCAGCTGCACCCACAAGGGCGGCACCGCGGCCAGCGTCGTCACCCGGTGCCGCGCGCAGGCTTTTATGACATCGCGCGGAGTCAGGTAGTCCAGCGGGACGACGCTCGCGCCGGCATGCCAGGCCGAGAGCAGCTGGTTCTGCCCGTAATCGAAGCTCAGCGGCAGCACGGCCAGCACCACGTCGTCCGCCATCAGCTTCAGGTAATGCGCGACGCTCGCCGCGCCCAGCCACAGGTTTGCGTGGCTCAGCATCACGCCCTTGGGCCGCCCGGTCGAGCCGCTGGTGTAGAGGATGGCCGCCAATTGATCCGGCGCGGCCTGCGAGGGGCCGAGCCGCTCGCCCGAGCGCTCGGCGGCTGCCCAGAGCTCCGATTCCTCCAGCAGCACACAAGCGGGCGAAACGTCGCCCGCCTCGAGGCTGCCGAGCCGCGCCGCGTTGCCCACCAGCAGCGAAGCGCCGCTGTCCGCCAGGATATGCGCCGCCTGCGCGCGCTTGAGCAGCGGATTGATGGGCACGTGGACCAGCCCGGCACGCGCGGTAGCGAGCGGCAGAAGGCAGGTCGCCTCGCCCTTGCCAGCCCAGCTCGCCACCCGTGCGCCCTTTTCCGGCACCTGCGTCGCCAGCCATCCGGCGAGCAGCGCCACCCGCTCGCGCAGGGTGGAAAAGTCGAGCACGCGCCCGATCCCGTTGCCGCGCAGCACCAGCGCCGCATCACCATCCGCGCCGCGCAAGGCGAGGTGATCGAGCGGACGGGGCAGCGGATCGGGTTGTGTGGGCATGGTCGCTATGTGGCGAATACGCCGGCGGAACGCCACCGCCCAAGCGCCAAGCCACCACCGGCTTGTCTCGCCCGGCCCCCGCGCCTAAGTGCGCAAATCATGGCGACCGACCTGACCCAGAGCGATGCCCGGCAAGGCGATGCCGACCAGATCCTGCGCGACGTGCTGGCCCGGGTGCTGGGCCTCTCGCCCGCCCGCGTCGCCGGCTTCGATGCGCAGACAGGCCTGTTCGGCCAGCTGCCCGAGCTCGATTCCATGGCGGTCGCCGGCCTCCTGACCGAGATCGAAGACCGCTTGGGCGTGGTCATCGAGGATGACGAGGTCGATGCCGACATGCTGGAAACCTACGGTGCGCTGCTCGCCTTCGTCGAGGCCAAGCGCGGCGCCGCCTAGGCGGACTTCACGAAGAGGCTGGCGAGCTCGACATGGGTGGACCAGCGGAACTGGCCCACCGGGCGCACCTCCTCCAGCACATAGCCGGCCGTTGTCAGCACCGCCGCGTCGCGCGCCCAGCTCGCCGGATTGCAGCTGATGTAGGCGATGCGCGGCACGCCACCGGCGGCCAGCTGCGCCACCTGCTCGCGCGCACCGGCACGCGGCGGATCGAGCAGCACGCCATCGAACCGCGCCAGCTCTTCGGGGCGCATGGGGCTGCGGAACAGGTCGCGATGCATCGCCTCCACGGGCCGGCGGGCGCGCCCAGCGGCTGCGCGACAGGCCAGCGACGTATCGCGCGCCGCCTCCACCGCGAGCACCTTCGAGCGTTCGGACAGGGCGAAAGCGAAGGTCCCCAGCCCTGCGAACAGGTCCGCCACCTGGTCGCAGCCGCCGAGCCATGCGCGCGCCGCTTCCACCAGCGCCGCCTCGCCATCCAAGGTGGCCTGGAGGAAGGCGCCGGAGGGATAATCCACCCGCACGCCGCCGAGCGTCACGGTCACCGGCTCGGGCTGCCAGAACGCCTCGGGTCCGTACCCTTGGTCGAGCGTCAGCCGGGCAAGGCGCTGGTCGCGGCAGAAATCGAGCAGCGCCTCGGTCTGCGCGATGCCCTTGGGCGCCAAACCGGCGATCGTGCAGTCCACTCCCTGATCCACCAGCGCAAGGTCGATCTCGGCCGCGAGGCGTCCGGGCCATCGCGCCAGCAGCGCGCGCAGCGGCGCAACGAGCGCGAACAGTGCGGGGTGGAGCACATGGCATTCGGCCATGTCGAACACCCGGTGCGAGCCGCCCTCGAGGAAGCCGACCAGCGGCCGGTCCCGAGCTCGTCGAGGGGCGCCATTCACGGCCTTGAGCCCGGCGCGGCGGCGGGTGCGCGGCGGCGAGAGGTGGGTGGGTGCAACCTCGCGCGGCGCAAGACCCTGGCCAGCCGCCGCATTGAGCACCCGGTCGCGCACGAAATCAGCCAGCGCGGCATCGTCGCAATGCTGGAGATGGCAGGCGCCGCAGCGGCCGAAATGCCGGCACGGCGGCAACGCCCGGTGCGGCCCGGCAACGAGCGTGCCGTCGGCCAGCAGCCGATCGCCGGGCGCGGCGCGCGCGACATGGCGGCCGTCGGCGGTGACGCCGTCCCCCTTGGCCGCCACCCGCACGATCTCCGCGCCCTCCATGGTCACCTCGGCGCTCACAAGCAGGCGGCGTAGGCTCCCGGAACGGCGCGGGCAAGGTCGCTGGCCAGGAAGTCCGGGCCAGAGCGCCGCCCCGCCTCGCCGTGCAGCCAATTGCCCTGGCACGCGGCCTCGAACGGCTCCACGCCCGCGGCGAGGCGGCTGGCGACGATGCCGGCGAGCACGTCCCCCGTCCCTGCGACCGAGAGCCAGCTTGTGGGGGATGGGGCGAAGGTGGTGCGCCCGTCCGGCGCCGCGATCACCGTGTCGGGCCCCTTGGCGATCACCACCGCGCTGCACGCATGCGCCAATGCCCGGGCGCGGCCGAGCTTGTCCGCCGCTTCGATCGCGAATGCCTTTGCGAGCTGCGCCAGCTCGCCTTCGTGCGGAGTGAGGATGAGCGGGGCAGCGAAGCGGGCCAGATCGTCCGGCCCGACGAGGTGGAGCGCATCGGCATCGATCACGCTCGGACGCCGCGCGGTGAGGATCTCGCCCAGCCGCTTGCGGGCCGCGGAGTCGCGCCCGAGGCCGGGGCCCACCAGCACCGCACCCGTCCGCTCGTCGGCGAGCAGTTCGCTTACGGCGTCATCGCGCAGGACGATGTCGGGCAGAGCGGCGGGATGGAGCGCATCGGCCGAGAGCCGCACCGCCCCGGCACCGCTGCGCATGGCCCCTTCGCAGGCGAGGATCGCGGCACCCGGCGTGGGCCCTGCGACCACCAGCACAAGGCCGCGCGTGTATTTGTGCGCGTCGATCGCCGGCGCCTGGAGCGCGGGCCGCGCGATCAGCTGCACGGCACCGTCTACCGGGCCCACGCCAATATCGATCAGCCGCCGCGCGCCCATGCTCTCCATCGCCGGCATCAGCCAGTGCGCCAGCTTCCAGGCACCCAGCGCGATGGTGAGATGGTAATCGGGCAGGCGCTCGTTGAGCTCCGCGCCGCTGTCGCTGTCGATCCCGCTCGGCACGTCGATCGCGATCCGGTAGCCATGGCTCGCAGCCAGCCGCCGCAGAAGCTGGGCGAGACCATCATCGAGCGGACGGGTGAGGCCGCTACCGAACAGGCAATCGACCAGCACGTCCCCCGCCGCATCCGAAAGCGGCGCCTCCCCATAGGCGTCGCGCGCCGAGGCCGCCGCCTCGGTGCCGGGCTCTAGCGGAGCGACGACGCGCACCGGCACGGCGATTTCGCGCAAAACTCGGGCGATGACATAGCCGTCGCCGCCATTATTGCCCGGCCCGCACAGCACGGTGACGCGGCGCCCCGCGGCTACGCGCCGCACGTAATCGGCCGCACCGCGCCCGGCCCGCTCCATGAGGCTGGCGACGCTCTCTCCGCCGTCGATCAGCGCCTGCTCGGCGCTGCGCATCTGGGCGACGGTGAGGATCTGGTCGGGAGCCGGCACTTACGCGTGCGGAGAAGCGGCCGGGCCCCCGGCGGGCAGCACCTGGGACACGTCGCGCACCGCACCGCGCGCCGCACTGGTGGTGAGCGCGGCATAGGCCTGGAGCGCTGGCGAGACGCGCCGCGGGCGTTCCTTCGCGGGACGCCAGACCCCTGGCCCGCCCGCCTCGAGCGCGGCCCGCCGCCGCGCCAGCTCCGCATCGGGCACCTCGAGCGAGATGGTGCGGGCCGGGATGTCGATGGCGATGATATCACCCTCCTCCACCAGCGCGATCACGCCTCCTTCCGCCGCCTCGGGCGAGACGTGGCCGATGGAGAGGCCCGAGGTGCCGCCCGAGAAGCGCCCGTCGGTGAGCAGCGCGCAAGCCGCTCCGAGGCCCTTCGACTTGAGATAGCTCGTCGGGTACAGCATCTCCTGCATCCCCGGCCCGCCCTTGGGGCCTTCGTAGCGGATCACCACCACGTCGCCCGCCACCACCTGGTTGGCCAGGATCGCCGCCACGGCGTCGTCCTGGTCCTCGTAGACCTTCGCCGGGCCGGAGAAGCGCAGGATGCTCTCGTCCACCCCCGCGGTCTTCACGATGCAGCCATCGCGCGCGATGTTGCCGTAGAGCACCGCCAGACCGCCATCCTGGCTGAAGGCGTTGGCGGCCGAGCGGATGACGCCGTTCTGCCGGTCGGTATCGAGCTCGTCCCAGCGGCGCGCCTGGCTGAAGGCAGTCTGCGTCGGCACCCCGCCGGGCGCGGCCATGTAGAACTCGCGCACCTTGGGGTTGTTGGTCAGGCGCACGTCCCAATCGGCCAGCGCGTCGCCCATCGTGGGGCTGTGGACGGTGGGCAGCGCGGTGTGGAGCAGGCCGGCGCGGTCGAGCTCGCCCAGGATCGCCATGATCCCGCCCGCGCGGTGGACGTCCTCCATGTGCACGTCCGCCTTGGCCGGCGCCACCTTGGAGAGGCACGGCACCCGGCGGCTGAGGCGGTCGATATCGGCCATGGTGAAATCCACCCCCGCCTCGTGCGCGGCGGCCAGCAGGTGCAGCACGGTGTTGGTCGAGCCGCCCATCGCAATGTCGAGGCTCATCGCGTTCTCGAACGCCTCGAAGGTGGCGATGGTGCGCGGGAGCACGCTCTCGTCCTCTTCCTCGTAATACCGCTTGGCCAGCGCCACTACCAGGCGGCCGGCGCGCTCGAACAGGCTCTTGCGGTCGGCATGGGTCGCCAGCACCGAGCCGTTGCCGGGGAGCGACAGCCCCAGCGCCTCGGTCAGGCAGTTCATGGAATTGGCGGTGAACATGCCCGAGCACGAGCCGCAGGTCGGGCAGGCCGAGCGCTCGATGTCGAGCACCTCGGCGTCGGTCATCGCAACGTCGGCCGCGGCGACCATCGCGTCCACCAGGTCGAGCGCCACCTCCTTGCCGCGCAGCACCACCTTGCCCGCCTCCATCGGCCCGCCGCTGACGAACACCACAGGCACGTTGATCCGCAGGGCCGCCATCAGCATGCCCGGCGTGATCTTGTCGCAATTGGAGATGCACACCATCGCATCGGCGCAATGGGCGTTGACCATGTACTCCACGCTGTCCGCGATCAGCTCGCGGCTCGGGAGGCTGTAGAGCATCCCGTCATGCCCCATGGCGATGCCGTCATCCACCGCGATGGTGTTGAATTCCTTGGCCACCCCGCCCGCCTTCTCGACCTCGCGCGCGACCAGCTGGCCCAAATCCTTGAGGTGCACATGCCCCGGCACGAACTGGGTGAAGCTGTTGACGATGGCGATGATCGGCTTGCCGAAATCATCGTCCTTCATGCCCGTCGCGCGCCAAAGCCCCCGCGCGCCGGCCATGTTGCGGCCGTGGGTGGAGGTGCGGGAGCGGTAGGCGGGCATTGGCTTGGTCCTGATGGTGGTGGGCGACGGCGCTGCTCCCCTACCGCAGGCGACCAAGCATTGCTAAGCCAGTTTTGCAGGGCTGCAGGTGCGACGGGCTAACGACTGGCAATTCCCCGACTCAGTTACCCGGGCTTGCTGTCCGAGTCGCGCTTGCCGCTCACACGAAGAGTGGGTCGCGAGCGCCGGGGCTGCTGCGTCTCCGATCTCCCTGCGGGCGCCCAGCTGGATCATTCGGAACCTCGCAGCAATTCACCGCAACGCGCCCGCCATGCGCCACCAGTGCGGTCGCGCGGCGGCGATCGCCTGTGCCGCGCGGTCGCGCGCTGCGGTGTCGGTGAACAGGGCGAAACAGGTGGCGCCCGAACCCGACATGCGCGTCGCCCACGCGCCCGACCCGGCCAGGGCGTCGAGCACCTCGTGGATCACAGGCACCTGCGCGACTGCCGGAGGTTCGAGATCATTGCGGCCTCGGCGGAGCACGAGCGAGGGTGGGCCCTCGGGCAGCGGGCCGCGATCCAGGCCGTCCCAGGCGGCGAAGACCGGCCCGGTTGCGAGCGGCACGCGCGGGTTGACCAGCAGCACGGGGGTTCCGGCCAGATCGTTCGCGACGGGCTTGAGCTTAGTGCCGATGCCGCGACCGATGCAGGCTTCGCTAGCCACGCAGGCCGGCACGTCAGCGCCCAGCCTTGCGGCGCGCGCGTGCCAGTCGTCGGGCAGGCCGAAGGCGCCCTGCACGATGCGAAACACCGCGCCCGCATCGGCCGAGCCTCCGCCCAGCCCCGCGGCGACGGGAAGGTTCTTCTCCAACGTCACGGCGAGGCCGCCTACACGCGGTAGGGCGGAGAGCGCCTTGGCGACGATGTTGCCGAACGGATCGGCCAGCCCGCCGGCGAACTCGCCGATCACCTCGAGGCTGTCGCGCGCGGCCGGACGCGCGGTCAGCCGGTCGCCCGTATCGACGAAGGCGAACAGCGTCTCGATCTCGTGATAGCCGTCTTCGCGCCGCCGGCGAACGTGCAGCGCTAGGTTGATCTTGGCATAGGCAGTTTGGCTGAACATCGCTCCAACGGTAGCGGCAAAGGCCGAGTTTGTCCGCCCGCGGCTGGCTCCGGGTAGTGGATATGACCGCACGTGCAGCGGCATGGAGCGACACCAAGGGAGTCCACAGAGCGTGCGGCCTTCGCGGCGACTTCGGTCAAGGTCGCGATCAGGGCGTTCATCGGAGACGCAGGCTTGGGCGGAGACATGCAATATCGTGCCAGCCGATACTCGCTGCGTTGCGCGATCACATGCAGGTGATCGCGCGTCCGCTGGCGCAGGTGCAAGCCGGCATCCACGGCCATGTCCCCGCGTCTTGCAAGATCGTGTCGGAGGCCCCTGAGTTCTGCGGCGGTGACGCCCTGCTGCAGCAGGTAGGCGTTGAGATATAGCTCGATGGCGTGCAGCGCACATAGCCGAGCTGGCGCAAGGCTGGCGGGCGCCTTGGGACGGCCACGCGTAAGAAGGTCGCGGGCAGCACCGTCATATTCCTGCGCTAGCGCGAGGATCTGCGCAGGGGTCGCCAGTTCGTGCGAGCAGCCGCAGAGATCCATTGGCAAGACGTACCGGAGAATTGCAAAGATTGTCCTAACGGCAGCCCACCCCGGCCCGAGCCCGCGCTTCACATGTTCGGATAGTTCGGCCCGCCGCCGCCTTCGGGCACGGTCCATTCGATGTTCTTCGGCGGGTCCTTGATGTCGCAGGTCTTGCAGTGGACGCAGTTCTGGGCGTTGATCACCAGCTGCGGCGCGCCCTCCTCCACGCCGGTATATTCGTACACCCCGGCCGGGCAGTAGCGCGTCTCGGGCGCGGCGTAGATGGGCCAGTTCACGCGCGCCGGAACGCTGGAATCCTTCAGCAGCAGGTGGCTGGGCTGGTCTTCGGCGTGGTTGGTGTTGGAGAGGTAGACCGAGGAGAGGCGGTCGAAGGTCAGCACGCCGTCGGGCTTGGGGTAGGCGATC
>Ga0210040_10004994_pt1 | contig 17044 bp, 15 predicted proteins | sample CryGeyCG12114_NA_FD_185462 | JGI IMG/M metagenome (GOLD analysis project Ga0210040, IMG submission 185462) | Groundwater microbial communities from aquifer - Crystal Geyser CG19_WC_8/21/14_NA (SPAdes) (version 2) | ecosystem: Environmental > Aquatic > Deep subsurface > Groundwater | place: USA... | reverse complement strand
AAATTTCTAAGTTTTTTCAAACACTATGTTTAGTTTAGGTTAGGTTAGGTTGCAATGTCGGTCAACATGGTGTTTGAAAAAACTTAGAAATTTTTCAGGTGTCCCAAGTTCTAAAACCGGACCCAAGCCAGTGCCAGTATTCCCATACGCAGTCAATTCACAATGGGAATTTCCAAAATTCCAAATGACTAACCAAATTATGGAATATGGATCGATAAGGAAAACTAAAATTGCGCCCTCTCCCAACAAATCAGTTAAAATTAATTATACAATACACCATTTATCATTTATCTATTCATTAATTTAAATGGTGCTACACAATTAGAAGAGGGGGACGAGGACGAGATCACATTCCAACTTACCATTTGTGACGAGGCTATCGCAGTCAGTCCAGTTTTAATTACATTAATTAACCTCACAAAATAAATATTCGAAAAATTAGTTGCCTGCCCAGCTTAGATTTCAAAAGTTGGCACACTTGGTGAATAATATATACATTCAATGAATCACCAGCCAATTGTTTAAGGTAGCTTAATCTGCGAGAAACTTTTACTTGGAATTTATGTACTACAACAATAATAATCGACCAAAAGCCAGTCTGCTAGGCTAAAAGTCCGTCCGAGGCATTTGCTTCTTATTATTGCTTGCATACTTACTCACTGACTTCCTTACAAACCAATGCAGACTAGTAACTATAGCCAGAGAAAAAATGTGAGGAGTACCCAGGATTTTGCCAATGGCATTCATGAATTGCAACTTGGCGCAAACCACAAACAGCTCTCATATATCGTATTATCCAACTCACATGTCTCCCTCTGTGCGATACAAAATCATTCGTTCAACTACTTAGTTAGCTAGTAACTGTTAGGCGTTGTGTTCCATGATAAGTTAGTTAGTTAGCAGCATTTGTTAACGCAGTTTAGTTTTGGCTTTTGGTTTTGCTTTGTTTGAAAATCAAATTGTTGAAAACTTTTCCCAAATCTTCATTGTCATTTTGCCAGTCATGGCTATCAAATGGTATAATAATCTTAAAAACTTTGAGCGTGAGAAAAGTGAAACGGTTACAGGCATCATTATGATTATGTATATAGCATGCAAAGGACATATTTCAGGGTTACGTTAGCTACTTTGACTATTTGGATTGTTGCTTTATTTTTTTTGGTATGTGCATTTGGATGAATTCGCTAATACTGAATTTGTAGTATTCGGTTTTAAGTTGGTAACAGTAGTTAGTCATGCAATCTGTATCTGTAGATGTATGGTTTGTTTTGAATTTAATGTTGTTGTTCATAGCTTCTTGCTTTTGAAGCTTTTGTATGGCTTGTCAAATAAATTGAACTCATATATTCAATTCAGAATGCACTAAAACTTCTAATAAAACTGATTGGTTCTATCCAATATTGCGTATTACTTTATGCATGCAAAATCGTAGGATACGCCACTCTTGTATGCAAAACGCTATTGCAAGATTTCTGTCGTAATTTGGATTCGGAGCGCGGAGCTGTTCTTGTACCTTTTTATTTCGCAAGTGAAGTATTTTTTTACAACCTTTGAAAAAAATGATTGTAAAACTGTTTATTTCACTACTTTTGGCGACATTAGTAACAGCAGAGGATGAACCCTCAGCCCTATTTCGAAATGGGTTTGAAGGATATCTCCATTTTGCAAAAGATGTTGCATCCATATCTGTGGAAGCAACATTAGAGTCAAAATGTGAATCCAACATTTTCATCATAACTCCAGAATGCGAGTCCTACATCTCTTATGCCATCAAATCTCTTTCTCCATGGGCCCCACCTGTGATCATTGCCACATTTTCTGACCTATCCACATTTCCTGTTCGAAGGCAAGAACAATGGAAATCCTTTCTCACTTGGCATCGACCTTCTTGTAGCTTGATTTTTGTGTGCAACCTGGAAAAAGAACACAAATCTAATAGTCAAGACTTATGGAATGAAAATAACAATGATTTGGTCAATCCAACGGTAGTAATGATGAAAACAAATGACTCCATTTGCATTGATGATGATGAGTATCCCTATAATTCAACAACAAACTGCACGGATTTTTTAATGATACCCACAACTGCTGATGAGCTAGAAAAGAGGTATATAAATACTCCATTTTAGTGTAAGAAGAAAATTCATTAAAATGATTTAAAAGTGGTTTCTGTTTCGCAGCGTAACCACAATACCACTACCAACACTAAGAATCATAGAAAATATAGCATTTCTCAACTTTCACAATTTGATAACAAGTTCAGATCAAGTCCTCTATTTCACAAACACGGCAAACAATGAATCTGAGCAAATTCTTCGAACTGTATTAAGACACAGTAGTATTTTGCTGCAAATCACAGTTCAAAATCGATCCTTCACTGCGGAGTCATTGATGAACGTTCAGTCCAAATGCAGATACTGCGGTCCCAACACTGTAATGACAAAACGAGATTTGGGGCAATGGAAGAGGAATAGAACTCAATTCAACAAATTTATTCATGTATTCCGGCAAAACCAGAAGCATACATTCAACAACTCCAAGTTGAAAGTTGGATATTTCAACTACGCTCCACATTTCATGTGTGATGAACAAAACGAATGTTACGGGGTGGAATGGGAAATGTTGAAACAAATGAGTCAAAGCTTAGAGTTTGCTGGAGAGTTGATTGAGCTTGGTACATTGTATGAATCTGCAAATCGAGAAGAAAATATTTACACAAGTTTGAAGGATTCAGCTTCAAACAATATTTCTTGGATGATCGATGCAATTCATAATGAAAAAATTGATTTGGCTGTGGGAGGAATTAGTGTTACACCGGATCGAGCGGCAACTGTGGATTTTACTAATATTTTCACTCATGAGCCAATTGGTAACTAATTTACTAAATTAATTTTTTGCACATTTTACTTGAAGTTAATTTTTTATGGCAATAGTATTTGTAGTGCGAAAAGAGCAGGAAATATTTGCATGGAGCGTTTGGCTAGCCTTCCGACCAAACGTATGGCCGTTGATTTTCATCTTGATTATAGTAATTTCAATCATGTTTCAATTGCTGCTAAATCGAGCTGGGAAAGCAAAAGTTGAGAAATTGACTCGAGTTCAAAAACGGGCAATTCAGCTACTAACCCGAAAATCTTTACCTGAGAAGCCCCTTATGCATGTCTACTGCTTCAAGGCATTGGAATTGACGATCCAACCATTATTGGGTCAACCACTATCTAAATCCCAAATTGGAGATAATCCTCGAAGACTATTTAAACTTTTACTTATCACATGGTGGTTTTCCTGTTTGATTATTACGACTTTGTATAGTACGAGTCTGATCACCAGTCTGCTGAACCCAGTGACACCTAAGGGGCCTGAGTCTCTCAAAGCATTGATTGATTCGGGATATCGATTTAAACTTGGATGCAAACATGGTGTAGTATTTGAACTCATTATGTCTATCAAGGAGGATAATTTTGGAAAAGAGAAAACTGGCAAGGATAGTAATGAGCAGACTTTCAAACTTTTGAAGCAAATTCGATCTCGTTTAGTGAAGACAAATGCAAATGGAGATTTGGAATTCCCTGTACAGTATTCCAGGTCAGACATTTAGTAATTACTTTTACTGATAGTTAATGAAGAACACTAGTTTTTGGCTCCAAAATATTTGGGATTTTTTCGTCCGCTATAGAGTTAGGCTCGGCTTGTTTGTCAATCCGCCAAGTTTTGCATGAGTGAATCATGCATGCAGGATGTTTCACACTACATTTATTTATTTTTTCTACAATCTCCTATGGGCTAGCTAAGGATTACATGCCAACTTATTCGAAAAAGAAATTCTGAGGGATTTCAAATTAAATGTTGAAATTTTTAATAACTTCCATCCATAAGGTCAACAGTCATGAATAAACTATCTTGTGTGAAACACCCTGTATATTTATGTTGCGTGTGTGCAGTGTGTAAATGATGGCATCGCATCGATCTGACTAAATGAGCTTTTTTATGTATTTAGTCGGGAGTAAAAGTTCATAATATGCTATTATGTACACTAGATTGGCATTTGCAGTCGAAGAATCTACAGTTGACGAAGTGAAATGGGATCGAGAAGAAATTGGATTCGAAAGAATCAAAGTGATACGAGAAAGGCTTTTTCTTACAGGATATGGATGGCCAATACCCCTTAAAGCTCCGTACAAACGAAAAATAGATATTGCTTTAGTCAGATTAGCATCTTTTGGCTTGATTGACCATTGGTATGCGAATTTCAGTCACAAAGAAAAAGAGCACACAGGTCAGAAATTCAAGCTGCGCGAAAGCTTGGGGGAGATTCACTTGAATTTGCGAGTCTTGCAGGGGGCATTCATATTTTTATGTTTTGGGTGGATTTTGGCTACATTATGTTTCATATTGGAGCATGTGACGAAAAAGTATAACTTCAGATTTTATACTTGTTCCGAATGGTTTTGGATCGGTAGGAAATGTTTCAATGCTTGTGTGTTTCTTTTCAATTGGGTTATTTATCATGACACTACGGGTAGAAGAAATTTGGTTGCTTCTTCGGATGGAGAATCCTACTTTTTGCAAGAATTCAATGTAAATGAGATTCTGAGTAATTCTGCACGGTACAAGATCAGAAATGCGAAGAATCCTAAGGATCGGTTTAAAGGAGCTGTTTTGGCTGTAGTCGACACCAACAGGAATATGGAACTGCGTTTTTTGAAATAATTCTTGATAAGATGTTTGTCATGCAGCATATAGATTGCTATAGATGTGTTGTCTAAATTATTGCATACAATATTATTTTTTAAGTCATTATATTACTGTTAACTGAAAACTGTGCATTACAGCAAACATAGTTGGTTTTTTGGTTACAAATTAGCGTTGACTAAACCTGTTGTTCTGTGGAGCGAACAGAAAACAGAATGGGCCTCTATATGTAGAATGCATGCAAAAGGAATGATTTTGTAATAAAAAAATAATTGATCAATGCAAGCTGTGTACGCTACCTACGCTAACTAAAAGTTATGGCATATGAAGAAACAACAAGTTATCAAAATATTGAATGATAGGTGATGGTGAAGAAAATTCCTCACATTACGCAGAATTGCATGCAGAATAATGTAATCGCTCATTTGTACATTAAAATTGCGATAGTAAAAAGGTGCCAACACTCGATTTTAGCATGTGTGGAATCGCATAATAGAGTATAGTTTACTACAGTTTCAGAAGACTGACTGACGTCTTTTTTAATGTGTGTGAACTTAGGTGAACAAAGTTCACAGTGTACGTAAGTTCATGATACAAATGTTGTTTTAAGTATATTGCAGACAAGTTTTTGGTTCTGCTTCCTGAACAAGCGTAGATGCAGAGTTAGACAAAAAGATACGATGGATTTCATTTTACTCACTGGAATGTGTAGTATCAGCAGCCGGGATATTTAACTTGCAAGATTTTTATTGTGTTCAAGTTTATAAGTTTATTAAATGGATTGACTTCCTGTTTTGGTTAAGTTTAGAAAATAAAGCCAAGTCATAGTTTTAATTATAAATTGTATCTCGCAATGCTTCAGTTCAGCTAGAGGACTTCTGTATTACATTTGAAGAGTTGTGGATTTTTTGGAGGACTGAATAGAGGTTTGTATTTTTGGATTTGCCTTATATACTTGTTTTTTTAGCTTGCATTGTTTGTAGTTACTAGCCAGCTTTGAGGTATTTGGGGATTCCTAAAGCCTTATGTAACTGTGATACTGTGAATACTGTGATTAAGACTGCATAAATATCAGAAGCGTCCACTGGTCAAGAGTCAAAGTCAAAGGATGTGCAAAAGTTACATTGGGTAGGAGAACAATGAATTTGATAAGTTACCACGGTATTCAGCTGATTTCTTTTGTCTATTCTCTATTTACGTGTATTTAGTAAGTCTATTTAGATGCCCAATTGGTCAGTGGTATCAGTCGTAAACTTAGGATTGATGAGCAAGTCTAAGCCAGCATATTTGCGATCTGCCATACTGTAAACTGGATGCTAATGTTTTTACGTGTACTTGTTCATCGATCAGTCAAAATTTCGTCATTTTCGGTATTTTTCTCCTGACATACTCATACTGTTAAAATTTGGGATAATACTGGCAGGTACGTGTTCATAAATTCTCCAGCATAACAATAATCACAAAGCAAAAAAGACCATGTATTATTAACTAACTAACTAACTAACAAAGACCTACGTAGACCCTAGACCAAACTTGTGGAAAAAACCCAATATGATTGCGAAAGGTATATTTACATTTCATGCAGATGATTGGTATTATTGTCTTTGGTCAAAACTGTGTATTATTATATTATTCACACACATCCTCAAAAGCCTATTCGTTCATGTGAAGTAGCAGAAGTTTTTTGTCTGTCCCGTTTTTTGGATAGAAACAGTTGAAACAGGCTAGGCCCGACTAGACCTATCTACATTGAGACCAAAAGCATTCGTCTATAATCGAATCATCTGTCACCTGAATGCTGAATTGGTAGATTACTTAAACAAGGGTTTAGTTAGTGGGTTGGATATCATTACAAAAACTTTCATTATTCATGTGTGAGGATTATTTAATTGGTTAGGAAAGAGTAAAAAACTTTATGGACTCCGAGGCAGTATGCCAAATTAAGCCAATGGTGGTTGTGGTGATGCGCATAATTTGGATTGCAATCTCATTTCATCACATTATCAGTTCTATTGTGGTATGTAATTAGAACATTCATATCTGTAACTTTCGCACATATCTTTTTTTACCGTTTGTATTTATTCTCCGGGCAGCTGTACTAACTAAACTACTATTCCGCTGGGCCTCTCGATCTGTGTTTGTTTATTTGTTTGAATAACGTGAAAATGAAAAAGGTAAGCCTGTCCTGACTGTGTGTATCTTATTTTCAGGTTCTCCAATAAAATACACCGTAACTTGTAAGGAGCAAGGTAATCAAATTTGAAAAATGACAGCCTCACACGATTCAGAAATCGATCCAGCCCCAGACGTATTGGAGCAAATGCGTAGGATGGCCTACGATCGTAGTAAATGGCTCCAAACATGCACATATGTCATCAGTCAGTTTCAATTTGATGTAGTAGAACTTTTTCAGTTTTATGACGACTTGCAAGCCGTAATTCATAAAGTCAGAAAATACTTGAAATGTCCGATCTGTAAATACGTTGTCAAAAAGGTGGGATTTTTATCCTGTTTAACAAAAATTATATTATATTATATTATATTATATTATATTATATTCTGCATCTGTCGGTCTGAAAGGGTGCCCGTGTGTTTTTTTATGTATGCTATTTAAATGTATGATTTTGTTGTTATATTTTTCCAGGCAGTTGCATTAAACTGTGGTCATTGCTGCTGTGATCGATGTGCAGGCCATTGGACTGCAAAGGACTCTGCATGTCCCACATGCAAAACAGAGCTGTCCAAGAAGCCTGTATATCTTTACGCTATCGATGATGTAGTGAAGGAGATGTCCAAGTTTCAAAAAGAGTGTAAATACTTTTTCAACTCGAAGGAGGAGATTTTAGACGGAAAATTTAACCCTCAGAATCTTGCCAAAGTTACAAAGACAATGAATTATATTTTATTGCATCGACTCAAGAATATAGAGTCCCAGCTTATGTGTGATTTTTGTCACTACAAGTTAAATACTGTAAGAATAGAAAGAAAAAACATTTAAACATTTTGTTAATGAAATTAATTAGTTTAATTTATATTTAAATTTTTTTATTGCTTTTTTTATTCCAGACAATTATTATCAGCTGCGCTAGTAGTGCAAATACCCATCGACCATTTTGTAAAGGCTGTGAAGGAAAGTATCGTAAATTTTATGAAGACGAGCAAAATCGCACTTTCGAAGAATCCACAAACTTCCCATTGTATGATTTTGTTGTGACGGAGTTTTACGATTTCATGAGTAGTGTCATTGATTTCAGCAAAAGTCAAAAGAAGCCAGTTCGGAGAGTTAACTCGGGTAGCTCACTTATCAGCCTAACTCCAATTTACAAAATTCTGGTCGCAATTGCACTTGTTGGATTAGTTATCCTCTTTTTCTCCTCTTGACAACGTCCAAGAATTTCAAATAGTTTGACAAATTATTCATCTTATCGTGAAGTAAAAATATATAATGTGAATTTAAATTATATAGAGATTAGAAGTGCTACAGCTCCCCTGATTCGCATCTTCTATTTTTTTTAGCGCATCAATCAATTCAGTATCATGCCCTATGTGCATGTCAAGTTTTGTTACTAGTTAGCTAAACTAACTTTTGGTTTTACCCACCTGTTTTCGGAGATTAGTATTTTGTTAGTCTCTCAAAAAGTCTGTAGTATATTTTCGTACGCGTACATTAATTTTGCCCTATGGTCAGATTGTTAGATGGTTAGGTTTAGAAAACCAAAACCAAACTTTTTTCACAAGGTGGAAACTGTAGGTATTGGTTCGTATCCTATATGGAATGTGATTTGTTTTCGGAAGAATTGATTTTGAGTGCAATATTCTGGTATCAAAATATTTTCTTATACCGCTTAGTATTGGTCGACCAATTGGTCCCTGAAGCGAGTGTACTACGATACGCTAACGCTGTGTATGTTGACTGTTGACAAGGATTGACAGGCATGTTCATCACGTGATTGATACTCGATATTTAGAAGGCACTGTTTAGTTTTGGAATGATTATTTTAGCTTGAGTTACAATTATCCTATAGGTAGTTAGTTAAAGTTAGTTATGTAGCCTGTGTTGCTCATTCAAACCAAAACCTAACGTTATTTAGAACAAGGCTGTTGACTATGCAAATTCATTTCCTATACCGTTTTAGACTTGGAATTGTACTAGGTTCCCTGTTTTACTAAATAGTTAACTGGTTTGCTTTTCATTGAAAAGGTGCTACCTACAAGTATATTTCATGCCTTTAAAAGTTGAGGAATGAAATAAAGTGAAACATATCTTTTTCGATTTTGGTATTTATTTTTGGATATCTTAATAATGTAAGTTAAAATATGACTGGTGAGAACTTACGAACTGCATTTTTTACTTTGGAGCCTTTTGTCCATTTATTGAAGTCACTATATGTATTGAATTTCGGGTGTAGGATGAGAAAGTTATGCTATGTTTATTGTGGACAAAACTGGTTTACAAATGGCCTGCCACTATTTTAAGGATTGTCGGGGTCTAACCTTCAAATGATTCAAATTAATCAAACAACGATAGCAGGAAGGCACACCTCTCAACAGTCTCAAGGCACAGTTCATTCAGATAGTTATTCATAAAAGCTGATTCTCAAAAATGCATTGAACCAACCGTTAGTTATATACTGAAAACCTTATGCATATGGACATGTAGCAAAATACTCATGGAATCACATTGCTTTGGTTGGCTTTGGTTGTGCATAAGAACACAAGTTGAATGCAAATATACAAAGCATGCTTATCTGACAATCCCATTCTTGAGTAGAATGAAAAAATTTGCATAAAATAAGAAAACATACTTTTCCATATTTATTACTTACTTATTTCTACTATTGTTCATAAAGATTCATGCACTACATTTATGTATTTTAGAACACAACCCACCAGCTCATGTACAATTTTATCGCTCAAACTTTCTGTATTACTCATATTCACAATCCTCTGAAATCATTCAGCCATTCCAATTTCGTTCCTTGACAATCGTTTGATTCTTTTGCGAACTAAATAATTCACCCAATTATTCACAAGCTCATTAAAAATTGCATCCAGAAAAATGGACCAATCATTTGCCTTCCTGCTGCATGACTCGATGAACTCGAATGTAGAGTTTTTGCGAGCCGAACTTGTGAAGCAAATCTCAAAATGCCGATCGGCTGAAGCTGAGGCCACAAAATTCCGTACCATGTACCACAGGGCAGATGAGGGACGAAAGCTTTTGTGGAAACTAAAAACCCTATCGGACAGTACACGCGAAGAAACTGGTAACAAATTAGATCAGTTGGAAAGAGAATTGAAAATTATGTCAGAACAAAAGCTACAGATGGAGCATGAAATTGGTTTCTTACGGGAATCGGTAAGAACTAATAAAATACATTCTCTACAAGTTTTTTTGAAACAATTTTTATCCTATCTGTACTTACTTACTCACTGGGCTTTCGTTGAATTGATTCTAAAAGGTGCAAGTGTACCAAGAAGAAAATACGAGAATCCAATTGGAAAACCAAGCACTTAGACTGGAAATCCAAGATCTGAAATCTAATATGGACTCGAATGAGCTGAAAAGAGATAATCTAATTACGTACATTGATGAAGTCCTAAAAGCTAATAATCTTACTTTGACCAGTCCAGATAAGGACTTGATGAATATGACTGTGGTTCCTTCTGAAGATCAAGTTGATCAAGATGCAATTAATATTCCCAAGAAAACTAAAATGGGCACGAAAGATAATGTTAGTAGTGGTCAACAACAACGTCCCGGATCTTTAAATTACTTGCGTTCCATTTCTGGTGCTTTTTTGAGGCCACAAGGTATCCCGGAGAAATCTAAAGAACACAGTTTGATTCCATCCCCTGGATTCGAAATTTTGTTGGCTGCTACAAATCCTGTTATATCTAGCTCCACTCCACTGGATCAGAATAACATGTATGCCCATGTGGATCAAGGAACTGATGTTTTATTGGCTATCGACAATGATTGTGATATTATGCAAAGACTGAATCAGATTAATGATGTCATTTCCAGAAAACATGCTAGACAGCAGGATGATGAAAATGATAAAGAGGTAATATTTATTCTGCAAAAAAAATTAAGAAAGTTGTCGGAACAGAATCGACAAAAATGAGCAGACAAGCTGCGCAGGCTTACTTATTTCAGACCAACTGCGCATGCCCTGTGTCCACCAATAACGGCAGGCAATCCAAGAAAACCATATTGTTCTGACAATTGAAAGTTATATAAAATAAATAGGCTTCCAAATATATTAATTTTTTTATTGTATTGCGCTACCTAATTGATTGATTAATTAATTTTTGCAGAATGATTTGCGCATTGAAAATGCGGATGACAAAGAAATCAAATTTCAAGCAAGCTTATCCGAACCGCTGATGAAGGACAAAGGTGAACTCAAAACTAATAATTTGGTATCCAGCAAAGAAAATACAAAAGAGGTGGGTTATTGGCGTTTCACAATAGTATGGATTCTTATTGCTAATTGGATTTAAATGATATCTTTAAAACCATGTAATTTTTTTTAGGTTGTGTCCCATTCAGCAAAAAGACTGAGTTTTTTTAGAAATCCATTTAAACGGGAAATTCATCTATGAATTTTCATTAGGACAAATTTTAATCAAGAAGGCTGTTTTATGAATTCTCATTTCAGAGTTAAATACTTATTTGTTTTGTATATAGCCTTTCTTATTTCAAAGTAGCATTTTTAGGAATAGTGTACAAAAAATTAGCTTAACCTCACATTATTTGCTCGTTAATTTTATAATAATGTTGTTGATGAATATGATTAAATTTTTAAAAAATAGTTATAGATATCTTAGAAACCCATAAAAATTTCAAAGTTGCTCAATACCTAAATAGATATGATCACTTGCGTGAATCTTATACATTTTGTTGAAAAAGTATTATTCAATGTGATTCCGTTCTTATATGAATGTGTCTGAAATAAAGTTAAACAAAGACTGAGACAATTTAGTGTTAGTGGCAGTTTTATTCCAAAGGGGTCGCTCTACCTACCACTTTTCGCGTCAATCTGGTTTGCATGAATGGATGCTGTATGAAGTATCAACTTTTAATTGTTAATAAACCAACTATAACAGCGTCAGAAGAATTTAAAAGCTTGTAAACTCCGTCGTAAAGAAAGACTATACAGCAACTCCTACACTGCACGATGATGTGGCACCCAAGTCTCAAATACTGTACCCTACGTATTCTGCTCATTTAACTTTTCATTCAAAATGGGTCGTTATATTTCTAAACAAAACTGGAACTACTTAATTATTTTAAGCACCTTTATTTTCATCTTCAATGTAAGACAAATTTATTTCAATTAATTCGTAACGTTCATAATGCTTACTAATGTATCAATTATTGCTGATTTACTGTTTGATCTCATGTTCTTGAGACATTTTCGAGAACTTTCTTACCTTGAAAAAGACATAATTCTTTCATATACCTTATTTTGTGTACACAGGTATCAGAATCTAGAAAGAATCCATTTCAGATGGAACCATTCAAATTTCCAGGCTTTAGTCCCAAGTCATTTCCACTGGATGGATTAGATTTTAATGCATTCTCCGGTAAAGCTACTGATGGCCAACTGACTAAGATCAAAAAAGCAATGATTGATCCCTACAAATTTAGTACTGACTACGTGATGTCGAATCCGACACAAGTGGAAAAATTCTTAGATTTATACACCAAAGTGAAAGAAAGATCAAAAGACGATGCGTCTTCCGAGTCCAGTGACTCTCATGAACAAGGATGGCAACCTATGGGATACAATAAGTACAGAACGCCCCAAAGTGTCATGAATGAGATGGTGTTGGGGGATTCCTTAGATATGCCCATCGAAATGAAAGTGTTTATGTTCTATCTGAAAACATTTGATTGCGAGAACTCTTCGGTTTTCAAAAGATTCAAGAAACGAGTCCGCAAGTTGGGAGAGAAGGAGAAGAAAAAAGAGGATTCCGAAGAGGAGGAAGAAAATGAGAAGCAAGCGGAAGATCCGGAGGATCCTGGTCTACCAAATCTCAGTTTTGAAGCAAACGACGAGGAAGTCAGTAAACCTGAAGTTGCAGAAAATCCGCAGCCCGAGCCAGTGGAGGAAAGTCCGGCTGCCGAGAACGGCACGCCTGATGTAGCCTATGAAGGCGAATAAATTATTTGAAGTCAACATTTAAAACGTGCATCATAAATATAGCACCTAGATAGTTAGTTTGGCTTTGCAATAGTGGTTTTTGGTGAGATAGGTAACAAGTGGGTTAAAACGTTTGTAATTTAAAATTTAGCAATTTATATATTATATTATTTCGATATTTTACTGCAAGGATATTTAGTGATTGCAAATTGTATTTGCTTTGAAAAAATATTTCAGGAATCTGAAAGAATTTTTAATTTTAGTCGTAGGATATCTTTTTATGTACCCTTTTCCATTATGTCGTCAGCAAGTGATTGTGTATTATTTCATTTTCTAAAGACTGGAATCTTTATGAATTAAATACATCCTGCTGTCCAGCTGTATATAGTAAGGCTGATTGCCAAGCAAAAAAGTTGCTAAGCATGTGCACGTGACATTAAAGCTTTTTAGACAAGAATTTTCATTGTTGTATTTATTTTATGCCCCGCATAACATATCTATTTGTTTCAACCGCTTGCACTCTACCAACTCGTGGAATCTTTTTCAACTTCCAATCATTTTTCAACAAAAGTTCAAAGTTCAAGCATCTAACAATAATTCATTGGTGAGTTTAGTTCATTAGTTCCCCCTATCAATGAAATTTTTTATTGCGTTTGTCTTAGTTAGGCAAATAAAAGATATCCTTCCCAGCCACGAGAAATTATTTTTTTCATTTTTTAAGTAATTTTTTTCCATATGCACTCTAACAAGTGTTTTAAAACCTTAATGCTTATATGAACATTTCCAGCCAAAAACAATATCTAAACTCAATGCGCTACATATTAATCATCAATTATGCCAAAGACTTCCATCCATTTATCAATGCCAAACTGAATTCCCTTAGAACGTATTAGAAATTGCATACATTGTACGCAATACAGTTGCATTTTACTACCAAGCAAACAATGCTGCACCAAAAATAACAATATGCCAATTCAAAAATTTCAACCTTCCGTTTTAGCCCTGCTTTGTCAAAAAAGTCAATTGTACAGCAAACGTCCCTCAGAAAATTTCTCTTGCTTGTACGTCATTGACTAATAAACTCGGAGGCCCAAATCCTTTATTATCCATTAAAACTGCCACATTGCGTCTTATTTTTATCACCGAATCAAATGAACCATTCTTTATTTTTTTAACTAGTCTGTAAATGTATCACGTCAAACGAGTCAAAAGCTATATGGATGAGACCGTATGTAGCTGAGAAATTGTCAGTCATCTGTTCGCTAGCTATCAAGGGATCAACATGAAAAGTTCCGTGCTAAATACGTGTCTCCTATTAGGTGTGATAGTATTCATCCTAGTGCCACATTTAGTAAGTTTTTATTTGTATCATGCGTTTCAAATTGAATTTACAAACTATTTTACAAATTAACACTTTTAAAACTTTTATATTCCTATAGGATGCCGCCGATGATAAGGATGATAGCAAGAAAAAAGAAAAATCAAAAAAATCAAAAGACTCCGAGTCTAGCTCAGAGTCAAATTCCAAAGAAATTTACAAAGACCCCACAAAAATGATGCAAAAATTCATGACTGACCCAATGTTCATGCAAAAAATGGCTGCTATGATGTTCCAGCAAGGAATGCAAATGTACATGCCCAAATCCAAATCCAGTGGTAAAAGCAGTAGCGAAAGCGATACTGAGGAGGATAGCAGCAGTGGAAGTAAGGAAAATGAGGATAAGAAAGATGACGAAAAAAAGTTAGATGATGCTATTCCAGACGTAAATGGGACTCCAGCTGAACGGAGGCGCAAAAGGGAGGTAGAATTTGACCCAGAACAGGCTCAACAATTGATCGATGGGATGTCTTCAGAGAATCGCAAGAAATTGAGAAGAGGGGAGAGGAAGATGCCATTGGAAGCAAAAATTTTCACTTATTACATGAAGAATTTCGGTTGTAAGGATAAGGAGACTTACAAAGCGTTTATGAAGCGAGTGAAACCAATGATGAAGGAAAAAGACGGCGGTTCAGGCAAAGGGTATGAGCAAGAGGTCATGTCAGAGGTCATCAGAATCGGCACGAAAATGAGAAAGGAGAAAAAGCCATATTGAAGAGTTTGTATTGACTTTTTTTAAAGTATTGTGAATGAGATGCTATAAAATTTTGATTGTTTTCCATGTAATGGCATTGTGTAAAGAATGGGCAACTATAATAAAAGCATTATTGGCACATAATAAATGTTGCGTTATAGCTGACTACCACGGGCACAGGGATATGCAAAGTTTTGAGCTGTGGTGCACTTGACACGTTTTGCACAGTTCAGAATGTTACTTTAGGCTTCCGGTAGCTAGGATCATTTTGAAGGCAAGACTTACTTAGTTAGCAGAAAAGCATATTTGGAGTGGAAATCAAATCCTTTGAGGATTAATATCTACAATCATCCAGTCATTATACAATGAGTTGATGAGATGGCATTTTCATTGATAAACACATAACACATAATTATAAGGATGACCTGAAAGTAGCTAGCAGTGGTAATAATGGCTCATTTAATGAAGCCAAATTTCATTGAAAATTTATTTCTATTTGCCATTCATAGCAGACTTGTATTGTTTTCAAATAAGATACTTTTGGGTGAGCAATGTCTGGATTTTTTCAGTTAAAATTTTACCTCTCGACTTTTTATGTTTTGAAAATGACTATATACATGTCTGCGTTCATTTGCTGTAAAATTCCATTGTTTGGTATGGTAGAGAACACAATACATACTTTGTTCTGAAACTTAGCTTTGTAGTTCTGTATACTTACCGTGCTTTTTACAATGTGGAGAGAATTTTCATTTTGAAGCGAGCATAAAACGCAAATAAATGCACCAACACTACAGCTTTGTCGTAGTAAAATTTACGGAAAAATAGATCTATTTTTTTTATGAAAAATTTTGCTTAATTTTGCATGATATGTGAAATGAGTTCACTCGTTGTATTAGAGCGTAGTAACAGTTTCACTATTTACACTTGATGTAATGAACAGCTCAAGTAGTAAACAAAAGTTCTTCGCATTCATATTTCCTATGTAGTTGTAGTGTACAAGAAAAAACACTTATTTTAATAATGTGAATGTAGCATTTATTTTTTTGCACTCGTGCATTTGGTTCTGAAGATGTCATATCCTCGACAAAAATAGCCAAAACTAATTTTCCGCATTACCGATTTGCAATGCAAACGAGTATAGAAAAATAAGGTGGAATGATTTCTTGTCATACTTTGTAACATTCTACATTTAAATTTACTCATGAAGCGATGAATGAAATGAATTTACCATAGACTTGACACGTTGGAAAGAATAAACTGGGGGTTTCAAAATCCTCTAATTTTGCTTATAATTTGAGCTCAGGTGGAAAAGGAAAAAATATGGAAAGCAAATGGTTCAAAGCAAGATAAAAGGTGAGAATTTCTTCTTTCTAACTAACTAATGTATGGAAATGTGTTAGAGAAACAAGGACTAGTGTATCAAATATAATGGAGAAGTATACCACTTCTTGTTAAATCTGTCTCATCTCCATCCGTGAATAATGCACCTTTCCGTTTTCGTCATCTTTAAGCTGCTTTTAGTATCACAGCCATGGAATTGCGCTCAAGTTTTCCTTTCACACCAATTCTATGCAAACGACCTATAATTACGAATCTGCACACTCCAGACCAGACAGTTTCACTTTATTTCAGCTACTGCACAATGTGAATAACATTGCAAATAGGTGCGAAATGCGGGCTTTATCCTAAAGTTTTGTATAGTTATTTCCTTTTTTGTGAATTTTCAAGTAGTCTAGTTCTAATGTCATTTATTTAGCCTTTGAATATCTGTGTTTGTGAACAATACATTTTGAAAAATTCTTGTACAGCTTTCTAGAGCCTTATATGAAGGTTTTACACATATTATCACACCAGTGAAAAGGCCCGTTCTACGCACGGGCGACTAACAGAATAATATCACATCAGTTGAACCAATAAAATAAACGCTGAATTTTTTATTCGCTTACATGCATTTTAGGCTTAATTTTTTGCATTTGTACGACTTAATAACTTCAGATAGGATAGCGCTAATTAAGGATGCGACAAAATAACCGGCAGTAGGGTAACGTAATATCAGTGTGGGACACAAAAGAGGCATTCACGAACGCCTGGGCAATATTTCATAAAACTTTTTCAAGTTGACAGGGT
>Ga0210040_10004993_pt1 | contig 17049 bp, 18 predicted proteins | sample CryGeyCG12114_NA_FD_185462 | JGI IMG/M metagenome (GOLD analysis project Ga0210040, IMG submission 185462) | Groundwater microbial communities from aquifer - Crystal Geyser CG19_WC_8/21/14_NA (SPAdes) (version 2) | ecosystem: Environmental > Aquatic > Deep subsurface > Groundwater | place: USA... | reverse complement strand
GAGCCCAAGCCGGTGATGATCGCCGAGTTCGGGCTGACCGACCGCCAGGCCGAGGCGATCCTCAACATGCGGCTGCGCAGCTTGCGCAAGCTGGAGGAGTTCGAGCTGCGCAAGGAGCATGCTGCGCTGGAAGCCGAGCGGGCGGAGCTGGAACAGCTGCTGGAGAGCCCCGCGCGCCAGCGCAGCCGGGTGAAGCGCGACCTGAAGGCACTGCGGAAGGAATATGGCGAGGACACCAGGCTAGGCCGTCGCCGGACCACCATCGCCGCGGCGGCGCCGACCGTCGAGTTCAGCCTGGACGCGATGATCGAGAAGGAGCCGGTGACGGTGATCCTGTCCCAGCGCGGCTGGATCCGGGCGGCGAAGGGCCATGTGGCGCTGGATGGCGAGTGGAAATGGAAGGAAGGCGATGGCCCGGCCTTCGCCGTGCATGCGCAGACCACCGACAAGCTGCTGTTCGCCGGCGATGACGGCCGCTTCTTCACCCTGTCCGCCGACAAGCTGCCCGGTGCGCGCGGGTTCGGGGAGCCGATCCGCACCATGCTGGACATCGATGCCGCGGTCGAAATTGTTGCGCTGCTGGTGCATCGGCCGGGGATGAAGCTGCTGCTTGCCTCCACCCTTGGCCGCGGTTTCCTGGCCGAAACCAGCGAGTTGCTGGCCGAAACGCGCAAAGGGCGGCAGGTTGTGAACGTGAAGGGGGAGGCGAAGCTGAGCATCGTGCAGCCCGTCGATCCCGCTCACGATCATGTCGCGGTGATCGGCGACAACCGCAAGCTGGTGGTGTTCCATCTGGACGAACTGCCGCAGATGGCGCGGGGGCAGGGTGTCGCCCTGCAGCGTTATCGCGATGGCGGGATGGCGGACGCCACGACCTTCCGGCTGGAGGACGGCCTCAGCTGGACCATGGGGGGCGAGAGCGGGCGGGTGCGGACCGAGAGGGACATCCAGCAGTGGAAGGTGGCCCGCGGCGGCGCCGGCAGGTTGCCGCCGAACGGCTTTCCGCGCGACAACCGCTTCTGACGGCTCTGAACGCCGCAGGAACGCACCTGCGGGGGGTCGGCGCCGGGTCTGCAGAATGGAGCCGAGCCATGTTCATGGACTTTCGCGACGATTTGCCACCGCTTCCCGGACCTGGTGGTTACCAAAAGAAACCACGTGGTTACCAAAGGAAACCGCTGACTCGGGTGCAGGAGAAGCGGCTAGGCCTGGTGCTGCTGGCGAACATCGTGCTGCTGTTCGGGGCCGCGCCGCTGGCCGGGTCATCGGTGATCGCCGCGGTGATCTGGACGGCACGGCATTAGGCAAAAGAAAAGGGGCCGGAACGCGCCATGGCGTTCCGGCCCCGATCATTTCTTCAACGCGTCAGCCGGTTCAGCTGGCGGCGTCCGCCGGTGCCGTCGTGGCGGCGGCACCCTGTGCCGACACGGCGGCGTTCAGATCGGCAGCCGTCGCGAGGAACGTCAGGTTTTCGTTCTGGATCGTCATCTGTTCCTTGGGCAGCTGGATCGGGCCGGCCGTGGTGTGATCGACCACGACCATGCCGTCCGGCTTCACTTCGCTGATCGTGCCGACGGCGACGCCATCGACGGAGTAGAGCGAGGCGCCGGCAACCAGCTTGGTGTCGAGCGCAGCGGTAGCCTGCTGCGTCTCGGCCGCGATGGCGGCTTCGAGTTCGGCCTTGGTCCAGCCGATGGTCGGGCCGCTTTCGCCGGCACCGAACACGGTGGCCGGCAGGGTGGCGTTCATCGTGCCGGTGTTGACGACGACATTCGCGCCATCGACCTGTTCGATCATGCCCGCGGGCTCCCCGTCGGAGCCATAGACGGTGGCGCCGACAACGATGCCGCTGTCGCCGGCGGAAGCGCCGGTCGACGGGGCGGTGGCGGCAGTGCCCTGAGCGATCGCGGCCGGCGCCAGGGCGGCCGTGCAAGCAAGGGCGGCTGCGGTTGCGATAGTCTTGATCTTCATCTTCTGCACTCCGTTCAGTCAGTCCGTTCTAATCAATAGATTCATCTGCCCGGTACGGCATATGATCGGGGCGGGTCGGATGTGCTGAATAGATCACCAGGAATGATGACCTGAGATGACCGGCGGCCTCGTGACCACCGCGTTTGACACCTGAACGACCCGTGTGCGCCTATCCAACGCTTATTCGTATCCGTGCGGTAACGGTTATCGCCCAGCCGTGATGCATACGCGATGAACCGCGCGCAAGCGGGCCATTCATTCGGGCCGGACGATATCGTCCAGTTCGGCATCCAGCAATCGCTGCACCTGATCGCCCTCGGGAAAGCCGGCGGCGATCCAGCGATCCTCCACCATTCGCAGCACCCGGGCGACCTCAGGACCCGCCTGCACCCCGCGCGCAACGATCGCGCCGCCCTTCAGCGGAAAGCGTGGAATGTCCCACCCCGTCAGCGGCGCGGGGTCTGCATTCGCGAGCGCCAGCCGATCGAGCGCCTCGGCCCGACCCAGCCGATAGGCCAGCGCGCGCGGCTCGTCCGTGCCGTCGCGCCCGGCCGCTAGTACGAGGCGCTTCCTCTGCACGGTGGAGAGGCGCAGCCGCGCGCCGGCCTGATCGGCAACCCGCGGATCGGCCGGCAGCAGCGCGGACAGGCGGCGCAGCGCATCGGGAGCGATGCCGTGGGCGTGTTCCCACGCGGTCAGGCCCGTCAGCGCGCCGGTGCCACCGGACGCACGTTCGGGCAGCACATGATCGAGCACGCCGACCCGCTCCATCCGCTGCACCGTCGTCGCCGGATCGGGCAGGCCGAGCAGGTTCAGCAGTTCCATGGCCACCCGTTCCCGGCTGAGACCCTTCAGCGTCGGGGCGAGCTGGGCACAGGCCGCCTCCGCCGCCGGGTCGAGCGCGGCACCGAAGCGAGCCTGGAAGCGGTAGTAGCGCAGGATGCGCAGATGATCCTCGTGGATGCGCGCCGCCGGATCGCCGATGAAGCGCACCCGCCGTGCGGCCAGATCGGTGAGGCCGTCGAAATAGTCGGTCACCGCCAGCGTCACGGGATCGGCGTAGAGTGCGTTGATGGTGAAATCACGGCGGGCGGCATCGTCGCGCCAGTCGGTGGCGAAGGCCACGGTGGCGCGGCGCCCGTCGGTCGCGACATCGCGGCGCAGGGTGGTCACCTCCACCGGGAAGCCGGGCAGCACGGCGGTGATGGTGCCATGTTCGATGCCCGTCGGTACCGCGCGGATGCCGGCCTGTCGCAGGCAATCCATCACCTGTTCCGGCAGCAGGGTGGTCGCGGCATCGACATCCTTCACCGGCAGGCCCAGCAGCGTGTCGCGCACGGCGCCGCCGACCCAGCGGATCTGGTCCGCGCCCAGCGCGGCGACCAGTTGCGCCAGGTCCGCGCGCTGCGTCCACCCGGTGGGGGGAAGCACGCTCATTCGTACAGGCTCTGCCAGCGCAGCCGGCGGGAAAGGTTTGCCAGGATCGCGGCGGTGATGCCCCAGATGCGATGGCCCTGCCAGTCGATCTGGATGTAGTTGCGCCTGCGCCCCAGCCACTCGCCGCTGCGCCGCTGGTGATTGGCGGGATCAAGCAGGAAGCGCAGCGGCGCCTCGAACCACTGGCTGACTTCCGCCGGGCTGGGGGTGATGCGGATGTCGGCCGGCACGGTGGCGAGGACCGGGGTCACGTCATAGCCGCTGCCGGTGACGAAGCGGTCGCTGGCGCCGATCATGCGCACGCGCGCCGGATCTATGCCGAGCTCCTCCTGCGCCTCGCGCAGGGCGGCCTCGGTCGCGCTCTCGCCCGGATCGAGCTTGCCGCCGGGGAAGGCGACCTGACCCGGATGGGCGCGCATTTCCTGCGGGCGATGGGTCAGCAGCACGCCCGGCTCGGCCCGTTCCGTCACCGCGATCAGCACCGCCGCCGGGCGCAGGGCCGGGGGGGCGAGATCGGCGTCGCTCGCGAGGTCGGGCAGCTCCACGCCGTGCCCTTCGTCAAACAGGGCGGACAGGCGGGTGAACAGGTCGGGAGCGTCGGGGGTCATGCGGCGCCCAGAGCGAAGCGGGCGCCGTTGCTGGTGACGTGGACCGTGCCGTCCGCATCCGCCTCAGCCAGATCGGCCAGTTGCAGCCAGGTCGACCGGTCCAGTCGCGCCTCGCACCCATGGCGCACCGCGAGGTAGAGCGCCGGGCTGTCCGCCGTGCCGGCCAGGCGCAACGGATGGTCGGGCCCGGCCACGACCCTGTCGCCGGTGTTCAGGCGAAAGTGCAGCGCGCCGTCCTGCGCCTTGACGTCGATGGCGAGGAACGGGGCATCCTCCACCACGATCGCCTGGCGGCATTGCGGGGTCATCAGCCAGTGCTGCCCGGCAGCGTCGCGCAGCAGCAGGGTGGAAAAGGCGCGGACCATGGCTGGCCGGTCGATCGGCGATCCGTCGTGCCACCAGCGGCCCGCGGCATCGATCCGCATCTTGCTGTCGATCGCCTCCGTTGGGTGCCAGCGGTCGACCGGCGGCAGCGGCCGGTCGGGGAAGCTGTCGGGATCGAAGGCGAATTGCGGCGGCAGGACCATGGCACAGGTCCCTGCCAGAGCGGGTCAGCCGCGCCAAGGCCCCAGCATGCCCGATGCCGGCAGCACCGCGGGATTGGGGCTGCGCACCAGCAACCGGTGCGGCTCCCACGTGGCGGGGCAGCGCCAGCCGGCCGTACCGTCGGCGAAGAAGCCGAACGGGTTGTAATAGCCCGGATCGCCGATCAGCACCTGCGGCAAGGGCGCGCGCGGATCGATGGAGCCGGCCTGCGCGGCCATCATCGCCCGGCCATAACCCTGATCCTGCCGGTCCGGATGCACGGCGACCGGGCCGACCATGATCATCGGATGGGCGCGGCCGCCATCATCGGTGAGCGCGACCGGGTAGGCCTGGATGCTGCCGGCCAGCTGCCCATCGGGCGCCAGGGCGGCGAAGCTGAGGGCGGGCAGGTAATCGGCGCCGTCGCGGATGGCGTAGGCGGTGCGTTCATGACGGTCGCCGCCGAACACGCGATCGAGCAGCGCCTCGACAGCGATGGGGTCGTAATCGGCGAGCGGAATCAGGGTGGCGGTTGCAAGGACCATGGCGGGCGGGCGGATAAAGGCTGGCGCGGGCCGGGGCAATGCAATTGCGGCGTCCATCCGCCCCGCCGGACCTTATTCTGGCGTCAGCCGCAGCAGCCGCCCGCCAGTGCCATCCTCGATCAGCAGCAGCGAACCGTCGGGCGCCTGCTCGATGTCGCGCAGCCGCTTGGGGAAGGGGTAGCGGGCCTCCTCCGACCCGCGCTCATCCGTAAGCGACACGCGCACCAGCGCTTCGCTGTCGAGACCGGGGATCAGCGCGTGGCCCTGCCAGGAGGAGAACAGGGCGCCCGAATAGAACAGGAAGTCGCCGGGCGCGATCACCGGGTTCCAGCCGATCGCGGCGGCGTGGAATTCCGGCCGGGTCGCATGGTCGGGGATGGGCGTGCCGTCATAATCGTCGCCGTCGGACACGATCGGCCAGCCATAATTGTCGCCTGCGACCACCAGGTTCAGCTCGTCCCCGCCAGCGGGGCCATGCTCCAGATCCCACAGCCGGCCGCTGGCATCGAAATGCAGGCCCAGCACGTTGCGGTGGCCGTAGGACCAGATCTCCGCCGACACGCCGCCGCGATCCGCGAAGGGATTGCCGGCGGCGGGCGTGCCGTCGAGATTGAGGCGCAGCACCTTGCCCAGATTGGTGCCGAGATCCTGCGCGGGCGTCTTCTTCTGCCGTTCGCCCGAGGACACGAAGAGATACTTCCCGTCAGGCGAGAAGGCGATGCGGTGCGAATAATGGCCGCCGCCGGTGACCTTGGGCTGCTGACGCCAGATCACGCTCAGCCCATCGACCCGGCACTGCGTGTCGCTGTCGCAAACCAGCGTGCCGCGGCCGAGCGCGGCGCCGCGGGTTTCGCCTTCGCCGGCCTCCGCCCAGGTGAGATAGATCGTGCGCCCGCCCAACTCCGTGCTGAATTCGGCCGGCAGGAAGGCGACATCGCCCAAGCCCCCTTGTCCGGCATAGGCCACCTGCGGCAGCCCGGTGACCGTGCCGATGCGGCCGGTGGGCAGATCGACGAACTTCATGGTGCCCGCCCGCTCGGTAACGAACAGCGTATCGGTGCCCGGCGCAGTGGCGAGCGCCCATGGCTGCGCAAAGCTGCCGAGGGAGGCGGCGGTGAAAGGCGGCTCGCCTTCCAGTTGCACCGGCTCCCCGATGGCGATGCCCGCTGCTGGCGTGGATGGCGGCGTGGGCTCGGGCGCGGCGAGGGGCGTGCTATCCCCGGTGGCCGCCTCCCCGCAGCTTGCGCCGGCGAGAAACATTGGAAATAGCAGGGCGGACAGGATCGATTTGCGCATGCTTTGTGGAACACCTTCGGACGATTTTTGTGCCGGGCTGGGCGGAACGCTGGTTGCCGGCGTGGACGAGGCCGGGCGCGGCCCGCTCGCCGGGCCGGTCGTGGCCGCCGCCGTGCTGCTGTGCCGCCCGCGGCCGGCGGGGCTGGACGATTCCAAGAAGCTGGCGGCGGTCACCCGCGCGCTGCTGGAAGAACGCATCCGCCGCCGCTGTGCCTGGGGCATCGGCGTGGTCGAGGTGGAGGCGATCGATCGCCTGAACATCTTCGGCGCGACCATGCTGGCGATGACGCTGGCCATGGAGCAGCTCTGCCGCGCGCTGGGCCGCGACTGTGCGCAGGTGCTGGTGGATGGCAACCTGACCCCGGCCGGGCGGCGGGCCGAGTGGCGCTGGCCCGCCCGTGCCGTGGTCGGCGGCGATGCCAGCGAACCGGCGATCAGCGCCGCCAGCATCCTGGCGAAGGAGCATCGCGACCGCCTGATGCGCGCGGCGGCGGCCGAGCACCCGCATTATGGCTGGGACCGCAACAAGGGCTATGGCACGCCCGACCATCTGGCGGCGCTGCGCCAGCATGGGCCCAGCCCGCTGCATCGCCGGTCCTTCGCGCCGGTCGCGCAGGCGCAGCTGCTTTTGTAGAAACCGAGTCCTGCCGGCCACACCACATCATCTTGAGTCCCCCCAGGGGCCGAGGACTCAAGATGCTGCGGTGGGACTCGTTTCGTTCCGCAAACCGGCGCGAATCGGCAGAAAAGCGCACTCTTGACGGCGGAGTCCGGACCTGCGCACCTGTGGATAAGTCACGGGGGCGAGCAGATCATGGGCGAAGTTCTTACCATCCGCGCGCCGCGCGCCAGGGTTGCGGCGGTTCCTGCTACGCTGCCGCCCAAACTGCCCTTGGGCCAGATCCTGCCCGGCGACTGCATCGAGGCGATGCGCAGTCTGCCGGCGTGCAGCGTCGACCTGGTGTTCGCCGACCCGCCCTACAATCTACAGCTGGGCGGCGACCTCAACCGGCCGGATGGCAGCCATGTGAATGCGGTGACGGATGATTGGGACCGGTTCGACAGCTTCGCCGCCTATGATGCCTTCACCCGCGAATGGCTGGCGCAATGCCGCCGGGTGCTGAAGCCGGACGGCGCGCTGTGGGTGATCGGCAGCTATCACAACATCTTCCGCGTCGGGTCGCTGATGCAGGATCTGGGCTTCTGGCTGCTGAACGACATCGTGTGGCGCAAGGCCAATCCGATGCCGAATTTCCGCGGCACCCGCTTCACCAATGCGCACGAAACGCTGCTGTGGGCCGGCATGGGGGAGAAGGCCCGCTATCACTTCAACTATCGCGCGATGAAGACGCTGAACGACGAGCTGCAGATGCGCAGCGACTGGCTGATCCCGCTGTGCGGCGGGCAGGAGCGGCTGAAGCGGGACGGTATCAAGGCCCATCCGACGCAGAAGCCGGAGGCGCTGCTGTACCGCGTGCTGCTGGCCACGACGGAGAAGGGCGACGTGGTGCTCGATCCGTTCTTCGGCACCGGCACCACGGGCGCCGTGGCAAAGCGGTTGGGGCGCGAATGGATCGGCTGCGAGCGGGAAGCGCTCTATCGCGAGGTGGCGCTGGAGCGGATCGCAGACGCGCTGCCGCTGGATGAAAGCGCGCTGGAGGTGATGCAGAGCCGCCGCAGCCAGCCGCGCGTGGCCTTCGGCGCGCTGGTGGAAAGCGGCCTGATCGCGCCCGGCACGACGCTGTTCGACCGCCAGCGCCGCTGGCAGGCGCGCGTGCGGGCAGACGGGTCGGTGGAAAGCGGGTCGTTGCAGGGCTCCATCCACGGCGTGGGCAAGGAATTGCAGGGCGCGCCCAGCTGCAATGGCTGGACCTTCTGGCATGTCGAGCATCAGGGGCAGGCGCAACCGATCGATGCGCTGCGCCAGCTGCACCTGCTCGCCACAGAGGACTGACGGCAATCGCCGTGAGTGGGGAACGCCTCTATATCCAGCCGCTGACCCCGGCCCCGTCGCCCCAGGCGCTGGGCGGCGATGCGGTGCGGCTGGCAGGCGGCATGGCCTGGACGCGCGACTTCGCCGTGATGGTGGTACGCGACGGCGCGGTCGCGTCGCGCAAACTTGCGACGCCGCAGACGATCGCTGCCGTGCTGGGGGCCCTGCCCGATGGGCTGGCGGCAGAGGGGGAGGCGCAATGGGCGAACCTTCGCCGCGCGCATCCTGCGCTGGCGGTGCCCGGCGGCGCGCTGCGGCTGGACGAGCCGCAGGTGATGGGCATCCTGAATGTCACGCCCGACAGCTTCTCCGACGGCGGACGCCACAGCGCCGATCCCGGCGACCATGCCCGCGCCATGCTGGAGGCAGGCGCGGCGATCATCGACGTGGGGGGCGAGAGCACGCGCCCGGGCGCCGATCCGGTGTGGGAAGGGGACGAGATCGCCCGCATCGTGCCCGCGGTGCAAGCCTGCGCGGCATTGGGCGCGCTCATCAGCCTCGACACGCGGCGCGCCGCGGTGATGGAGGCGGGCCTTGCTGCTGGCGTCCATATCGTCAACGACGTGGCGGCTCTGGGCGAGGATCCGCGCTGCGCCGAAGTGGTCGCGGCGGCAGGCGTGCCGGTGGTGCTGATGCACGCGCCGGGCGGCGGCGCGAACCTGCATGCGGGTGGCCGCTACGCCAATGTGCTGTTCGACGTGTTCGATGCCTTGCGCGATGCGCGCGACCGGGCCGTTGCAGCCGGGGTCGAGCAGTCGCGCATCGTGCTCGATCCAGGCATCGGCTTTGGCAAGTCGCTGGCCGACAATCTGGCGCTGGTGAACGGGCTGGCGCTGTTCCATGGGCTGGGCCAGCCGATCCTGTTCGGTGCCAGCCGCAAGCGGATGATCGGCGCCATCAGCCGGGAGGCGCCGGCCGATGCGCGGCTGGGCGGCAGCGTGGCGCTGGCACTGGCGGCGATGCAGGCCGGGTGCCAGATCGTGCGGGTGCACGACGTCCATGACACTGTCCAGGCCCGCGATCTGTGGCGCGCCATGCGCGACCGCGCCCTGACCGATTTCGGCGGTCTGGCGGACGATTGAGCTAGCGCAACTCTGCCGAGACGGTGCGCAGAGCATCGGCCAATGCCGTGCGGAAGGCCCGCGGCTGCCTGGCAAGGCCCTGTTCGCCCACCATCAAGGTGCGTTCGCCCACCGGCACGAAGCGGTACAACGTACGCGTTCCGTTGCGTGTCCGCTGGTAGGAAAAGCCGCTCGCCCCGTCCAGTCGCGCCGGGCGCAGGCTGGCGGACAGGCCCGCAGTGGCAAAGTGCGCGCGATAGTCGCCAATCGGCCGCTCCAGCAGCGTCAGGACCAGCCCCGGCTCGTCGGCGGCGTTGCAGGTGCGAGGGCGCGGCGGAGTGCCGTAGGTGCAGCCGTCCTGCCCCAATTGCTCTGTTCGTGCGTGGTCCAGCAGCTTCACGCCCCAACTCTGTTGCCGCGGGCCGATGGGAAACTGCACCGGAAGCTCCACCAGCGAGAGCAGCCTGCGATTGTAGCTGAAGCGGATCGGGCCGAGGGTGGCGAACAGATATTCGTCGCTTGCCCGAGGGGCCTGCTGCTCGTTCGCCTTGGCATCGCCACTCGCTGCCGGACCCTCCCCGCAGGCGGCCAGCGACGCGGCGGCGGCAAGGACCAGAAGCGGTCGGAAGCAGATCATGGCCTTCAAGCGAAAGGCACGGCCTTGCGTTCCGCGCACCCTGTCGATTTGCGCCGATTGTCCAGCGGCGGCACGGCGGTCAGGCGGCGTTGTCGATGCCCAGCTCGGACAGCTTGCGGTAAAGCGTCGAGCGGCCGATGCCCAGCCGCCGGGCGACTTCCGACATCCGGCCGCGATAATGGCCGATCGCCAAACGGATCACGTCAGCCTCGATCTCCTCCAGCGGCCGCAGATTGCCATCCGTGCTGAAGATGTCGACGCCGCCGCGCTCCGCATTGCCGCCCTCCCGTTCGCTGTCGCCGACGAGTTCGGCCAGTTGCGGAAAGTCCTGCTCCGTCAGGGCGTTGCCGTCGCAGAACACGGCCGCCCGGAACAGCGCCGCCTGCAATTGGCGCACATTGCCCGGCCAGTGATAGGCGGCCAGCAATGTCAGGGCCGTGTCGGTGATACCCAGCTGGCGCAGGCCCGGCTCCGCCGCGATGCGCGCCAGGAAATGCCGGGTCAGTGCCGTGATGTCGCCATGGCGTTCGCGCAATGGCGGGATGGTGATGGTCGTGCCGCTGAGCAGGGCGAGCAGGTCCGGGCGGAAATTGCCGGTGGCGGCAAGGTCGGCCAGCGGCAGGTTGCTGGCCGCAACGATCCGTACATCGACGCGGAAGCCGGCCTGCGATCCGATCGGCCGCACGCGCCCTTCCTGCAGCGCCTCCGCCAGCTGCGCCTGTACCTCGGGCGGCAGGTGATCGACCTCGTCCAGCACCAGCGTGCCGCCATCGGCGGCCTGCAGCGCGCCTTCGTGCCGTTCGAACGCACCTGGAAAGGCGCCCTGTTCGTGGCCCAGCAGGACGGAAGGCAGGCTGCCCGCCGGCGTGGCGCCGACATTGATGATGCGGAAGGACGCGCGCGAGCGCGGGCTGGCGGCGTGGATCGCGCGCACCAGCATCTCCTTGCCCGTGCCGCGTTCGCCTTCGATCAGCAGATTGCCGTGGCCGCGCGCCGCCTTGGCGGCGCGGGCCAGCGCGGCGCGGAACGGCGGCGCGGTGCCGACCATCGCATCGAAATCGAGCACTGCCGGCATCTTCTCGCTCAGCGGGGTCAGTTCGTCCAGCTGCGCCGCATCGGCAGTCGCGTTGCGCAGCGCCTGCATCAGCCGGTCGGGCGCGACGGGCTTCACCAGATAGTCGCTGGCCCCGGCGCGCATCGCCTCCACCGCCTGCAGCGGGCTGGAACTGCCGGTCAGCACCAGCACCGGCAGCGCCGGTCGCCGCTCCCGCAAGTCGGCGATCAGCGCAACCAGGGCGTCCTGCGGCATGATCTGGTCGAGGATGATCGCGCCCAGCTGCATCCCCTCCGCCGTGGCGATGGCGGCCAGGGCTGCGGCCGGGTCGCGCGCCAATTGCACGCGCCACCCCTCCCGCCCGGCAAGCGCGGTGATCAGCCGGATCTGGGCCGGGGCATCATCGATCAGCAACAGCGTTTGGGGCGCAGGCTCTGCCATGCGGTCTTGTACCTTTTCACTTCCGGTTCGGGTTCCGGCCTAGACTGCGCCGGTAAAAAGCGAATTAAGCGCCTTGAGCGGGGTGTCGCTGAGCGTTAGGAAAAGATGCAATAGATTGCACGCAAAGGGGAGAGCGCGGAAAGTGAGCCAGAAATCATGAATCCTGTCAATGACATGGAACCGGCCAATCGGACTTATGACCGCTTCGTCGGGTTGCTGAAGTGGTCCGTGCCGGTGATTGCCATCATCGTGTTCGTGGTCCTGATGCTGATCACCTGAGCGAAACATCATGCGCATCGCCATCCTGCAGGAACGCGCCGCCGGGGAAACCCGGGTGGCAGCCACGCCGGAAACGGTGCGCAAGTTCATCGCGCTGGGCGCCAGCGTCGCGGTGGAGCGCGGCGCGGGTGAGGCCGCGACGATCTCCGATGCCGCTTACGAGGATGCGGGCGGCCAGCTTGGCCTGGCACATGAGGTAGTCGCGGGCGCCGGTATCGTGCTGGGCATCCAGGCGCCCGAGGTGGCGCTGCTAGCCGGCGCCGCACCGGGCGCGCAGGTCGCGGCCCTGTTCGATCCGTTCGGCCACCCCGAACGCTTGCAGGCCTATGCCGCGGCCGGACTGGAAGCGCTGGCGATGGAGTTCATGCCGCGCATCACGCGCGCACAAAGCATGGACGTGCTTTCCAGCCAATCGAATCTCGCCGGCTACAAGGCGGTGCTGGAGGCGGCGAGCCGATACGGCCGCGCCTTCCCGCTGATGATGACCGCCGCGGGGACGGTCAGCGCCGCGCGGGTGTTCGTGATGGGCGTCGGCGTCGCCGGGCTGCAGGCCATCGCCACCGCTCGCCGGCTGGGGGCGCAGGTCAGCGCCACCGATGTGCGCAGCGCCACGCGCGAGCAGATCCAGTCGCTGGGCGCCAAGCCGGTCTTCGTGGAGGATGTCGCAGGGATAGAGGGCGAGGGCAGCGGCGGCTATGCCGGAGAGATGGGCGAGGACTATCGCCGCGCGCAGGCGGAACTGGTCAGCGGGCACATCGCCAAGCAGGATATCGTCATCACCACCGCGCTGATCCCCGGCCGCTCGGCGCCGCGTCTGGTATCGGACACTCAGGTCGCCAGCATGCGGCCGGGCAGCGTGATCTACGATCTGGCGGCGGCGCAGGGCGGCAATGTCGAAGGATCCGCGGCGGACGAGGTGGTGGAACGCCATGGCGTGACCATCATGGGCTGGTCCAACACGCCTGCTCTGTTGCCGGCAGACGCCAGCGCCCTGTTTTCGCGCAATTTGCTGAACTTCCTCTCCGCCTTCTGGGACAAGGATGCGGGGCGGCCGGTGCTGGATGCGGAGATCGGCGACGCCGTGCGGCTGACGCAAGGCGGCGCCGTGGTGAACGAGCGGCTGCGGTGAGGGCGCCGGCTACAGATCATCCTCATGCCGAAGCGGAGTGCTGATCCATGGACTTCATCTCGATCCTGTCGATCTTCGTCCTCGCCTGCTTCGTGGGCTATTACGTCGTCTGGTCTGTCACGCCAGCGCTGCACACGCCGCTGATGGCGGTGACCAATGCGATCTCCTCCGTCATCATCGTCGGTGCGCTGGTCGCCAGCGCGGCGGACGGGAGCGGGACCGCCAAGTGGCTGGGCCTGGGCGCGGTGGTGCTGGCCAGCGTGAACATCTTTGGCGGTTTTGCCGTGACCGAGCGGATGCTGGCGATGTACCGCAAGAAGGATAAACCTGCTTCCAGCGCGGCAGCCGGCAAGGAGCAGCGCAAGTGATCGCGCCGCCCGAACGCATCACGGACCTCAGCCTTGCGGCCGATGCTGCCCATCCGGTGAGCCCATGGGTGGCGCTCGCTTATCTTGTAGCCGGTGTGCTGTTCATCCTGGCGCTGCGCGGCCTTTCCAGCCCTGCGACCAGCCGGCGCGGCAATCGCTGCGGCATGGCCGGCATGGCAATCGCGGTGGTGACCACGCTGGTCACGCACCGGATCGCCAGCCTGCCGGAGATCGCCGCCGCCATGGCGCTGGGCGGGGCGGCCGGCTTCGTGATCGCACGGCGCATCGCGATGACGGCCATGCCGCAGCTGGTGGCGGGATTTCATTCGCTGGTCGGCCTCGCTGCCGTGCTGGTGGCGACGGCCGCGTTCCTGAACCCGGCCGCGTTCGACATATTGGGGCTGGACGGGCGCATCCTGCCGGTCAGCCGGCTGGAGATGCTGCTGGGCGCGGCGATCGGGGCGATCACCTTCTCGGGCTCCGTCGTCGCCTTCCTGAAGCTGAACGGCACGATGGGCGGATCGCCGATCCTGCTGCCTGGCCGCCACTGGATCAATCTGGTCACGCTGGCGGCGATCCTTGTGCTCACCGCCATTTTCACCCTCTCGCCGGTGGGCGGGCCGGGGGAGAACCCGCTGTTCTGGGTGGTGTTGGCGCTGGCCTTCGCGATCGGTTTCCTGCTGATCATCCCCATCGGCGGCGCGGACATGCCGGTTGTGGTGTCCATGCTGAACTCCTATTCCGGCTGGGCGGCCGCGGCGATGGGGTTCACGCTGCACAACACCGCCATGATCGTGACGGGGGCGCTCGTCGGATCGTCGGGCGCGATCCTCAGCTACATCATGTGCCGGGCGATGAACCGATCCTTCCTGTCGGTCATTGCCGGCGGCTTCGGCGCGACCGCGGCGGCGGGCGGCGGCCCGGCGGGGGAACAGCGCCCGTGGAAGCAGGGCAGTGCGGAGGATGCCGCCTTCATGCTGAAGCAGGCCGAACGGGTCATCATCATCCCCGGATATGGCATGGCGGTGGCGCAGGCGCAGCACGCCTTGCGCGAGATGGGCGACCTGCTGAAGGAGGCCGGCGTCAGCGTCAAGTACGCGATCCACCCGGTTGCCGGGCGGATGCCGGGGCACATGAACGTGCTGCTGGCCGAAGCCAATGTGCCTTATGACGAAGTCTTCGAGCTGGAGGATATCAACAGCGAGTTCGCGCAGGCCGACGTCGCCTTCATCATCGGCGCGAACGATGTGGTGAACCCGGCCGCCCGTACGGACAAGAGCAGCCCGATCTACGGCATGCCGGTGTTCGATGTGGAGAAGGCGCGCACGGTGATGTTCATCAAGCGGTCGATGGGCGGTGTCGGCTATGCCGGCGTCGACAATGACGTGTTCTACATGGACCAGACGATGATGCTGCTGGCAGACGCGAAGAAGATGGTGGAGGAGATAAACAAGGGACTGGCCGATTGATTCGGCCTTGCGGGTCGGCGCCGGGGGCGGCGCACGGCACGGACAGACAGGGAATTTCGGGCGTTGCGAAAGCTGGGATTGATCGGCGGGATGAGCTGGGTCTCCACCCGCACCTATTACGAACATATCAACCGCATCATCCAGCAACGCACCGACCGCCGCTCCAGCGCGCCGCTGCTGATCGAGAGCCTGGATTTCGCGCAGCTCTACCAGCTGACATCGGAAGCCGAGTGGAAGCGCGCGGGCAGCCTGCTGTCCGAAAGCGCGAAGCGGCTGGAGGCGGCCGGCGCGGGCGCGATCATCATCGGCGCCAATTCGATGCACCGGGTGTACGACACCGTCGCCGCTGCGATCGGCATTCCCATCCTGCACATCGCCGATTGCGTGGGCGAGCGGATGGAGGCGGACAGGGTCGGCACCGCGGCCCTGCTGGGCACCCGCAACGTGATGACCGAAAGCTTCTTTCGCCGCCGGCTGGTGGCGCACGGCGTCGATCTCGCGCCGCCGGACATGAACAATGTCGAGCTGCTCGACCGCATCATCTACGAGGAGCTGATGGTCGGGCGCCCCACGCGGGAGGCAGAGCGAGCCTTGAAGAGCATGCTGACCGTCTTCCAGCAGAACGGGATGGAAGCGGTCGTGCTCGCCTGTACGGAGCTGGAGCAGGTGGTGGACACCGATGCCAATGTGCTGCCGATCTACGACAGCACGCTGATCCATGCCCAGGCCGCAGCGGAATGGATCCTGGAGGAGGATAAGTCCGCTACCGGCGCCTGAGTTCGCCTTGTGTTCACGGTGACAGGGTGCAGTGCACGCTCTAGCCGTGGCGCATGGTCCCCGGCTCCTTCCGCGCGCCCCACGCTGCCGATCCGTCGCGTTCGCACGGGCGCGAGTTCGGCACGCCTGGCGATGGTGCGCGCGGGCCCCGCAGCGTCTTCCAGCGCGACCGTGACCGGATCATCCATTCCATCGCCTTCCGTCGCCTGGCCGGCAAGACGCAGGTGTTCATTGCCCCGGACGGCGACCACTACCGCGTCCGCCTGACACACAGCCTGGAGGTGGCGCAGATCGGCCGCACGCTGGCCCGCGCGCTGCAGCTGGACGAGGATCTGACGGAAGCGCTGTGCCTGGCGCACGACATCGGCCACCCGCCCTTTGGCCATGCGGGGGAGGAGGCGCTGGATGCTGCACTCGCCCCGCATGGCGGCTTCGATCACAACGAACAGACCCTGCGCACGCTGATGCGGCTCGACAGCCCCTATTGCGACTTTCCCGGCCTAAACCTCAGCTGGGAAGTGCTGGAGGGGCTGGCCAAGCATAATGGTCCGGTGGCGCAGGCCGGCTGGGCGCTGGCGGAACTGGACGCCGCCTTTCCGCTGCGACTGGCCGAATTCGCCAGCCTGGAGGCGCAGGTCGCCTCGTTGGCCGACGACATCGCCTACGACAATCACGATATCGACGATGGCTTGCGGGGCGGTTTCCTGCAGCTGGACGATCTGCTCACCCTGCCGGAAATGGCCGATCTGTGGCGCGAAATCGAACAGCGGCACCCGCGCAGCAACCACCAGGCGCGCCTGCGCGAACTGGTGCGCACGCAGATCGGCCTGATGGTCAACGATCTGATCGCCACCACCCGCGCGCGGATCGAGGGGATCGGCTCGGTCGAGGAAGTACGCGCCGCCGGCGCCGCGCTTGCCACCTTCTCGCCCGCAATGGCGGAGTACGAGCGGCGGCTGAAGCGCTTCATGTATGACCGGCTGTATTACCACCCGGAGCAGAAGGGCACGGCTGAGCGTGCCGGTTGCGTCATCGCCCGGCTGTTCGCTGCCTATCACGCCGATCCGGCCCTGCTGAGCGCGAACTGGCGCGAGCTTCTGCCGGACAGCGAGCCAGCCCGCAGCCGTCACGTCGCCGACTACATCGCGGGCATGACCGATCATTTCGCCATGGCGCAGTACCGGCGCATCACGGGCGAGGTGCCGGAGGGGCTGTCCAATGTCTGACCGGCAACGGTGAAGCGCCACGCGCCGGCCGCGCAGCGCAATCGCGGCCCGATCGCAGCCGTGCTGGTCGACGAACTGCCGGCCAGCGGCACTGTGCTGGAGGTTGCCAGCGGCACGGGCGAGCAGGTGGCGTATTTCGCGCGCAGCTTCCCGCATCTCACCTGGCAGCCGAGCGATCCCGACCCCGCGGCCCGGGGCTCCATCGCGAGCTGGCGGGCGGAGGAGGAGCTGGC
>Ga0210040_10004992_pt1 | contig 17052 bp, 15 predicted proteins | sample CryGeyCG12114_NA_FD_185462 | JGI IMG/M metagenome (GOLD analysis project Ga0210040, IMG submission 185462) | Groundwater microbial communities from aquifer - Crystal Geyser CG19_WC_8/21/14_NA (SPAdes) (version 2) | ecosystem: Environmental > Aquatic > Deep subsurface > Groundwater | place: USA... | reverse complement strand
CACGGGTGGCAAACGCAGCCCAATGCCCGCACCGTACAGGAAGTTTTAAATACCTGCCTCGCTACTATTTTGCGGCAACCCATCGAAACGGTGGGCAGTGGCCGCACCGATACGGGTGTCCACGCGAGTCAGCAGTGGGTGCATTTCGATGTTAATCTCATACTCAACGAAAAAGCCATTCTACACCGGTTAAACCGGTTGTTGCCGCCCGATATAAGTGCGGTGCAGTTTTATAAGGTGGGGCCGGCAGCGCACGCGCGTTTCGATGCCGTGGCCAGAACTTACGAATACCGGATTACCCAGGTTAAAAACCCTTTCCGGCAACGTTATGCCCATTACCTAAACCGGGAAATAAACCTAACTTGGTTAAATGAAGCAGCGGCAGCTTTGTCTGATTTCGAAGATTTTACGACGTTTTCGAAAGTAAAAGGCGATACGTTGCATTACCGGTGCCACCTATACGCGGCTTCCTGGCGCCAAGACGGTCCGGATTTAATATTTACCATTAAAGCCAACCGGTTTTTGCGGGGCATGGTGCGGTTGGTAGTGGGTACTTTACTCGATGTCGGAACCGGAAAAATAACAGTGGCCGCCTTCCGGGATATCATTTCGGCCCAAGACCGACGCCAAGCCAGCAGCGCAGCGCCGGCGGCTGGTTTATTTCTAACCCAGGTAACCTACCCGGACAACTACTTTGCGGAACAAAAGAAATATTTTGCCCCGGATAAAACTTAGCAGCCCAGATAATAGTTAAGTCTTAGGCCAGTTAGCGTGCGCTAAAAAGCGTACCTTTGCCCAAATAATCACTTCCAGACCTTGTTCTGGTTTTATCTATTAACCATACTAACGCAATAAAGCTTTAAACTTTTGGAACAACCGGCAGAAAAAAAAACGGGTAATGTGTTCGATTATCAGACCATTAAGCGGTTGTATACGTTCGTAACGCCTTACAAAAAAATATTTTACTTTATCATCTTTCTTACCTTAATCTCCGCTATTTTGGCGGCTATCCGTCCGTTCCTGATTCAGTACACGGTAGATAATGATATTATGGAAGGCGATATGGCGGGCCTGAACCGGATGTTTATCTGGTTAGGTGTAACCTTGGTTATTCATGCCCTGGTATCTTATTTACACACTTACTATGCCGGCTGGCTGGGGCAACACATTGTGCGGGATATTCGGGTGTTGCTTTACCGGCACGTGCTGCGGCTGCGGCTTAAATTCTACGACCGTACACCTATTGGCACCCTGGTTACGCGTAATGTTTCGGATGTAGAGCAACTTTCCGATGTGTTTAGTGAGGGATTGGCGGCTATGGCCGGCGATGTTTTACAATTAGTTTTTATTCTGGGTTACATGCTGTACCTCGATTGGCGGCTGACGCTGGTGAGCCTGGCTACTTTTCCGTTGTTGTTTGTGAGTACGTATGTGTTTAAAGAAAAAGTAAAGGTTTCTTTTCAGGAAGTGCGTACGGCGGTGGCCAGCTTGAATGCCTTTGTGCAGGAACACATTACCGGAATGAACATTGTGCAGATTTTTAACAACGAAGAGCGGGAGGAAAAAAAGTTCCAGAAAATAAACCAGGAACATACCCAAGCGCAAATCCGGGGCGTGCTGTATTACTCTATCTATTTTCCGGTAGCCGAAGTAATTGGTGCTACCGGCACGGGTTTACTGGTGTGGTACGGCGCCCGAGGGGTTATAAACGAGCAGGTAACCTTGGGCGTACTTATTGCTTTCCTGATGTATATTGCCATGTTCTTCCGGCCTATCCGGCAAATTGCCGACCGGTTTAATACGTTACAGTTAGGCGTAGTAAGTACCGAACGTATTATAAAACTCCTCGACAGCAAAGAACTTATTTCGGATAGCGGCACGTACGCGCCGGCTACTATCCGGGGCGATGTATCGTTTGAGCACGTTTGGTTTGCTTACAACGACGAAGAGTATGTGTTGCGTGATATTTCGTTCGAGGTGAAAGCCGGCCAAACCATTGCCCTAGTGGGTGCCACGGGAGCCGGTAAAACCTCGATTATTAACTTACTAAGCCGCTTCTATGAAATAAACAAAGGCACCATCCGGATAGATGGCACGAATTTGAAAGAATACGACCTGGAGGTACTGCGCAGTTACATTGGCATTGTGCTGCAGGATGTATTTTTATTTTCGGGTTCTATTGCTGATAATATCTCGTTAGGCAATCCCCGCATCACCCGGGAGCAAATATGGGAAGCGGCCGAGTTGGTAGGAGCCCGCAAATTTATCGAGCGTCTGCCCGGCGGCCTCGATTATAAAGTAATGGAACGGGGCGCCACTTTATCGGTGGGCCAACGGCAGCTTATTTCTTTTGTGCGGGCCATGGTGTACAATCCAAAAATTATTATTCTGGACGAAGCCACCTCTTCCGTAGATACCGAAACCGAAGAGCTTATCCGTTTTGCCATTGATCAGTTAATGCAGGGCCGGACTTCTATTGTTATTGCGCACCGGTTATCTACTATCCAGAAGGCCGATAAAATTATGGTACTGGACCGCGGCGAAATAAAAGAATCCGGTACCCACGAAGAACTGTTGCAGCACGAAGGCTACTACGCCCAGCTTTACCAAATGCAGTTTATTTAAAAGGTATATAAGCGCGCTTTTACGGCTGCCGAAAATCAAAGTGTCGTTCTTCTTAAAACAAGACTACTAGTGAGTAAGAAATTCTTAATGATTATGGCGGTTCTAACAGCCTTGGCCTGTGGGTTTTATGGCTATTTAGGGGGCTTTAGTTCGCCGGATATAATTATTGCAACTTCTACCCCGCAAATTATTGTGGGAAAAGCGTACAGCGGTCCGGTAGAAGATGCCCGCTTTGATAAGCTCTTCCGGGAAATGGCGCAGGCGCAGGAAACCAAAACCCTGGTGGGTACCCTCGCTAATATTTATTACAATAACCCTGAAGAACAAAATGACTCCATTAAAGCTTTTATCGGCGTAGCGGTAAATGGCACTACTCCCGTACCGACCGGGTTTGAACAACGCTTGTTGCCGGGTGGTAAACAAGTAATTCGCGTAACGTCGGACGCCCATTTTTTACTGGCTCCTAATAAATTATATCCGGCCCTTTTCGATTATCTAAAAGAAAAAAAGCTACAGACAAAAAAGCAGTACCTGGAAAAATTTCCGCAACAAGGCGCCGCACTAGTGGAAGCAGAACTACGGGACTAATTGTCGTAGTTTTAATGCTGATACGTCTGGCACAAATAATCTAAATACCTCCTTGCTTTCCATTCAGTTAGCCTCTAAAATTCGCGGCCTAATTTAATCCGAAGAACAAAAATCACAGCCAGTTACCTTAGTTGTAATTACGTTATTATTACCTATAAACAGCATTATACGCGCTCTACCCCTAACCAGATTTATCTTGTATCATAAGTAGTTTAACTTATATTATCTTTAGCCCAACTTTGTTATTTAAACTAAAAAAATACTTAAAAGTAAGTATTTTATTTAGTCATTCATTTCTGTACATTTAACAAATTTTAAATAACCGCTATTTAATATGGAAATATTTATAGCACTGGTTCATTACTGGTAAGTACATTTAAAATTTTCTAATTTTTAGACCACTCCTGTTGGCATGATTAATATTGGCATAATCGAAAAGGACAATGACCGACTCCAGGAGCTGAAGGACTTTATTAATGCGCAGCATGAATTTGTTTGCACGTATGCAGCAGCTACCGAAAAAGAATATTTAGCTTTACCAGCTGACACGCATTTGGCTTTGGTAATACTTTTGGGTAGCTGCCATGAAACAGAGCAGAAAACGGCCGGTAACCAGATTAGAACCATCAGGCAAAAAATGCCGGATTCTGCTATAATTGTTTTTTCGGATACCGATCAGACGAATGATATATTAGATGCCCTGCGCGCTGGTGCAGTTGGATTTTCACCCCGCTTTACCCCGCTTTCACAAATAAAAGAGGTTATAGTACAAGTTTTAGCTGGAGGAGCTTACTTAACGCCGGCAATTACCCGTAAAGTTACCGACTACTTTCGCCTGGAAGAGCAGCCCGATTTATATGCTTTAACCAACCGCGAAAAACAAATTGTGATTTGCTTAACCGAAGGTTTCAGCTATAAGTTAATCGCTTATAATTTGGGCCTTTCTCTGGATACCGTGCGGTTCCATTTGCGCAATATCTACAAGAAATTACAGGTAAATAGCAAAGCCGAAGCAATTGCGAAAGTTATGAAACGCGAGGTGCAACTAAGCCTATAAGTATCAATACTAAATACATAAGGTTGCGGTGAAAAACACTTAATTTTTAAAATATTTATACGTTAATATTTAATTTTCAAAAGTCTATCCACAATCATGCTTCGGGCATCTACCAGTTAATTTTGGATAATTTAAATATCTTCATAATAAATAAACGGGCTACACAGTATAAAATTTTATCGTTTAATGACCCTATATACATTTTAAGCCGTTTTCTCAATCCGTATATCCTATTTTAGATCTAATAAGCTTCTTATTTAAAGTACTTATAATATAAACATATTTAAAATTAAAAAACTAAATTATTCACAATTATATATATATTTACATCCTGCTAAGATACCTACCCATTAATGTAGGTTGACAAAGACAAAATATTAAATTAACTTTAATTATTAAAATTTAAACAAAACGAAGCTTTCCGCAACCTATTACTTGTTCAAGCTTAATATTAACTATAACACCAAACTTCTACACTTATACTAAAATACTACCAACATGAAAATCAAAGGCAAATTCCTCAGCTACATTTCAGAAGAAAAAAAATTAAGAAAAGGTCAAATCCGCGATGTTAAAAATGCCGGATCGAAGAGAACAGCTGCCGTTCAGGATGCTATTTACTCGGCTTTAAGTGATAATTCTCGTTCCGATTTTGCTGTTAGATAAATTTGCCTTTAAGCTTTACTTATAAAGAATACCCCAGGATTTAATTGTTTTAGCTCCTGTATCCTGAACAGGTATTTTTATATTCATGCCATTAAAGAAAATTTAGCTACTAAGCCTCTGGTTATAAAGCAAAGGCCCTACTTTATTTGTATGTAGGACCTTTGCTTATAATACTTTCTGTTCTTTTGTTTATAATTTCTTGGTGAGTTCCGTAATGCGGGCTCTTAAATCGGCTACCTGCGATTTATTCTTTTTCAGTTTTTCAATTTCGTCCAGCTTCTCCAACAACTGCTGCATTTCCTGCAAATGCTTCATTCGGTTTTTACTCATTACTTCCCCGTCAGCACTAACCAAAGCATGTTCGTCTTTAAAAATATTGCCTTCGCCGTATATAACCCAATGGGAATTCAAATTCGGAATATTCTTTAGTACTTCCAGTAAATCGTCCATGCAATAATTTTTGCCGGCAATAATATTAGAAATCAAAATGGCAGAAGTGTTTGTAAATTCACCCAAAGCAAAAATATCCATGCCTTTCATTTTCATGTAAAAGCGGAGCCGGGTACCTATTTGTTCTAAATTAGCTGCCATTATTTTTTGCTTAAATGTGTTTGTGCTTTCTGGTTTATAAGTTTTCGTTATAGGCTTTAGTTATTTATAGGCAACGAGGCCCTATTATAACCAGTCCAGCGGTATTATACGTAAGCTTACCCCCAAGTAGTTTAACCGCTACCCAACGCAACCCTGTTTTTTTCCGGAAAGAACAAAGGTAACCGGAGCAAGTTACTAAAATTTCAAAGATGTTTGATCAATGAAAAGTTACTATTTAGTAAGCGGCATAAATAGCTAGCAAAACTATACTTCTAAAAAAATATTTAGATATCTCAATACGAAATCCTCTGCCCTTAATTCTGTGGAAGCCTATAAAAAACCAGAGCCCGACTAAGGACGGGCTCTGGTTTTTTATATAAAGGTATTGATAAAGGTATACACTAAGGGTTCGACTTTATTTAGTTGTCGGAAAAACCGTACAAACCAAAATCCGGAATAATAATGCAAGCAAACGCTTGGCTGGCCTCCGGGGCTTCTATTTCTTTATTGTATAAAACCTTTGCCATCGAATCGTTCCGCAACCGGTTGCTGTAACTAAGCTCTTCCGGTACCCTAATTTCTTTCTTCATGCTATGTTCTGTATAATGTGGCCTAAAATAATAAACCAGTTGTTTGAAATCTTATTTCAAAACAGGTCAGTTTACAAAACAAAATAGTTACCTACCGGGATTGTTTTACATGCTGCTTTTAACTTACAAACTGGATAATTATATACGAGAAGCAGGAACACTTTAGCAGGATTATTTAAAGAAAAAAATAGGACTACTAAAAATTTATGCTCCGGATACAAAATTCTTCACCTGATTACATCTACGTAAATCAGCCTGCATTAGGATTGCCGGACCGTATTTTAATTTATTATAAATACTAAAAAGGATGCCAGTAAGCATTAATTGAGATTCGAAAAGCCAATAAACAACGCATTACGGACTAAGTACCGGTTAAGACTTAAGCCACGTGTGTTGGTACGAATAGAAATATTTCCGGCACGTTGCTAGCCGACAGCTGCCGCTACGTCTGGCAGGTGTCGGGCAAAGTAGGAAAAGGCGAAAAGTTAAGCTTGTTCTTTCGAGTAACCGGAAAATTTTCCGGGAAGTTACGTTTGCTTCCGTAAGGCTTTGGTACCTGAACAGCAAGTACCGTTTTAAACCGCTGATCAGGCTCCTTATCAGCCTGAATACCTAGTAAGGTTCGCCTCTTTTTTTTGCTTCTTTGGCTACATAAATAGCTCGCCCAACTAAAGTTAAAATAGTAACGGCAACGCCGGAAAAAACGAGAATTCCCATAAAATTTAAAGTATAAATATTTAAGTTAAGAACCCAAAACAATGAGGTGCTATAAAAATTTAAGATTGCTCAAGCTTCTTAGGCAAATGTATAAAAATCTGCGTTTCCCTCACTACCTGTTCCCTGGTTGATAAAAAATATTTAGGAGTCCTCTCCTAATCGTTATTATAATCATCCAGTAAATGCTACTTTATCGGAAAAATTTGCCAGCAGCCACCAGAAAAGTTTTCTGCTGCCGAAAATACCGGTAGCGAGCCGCCAATATTAACAAGTGAAACAGCTATTGCCTTTATTAAGAATTAAAACTACTTCTACTATTTTATGCGCCAGATCGGCCGGTAAATCCAAAGCCGAATATAAATAGGTAATCAGTTCTTCTTCTTTATCGGCTACTACACAATCGGCCAGCACCAGCTGAATGGTAAGGGCAAATACCGTCGCTTTATTTTCGGGCGCTATCTTCTCGACGCTGTTATCAACAATATGTTTGCTGCCTAATTTGGCTTGCGCCAGGAACACGGCTTTGCTGTAAGCCAGAATATCGTGGCCTTCAAACAAAGATTTATTAACTAACGTTTGCGTTAATGCTTCCAGTTCTTCGTCGGCTACCTCGCCATCTACAGCGTTGCAGGCGTGCATTACTGCAATCCAGGCTTCCTGTTCGTTTTTAGGAGAGTACGTTACCTGAGTAGAGGTGCCGGTGGTATTAAAAATGCCTTCCATTTATTTTATTTACTTTGTTCTGAATAGTGGTTTGTGCTTACGTAAATAACAGCCTGATGGCTTACGTATATTTGTTCTCCGCTGATGCAAGCTGTTTCGCTACTAATTTAGAAATTGGGTTATTCCTTTTTAGCAGGTTGTTACGAGCCGTTGCACTAATTGTATTTATGAAGCACTTCTCCAATCCAGGTAATAATATCGTGTTTTAAGAAATTGTACTCCTGTTCCGGAAACTCCTTAAACTCAATCGTATCGAAATTCGCATAAATACCGGTTTGCAGAATTTCGATTGGCTGCTCATCTATATTTCCCTTCCAGACCACGGGCAGGTTCTGATACCCGCTAATCAAAGTTTCCGGTTCTAAAAAAACCGAAACGGTACGGTTAGCATCCGCCGGATGATTAATGGTGTTTTTTATTTTATCTTTCATGCTTCAAAACAATTATAGTTTAAAACCAAGCTGGCACTATTAAAAATAATATCTCATGCAAACTGTTAGCTTGGGCCGTGTTTACAAACGCAGCTATTTTTTTATAAGCCGCAAATAAGTTTAGTGCTGTTTTAGCGTCCTTAGCTCTTAGGTGGTATTTACCTACTGTACAAGAGCTTTGCACCACTAACCTGTTTTGCAACTCAATTTAAATATAAAATAGTACAATCTAATACCAATCGGCGTAAATTATTCTTGCGAGTTAATAACAGCAATATTCGTGGAGTTGTAACGGGCAAAAAAGATACCAAAAAGCCTAACCACTTGACAGGTATTATTTACGTAGCACCTACTTTACTAGGTGCCTATACGAACTCGTTACGAGCTGCTTAAGGATTTTATTCGCAGTGCGATACCAATAGAAACCTCAAAAAAATTAGTCCGGCGGCCCGAAATGAAGCGAATAAATAAAACCGTAAATTCTTTTAAAGCGTACCCATTAGCTCAAAGTTTGGCAACCATACGACTATGACTAGTAATAATGTTAACCAAAACCAGACAAATTGCACATTTGCGGCTATGCAAATTGTAAAAATAAAGGCAAACAAGTCCTATACGGAAGTTGTAAGATGTTTTTGCGAAGAGAAGCAGGAATATTACTTGTGCTCGAATGGAAAGAAACACGACAAGGATGATTTAGTACCTGTATAAAATAAAAGCCCAGCTATTAAGTAGCTGGACGACTAAAATTATATATAAAATATATACAGAAAGCTCCCCTCCTATTTTAGGAGGGGTAGGGGTGGTAAATATCCTGTAATCCTATTTGTATCGTTATTGCTGTCCTACTACTTATATTGTAAATGCCCCACGAATAGAAGCATCCGGCGGTATAAGGTTGTAATTGCTTCTTTTGTTCCAGACCGGAAAACACAGTAGTTTAATGCTTGCGGACGGTTTTGGGTTTGCTAAGTAGCAGGCTTTTTGCTCACTGTTTTAAAATAAAAAGCCCCGTCTTTTCTAGTAGCCGGGGCAAAACCAGAGCATTGGCGGCAGTTTGCGTTGGGAGGAGCTTAAAAATTGCCGGTAGCATTGTTTATTTCAGCTACCAAGCCGATTATACTTCTTTTTAAGCATTTCCAGTTCTGCAATTTTCTCCATTATTTTCTCCTGCAGGTCGTCCTGTAATACATCCTGCTGCACGGGAGACAAGCCCGGTAACTGCATATCTTTTTCTATTTGTTTTACGGTAAACATATCCGTATCAATGTTATCCGCAGCTCTTACTAAAAACTCCCGAGTTTGCTCATTCATTTCGTCCATCAGCCTGATTTTCATGTTTTCCGCCTGCCGTATTTCGTCGTAGAAGAAAGCAATAATATTTTTAACATCACCTCTTTGCTCTACGACCGCCAAGCGCTGCTTAAATTCGGTAATATCTAATTCCATATTTTGCGAAAGCTTTTATTTACGCCCTTTTAACCACGCCATTCTTTTATTTGTTTCGCTTGCTTCTGGGTTTAAAGTAGTTTTTTGCGAAGTTTCTTTTGGTGTTGCTATAACCGAATTGTTAACTAGCATTAAACAGCTATTTATCAGACGATGTACAATAACCTTATGGTTCTTAGTTTACTTTCAGGCTTAAAAGTAAACTAACGATATTTATAGTTTACTTTCGTTTACTTTTTAGGACATTGATTTATATCTTATCACAGCATAGGAACAAAGCAACGTTTTCGCGGAATAATCTTTGTCTTAGCCGGTAAAAAGGCAGATAAAGTCATTCAGAATTTGGCGCATAATTAGAAAACTTTTACAAACTAAGCATAGGAAATAAAGTATCAATTATATTATTGTAATAGGGAGAACCTGATACTCGAAACTTTCAAATTCTTCACAAATATATTTAACCTCTGCTTTGTAGCTTCCTTTTTTAAGTGGAGTAGCATATATGGATTTCGAAACTAAATTTCTAGTATGTAATAGATTATCGATTTCTATACTTACTGTATTATTTTCAATATTATAAAAATCAAGCATGTTGTAGGCTGATCTTTTTTTACTCTCAATTATTATCAATAAATGATCTTTTAGTCTTACATACTCACCATTGTACAAAGGATTTTTTGGTATTTCTGTAGGCCATTGAGGTATCCATAAGTCATTTGAATATACCCTATCGATAATAAACATTTCACTTGGAAACGTAATTGAAAAATAAATTTTATTAGCTATGCTAGTTCCAATATTTTCTAAAGTAAGTTTGAAGTCTAAGGGGAATAATTTCCTTAAGAACAATTCAAGTGCACTGTTGTATTTAGACACAATTGGTTCATTCTCTATAATTATATCATTATAGTTCTTTATTAAACTTTGATTACTAAGGTTATTTGAAGTATTATTTAATTCAGGAACATATATCTGCTGAATAAATATATGTTCTCTTCTATAACTGCTTGGTAGAACTACATCTTCATTAAATTTAAATGAAGGTTTATCTTTATTATTTAATAATAGTTTAAAACTTGGTTTCTTGCTTTTAACATTTATTCTGAGTTGTTCTAATTCATCTCTTAATTCTCTATTATCCTTAATTAAGGCTGCTAGCTGTTCTGAGACTTCGGATGAAGTGGCTTGATCAGCTCTCACCCAACCGGTTCTAGGTGTTTTATTCATTATTTTTACCAATGAAGCTAGTACCTGTTGTCCGAGCTGATGTTCAGTTTCCCAAAAATCAACCATTCTGCTTTTTTTTACTTTATTTCTGAATTTATCTAGCTTGACCTTTAACTCGGGTTTATTGTCTCTTTCATCAGGAGTGGTAGCAGCATTTTCATTTTTAATAAAAGCTAAAACTGGAATATTTTTCTTTTTGGCATAGTCAAACTCTTTTTCAGTATAACTGATATTACCTTTTGTAGACCCATAGCGATGTCCAACAATAATAATGTAATAATCACTACCATCAATAGTATTTTTTATTACTTCCCATTGGTCATCATTATCTGCATTAAACATTTCCATTCCTATAGGAATATGGTAAATATCAAGTATCACCTTTATTACTTCCGCTCTTGCAACTATTAAATCTTTATAGGTAGAACTTACAAATATTTGATACTTTTTATCAGTGTTACTCATACTCATCAAACTTTAGTAGAATTACAAAAACGGGAAACTAAAAAGTCGATGGTTGTGCTATTTAATTTTTTCTTCATTTTCTTTAACACCTTTTAGCTGAAACATCTTTTCTTTTATTTCATCTATTTGTAATGAAAGTAGCTTAGTATCATCATGATGGTTTATAATTTTTAATATTTTACTCAGGTCAACATTATTAACCCTGAGATATTCTTCATAATCCTTCTTTGTTATATTTTCTAAACATGCATGAATATTAATGAGACAATCTTGAACTCCTAACCATTCAGTAGCTGTTATAAAAAGATTGCAAGCCGTAGAAAAATCACCTAAAGCAATCTTGTATTTTCTTAAGTCAAAATTAGAAGCCGCTTGTAAAAACATAGCATTTGCTTTTGCTTCTGCTTTATATTTTTTAACTTCTAATCCAAGCCTAGTTATCTCTGATTGGTATTCTGCTCTTATTTCATCCTTTAATTTTACTTGCAAAGCAGAAAACTTATCCTTCATTTTAACATCCAAAGCTTCTTCGCTGAGTTGTATATTCTTTTTTTGCCACCATTGAATTAGCAGAGGTACAACCACCCCAACTACTGCAATAATTACCGAACCAGTAATTATTAATTTATTCCAGGCTGAATCATAATAATTGTTGACCTTTTCTAAAATCTCTAAGGTCTCATTTACTGGAGGTGCCATTTTACTTAGAACTTGGGCCTGCATTTTCATCCAAGAGTTTAGTCTTAGATTCAATTAAATTATAAGGAGTATCTTTTGGAAATAGATTTTCTACATCTTCAGAAGCGTTAAGGGACGGATGGACTTCTGTTCCTTTTAGAATCAACTCGCTGAAGGTCTCAATAGAAAGCTTAATTCGGCTAATTTCTTCTTGGGTGTATTCTTTTCCTGTTTGCTTACAAATTGCACCAGCTTCAGCTTCAATAAATTGTTTTAGTTTCTTACTATGGGCTTCTTTTAAATCTTCAATTAACTGATTTCTGAGATCCATACTTTGGATATCTTCTTCGTGCATGCGGTATTCTTGAGTTTTTTTTGCTATTACCGCCCCTGACCAAGCCAGTCTGCCAACAACGTCTACCACCAGTGATAATCCCAGTACAATGTTTATCCATTTTGAGCCAGGCTCAAATCCCTCCACTGATACTGAACTTCCCTGATCTACTATAGGAGCAAAAGCTTTTTCTAAATCTTTAAAGAATCTGCTTAACTCAGAAAAGGTAGTAAGACTTGGTGGTAATTTAATACTTATAGCATTTTCAGAATTTTCAGGCAAAGAATTATTTACAGTGTCAATAAAAGCTTGAGCTGCATCAATTATTGCCTTAGTATTCTTTAATAAAAGGGTAAATTCATTAGCATCTACATCGAAAGTATCTTGAGCATTATTAAAAATTGATTGAGATTTAATAGACTCAATGTAAAGTGAGAAAACCTCAGTTTTTTCTATTTTTTCAATTGCATTTCTAAAAGATTTCAATTGGTAAAACCTATAAAAGCTGGTACCACCTACTTGCTTTGCATTGGTATTAGTATAAATTAAGCTTTCTAAATTATTGTTTAGAATTTCTCTTATTTCAGTTAATCTCATAAATTGTTTTTCTCGCTTTAGCAGTTCTATAATCTCATTCTTCAGCTACAATTCTTTAGCTAAACTGGCTTTCTCTGAGCGCCATAGCTCTAATTCATGCTGAAGATTTTGTACATTGATTTCCGAAATTTCGGCGCAATAATTCTATCCTTATCACAAACCTAAATTATAGCTATTATTTAAAGAGGTATAACCTGAAAAGAATGGAGTAAGATAAAAGATTTTCTATAATTTCCCTAATTATCAATTACGCTGAATTTTACCTAAAATAATAGAAAACAAAAAAGCCTCCTTTCACTACAGACGCAAGGCTTTCATACGATTATAAAAAAAGCTAATGCTACAGCTACTTGCCTAACTTTTAATTTCATAGAATTTTTACTTAATTTGTTTCGTTACGTAACAAAGGTTATTTAAAAATACGTTTTCTAATGGCAGTTCGTAAAAAACATAACAAGTCCATTTCTTCTATAACGGAGGGTTATACAGCTGGTAGTACAAAACCATCAAGTGAACAACAGGTTAAAGGTTCTGCGCATAAGAAAGCCCCTGCTCCTTTTAAACCTTTTCCGAGCCAAGTAACGGCATTAGAACGTAACACAGATACCGGCGGGTTTTTATCTCCTAAACCTTCCGGGAATGTTACGGATGAACTCAAATTAACTATAGTCTCTAAAGAAGAACTAGAAAATAGCAGAATTAAAGCCTATAGCTTTATTTTATAATGTTTGATTCCTGGTACGAGTTTAAATACGTACATGCTATAAAATCTTGGGATGGAATACCCCTAAAAACGCACCGGTATTCATTTAAAACCACTAAGAATTTAAGGTTTCTGGTGGACGTAGAAGAGTATAACTTTAAAGTTTTCATCGTTAAATTTTACCTCCGAAGCCATCTTTATTCGTCTAAGCGATTTAATTTGCTTACGAACGATTTTGATACCTCCCGAAAATTACGAACCTGCTTGCAAATAATGCTTTCTATTTATAAAAAGGAGCCTTTCGCCTCTTTTGGTTTTATTGGTACGCCCATTATAGATGAGGAAAGAAAGATTAATGAAGCGGAAAATAATACTAAGAAATATAGAATCTATAGTGTATTGGTAAAAAGCTTATTTAGCGATGTGCATTTTATTCATGCTTATAACCAGGAGAAGAGCGCCTATACTTTAATTAATAAAGATAATCCAGAACCTGAACTGTTTACCAAAGTGCAAACTATGTTTGCCCATTATTATCCTTCGTTAGGCTAGAATTTAACTCACTTTACAAAAGCAATCATTATTCTTTTTTACCTTACAATAAAGGTAAAAGCTAACGAAAAAAACTGCTACTAAGCAAAAAGGCCTCTCATCTCTACAGATGAAAGGCTTTCTTAAAGTCGGGATGGCAGGATTTGAACCTACGACCTCCAGCACCCCATGCTGGCGCGATACCGGGCTACGCTACATCCCGAGCGTGGCGCAAAAATAAAAATAAAAACCGTATTTCTACAACCAAGATTTAAAATTTATTCAAATTAATCCAGGTCTTCGGTTTGCAGCTGCTTTTCGTAGAGGGCTTTGTACAGGCCTTCCTGCTGCATCAGGTTTTCGTGAGTGCCGTGCTGCACTACTTCGCCGTCGTCCAGCACCAAAATATTATCGGCCAGCTTCGCCGACGAAACCCGGTGCGAAATAATTATGGTGGTCCGGTCTTCCATAATGCGCTTCAGGTTATTCAAGATGGCGTTTTCGGTCTTGGTATCTACCGCCGAAAGCGAATCGTCGAGCATTAATATTTTGGGTTCCCGTACCAGCGCCCGCGCCATCGACACACGTTGTTTTTGTCCGCCCGAAAGCGTAATACCCCGCTCGCCCAACTTGGTTTCGAACTGCTCGGGGAAGCGCATTACATTTTCGTACACGTCGGCGTCTTTAGCGGCTTGCACCATTTGGTCGTCGCTCATGTAATCCAGGCCAAAACCAATGTTGTTCCGGATGGTATCGGAAAACAAAAATACATCCTGGGGTACGTAGCCAATCTGGCTCCGCAAGGTGGCAATATTATAGTCGCGCACATCCACGCCATCAATAAAAATCTTACCGGAAGTAGCATCGTACAAGCGGCACAACAAATTGGCAATGGTGCTTTTACCGGAACCGGTATTACCAATCACCGCCAGCGATTCGCCGTGTTTAATCCGGAAATTTAGGTTCTTCAGCGCGTGGATTTTGGTATCGGGGTACACAAAGTTTACGTCTTCAAACACCACATCGCCGGCAAGCTCTTTCTGAATATTTTTTTGCGAAACAATATCGGTTTTGGTGTGCAAAAACTCGTTGATGCGGGCCTGCGAAGCCGCCGCCCGTTGCACCAAGCTCGACGTCCAGCCCAAGGAAGTAACCGGCCAAGTAAGCATGTTTACGTAAATGAGAAACTCCGCGATGGTACCGGTGGTAATGGCGCCGCTAATTACTTCCTGCCCGCCCACGTACACCGTAATAATGGTGCTCAAGCCAATCAAGAATAAAATTAACGGAAAAAATAGGGCATTTACAAAGTTTAGTTCCAGCGATTTATCTTTGTACTGGTTGCTGGCCACGGCAAAATTTTGGTGCGAATCGTCTTCGCGCACAAACGATTTAATAACCCGGATACCCGAAAAAGCTTCCTGCACAAACGTGGTAATACCGGATAAGCTTTTCTGAATCTGGTCGGATTTCTTCTCGATGATATTATTGACATAGAAGATACTGATCGAGAGCACCGGCAAAGGCAGCAAGGTATACAGCGTGAGTTTAGAGTTGATCGAAAACATATACGGCACCACCATTAAAAACAGGGCTACCAAGTTAATACCGTACATAATAGCCGGCCCCAAATACATGCGCACCCGGCTTACATCTTCCGAAATCCGCGCCATCAGGTCACCGGTATTGTTGCGGCGGTAAAAACTAAGCGGCAAGGTTTGGTAGTGATGGTAAATCTCATTTTTCAGGTCGTTTTCAATCAGCCGCGACATGACAATAATGGTTTGGCGCATGTAAAACGTAAACACGCCTTTCAGCAAAGCCATTACCAGAATAATAACGGCGTAAAAAGTCACGTTGCGCGCAAGTACATCGTAAATAGCCGCTTGCCGGTCCAGGCCCGCGTATTGGTTGTGCAGCGTAATGCCTTCTTTTACCAGATCGAAGGCGTGGCGCACAATTTGGGCGGGAATAATGGCAAAAACGTTGGAAAGCACTACAAACAAAATACCCAGTAAAAACCGGTATTTATATTTGAGCAGGTATTTATTTAAGTAACTTAATGATTTCACAAATTAATTTTCTGGTGGATATCCCGACTAGTTTTCCAGCCGGGTTATTCTGATGTACTTATTCCGGAAAGCGCTTTCTAAAGTTGCATTTTAGTTAAAGCAGGCACCCAGTTAGCAGCTCTCCGCCGGGTTTAGCCATAACTCCGGACTAAAATGCCTCTGCAAAAAATTAACCGCTCTTTTGAGCGATTATAATGGATAAACGAAAAAACAGCTTTCCCCGACATTGGCCTTCTCGAAATAAAGCCGTACTTTTGCCCCGCTTTTTACAGTCCATTCTTCCCGGCTTTCTGCAAAGATACCAAGGAAGTTTTTAAGTTATGAGGTATCGGGGTTAAGTTTTCTGGTTTCGCCTAAATTTATAAGTAGGTGCAGCCCCAGAACAACGTACTTCCACGAGCCTTCGGGCAAAAGAAGTATGTTATTTGGGTTTATTTATCTGAAGGAGCAAGATTTGTAACGGAAGAGCAAAGTATGTTTTACCACCCCTACCCTTCCTAAAACAGAGGCGAGCTTTTTAAATAGTAGGAAAGCTTTACGTTTAGGTTGGAGGAATATTGAACGGTAGAAATCAACCCTCAACCTAAAAAGCAACAGCCGTAGCTCCGAGGGAAACTTCATCAGTTTGTCCAGCGAGGGCCTGCTAGGATTCCGGTGCGTAGCATTCCGAGCTTTTCGCGAGGAAAGGGATAATAGCCCGACCGAGTGACCAAACGGGGCCATGCGGCCGGGAGCAAACTTAGACCGAATGAATTAGATAGCACCAACACCTTGAAAGATGTAATCTTTCAAAAGAAAGACAGTAAAACAGGAAACGTACCTAAAGCCGATTGAGATAAAGTAAAAACAGTATAGCCGTTCAGAAACACGAACTTCTAACCGCTATAAACAGTAACTTATAAAAATACACGTTCTTTAACATACGCTTATGCTTAACCGCAGAACATTACGAATTAAGGCCATGCAAGCCATTTACGCCTACCAACAGGCCGAAGGCTCCGATTATTT
>Ga0210040_10004991_pt1 | contig 17056 bp, 13 predicted proteins | sample CryGeyCG12114_NA_FD_185462 | JGI IMG/M metagenome (GOLD analysis project Ga0210040, IMG submission 185462) | Groundwater microbial communities from aquifer - Crystal Geyser CG19_WC_8/21/14_NA (SPAdes) (version 2) | ecosystem: Environmental > Aquatic > Deep subsurface > Groundwater | place: USA... | reverse complement strand
ACTACCTGAAGGCTGAAGCCCGTGCAATCCCCGGTACTCATACATACCTAGTAATAGTGTACACATCTGATCCTCCCAATCGGCGTGGCACACCTCGGTGTCTTCTTCGGCTGCCGCCCGCCTTGCCTCTAAGTTACAGCCAGAGCTCGCCCGGGCCACAAGTGACGAGGAACTGTAAGCTGAGACTCATCTATATGTGCCGCTAACACACGGGCTATTACCATCCCAGCTTGTTATGCTTTCTTCTGCAGCAGCTTGCTGCATCTACAATGCTTCGCTTTGTCTTGTCACAACCTGCCCCAGCCCCAGTCACTACCACCTTGACCGAACTGCACAGCACCAACTGTTCCAGTGTGCTTGGCGTTCTCCGTTTCCGGCATGGATAATCGCCATAGCATCACTCGGTTGTTGTAGGTCTTCTTGAAAGGAGCTGAAAAATGTTTCAGCTGACCAATACGTGATGAGTGCCCGCTGGAGTCGAGGTCAGCCTGCCACAGTCCTGCTGACACGACGTAAAGGATACGTCTTTGACACGACCGACAACACAACACGGATCGAGTGTCTGTTTTTTCATGACGGTGGCTTACCACTACATAGTCAGCCTGTACTACCACACAATCAACACGGGCTAATGCCACCTCGTTCTAACCGCTCAAGCGAGCTGCGTCTGTGGCAAAAGTCATCATAGCTCTATCATAGGGCCTTCCACTCCGGACCTCCACTGCTGCTCGCCGGACGATGCTCATATATTGCAACACCGAAAGTGACGTAAGTTGTTGCAGCCTCTTCCTTCCCTCGAGGTCCCATGTGATTGTTTCGCAGTGGTGGTCCCAGCAACACTGCATGTATCCGATCGTGGAGCTCGAATGATTCTTCGGCTCCGGCATCCATACTTACGGAGTAGCCATCGGATTTTAGTCGCAGTCGTAGGTGTGACTCCGTTGTGATACAGGTGCTTTCGTCAGGACCTGACACGGAACCCGTATGTGAAGCCGGTTCCGAACCGGCTTTCCGCGTTCGGAGATCAAGTAAATGATGGTTCTTCTTGCGACGACTCGTCTGGGACCCATAACGCGATACCATTATGTGATGTCGTACCTGGTGACTCATCCAATATGCTTTTAGTGAATTTTCTCCAGAGTTGGACGAAGTTGCGATTTCATTGTACAAGGTTGATCCGCCTTGTAAGGCTGAAACGCAAGTAGGAGGCTTACACAATTGGCGAGGTGGATCCGTGACCCGACTCTGGGGCGACGACTATTGATTACCTAGGTAGGGCTTACTCGGGTGGGAAAAGCCTCGGCGACGTACACGAGGTCTTTACAATACCGCCGCACAGGGCAGACTGTGCAGTAGCTGCCGAGGGTATGAGTCGTCCATGCTTCCATCATTGCGCCGAATTCCCAAAATACCTAACTAGGTATGTAGCAGAGCCTGAGGTGAAGACAACTTCGTTTCCGATTTGACTGTTTCGGCCGGACAAGCGTACACAAGTGACAAGATCCACCGAGGATAACCAAAGCCATCTGCTGCTGCAGGCAGTCAGCCAAATCCACGGTTGTCCTATAGTACATGGTAAGCCAAAGGCCCCAATGTTTGACCACACATTCGTCACATCGCAGCCCTATACCTATGTAGAACGTCAATTTAGTGGTCAGCCAGTCTGTGATTCACTTCTCGTGAATACGACAGTAGCTGAGTACGTCAACCAATGGCGATCGTGTATGCTCTGGATGGAAAAACCAAGAATAACTTAGGCTGATTGACGTAAAGAGCTGCAAGGCATGGATGGTATGAAGTCTGGGAGGGCATTTCATGTTCAGTAGTGCGGCAAGTCTTGCCGCGATACCTTTATGGCGATGAAATTACTGGCCATCAGGCTGCTCCGAACCTTTGAACGCACTGCACCGTGACGGCTTCAAGTCCCTGTTCAGTCTCACAGTCTTTGCTGGGGTTCAGATGTTCAAGTCGATGTGCCAGTGCGTGGTTGCGAGTGCCAGTCACTGGCACAGTGGATGAAATAAAAGCCAAGACGAGCTTGGCCCAAAGTAGCAAGAACAGCCGCTCAGCCATTCAACAGACATCGACACTGTGGCTGATGCCTCCAGTGTGGCGTTACGTGACCGAGGCTGTCGAATCATCCTTTTCATCTTGGTCGAAGGTAGTCCGAGTACTCACACTCAGCACGCAGCAATCACTTTCAGCTCATCAAGCATGTCTTTCGCATTGTTGGACAAGGTTCCAAACTACAACCTTTACATCGGAGGGTAAGTGACAGTTTCTTACGCACCCAGCCAATGCATGCCACGAAGATCCCGACTCGAAGGCAATATTCTTCTATCCATGTCTTTGTCTCGCATCTCCACTGGTCTCATCATGTGCATACGAAGCTGCGACCTACGATTTGCCTTTGCTCCTATCACATAGCGGCATCCAACTTCTCGTTCAAGTCAGTCTCGCAAGCGGAGCACGGCAACTAACGTTCTCTCAGATTCATAGCGTTGAGACGTCCCAAAGCCCTGAAAAACTGCAACATCACACATATTGTCTCGGTCCTCGACTGGAAATTCGAGGACGACTCTCCACTCACGCTCGGATACAAGCATCTTCATATCCCTGTTGACGATGTCGAAGATGAGAACCTCTTGGACTGGTTTCCTCGGAGCAATGCCTTCATCGAGGAAGGTCTGACCTATTGGCCTTCAGAACAAGGAGATGTTGCGGAGTCAGAACAGAAAAGCGACTCTGCTGATCAGGAACAGCGGAACGGGGTGTTCGTCCATTGGTAAGTCATCCATGCTTCTCTCATGCCATTCCTGTTAGGCAAGCGGAGCCTTATGTCACGGCTATTTGGTGACGTAAACCATCCCCTGCTTTGTCTCCCATGGCAAATATGCCATGTTCAATACCAGGCTGCTTCTCGTGACCATCGGTCTTCCGATACATTCCAGTCTTGGGTGGCGACAAGGCCGTTGTAGGACTACTGATATTTTCACGTCGGGACCACTCAACCTCCCGCCACCCCTGTCTGCCTGTTCGGGGTGGCCGAAAAAGTACTTTTGACACCCTAAGCCTCGTTCACAGGGTACAAGGCTGCTCCATTTCGACACACGTCTCTTTGCTATCATGTGCTGGGACTCAGGGAAAGAGCTAGCGTGTCCTGCCCTATACCTTGGCAAAGATAGTCACATACATGGGCTTGGTCACGTGCCCCTTTCCTGGAGTATCGACGACGGTGTCTACAGAGGCGCCGCTGCCATACCGTCGGCACCCTTTGGGAAGCGAGCACCTATACTTGTCGCTTCATCATTGAGGCTCTCGCCACAGAGTTGTGGCCCCAGACTACGCAACGGAAATAACTTCGTGCATAAACCCCCTTGCAGCAATGCTGCACTACGGCAGAGACTCCGCCTGTAGTTGTGTATTTGTCGACAGCTAACGTGTACTTCTTTTCGCACCGGCACGACGAATGCACATACTGCCCCTACGATTGAGACCACAATTTTCCACGTCAATCACGTCTACCTTACATTTTGCTCCAAACGCTTCCAGTCGTACCATGCACTAACTCCGAACCTTCCAGCGCAATGGGCAAATCCCGCTCCGCGACCGTTATCCTAGCTTACCTCCTCTGGCGAACCGCCCACCCACGTCCCACAGCCACACCAGACCCGACGTCGGACACGGTCCCCATCCCACCCAAACCCTTCACCGTCGAGGAAGCCCTAACCCTCCTCCGCCGGGGCCGCGGCATCGCCGAACCGAACGAAGGCTTCATGGAGCAACTGTACATGTACCACAGCATGGGCTGCCCGTCCACGCTGGCCGAGATCAAATCTCACCGCCTCTACCGCCGGTGGATGAACAAGCGCGCCGTCAAAGAATCCCTGTCCGTCAACCAGGCGCCCGAAGTAGCCGACATCCGCTTCGAAGACGACGAAGAGGATGAGCACGAAGTTGAAGTCGCCCCGGGCGTCAAGGCTCCCGACGGCACGGCCGCGAAACCCACGCCGTCACGCATCCTCCACCACGAGCTCGACAAGGAACTCAAATGCCGAAAGTGTCGACGCACGCTGGCCAAGGGCGCCTTCATCGTGAACCACACGCCGCTCCGGTCGGACCCCAAGGTCAAGGAGGGCGAGCAGTGCGCGCACATCTTTCTGCACCCGCTGAGCTGGATGAAGGAGACGTTAGGGGAAGGTCAACTGGACGGCAGGCTGACATGTCCGAACAAGAAGTGCGGCGCGAACGTCGGCAAGTTTGCCTGGCAGGGCCTGCGGTGTAGTTGTGGGGGATGGGTGACGCCCGCCTTTGCCGTGGCTAGGGGTCGAGTAGACGAGGCGGTCAGCCGGCCCGTAGGCCGGGCGGGTGGTGTGGCAGGCTCACCGGCGGCGGCGGGGGGTGGGATGGAAGGTCAGGATAGCGGAGGGGGCGCGCTGAGGTTACCACCGGGCATGCGGAAGGGGAACCTGTGACGAAAACGGGAGCTTGGGCAGGTATGGAGTACTGAGGGAAGGCAGAATATTAGTGATACGATAACACGAATAACGAGTCGCGTATGCTCCATATTCCACCACAAAAGATCAACCTTTGTACATGCCAAGCTTCATCTAGCTGGACAGGAATGGGAGTGTCTACTGTATTGGCACGGAGGTCACCTTTGCGCTTCATCTCTTGTCGTTCGTGCTGAACCTAACATGAACTTCTGAGCTTCCCCTCCGGGATAATTTTGTTCTTTCGGTGATATATGGCGTGACTAGCCGGAATGCTAGCTTCATGTCCTTGAGTGTCAAGATTACTCATTTGGGGAAACGCTACTGCGATTCAATCCCAATCACACCTTGTAGCACCACAAGCTAGACCTGCCGAAGTCTGGGTTCTTGACATCATCGAAGACATGTAGTGGTATACGGAAACCCCGAAGCGGTGAGATCTTGGTCAGACGATACCAAGACGGCCCTGGTAAGTGCATGACTAATCCGAGACGTCTAGGGTCACGCATACGGTATTGAGAGGTAGAGTGTGCTTTCGCAGCGACAAGTGTTGTGGGTCGTATTCGATAGAATTCCGTCGTCTTTATCTCCAGAGTTTACCCCGCCCTGAAAATAGACCATACTTGGACACAGATCTTGACATAGTACACGAGCTGTACAGGCCAAGTTCAGGTTTCTGTATCGCCGAGAGGTGCAAGAAAAGCTGTGGCATGATCTGAGAGGATGGCAGACCATATGGCCGCCAAAATGGAGTGAACAATCCCGGGAAATAGTGTGAAAGGCGTGTAGCAAGACCGAGCATTCCTTGTCCTTTCTCCGGATCCCTTTGCTCATTCCTGCAATTCCATGAGGATGCTTTCCAGTGTATTTTGTTGCTGGCAACTGCGGCTAGCTTAGTGCTTATGGCGCATTGGGAAGGTGGGGGAGTACTAAGTGGAGTGTGAAAAGTGGCGATTGCTGCATGGAAGAGGTGAGGATGGTGTAATACATGGGTATCGTATCGATAGAGCTACTTATGCTCGTGCTTCGCAAAGATAGAGTCCGAGCTTTATTGTAACCCTGGACGAGAATGGAGCTACTCAAGCATTTGCGCTTCGATAAGTTGCAGTAAGCTGTTTCAGATGTAATCATTTTTTGCATATTGGGTTGTTGACATTGGCGTTGTGAGCAGGCGACACTAAGCGCTCCGCAGTAGATGGCATGGCGGTAGGAGTGGATCATACAATATCCCCTTTGGGTATCGAAGGAAAGAAGGAAGGATCCCTTATTCGTTGTTGGTTACGTTTCGCGATCTCCATGTTCCGAAGTCTATCAATCCGCATCTGATAGAAGTTTCTGGCTGTATCAGCCGAGCGCATGACGGTCATCGAAAGAGCACTTACTTGTGGAGAGCATAGATACGTTGCATGTTCTCTGGCTTATCCTCGGTCGTACCGCCTGCTTGTATAGTTTTGATCTGGAGTAACTGAGCAAACATATTTGAGAAATGGGGAACACACTCACCTTCTCGTCACGCTCCTTCTCTGCCTTCCCGTCATCTTCTGTATCCTCCTTCTTCTTGTCCTTCTCGTCAGCTTTCGCCTCTTTCTTGGCTTTCTTTTTCTTTTGCTTTTCTTCATACTCTTGCTTTACTTTCTCGATCTCACGTTGCATGGCTTCCTTTCTGCGCTTCTCTTTCTCTGCAGCCTCGTCGACAATCGGCGATGCAAAGCCTTTATCGGTAAGGTGCCCGGCGCAAATGTAGAAGAAGTCCTGAGAAGGAGTTGGTGACGACCTTCGCTAAATGACAACACAAAAAAGGATGGTTGGCAAACACTGATGCTCAGCTTGTTCCTTACCTTACTATCAGGAGTAATGAGTACTTTCGTAGTTGATTTGTAGCAAATGTAGCATGCTTTGGAAGCGGTCTCTGCTACAGTGCGTAGATGCCAAATATTTGGGAGTTGTGAAGCCATTGCACAATTGTGTGCAGCCCAATGCCGGCAGAGAAGACGAACGAATATGTCGCTCGATTGATACCTACGTCGTAGCTTCGTATGAAATGACGTGCAGCAATCCAGTCACTCTGCCACGGGTGCCTTTGCTGCTCAGATGTCTGAGGCTTTCACAACGAGTGCCGCCGCAGATCTTGTCTAGCGATGATCTGATAACAAGCAACGACCCCTACTGCTCTCTCAAGGCTGATGACCGGAGGCGTCTGTAGACACCATTGTCGTGGAAGCGAAAGAGGAGGCGAATATCTGCTTGCCGACCCCTGTCACTTACCGTTCTAAAGCTCGTACCTGCCAAGCATTATTTCCGTGACTCTTGATGGTAGCTGCGCGGGCCGACCTTGAAGAAGCAATAGCTACAGTCTCGTGCACTCTGGCGCTTCCGCAATATCCCTGATCCTATGCGTATTTAGTACCCGTCGTAGAGAGCCCAATCGAAAGCCGAAATAGCCCGCGATGGGTGCCAACAACTCGAAGCCCGGCGACTCTACCAAGCACGTTTTCGCAAGGTACGTAACTGCACAAGAGCTATCAGGAATAGAGCCAGCGCCGGAAGAGAAGGGTTGGGCGATTCGAGGAAGTAGAACAAGATATCCTAACACCATATCAATAGTGACACACCCATCCAATTTTCACAAGAACTAGTCGACTCTCTACAAGCCTCATCGGAAGTATGTACCACTAAAATACGTTTGTAACCCCGGCCAGTACTCACATGCCGACGTACAGACAAATTCTTCTCGAGCCAAATCCTTGGAACTACACATTGCGCAGCGCGTTGCCGAAGAGCTCGAGAAGATCCAGAAGCACGAATCTTCAACTCTCCAATCCCTCCGCGAAAAGATATCCTCCAGCGACTCCAACGACACCTCCTCCTCTTCCAAGTCCTCTAACGCCAAAGACAGCAATTCACTCCTCAATATTCCATCTATATCGCCCAAGGATCTTATTCCATCCAGTGATTCGTCAGAAGAGAAGGCTCGTAAAGCCGCATCATCACAGAAAGTACAGCAGGAGATTGAGAAGTTGAAGCAACAGCTGGGACAAAGGAAAGTACTTCATGAGCTGCCGAAAAACGTGGAGAAGGCGCGGGGTGACGTGATAAGTTGTTTGAGGTTGAACGATCGGAAGCCCCTAGATTGCTGGAAGGAGGTCGAGGTATTCAAACAGGAGGTGAGAAAGATGGAGGAGAAATTCATCGGAGACGTACTATGATCGTCCTTTCGAGACGTGAAAGCTACGAGTGCAATGTACAATCTTAAGGGAGCCGAACAGGAGCAAGTGATAACATTATTCTCTTGCTACAAGATTCGCTTACAAACAGCCCGATCACCTCAGTGTCCATCGAATGGAACAAATTTCACGTACACGTAGATGTATCACACTCTCAAAACGCTTGAGAACGAATGCAGAGACTCTTCAAAACCAGCATAAATCCAGTATCGGTCACATTACGCGATTCCAAAAACATTCATGTAGCATGCACTTCCACGCCCAACATGGGTATACCAACAACTCTCAAAACGACACAACACCTAACGAACCGACACAAACGTCGGAGACACAGAGTAACTAAACTCGACCTACCAATATCCCAGGAATAGTGACGACGTGATGGGGAGGACTAGATAGCAAAGCGACCTGACCTTGTTCGGTGAGGCCCGTACGTACCACAGTATCTCCCTGTCGTGATCTGTTGACCGTGTATTCGCCCCACGATCTGTCTTCACGCCTTGACGCTGATCAGCGAGCAGCACGATTACCGGGTGCTCTAGTGACATAGGAATGTGGAGCTCAATGGGTGCCGGCAGTGTTGGAAGAAGCATTATCCTGGCTACCCTCTCCTACCGTATTGTCCGCCTGTGTGGTATGGGTTGCTGCCTCACCAGATTGTCTAGTTGCCCTATCAAAATGACCATCCCACCAAGTCTCAAATGCGTGATTGACGTCAAAATCTGCCGCTCGGAGATAATTGAGTACTCCTCGCCGGCGAAACTCTGTGTGCCCAGGCAATGCGAATGAGACTCGTGCTTCAAAAGCACGCATAGCTGCCTCTATCTCCGATTCTGTCGAGTGTTCACCATTGTGGAGCGAAGGATGCTCATCCCATGTCACACTGCCGTCCGGGATATGCACAGGTGTGTGAAGATACCATATAGTGGACAGGGCACGATTTTCATCCCAATCTGCGTCAGCCAGGTGGTTCCGCAGTTCCATAATCGAGATGTAGTATGGTATGGCTTGCCTAGTCCTCGTAATTAGTGAACTCCAGCGTGCTGCACGCGTCAGTGCTGGAGGGGCCTCATTACCAGAAACATGTATCGTGGGACTTGCTATTGTTAAGTGTGGTATGGCCGCCGAGGGTGAACCAACTGTATTATTTTGGATGGAGCGTAATTGGCGTGCTGCTGCAATCATACTTGGCGGAACGACCAGTGGACGGAAGAATCTGAACACCGTGGCCGTGCCTGTATTGGAAAACAACAACGCTGCTGTAAGACTGGTGTAATACCTTCCATCCTCGTCGCGGACTATGTTCTGGCTCGGGTGGGTGAAGGCGTATTGCCCTATCCATCTGACAAGCTCATTCTCCTGTTCGGGGGATAATTCAATCTCGTTTCTCACACATGCATCAGGGACGTATGCCAATAGTATTTGGCGCAGGGCACGCCTCTGTGGGCGGGGTGGATCCCTTGTCATGATGAAAGGAGCACCTGCTTCCTCAGTGTTGCTAATGCCATCAATGTCAAGATTTTCAGCGAGGTCATCATTCCATGGTCCACGAAATATGACAAGCCGTTCAGTGGCTGGAGTAGGGTCGACTTCAGAGCTTACTTCTTGTGCCTCGTTGTGGCTGGGTTCGTTGGGATTTGCTTGCGGTTCGGAATTAGATCTTGGGTTCAACATTTCTTGCTCGCTTTCGTGGCCGAAGGCGTCCGGCACAATACGCCTCACATAATTCTCTGTCCACTCCTCTAGCCCTGATAAAGTCACTCTCGAGCGAGGCAAGTTCGGAAGAGTGAGTGCGGTAAGGATAGGAGCCATGCCCATGTGGCTTCGATATTCTCCTATTGCTCGACGACGCTCACCTGGCGTTCTTCCGAGTCCATAAGGGTCAGATTGGGGCCTTCCTTCTGCAAGCGGAACGGGCCCAGTATCTGGATCGTATGAGTCTTCGTCTTCAGAGATCGTGAGATGGTCCATCTCACGGATGACCAGGTCTTCATCCGCCCTACCAGTATTAGCAGGCATTTGAACTTGCAGACGTGAGTCTCTAGAGCTGGAAGAGTTAGAAACACTTCCAAGGCCAAATTCATCGCAGCGACAATAACATCGGCATTGCAACCTATCACTGGCGAGAATGATGAATGGGTTCTCGTCGTCATTGTTCGCCCGTCGAGGACAACGACAGGTGTCGCACAGGAGAATCTCACCAGTGAAGAGTGCAAGCCTGATTCCTCCCCTGGGGTTCAAGCACTCTGTGCAGTCTGGAGTCGGGAAATACTCATCTAGCTCCGCGAATTGCTCTCTCAATCTGTCGTATGGTATATGTTCCTCCAGCCTGGTCAAAGTCTCGTTACTGATGGGGCCGCGATTCGCTAAAAGATCATTCTCCTCGCCATCGATGCTGCCGTCTGAATGTATTGAGCCATTGGAATCACGACGCCTTCTAGCACGAGCATAATGCTCTGCGGACTCACCAAAGTATGAACGTGGTTCAGGGGACCATCTCTGGCTTCTTGGCCATTCGCTTCTTGCTAGCACTTCACTTGAGGGCGGCATAGATAGAGCTTCATCACTTAGCACGCTGTTTGTACCACTGGTTTCATCGTACTCGCCGTCTTCGCTGTCGGCTTGGCTAGGTTCATAGTCGTCGTCATCGTCGTTCCCATCGCTGTCGGTCGGGTTGGGCTCGAAATCATCGTCCTCATCGTCGCCATCGCTGCAATCACACTCACATTGACAAAAAGACGTATTCCCTAGAATGCTACAGCTTCGTCGTACTCGAAAGCAAGCTGCACATTGTAGTGGGGTTTGCTGCGAGATAGCAAGTAATCTGTGGCATTCTAAGCACCTGAGATGCGTGAGACGCATGGGCAGCCGCCGCCTAGTACGCATGCGTTGTAAGAATTGATTGGGGGGGAAGAAGTGCTCATCGAACCACTCGTTTCCATCTTCATGGCTACCGTAGTAATCCGCCGACATCGTCAACAGGAGGTTTGATGATAGATTGGTTATCGATTGTTTAGATCAATAGTAATTGTGGTTGAAGCCTGCTCGAGTACGCGTACTTTGAAGACCACACAGAGGCCGCTTTGTATTGGATTTTGAACGGTAGTTTGCGCCATGTTCACAGTCCATTGTCCGTACACAAAGCACACTGACTACAAAGAGTCATGCCATACATAGCCTGCTGGCTTTGACACAAAGAAGCCAAGTACCTCAAGACTGGTGTATGGTTATTCACCACAAGCTTTTCTTTGTTCGGAAAAGCCTTATGAGACATAGCTTTGCTACAGACTGATGCTGCCATTGGATAGTGTCAATGGGCGTTGCGCATAGGAACAGATCGATATCTAAAAGATAAGGAGACGAGCGGTGATTTCATGTCCGACACGCTGGATAAGGTGAGGCTGGGCGTAAATAGCAGCATTGTTCAAGCTCAGAGACACATTCCGGCGCGCAACGTGCTCTGTGCACTCCTGGTCACACCCGTGTTCCGAGGGTAAGTCAACACAAGTTTGTTTCTGGTCAAGATTTGTGGTTACGAAAAATCTTTCTTCACGATCCAAGCACCTGGCGGTTTCAATTTGCGGTAGTACTCGTCCACCTTGAGAATCTGTTTGAAGCCTCTCTTTCGGTACCACTCCAACGCATCCTCGTTATCCTCCCAAACATGTGCATAAGCACTACTGACGTTGTATTGTCGTAAAAGCTCCAACGTTGAAATGCTGTCTAGCAGCGCAGTCGCCAGACCTTGCCCTCGGTATGGAGCAAGTAGGCATAGCGCTTGAATATAGATCTGTTTCTGTGGATAAGTTCGGTCAGGGTGACCGAGACGGAGAGGACCCGACATAGGATCTAGTCGACAGCGTATCCAACCAATAGGCCGAGACTCAAATAACACAACGCGTGAAAAGGCTTTAGGTACCGCTTCATGGACTGCGCCCTTGAAGAAGCTGTCGGGGTAGCGCACAGGAAGCACAATCGATGTCAAGCGTCTGAGTGCTTCAACATGTCCACCCTCGACTTCGTTGATCGTGGCACCCACAGGCAAGACATATGACTGCACCGGAAACAAAGGATTTTTGCAAGTATCTATAGACGAATCGGGGGCTTTCAGGAACGTGTCCGGATCGATATTGTCGAGGATTGCATTGTTCCTCTCGGACCCGGTATGCTTGCTTGGTGAGGTGGGAAAGGTGCTTGTATGTGACGCGCGCGAGGCCGAGTGCGACGAGTCGATAAGCGGTCGAGGAAGACTCTGTGGCGGTGGCGGCAGGAGATAAGTTAGAAGTGTAGCTTGAGGCATATTTGAATCACTGCACACCTGCAGATACCTAATACATGACCGCCCTCAAAGACGGGCACCTTCCTTGATCGAGATGTTGGGGAGCAGACTCAGACTGCAAGGGAGGAGCTGGAAGGACGAGACGCGTAGTTGTAACTTACCTACCGTGACCTGCGCGCGACTCGAACGCGGTCGCGGTCGCCGCAGTGCATGTGCATGTGCTTTCCAGTTAACTTGACCACCCCGGAGCTCGGCCGTGTCGATCCCGCAGCTAAGATCTGCAGCTAAAGACGTTGATTTCTCGGCTGATCGTTCTGCGTTTGTGCCTGCGCCTTCAGCTCCTTGTCCATGCTCACACACCTGCACACACACCTCTGCACACAACCAGGCACAACTATCTCCCTGCTACTTGTAAGGTTTGCCTATGGTCTACGAATTCTCCGGCGTATAAGCTTATATTGATTCCTCATACCATTCCCCGGTCGTTGTTTTCCTCTCCGTAACTTCTAGCCTTGTAGCCACAACCGCTCTTCACATACGCCTGAGTATCCCACCTGCGTACAAGGCCGGCGAAATAGAATTGAAGAAGGCCCTTGATGACTTGAACACATCTGGCTTTGATGGACTTAGTGAACAATCAATGGTGAGTGAAGTCAGAGCGGCCCATGAATAGCGGCAGAACGCAGCCCGGCCTACGTCCCATTCCACAGTCCGCATATAAAACTCTCATGTATTGCTTCGTCCTCGATGCTGGACCGCTGCCGAAGGTCGCTTTTTGCTCGTTTTCGTCATATCAACTCTGGACTGCTGGACAGTCCCCTCGCTCTCACTCTTTTCCAACTGCATATTATTCAGCACAATGCCATTCCAATCGTTCCCGTCTTGGTGGCGCACGGCTGGTACCGGCACCGACCTGGATCTCTGGAAGCGTTACCTTGTGGAGTACGAGAACCTTCAAGCTGACATTCCCATTGCAGAAGCAGGAACAAGCATGGCTTCGAAAGACTCATCAGAGACTATTGAGGATGGTCCGATCAGTGTTGCCGACCAAAAAGCAGCTGTATGTCTGGCCCCCGCAACGGCAAGGTAGTGCTGACTGTTTTCAGATAAGCCACTTGATCGGCGTCTCTATCGAAAGCATCATACATGACCTGTTGCTCGAGGTACATCAAGAAGAAAAGGTTGCTCGCATGCAGACTGCGGTTATTGAAGTTGAGCAAAGAGCAGAAAAGCTCGGTAGAAGTCTTACACAGCAGACTGATAGCGAAAGTACCAGGGACGAGGAGCCTGTCGAAACAGCCGCCGCAATCCTCAAAAACGGAGCCGTACAGCTCAAAGGCAATCCCATGAAAACAATCCACCATATCCGATGTCCCAACTGTCGGCTACCACGACTTCTCTACCCTCGCGTGGGCTTTAATTCCAGACCTCTTCCGGATCCAAATCAGCAATACTGCAAGAACGAGCCTGTGATCATCCTCGACAAACATGACGTTCATGGTCAACGGAAAAAGGGCGTTAAGGTCAAAGGTCAAGCCAAAGGAAAAAACAAGAAAAAGAACGAACCAGCATCTCCTGCGTCAAGCAACTCAGATCCGTTGACTCCATCGTCTTCTATGCCGGCAGACTCTTTCGATTTTAAGGAAATTGACTATCCCGCCGCGAAATGCCCGAACCGCGATTCACACCTTGGTGATCACTGGAAGTCAGTCAATGTTTTTGCAACACATTTGAACGGCAGCTGCTACCTTAAGCGGGATCGTGCAGCTGGCAGAGAGGCCAACGCTAAGATGAGCGGCACGCCCAAAGACAGTCGAGCCAACTCGCCCAAGCCCGGCACCGCCAATGGTGTTAAACGAAAGGTGGCAGACGACAACGACGTAGCTACCAATACCAAGAAGAAGCAAAAGACAGGCGAAACCAAGAAAAACGCAAAGAAGACGGTCTCTGCACCAAGCAAGCTACGGGAACAGACCTCAACTTTTGGAGACGACAGTACTGATGTCAGCCCGGTCAAGGCTGAGCCTAGTGGTGATACTATTCAGGTTGCAAAGGCCAGAGAACAGAGTAACGAGCCGTCAATAAAGCTCAAGTTCAATGCCGGCGCAGGATCTACGGCAAGGAAGAAGCCTGGAAAGATTGGAAAGAAAGCATGATGACATACCAAGCTTGAGTTGTACATGTCTGGTGTTTTAGGAATGCAAAATGACGCCTGCGGCATGATCGCGATAACATTAAAGAAGGCGCATATGAACTTTGGATGCATGTTCGAATCGGTATAGGTGTAAATAACTATTCAGGATAACGTCGTTGGTATGGGACAAAACAACACCTTCAACGTGCGATTTACATTAGCAGGACAACCCAGTCCATGCAATTGACTCGACCTTATTGGGAGGAATACCAGATGACGTGAGGTATCATATGAAGTGAGATGAAATCGTATCACTTCAGTTGAGCTCTTTATTTGTGGAGTGACTGCACCAACTCCTTGATCTTGTGGTATTTATACCTATCTCTCCCTGCTCGTTACCTTGGACATCACACAGTCTGCTGGACTTGTTCTTTCCTGGTTCCATTCGAAAAGTCTCTGTCACCGTGGAGAAGTTCACGGACAGAGATACAGATTGGCTGGTCCCGCGCCTGGTGGACAGACTTGCTCTAAGATAGGTTCTGTTGTTGCCAGGGTCAAGCTCTATCTAATGGAGTTGTACAGTTGAGTCATCTGCCACCACGCAGGGAATCTTATCATGGCAGGCCTTTTTGACCAAAATGCCCCAAAATGGTACACATCGTACGACCAAGTCCATGTCATCGTTCCGGAGCCTGAGGAGACAGCATTGCAACCCTCGGATAATGCTCTTTATGGATCAGACCATCTGGAGCCGCAATATGTTGTTAGAAAGAGAGTCAGGAACCCATATCGCTTGAACCAGTACGAGCGCGGCCTCTATGGCGACAAGGTATCCTATGTCTTTCAAAAGAGATTTCCGAACATGCAACGGGTTATTGATGAAACCGAAGATAGAATGGGTCGACTTATCTATCGAGCATATTCAGACAAATCAGCTGGGAAGAACGGTCCTGACGGCTTCCTGAGCCATGCTGCTTTTGCAGGTCAAGGTACTCAGGATCTAGGGTTCATGACCGAGGACGAAGTGAAAGACAACATCACAGGTCACATCAACTGCCGTAAGGGGGATTTCCGAAGCCATTTTATCTCATTCACAGACGATTTCGACTGGGTTGTGCAGCATGCTTACCAAATGTATGACGCTGGCGAGAAAAATGTTCACATCGCCGTTATTGATACTCACAGCCTCAAACCGGAGACTATCATCTTCAAGGCCTTCCCCCTGCTGAGGGCTCATAACGTGGAGCACTATTGGACGAAACGCATGACCTATATTGAATACGTGGCGTGGGATCAGGTTAATCTCGAATGCTCCGTTACCGAATTTGGCAAGATGTTACATTTGAAACGCTCGAATTCAGCTGAAACAATTGGTCTTCGCGAACTGATACCGGACATGGTATCATCAAAAGCCAACTTGAAGAGTAAAGTTGGTCAGCGCCGTGCGAAGGACAAACCCACCAAGCCATACGTAGCAAGAAACAATCGCCACCACAAATATGAGCGTAACCGACTACGAGTTGAGATCGATACCGTGTCGCAACCTGGTCGACGGAATCCAAAGCCCTATGCTGGAGCCTACTGGAGGACACCGAACTGCGACCATTCTATCCACCAGGAAACACGTATGTCTGTTGATGCCACCTGGCTATCAGACTATGTTTATTTCTGCGTCGCGTGCTTCGAAGAGTCAATACGTTTCCCGATGATAGTCAACTTGCTGGGCATGCGAAGTGGATATGCATGGACTGACGACATCGTTGACGCCCTTGCGGAGTATCTCGACGGTAATTATCCCTACGCCAGTGAAATTCACCATGTTAATGTTGTCTAGGCTCGTCATGGATCTCTGATTATCGATACTTTGCTACTGGCAAAAAGACTCCTATCCAGCCAGAACTTGAGGTCGCTGAAAACATTGGAAAGCGTGTGAGCGAGAAACTTGGTCTGGTTGTCCTAATCGGCAAATACAGGCCACGGAGAAATATCAACAATACTACCTACGGTCGCATCGAATACAAGTATCGAGAGGCTAGCATGGCAGGCTCGACCATACAGAACACACCTTTTGCGACCAATGCTAGCCTCCAGGTGTCGATACTCGGATCGTCTTTCATGACACTCCTCCTAGAACGAAAGGACGAAGAGGCACAAGCATACCCTGGCAAATCAGCCAGAGTGAGCACTGTCTCAACAAGGTTTGTGAAGTGAGATACTTGAGGACCAAGTATGGATGACTCAAGGGGTTGGGAGACTGCATCTATACCGCGATCTGGCTGTTTCAGCTCACAAGATGGAGATTAAAGACGTCTTAGTCTAGGGTCCGGGTACTCACGCGCCTATGGGCGAAGCGTCGACGATACAGAGAATCAAGAGGAGCGAAGTCCTGCAAAGATGCTGCCATGACCTGTTGTTACGCTTGAGGGGACAGCTGAGTGAAAGACAGCAACGGCGGAGCATGGAATCAAGACGTTCGATGGTACTAAGTCTCTTCATGTCTTACAAGGACTTCCCTTGCGTGGCCTGGAAGATTTAGAGCATCCATGCTATCAAACCATAAGCCTACGGTGCGTCCATGTCTGCTACTCGTTTTGCGTTTCTATTCTAGCGAATGAACCACAGGTAATGAGCGAAATGCTTATCTACGGCGCTCAGAAGACGCGGCCATTAGTTTACTAAAGCCGGAGGGTCGTTTTACGAAGAGGTAGAGATGAGAGGACTATAGATTGTGCTCGGGTTGTTCACTCAATCCTCAATCACTCCTAGTGAGCATGATGTGCCTATCTACGCCTCTCGTTGCGACATCATATGTCGACTCTTACTCCGCTCCTTTATCTTCTCCCTTCTACGCACTGGATGTGCATCTCCATTTCTCGGGCTTCTCTGCTTCCCCGGACGTGTCTTACCGATCTCCTGAATCACGAAC
>Ga0210040_10004990_pt1 | contig 17057 bp, 18 predicted proteins | sample CryGeyCG12114_NA_FD_185462 | JGI IMG/M metagenome (GOLD analysis project Ga0210040, IMG submission 185462) | Groundwater microbial communities from aquifer - Crystal Geyser CG19_WC_8/21/14_NA (SPAdes) (version 2) | ecosystem: Environmental > Aquatic > Deep subsurface > Groundwater | place: USA... | reverse complement strand
AAAGATGCAACATCAAATGGAATCTCTGTAAAAACATGCAAAAATTGTGGACCGCAAAAAGCAACTAACGTTATTTGTGTCTATTCTTAATCTGTACTCATTTCAGCTATTCCTTTGTGTCACGTTTTGTTAATTTCTAACTTTCTATTTTTCGTTCATTTTTTTACTAGTTAAATGGCTCCAGCTATATGAACTCACGATAGAATCTTTTTCACCATCAGACGATATTATTGGTTTACAATTAAATATATTATATATGATATATATCATATATTATAAATGATATGCTACACACTTTTCAGCTTGTGCTATAGTCAACTTAAACAAATGTTATTGTTATTTCAATGCCTCTGGAGATGAATTTAACTTGTAGATGTGTATTTACTTTGTAGTGGCTAGTAGCGTCTGACGTCACTGGTTTGTCAGTAATTTTTTCATTTGAAGTGTTATGAGTATATAGTGAGTACTTTGACGAGAAATGTGACACAAAACTCATTACTTACTCTTTTTCATACAAAATGCAACATGGAAAAGCATTGCAATTCTTGGAGTGTTCATAAAATCGTTTGTTTATCTGTATGCATTGCGTTTTTTGCGAAATAATAAAATGGTTTCATTTGTACCTAAACTTATGCTTTAAGTTCATTCCAACCATCTGTATTACACATCACATATTATGAGTATGGATTAAAAAACTAAAATGGACATTTCATGTTTTTATTCATGTTTTTACTTTCCTCCATGGATTGTATGGTCACAGGAATGACTTTCCATTCCAGCCCTTTCTTCATAAACCCTCCTCTTCTTTGTACAGAAATTTTTGTATCTTTATTGAAGTCGGGTCCATACATATAAGATTTCCTTGGTGTGCGTTTCTCCATCAAAGCAATGCGAATGCTATCATCATTGCCTTCAAACAACTCCATTTCAAAAAGAGTCTGCAAATCTTTGTCAAAGTATTTTGGGAAAGTGATATTATCTCGTCTCAAGAAATAGCCAGACATGTGAACTCGAGCCACCGTATATGAATCATGGGCTACATTTTTCAAGTAAAACCCATGACTATCGAGGTCAGAGGGTACAATTTTCCAATGCGCTCTTGTATTTTCTAGAACCCTAGTAGGAATTTGGTCCCTATAGACTTTGAATAGGAAAACATTCTCACGTGGAGTACCAAAACAATCTGCCGCGGTGTCGCATGGAATGTAATCTTCGGCAATTAGGTACCCATTGTTGTCACTATTTTGGAGAATGAAATTCCCAGAGAATACGCTTTTCAGAACGTATGGGAATCTTTGATAGAGTTGGGTATCGTGCCCACAGTCTGTAAGAATTTGATTCGCTAATCGAAAAAGTTTTTCTGAATTGTAGACATGGTTCTGCTCAACTAGAATCGAATGCAAATGCATGTATCCGTTGTATAATTGCTTATTGGCCAGAAACTTGAGGATTGAGTAGAAACTAGATGGAGATTTTTTATAGGTTGTGTAAACTATAGTTTTCAAGTGGTCTTCCATATGTTTGTCAGTAATGGAATGATCCACAGTTGTGTTCCAAAATTTTTCAGCGTCGTCTTCATTTTCTTCATGTAAGGCTTTTATCACTTTCTCCACGTTTTGTTCTGCTATGTTTTGCTTCACCTGACAAGTTACATCGTTTTAGACTGTTTTCACATCTCTATATGGTAGTTCTAATGGTATTTATTGGTAAAATTAGACGGGATACTGGAGTTCTACTGGTGTTTTACTTTTTGCTTTTAACTTACAATGGTTTCCAAATTTTGAATACTTTGTTGCACACTTTTTAGCTCGCTTTCAAGCTTCTGAAGTTTCATATCCAGATCCTGTTTAGTGGCTTCTATATTTTCTGTTGGTCGAAATTCTTACTGTAGGATTATTTTATTGCATAAACAATGCAGATTTGATGAAAACTTACCTTCATTAGCAAACGCTTTGCTGGAAATTAATATGGCAGACAAAATAAACGCTATTGAGGAATTTATTAGCATCTTGAAAATGAATTTATTTAGGAAAATACAAAATAATAAAACTAATTCATGTTCACAGTTTAAACTGAACCTTTAGGTTTATATGTTGTTAATTTTTTACATCAAAGTAAAATAGTTTGATATTTATTGCAACGAGATGTTTCTAACTTTTATAGCACAGTAGCTGATAGCTGATCATTAGACGTATGTAGACTGTAGAATAAACTTTGGATTTTAGCAACACAACAGTGACAAAATATACTAATGGTGTTCAGTAACTAACGTTGGTATAATCATCAGTGGTATGTCAAAAAATGTCACCTCTTGTATATTTTGACCTTTCTGTCATTTTCACATTCCGTTGACTTGACTTATGTACCGCATATTTAGCTATTCATTCTCTACTATCTGCCAAGAACTTTTTTTCTTAACATTGATAGTTACATTGGACCTTGTAGCAAGTTCATTCAACGCTTTTTGAGCTATCTGCAAGTAAATTAATTATAAGCATGAAAGTTGCCACTTATTTACACGTTTAAAATGCAAAACAAGCAAACTATTTTAAACCTTGGTTTCTGTGAGTGTCAAACTTCGTAGATTCCGAATATCCATAAATCCATGATAAACTGACAGATCGGTAATTTCTTTATATTCCCAATACGTCAAAATCAGAGTATGAAGCCCTGAAAGATAATTTTGCATGGAGCGTTAAAAGCCCTCTCACCACGATAAAAAATTTCATCAAAAAAGCATAACAGTAAATACTTTTCATATCTCCAATATAAGGATACTGCCTTAGTTGTTGAGGATTCCAAGCTGTTCCAATTTCTAATGAACAAGGCTTACCGCAAATTCCATCATCCGTTAAATGTCTTTCTAGGACCACTAACTCTTGCAAGTTTTTCATATTTGCAAAAACTACTCGAATACTACTGTCGGTGAAAGCAACTTCCAATCTTTTAAGATTCACAAACCACGAGGATAATTTCTCAAAGCTTAAGTTTGAGACAAAGGGATATCCACAAGAAAACGTTTGGATGCTTTCAAAAGGATCGCGAATATTTGCAGTCTCGGTATTGGAAAACACGTCGTCGATGAAATATTCCCAGTTAAAATTTTCTGCTTCATCCCATAAACTCACTTTTTTTAAACAAGGCATTCCTTTCACAACATTAAGAGAATTTCCTAAGCAAGATATTGGACTAGAAAAGGAAGTTAGCTTTGAAAATATCACACCGTTCAAATGCTGACTGTAATCTTCCCACAAAATTTTTGCACTTTTATCATCTTCCCCATTAGTTGCGAAATCCATAAGAAAAGACAAGTTTTTTAAACTACTACATTGCTGTTTCATCAGTTTGGCTATCAATGCCGGGACATATGAATTGAACACGATTGGTATCTCTAGTGATTGCAATGGAATATTCAGGTTATTCAACTGATAATATGTATCGACTTCAAACTTGGTTGAGTTTTCTTGTCTGAAAAATAAGAGAAAAAATCAATTGCAAATGGAACTAATAATGACAAATTTTGTATAAAAAAGTCTATTATGACTATTTAGACTACATAATTTCATGTCTTTGCTATACCCATTATGGAAGAAATGTACATGCGTAAGCTTTTTAAGGCGTCCTTTGGAATCACAACTATCATCTTTGTTTACAGACTGCAAGATCTTTCGTATTTCTCCTGCAGGTGTGCTGGTCCCAATTCTTAATTCCTAAAGTTCAATGCTCAGTTAACGCATATAGCCGACACATACATATGTAGTTCATGCTCAGTCAGACTCAGACTCTTAGATTTCCAATTATTACCTTAATATTTGGAAATACTGAAAAAATCTCAGCCCAGGCTAGTGGAATTTCTTCATAGCCAAGTTGCGTGTAAGAGAAAATCTTGAGATTACCATTAATCGGCAAATCCTTTCTAATCTCCGCATTTTTCAATTGTTCTACAATCACATGGTCGTAATAGTCGAAGCTAATTGAATCGTCATCAAAATCTTCTTCTATTGGCTCACATCCGTGTGGCAAGTTTTCATTGACAATTTCATAAAAAAGACAGTCTTCTATGATCAGTTCTTGTAGATTTGGGGTCCATTCATACAGCATTTTTCGAAGTGTTTGTAGACCGTAAATAACTGAATCCTTGAATGTAACCCTTCTCATCGAAGAGCCACATTTGTCCCAAAATGTGCGAAAACTTTTCTCTCTCTTCTCATTAATTATCCAATGCTCTATCAAATAGTTCTGAAAAATTATATCCTCCGTGTCCTCTCTTTCAATAATGAAGGAGAGGAAGTTTTTAAAACTTTTTTCACGCTTATTTTCATTCCTCGTTTGAATCAGGTTCACCTGTGTTTGCTTTACAAGGTAATAAGTGGAGATTTCTTTCCATATTTTGCATGTTAAGCGCACAGATTTTAAGCATTGGGCTGGCAGGCATGAGAAAACTTTTCCAAGTATCTGAAAATATTTGCAAATATGTTTATCGCATACGAACTAGATACATAAATATAATATTGTAGGAAATATCCTGGGTTGGGTTTCAGTATAGTATATGGTATCAATATTGAATTAAGTATATCTAAGTTTCAGTTTTTGTTACCAAAGGATTGAACAGGGGATGAATTTCAGAAGCCACTCTGATTATATTATTAGTTAGCTGAACCCCGTCATTCACAGCTGCCATTAGAGTAGATACTCTGAACAAGATTTCAAAAACGAACGACAGTTGTCTTCAGCATTTTGGTTTGAACAAGAAGCTTTAAAAGTACAATCCTGCTCGTGGATGTCAACATTGCCCGAATGGAATTAAAATCAATACTCGTGACTGTAGGCTTGCATGCCCATGCTCAAAGTTTTAGGTGAGTACAGCTGTAGACATGGCAAATTGTGTGTGCGTGCAACAAAGCAGTGCAACTACGAACTTTCGTGGTCTTTCATGTCAATGTCTATATTGTTTTAACTGATCAGCTCTAATTTTTTACAAGGCTGTTATGATTACAACTTTTCGTACAGCAGAAAATGTACGCATCAAATTCTTCTCAAATTAGCTGTGGGGCAATTATTTATGTACAATCAATTACATTATTGCGAATTAAAAATATAGATTGTTGTATCATGACTATTATAAACACATTCTAAAGTATATAGGATAGGTTATTTTTAGTATCAAACATATACGGACTCCCTTTCCGGTTGCTTATGAGCGGCATTCATTAATCTTCTCCATTGCATTTGTAGGCTCTGAAACGGAATGCAACAAAATTTTGATTAAAATATTTAATGAGCAATTTTCAGGTCATAAAATGCCTTTAAAACTCATCACCTCAATTTTGCAGTCCAAGGCAGACGGATCAAAAATGGACAGTCGTAGTGCCTGTGCACTTTTGAGGATATGAAAAAACTCATCCCGTTTGCTTACTCTTTCTTCCATCAACACAGGATGTAGTTGTTCAAAATCTTCACTATTTTTCAGCTCATCTAGTCTTGTCATGTAATCTTGATACCACTCTTCAAATCGATCAAAACGATTCAAAAACTCGTGGTACTTTTCATTTGCTTCTTCTAACGAGAGCCTTTTAGTTTTTATCTCACTCAGTAGATTATTGTCATTTTTCTGAACACTTTTCAAAGAATTCTTAATCGTATCTGTATTTTCTCCTTCTTTAGAGAAAGCAGTCAATAATTCTGCGTCGGATATGTCATTTTTTCCAAATTCCTGTTCCAAGGAGCGGATTGCATCGATCGCACCGGCTAATTGGGATTCATTCTTTATTCCTATTTTATGCAGTTGCCTGTCCAAAAATTTTCATCACCAATGAATTTATATAAACCTCACTATGTCATCATGAAGTTGTCAGGTTTGGTTTGCTTACCGTAACTTGTTTCTAACTTCGCTCCATCTAGACTGCCTTTTTTGAACAAGACTTTCCAAGAGCTGACAACATTTTAATGACGAATTAACACTCTCAATAAATGTATCCAACTTTTGCTTTAATGTTTTATATTGCGTTATCAGCTCGGTCATATCACGATTTATCTCTCGTTCCATGGATGGAAGAAAATGGTCTTCATACGTTTGAAGTGCATCCATTCTCTATTCACCCCAACAAGATTTGTTTTTACATTTCAATCCTAAAATATGCAATTTTTATATGAAAATTGCAAAAATTACCGCTTGACATAATTCCAACTGCCCATTTTTCATTTCCAGCTCATTTTTCAAACATTTGGCTTTTTCCAGCTGAACAGAGGCCAGTAAAAAATCACATGGAATTTCTTCCTCACATAATGCATTTATTTTGTCCGCACTTTTGCTGAATGCTTCTCTTGTCTCTTTCAATGCGCCATTGAATTCGGAAAACAGATTGCTAAAACTCTCGTGCTCATTACTAGAATGGTCAATGTCATTTTTTATCAACACAAGTTCATCCTTCCACACTATCTGTTCGTGACCAAACTTTGTTTCCTCCATTTGGTTCTCAGTCAAATCACTGTTATTTTGTTTTGTTTTACCACCCACTGGGTTTTCCTGTATGCAAATAGAAGGACAAACTTTTATAGCTAAGTGATATGTTTTTCAGGGTGAGCGTTTGGGACTTCAGATGATACAGAATACCAACATACAAATTCAACACGGATGAATTCTTCGCCTTCAATTCCCTTGACTGTACCCGTTTCTCCTGTCCCCTGAATCCATAAAACAGTGTCCCCATGATTGAAACTGCTGGATTCGGACACTACAAAAAAATTAATTTAGAATACATTTACACACTATATTTTTATTTTGAGATGAAATTATTAACAATTGCGTACATTGCTCCCGTCGGTTTCTGAAATATTTGCTCCGTCGAGTAGAAACTTGTCCTCGCCTTGAAAGACTACTACTAGATTTTCGGCAGCAAGTGGCGTTGTTATTCTTGTCAACTTGGCTATTCTTTAGGGCTGTGATTTCATCTTGAAGCTCATTTCTGCAACAATTAGTTTGGTTATTTCAGAAACTGCTAGTGATAAACATACAGATTTTTTAAACCTGAAACTACCTTTGTCGCATAAGGGACTCAATTAACAAATCTTTTCCATCAATATTGCTTTCTACAACAGCTTCTATAGGATTCAGCTCTATTAATGAGCCTTGAAGAATTTTCTCAGAACATGTGGGACAGCTAAACCTATGCATAGGAATTTGTGTGGGAAACAAAACTTTTAGTACAATTTGTGAACACAATATTGTCGCTCATTAAAGTGTAGTGTATAGTAAGTGTAGTGTATAATGTATATACCCATTGAATAAAGTTTCCGTTTCAATTCCAAACTTTTCCAAGCACATTTGGTGGAATAAATGGCCACAAACGGTGGTGACAATACTAGATAATTTTCCGTTTTTTGAATCCATGGAGCTCAGGATTTGCTCGCAAAGTTGACAAATGAATGCCATGATCAAATATTAAATAATAATTGCGCTATGTTGTGGATTAATATTATTGTTTTCGTTGAATGGTCGACATTTTGTGGACAATTAAACCTTTTTGCAGACGGAGATTTTGGCAGACTGACGCAAAAATTGCATCCACGGCTATGGACGCAAATGCAGTTATCAATCATTCAACATTGACAGATAGTCCGTTGCTGATAACTTGATCATTGCGTCTGTTTTTCCAGCATGCGTCATTTTGTAATCAATGTGATTTACTTTTAGTTGGACAACAATAAACATTGAAGTCTTTTCTGCGACTTGGCAAACTTGCATTTTCATATTGATAGGAGGGCGGGTTTACATGCATTGGTGTATATTTCACGCGCTACAATATTTGTGTTTTGTTTGTATATCTTTGAGGAAATAAAAAATGACCAATAACTATTGACACGGTATAGGCAAACTGGATACATGGAATGGTTTCATGAGAATCGGGTGAATATTTGTCCGTTTAAAAAACGACTCTACAAGTTTCTGGGCTAAAAAAGCCGTTCGGAGTGCATTATACCACCCATCACCAAATCATTTTAAAATACCTAGGTGACCAGCCAAAAATAGTTTTGAAAATGCTCAAAAACAAGATTTGCAAATCTTGCCATTGCGATGCATCATTTACATTTTCGATCACAAATTCTCACAAAGAATACTCAGCATTTCCAAAAAAAATCTTTGCAGCTCGTTTACATTATAAAAGGTAATGCATGTGCATCCCAATTTATTAACTAACTAACTAACTAACAAAATATTTGCAATCCATTTTAAAAAATTACAGCAATTTACTTGTTTTAGCTCAAAATGGTGAAACTCTTGTTCCCGTTAACATCAATAGTTTTCATGCTATTAGCTACTTCATTGAACATAGTAAGGTCCCAAACTGAAGAACCTGTAAATGCACCGGCTCCAGTTCCTACTGCAACTATTGCCGCTGTTCGTGAATCAAAGATGATTTACATGAAGGATATTCGGGGGGTGGAATACAACTTTAAAAATGAGACACACTGTTTTCACGAAGGAAAAGGTGAAAATAATGAGACTGCAACTTTCACCCTTGCATTGGAAACTTGTTCTTGCAAACATCCTGATGGACCAGGTACCCCATGCACAACGAATGCAGTTTGTGCGCTCAAGAAAGTCAATTCATGGAAAGATTTAGACCCACCAAGGGAACTCCATATGGACGATCCTGACGAGCTTTTCAAAAAGTTTGTTTGTCTTTGTCCCCCCACATTCATGAATATGGATGGGAAATGCATTTCTGGAGCAAAACTCACCTCTGTGGTCTCCCTTTGGATGCTCCTATTAACAATTATTACGATTTGGAACTCTCAGTAGTTCCGTTGATAAAATATTCTTGTGAAGAATCCCATCATTTTCTAAATTAGTAGTGATAACCACTATTCTACAATCTTAAACCCACTGAGTGAAATACAACGCTTTGAAATACATATATAATGATCCATACATGATTTATTCATTAAGTGAGAAAATATTTGGACAATTATGTACATTTTATTTAGTCTCTAATTCAATCACAATTCACTATATAAGATCTTCACTATATACATAAGTACGGATATTTAATACTTTTTTGACACTTTAATCTAGTAGTGTTCAATTAGGGTTTAAGTACACAAAAAGCTCTCTACCGACACAAACTTGTTTTTTACAATTTCACATGCAGAATCCAAACACTTAGAAAAAAGGACCCAATGCCAAGTGCTGTTCGAACATATTGCATTTTTTCCCATTTCTTAATTAGCGTCCTCACAGCCGCATCAACTTTTTTTCCATTTTCTGGTCGAATGGCAAGTAACTCTTTATTTGTAGGAGCCATTACTAGGAATGTGTACGGCACGACTGCAAGCATTAGTCCACCACACAGTAGAAACCTCCAATCCTCTTGATCAGACTCCAAGTAACATTTTATGGCAGCTCCGGTTGTTGTAACAATACATGACAGGGCGACATTCTTGCCCCGGGAATACATGATTTGCCATGCGGGCAAAGGATCGGATGAGGATTTGATTGCAGGGACAGCACAATATGTCAATGTGGTTCCCAGGCCCGCAAAAAGGCCGGTAGAGAATGTTAACAAGGGTTTTGCATTAATGAATGACATTTTTGCTCTGAAAAGTTACAATAAACATTCACTATATATATTTGTATGCTAAATCTTGCGGCATTAAAATCTCGCATACCTTCAGTCAGGAAAACCAAGCAATTAAATGTAATGTAATAAGTTCACAACTCTTCTTACTTAATGAATATTAATATCACATTATTTATTTACCACCACGATCACAAAGTATTTCACGATCTACACTTATCAGACTTTGTTCAAGAACTAAAGTGTCTGCCATTATAACATTAGCAGATAAGACAAAATCATGTGTTGAGATGCAAAAACCGGCACAAACACCCAGTCATGAGGAAGGCAAATGCAATATGTGCACAAATACTTTACGCACAATTTACTTATGGCATACTACAACAAGTTATTAGGACGAATGAAGTTACCGAAATATAATTCACCATTGACTGACTGACTGACTATGCATAAACATAGTATTATTACATGTGAAATTCAGTTAGTTAGTAGATCAATATACAAGCAGCAGAGGACTTAAATAGGATACAGAGCAGTGGGAGCACAATAAGAACTGCTGAATCCGTACATGTTCCCTATGCTGCTATAGTGTTGCGCACACATTGCATCTTGATCACGTAGCTTGAATTTCTGAGCCAAGGTCAGCAGGATGAGAATCTGCAATGCCAGCTTGAGTAAACATTTGCTCAGTAGCTCTGCTCCAGCTGAGACTTGGGTGTATATGAAAAGTGCTATTCTTGTTTGCTTATACCTTTTTTACTACAAGAATAGTGAGTTATGGAGTTAGAACAGATAGTGATAAAATATAATTTTTATATAGGTTTGTGTCGTTTACATGTGATAGTGTATCATGGAATGAGTGTGGTAATAATAGTTTTGAGGGAAAGTCAATGTTTCGTAGTGCAATAGCAATGAGGCTAGGATGCACGCACATTTGTCTCTTATCGAAATTGTCGATAAAGTAATGCAAAAAAAAATCAAATTATTGAAAAAAAAAATGCTTAACACTGACTGCATTTAAATACACGATGAAATAAACTTAGTTGTCGTAAGTAGCCCCAATATTCATATTGCCCCATGATTAAACTAAAAAAATACACAAAGTAAAGCTAGATTTCACTATTCTTTAAGTTTTTAAAACCATTTATTTCAAAACATTTCCGATTCTGCAGGGAGTATATATGTGCGAAACATTGATGCCATTCCAGATTCTCCTAGAGTATGTTAAATTGCGTACAGATAGGGGTATATTTATGATAGAGTAATTTCTTTACAGATTTTTACCGACAGCAAAATAACCTAAAAAGTGTCCTCGCCATTCAATTTCGCCTTTTGTGATTCCGGGGACTCACACCTCTCTTTTTCAGAAACTGGTTCCTAAAATCCTCAGCAAGTTGATCCCCCACATCATCCATTGACTCCACACGCGGCACTCCCATTTTATTCCCCGAAAATCCCGTATCATCCGGTACAACAAATACTTTCGGTGGCGGCTTACTATTATCAGCTAAATCATCCGTAGAAGCAGCAGCACTTACCGCCGTCATTTCTGCTTTCATGTTGGCCGGATTCTCAACTGAATTGGGATCCATGGAAAACCCGGGAACTTGTGGCGGTGGTGGGGCCATTTTTGATCGATCCTTGCGGAAAAAAGGAAATCTCACTTTCTCAGCATTCCCATTCATCAATCCGGAAGATGAAGTTGCCGAGTTGATCATCAAACTATCCACTTCTTTCCCATCCACAGTTAGTTTTGTTAACTTGATGCTACTCCCAATCCCCATCAAAGATTCAGGCAATGAAGCCGTTTCCAATGCCGATTCTCTTCCAACAGTTTGGGTGCTGGATTGGAATGTGTCGAAAACCCGTTCCAAAGAATTTGCTCCACAGGTGTCGGAAGCAACGGACGCAGCATATGCAGCCAATCTGTCCTCCATTCCTCTTTTTGAACCTCGATGGTTTCGACGCGTGGTTGGCGTCACTGGATTATTTGGATTTAGGTTCAGGCCCCCGAAACCGGGACAAATGTAATCCACAAAGAATTGAACCGAATATGCAAACTGCCCTAGCCCAATGAACACGGTGAGGATTATAATGCATTTGAATGCGTCTCCCATATTGCGGCGAATGAATTTGTCGGCTTCATGGGCACAACCGGTTTCAGTTTTAATGAATTTGGCCGGTGTACCTAGTTAAACACAATGTTGACTTGATAAATATAAAATTACAAAGATTTTGAATTTTGAATTCCATAAGTTCAGAACTACCTACTAACCTGGGTAGGGAATATCTTTGATATCTGTTGGGCAATACAAGGTGGTATTGGAGGGATCAATACAGCAAGTTTTTGGTATCCGGTGTTTTGCAAACGGCCAGAATACAGCCCAGTCTCGATACATTATAACTCCACAACATGTAGAACTCTAGAATATTTAAAACATTAACAAGATAAGTTTTTAAAGCAATTTTACCTGCAAATTAAATAGATACACATACTTCTTCTTGAAGTTTATCCAACCAAATGGGCACCCATAACTTGTCTTTTAAATTCGACTGGTTTGGCAGTTTTCCTTCGTATGCAGCATCACAGTCAGCAATGTGTTTCAAAATTGACTCTTGTGTCTTGTTGAACAAATATTCGGCCGATACATTGTGAGAGTTGTAGCTATCTCCAATGGCGGCAGTGAAGTATACGGTCGTGACCAGGCATGCGAGATTCAGTAGAATTATCTATTGGGGCAATGCAAGAATTAAAGCAACATGATAAATCTACTGTTTATATTCTGGAGGAAGTAAAATATAGACCGTGATAAACATCCCACGTCGGTTGAATTGCAATATGACCCAACAAATGAGCAAAGATACCGCCATGATTGTCACACAAATGGGAATTAAGGCAATCATGTGTAAGAGCCACTCTTGGCATCTCTCAGTGGGGATATAGCGTTCAGCATTGTAAACGTGAAAACTTGTGATGGATAAAAGTCCTAAAGAACTGATCTGTACATAATAAAAATTTAGTTTTCTATCAGATTTTGATAGGCATGTCATGTGAAAAAAAGGGTTTTTGGCATTCTTACGAAAGTTGCAGCGCAAAATCCGAGGGAGATAACGGTGTACGTCTGGATCATGATTACTAAATGTTACAGTTTTTGCTAAATTTTGTATTCAAAGATGATTGAGATTATTTACTCTGCGAGGCCCTTTTTGGCGCAGTAGATAATTTTTGCACTACTACCTGAGGGATTCATAGGAGCTCCCATTATTGAAATGAACTGAAATCATACAGATGAGAATTTGTTATTGAAATTTTCATAGTTTATTTTGAGTGAAGGCTACATTGGACAAACTACTAAATGCGTAACTAAGACAACTAGTTTGGTGGTATGATTTGAATTTGAATCATGCATGACAGTTTAAGTAAGTTTTAGATTTACAAATGTGAGAACACTCTACGATGTAAGATACCATGCTAGTAATAAAGAATAGTCATAGTGCATTGCTAAAGCTAATTTCATTTAGTAAGTCGTTCAAGCCCAATCCAAAGAGTTTTGAGTTGTAGTAAAGTTGTCATCCCCATTTCAAATTCGGGAACCTCTGGTTCGTACTGAAAACAGTATGATAATAAAAGTTATCGTTAGTATTGAACTCATCGTTTTTGCGTTAATTTTTTATATTTTTCAGTGAATTACCTCTGGGTCAGGATCATAAATCATTTCTATTTCAGGAAAAAAGCGGCATTTCAGTAAAAAGTGGCCAACTGTTTGACGCACTATGTCCATCGCGTATTCATGAGCAATGCAGCCTCGAATGCCGTTTCCAAACGGTAGAAATGTCATTGGATCTCTATGTGCGTGATTTTCATCGGAAAACCTGTTTCATAATGATTTCAATGTACTTTTTAAGCATGTCAAATGTGCCCATCTAACTACAACTTATAATCAAAATTCTATGCTCAATGTGCATATTGTTGCAATTGAAAACTTAAATGATTTAAATTGAATAAATTTCTTTATCATACGAACCGCTCTGGATCATAAACAGTAGGATTTGGATAAAATTCAGGATCCCTGTGAATAGCATAAACTGGGATGGTCACATTGCATCCCTCACGAATTCTGAGACCTTTGGCTTTGTCCACCAAAGTGCTATTGCAAACCCTCTCGATTCTGAAAAATGTAAGAAAACTCTTAGGGAAATTAAAAGCAAACAAACCGCTCAATCGAAAATGCCGAACGTTTTTTATACTTGACAAAGGGAGGATACATCCGCATGGCTTCCATAATGCATTGATCCAAATATTTCACATTGTTCATCACATTGTGATCATTTAGTTTCTAAAAAATCAGGAATATAATAATTCATAAGTTGTATTTTTTTTCCGGTGCAGCTTGACAAAATAAGTTCAAAGAGCAAATCAATTAGCTAAAACAAACAATTACATTCTCTTTCAAAGCCTGTCTGATCTCTTCCCGCAACTTTTCCTGGTACACAGGGTATTGAGATAGACAGTAGAAAGTCATTGTGGCCACAACCAAGGCTGTATGGTATCCCATCAGGAGCATGGTCACAAGTTGAGCAATGAATTCACTTTCATGTTTTAGACTTCCTTTGCTCACTACAGCCATGTACACATCCAACAGTGTAAATGGGTCCGCGTTACTGATATCCTACAAGATTTTTCGTAATTAAATGGTTATAAATTAGTTAGTTGAAAATTGTATTCAAAGAATTACAAGAAATTAGCTTGTGATCATACTCACTTGTTTGTCAATTACGAGCCCTTTACAAACTTTCATAAGTTCGTTCAAATCTTGATATCTAGTCTCATCCATTGCCATATAGAAGCGACCAATTGCTGGATTCAGATCTGAAATTTGATAAAAATATCAAACCTAATCTACAGGGGAAGAATTTTTAGTTACATAGTGAGTTATTGCTTATATTTAATACATGTTAGTAAAGATTCAATAGAGGAGCCTGGATTTGGTGGCAGTAGTTGAGCCGCAGAATGGGTGAAATCCATATGAAATGTTTGCATGTCTTCTGCGGACACACCTAACCCACAGTTGCATACTAGTTCTTTGAAGTATTTGTCCATAGCTCTGGAATTGAAAGTCAAAACTTTGTTATAACTTAAAATAGGAATCTAAAATGCAGCTTTGTATGCACAACTTACAATTTTATGTTGATAAGTTTCTTTTCCTGGAATGCAAAATCTGCAAAACTTGTGGCAGCACTGGCAGCGCAGCAATGAACTTGGATTTTGAGCTAAAAGCAATAAAAATTCCACACATTTCACATTCAAAAAGGATATAGTGAAGTTAGTCAGTCAGTTAGTAACAACTCACATTTTCTACTCTCTCAGGAGTAAATATGGCAGCAAGCTCATCTTTCGTGATTTTCCACCGCTCTTTGTCCAACTGAAAAATCCCATTTTCAGTAGGAGGCACAACTCGCCAGCCTGGGAAGGCTGGCCGAGTTCGAAAAGTGTTTCCATCAGTTAAAATCTTTTCAACCATGTGAGGTTCACCAATGACCATATTTGGTAGTCGGCCATCAAATATTCTGCAAAAAATGAAAGCAAAATTATTTGTAATTTTATTGCAAACGTTGAGCGTATGGGAATGCAAAAAAGATGCACGCACCCATATACTTTCCCATATTTCATATACCGCTCCGTTTCCAGTTCTAATCCGGTCTAAAAATCACAAATTAGTTAGTTAGCCACTATTAGCTCACCGGTAAAAAGCTACTACCATAAAAAGTTAACATTCAGCTGTACCTTGAACAATAGAGAAAGTAGATTTCCAAATATCGGCCATGGTCTAGGACCCACAATACCTTGATCTTTGAAATAGTCAAAATTGGCTACAAGATAGCTATAGAGCACGGTGAATATGACAATGGCCGAGTATGAAAACCACATAAGAGATGTATATTCGGTGAGATCGATTCCAAAAGCCATTTTTAACAAAAGGCTTTTTGATTTTCAACGAGAACAAATCGGAAACCCAATAAAATTTGGTTGTAACTAACTAACTAACTAACTACTGCTAGTAATTAATGAATGTGTTGATCCTTGTGCACATTTGCATGAAAATGGGCGCAAAATTGTACATGCAGACCAGGTATAAACAAGACAGCCAGTATGTTTGCTATGCAATTTGTTTTTTGGGACTATCTTATCAATTTTTAGTTACTAGGTCTGTAGTGTAGTAATGGGGTTTTATGCAGGCCTGTACAGAAAATGTTTAATTTTACCGTGAATTGAACGAGGGTCTAGATGATATATGCAGAATCTTATGACAATATTTGCTTACGATAATGCTAAAAAAATCTTTGGTAAACACTTGAATTGGATTCAAATAAACAGTTAAACTTTTAACAAAAGAAATTTTCGCCCTTTTTGGACTCCATACTACAGACTCGAAGCACGAACTAAACGTTTATTCCTTGCATTAAGTTGTATTCAAAGAGCTATCAACATTATATTCGTTTTGCAATCACTCAGTTTTCACAAATAAATTGAATTGTATATGAAATATAAATTATAGTCTGATGTATCAACCAACTATTAAGCAAGAACTAGGAGTAGGAGAATGTTTGGACTCTGTATTTTAGATAGCGGATTGTCCGTACCTTATGATGTAGAATTTTGAGTGTCTTTTTGCATACATGGGCTCTATTTAAAATATTCAGTAGATTGACAATTGTAAGCAATTCAGAGCTTTATATTCCAGCCCAAAATATTGTGCTGCTAAAAAGTTAATGATGACTAGATACTGCGGACAAAATCAATTTATTTTCCCTATAAATATGTTCTTCAACATAATATGCGTACAAAAAGAAGCGTTTTCTGTGGAATACTAACATGTGCAAAACAAGCAACGTTCCCAACCGTAGTGAAAAAGTTTTCATGCCAACTAGGATTTCCAATTAAGTTTTTAAACAAATTAACTGCAGATGAAATAGATTACTTTTCCATAATTATATTATATAAATTATAATATAGATATTATTATTACATTGCTCAGCCAAAAATCAATAAGTATTTGAAAAAAACATTATTTTGTATCATTCTTAATTTTTCAACCAAAATGAGCCAAAACCAAAACCAATTTTCCAATTTATCCACTATAGTGGAATTGGGAGAAGACTGCAGCGAAAATGAGGACATGGCCATTAAACAGAATGAGAAAGAAATTGAAGAGGTTGGGTCAATAAAGCCCATAATTACCACCGGAGTATCCACATGGAATTTTCTTGCCAACTATTTGAGCATTGATATGCACAGTATAATGTGCCATGGAGTAGCTTCTCTATTTAAGGTTGATAAACAAAGATCGATTAATATAGACGATGCTCTGAGGAAATGGGAATGTCTTACTCAAGAAATTATGTTAGGTTTTGGGTATGTTGGTATAAACATGGTAAAGGTTCGACATTTGAAATGTTAATTCACTCATTTAAGGAAAT
>Ga0210040_10004989_pt1 | contig 17057 bp, 16 predicted proteins | sample CryGeyCG12114_NA_FD_185462 | JGI IMG/M metagenome (GOLD analysis project Ga0210040, IMG submission 185462) | Groundwater microbial communities from aquifer - Crystal Geyser CG19_WC_8/21/14_NA (SPAdes) (version 2) | ecosystem: Environmental > Aquatic > Deep subsurface > Groundwater | place: USA... | reverse complement strand
AAATTCGTAGAACTCAGTTTCCCTAGGTCAACACTCCTGATAAAGACGAGCCTACATTATTTTGCAAACTCCAAATCGGGCTTGTTTTCTTGGCTATGTATTTACTCGCCAACGTAAAACTGTTTTTTGTTTACAGACACCATAAATATATGGGCCCTCTTTTTGAGTGTAGTAGTTAGCTAGTTAGTCAGATGAGCAAGTGCATAAAACGTAGGATATGATACTGCAATCTATATGGATGAGACCTAGCTGTACTCTTGATTTCACCTTCGCCTAAAACATAGGAAAATTACACGGTACAATAAACAACAACAGTACAATGTAGCAAGGTAAACGCACTCCCATCATCATGATATGTGTTGATCCTGTCAGAGAATTTAATCCATTTGAATTGAAGCTCAACGTTGGATCCATACGTATGTGTACAAAACGGGGCAAAGATGGCTATCTTTTTTCCCTTCAAGAAATCAAGTAACATTAGATTGGAAGCTAACCGTTGATGTCAGACTGATTTCTTGACACCATGTTTTTGTTCGGTAAACAAAGATAGACAGTTAAATTGGGTTTTTTTTACTACGCTAATTCAATACTTAAAAAAGCATTAAATAAAAACAAGGATTCATGGTTCACAAAACTGAAGATGTGCTTGCGAAAAATTTACGATCGTCTTAACTCTTATCTACGGAAGTGAACCCAAAAGGTGAAACAAAGATAGCGTCTTGAATTAACATGAGTTTATAGTTGGTTAGTTAGTTTGAATTGTATTTAGTTCAGGGTACTCATCTGAATAGCTCTTGGTACAAGTGAATTGCCAAAAAAAAAAAACTATTCACCGAGAGTGGACGCAACAATGAATCTATTCAAAACCCAATCCCACTTAAAATGTACAAACCAATACTACTTGTTGAATAAAACTCACGCATGTCTCTACATAATTTTCTTCATCCTACACATTGAGTACAAACTTTAACTAACTAGCTACTATTTGCATTATATTGCACGCAAACAGACGTGTCTTCCCTAGAGAATCCCACAAAAATCCTCATTGTTTATACAAAGTTGGGACGAACACCCTGCTCTTCCCACGCGGTACAATCAGTGTGGTCATATAAATATTCCGCATTGTGACCAGAGCATTAAATTTCCTACCTCTCTGTCAATAAACAATTGTGCAGCCATCAAAACATAACAAGAATTAGAAATCTATTATTACAGAGAAGATAAACTACAAAATAGACACATAAAATATCTTTGACAATGAATGGTCATCAAAAACTAATTCTATAAAAGTATAAAGCTGATCTATCCACCTGCATATTACAGCCGTAAAATTATCCAAGGAATTTTAATAACCTCAATAAATATTAGACAACCAGTATTTATTGTCGCATGTGGGCAGAAGACACAAACATACTAACTATTGCCCAAATAGCCATTACCCCCAAGTATGACTTGGAATGAAGATATGCATGCATCTCATTAGCATAGGACTTTGTTGTATCCCAATCATTACGTTCGTCTGGCTCATCTCTTGAAAAAATACCTCCCACTAGCTTCTCGCATATATACAACAATAGTGTATAAAATGCATGAAATAATAATCTTCTAGCCAACAGGTACAAAAAATGCAATATTCAATCATGGCTTTTTAGCTTGTGCATATAGTGCTATACGTAGGAGCCCGCATCCATAAACAGAGTACTGTTTTCTGAAGGTCAACGAAACGTAACGAGTTGCAAGTTCTTCCCTTTTTTACCAACTCTGTCCATATGTTTCTTACAAGGAAGGTAAACTTCACAACTAACCAACTATACATGAGAATAAGAGTGAAAGGATTTTTTTATTCCACGTATGTAACTAACTAACTAGCTACACTACCTGTTATTCTCATCCCCTTGATTTTATACCCCCTCACAAGCTAACTGAAGTTACTAACGATAATGCTAGTAGATATCGAATAATAGCGCTGTATATGGTGGTCCTCTCTTATTCTTAAGGGAAAAACTTCTTATTGCCTACGTTGAGTTTAAAAGCGCATATGTCTATACATGCTAAAAATGTACGTCTTATATAATCATCAGAACACACAGGTACTACACAAAAGATTTTGCCTGTACCCTCCGCTGCAGCTTATACATACATACGCGTACAAGTTGCATTCAGTCATCTCAAACTAAAAAGTCTTGTTTAGTATTTTTACTTACAGCTAACATGCAACAGGTACTAACTAACTAACTAACTAACTATATACACAGGATGGGTTGAAAATTATAGTTTAAAAAACTACGGTATTCTGTCTATCTGTATAGTTAGTAAATATAGTGACCGTAGATTGGATTGGAATGGAAGGTGTCTGTTGGTTCGTTAGTTAGTTGCAGAAAATATTTCACTCTCAACAACTGACTACATAGGATCCATATTATTATTCCTCAGAAGATGAGTGACGAATAATTATTATCATCAGCCAAGTTTTTTCCCCTTCGGTTTGTTCATTTGTTTGGAGTCACGATCGAAAAGGCAACTTTTTGCTGCCAAAACAATACTGAATGATCGGAGCCATAAGTTTTTTGTCCGTGGATTCTGTGAAAGGAATTTTGTGGAGTTTTGAGTTGGTTAGTTGTACAGTGGAGATGGGAGATTCAACATATCGTTGTCGATAGATGGATTTGGAAGCAAATATAGGAAAATAGTGTTGTTAGTTAGTTTTATTATTATAATTGTGAATTGGTGAGTGTTTTGTGTGACTCCTGAGTTTTTTGTGGTGTTGAGAATGTGAAAACCAATTAAATTGTGACCTGTGGATCAATATTATATCATTGGTTATTAGTTATGAATGATGAAAGGGATGTTTCAATTCTCAATCGACAACAGAATCAACATGGGATGTAATTTCCTGAGTACGGGATAGGGTGAATTTCTTCTCCCATTGTTTCCTGGTTGACACTCCCATGTTATCAATTTATCACAGTGTGTAATTCATAATATTCTACGTTCAACGTTTTGTCGTGGGAGGATTTTTCTATCTTTTGTTCAGGTGAGTTGAGTTTAGTAGCTTTACGTGTGACACACGGAAACACATTCAAACCTAGTTAGTTAGCTATTATGAGGCATTTGACTTAAAAAGTGATTTTCGTCTCAAACTACCTGTATAATGCACACTTTGCGCGTAAAAAACATGTCACCATATAAATTGCACAACGGATTAAATGCCTGCAGCCAACGTAATCATAATTTAGGGAGATTACTCGTTCATTTTATATTCTAAATACCCTTCGGTCATGATTCTAGCTTATGTTAGTTACTTGCTGCGTAATAATATTCTCCCTTCCAAAATAAATCCCTGGTCATATTCCCTCGTGCAGTCCTATCCACGGAGCCAACTGCATTGCTATAACTAATCAACATACCGTTACTTGAAATCTTCCAAACCATTACGTCACGACGAAAGACATGTATTTTTCAATCTAATTTAATCATTCATTCGTTCATTGTGAGTTCAATAATACAATAGACTTGAAATTTAAAACCTGCCTCCCTCCATCTATCCCATTAGGTGGTCGTATTCAATCCCAAATGGCCTTACATGGCATTTACATTCTATCATCATCCAAGGTGTTATAAATATTACACCTGGTGCGTTTTCTATCTCACCTCTCCCTTGCATCCCAACAATAATTAGTACATATAAACATGGAGTAGCCATTTCTCTACCATTACATAACATCCAACTAACAGAGTTATTTGGGACCATCATATGCAATCCTGTTACACACGCATAAACACACCCAAAGAAATCACATTTGTAATGCTGGGCAACCATATTCATCATCATGCATGGTTAATGACACATATTGCATTCTAAAAGATTCCAACTAACTAACTAACTAACTCACTCACAAGATTCCAAATTCGCACAGCAGTCTCACCTTACTGATTATCACATAGCTCTCAGCCCAAGCTTGACCTTCTGTTTATGCAATATGAAATCAATATTGGCATAGTTAGTTAGTTAGCTTAGCTAGCTAGTATGATCTGAACCTTAACACAAAAATCTCCTCTCTCTTTAACTAACTAAACTCAACATTCACGAATAATTGTAGTAGTGGTAGCAGTTATCCAAACCAAAGACAAATATTAGGGCCAATAATACTAGACGAGGACATTTGTAACTCTTTTAGTTAACTACTTAGCTACACTATTAGCCCTTTTGGCCCAGCTATAAGGCTAATTACTGATCTCACCGTATTATATCATCACACTTTTAAAGTGCTAACAAGTGAAAGGAACCCTGCTCAAGCCAAATATGTGCGTCCCAATGCTAACAAACAAAGTAGTAGCTTTTAGGTTGGCCAGAAAAAATGTAAATCTCTACAGTTTAGGCCATGATGATGCGATTATGATGACTGAGCAAAATGTACAAAACACTTGTATGACCATTGCATCATCATTTTATCATTCATCTAGCCAAATCTATAGAGTCACTAACTAGCTAGCTAACTAACTTACTGTGTTGGTTTGATTCTTTCAATAGAATAGGACTTGTGTGGATTGCATTATTGTGAAGTTGGTTGGTCAGCTAGTTAGCTAGAAGCGTGTTTTGAATGAGAATGACGCCGCGTATAGAATTTTTCAGAATTGTAAATATAGTGCCATCATAGTACGTAGATTTATGTTAATGGAAGTACATAGTTTGATGCAGTAAAAATGTTCACGGAGTGAGGGGGTTAATTTCAGATTTATTTACATTTTTACGTTATGTAAAATAATAATTATTTTTTATTTAGGATTATTATGTAGTTGAATCTTTGAAACTTCAAATCACGAAAAAAATTATGTCTGACTTCATCATTATACACACAAATTAATCCTCAAGTGGCAACTGAATAGGGCAGCACAAGTGGTTGGTTTACAATTAATTAGTAAGTTAATCACTACTAGGATAGGATCTTTGGATTATTGCATTTCAATGAATTGAAAATGCAAGGTTGAGGTGCACATTTAAATTAGCATGCTAAAGTAAGTATTGACGAAGCCTTAATGATTAGCTAACTAAATTACATCATCGTACGAGACATGTTCAGAAGAAGCGACTAACTAACATTGTTGTTTTTGTGACTTTATCCTTGCAGATTATTTATTGAAGACTCGGTAGGAAAAAATCGTCTTTGATCAGATTGTAGTCACGGCCAAAAAAATATCATCATCACAATGTGCAATGAGCAGCAGAATTCAAGACTGGGGATGTGTAAGGAAGAAGAATGCGATTTGCGTGTAAATAGGAGAAGTAGCAATATTAGTTCAAAGATGAAAAGAAGAAATTGTGTTGTAAACATGAGTTTATCACTAGGTTTAATAGTTTTAGTTAGTTTTTGTACGACAATGACATTGGCAGCGTCCACGTCATCCCTTAAATTAGAAGATGAGCAATCCACTGCTGGGGACGAGGAGTTAGTTCATACATCTTCGTTAGACTTGGAGGCCAACAACATTGTGATTCGATGTGAATCTTCTGGGATCAGGATTCGTATTCCCTCTCCACATACACACTTTAGTGGCATGGTCTACCCTCAGGTAAGCATTTTTGTCAAGAAAGAAACAATGGGGGGAAATGATTGCTTCCGCTTATGTTCACCCTTTGTTTCGATAATTGATGTAAACTAGTCAGTACCTTTTTTACTAGATAATGTGGGTAGGTATGAATGTATGTAGCATATGGCTGATGGGTTTTCTAATCCTAGTTAGCTAGTTAGTTTAGCTAGCACGATATTTTTGGGATTCATCATGATGTGCCTGTAAAACTTTTGGGTTCGGGTTTGGCTTTGTGTTAGGCTTCAGGATATATTTATTTCGACTAGAGGGGATGAAGTATAATATCTATAAGGAACACAGGAAGATTATTTCTTTTTTAGTAAGTTAGTATCAATAGATGATTTGGTTGTACATAGTTAGTTTGTAGATTATTCAACATAACGTACGTATGTTTGATGATTAAAAAGCTGTCAGTAGTTTGTGAAAAACGAGAAAAATTATTATCACTTGATTAAATCATGAAAGCAAATTTTATGGCGTTTTGTAGGCCACAAAACGCGTGCTTTGTATTAGTTAGTACCGTACGAGATTTCATTATACGAGCACTCTCATGTAGCATTCACGGATTTTATGACCACTTGATTGAAAAGGTGAAAAAGTTGAACTCATCATCGCACTGTTTTTACTTACTCATGCATGTGTGTTGCTGTTATGTTATACAGGGACTGTCAAAGAACTCTTCCTGTTTGAAAGAATACTTGGATGTGAACCAATACATAGAGTACAATCTGCCACTCCGGTCGTGCAATACAATGCAATCGAATAACGTGGAAGACTCTGAGGAAGAATATTTTAACACGATCGTGTTGGAGCCGCACCCCAAACTGGTCACAGGGATGGGTAAAGGATTCCATGTGCGATGCAAGTATCGAAAATCCGAACCTGCTAATGCGCCACAAGTGTCGATGACCATCTTGAAAAATGGGATCCCTGTCAACAATGGTGGACATAATCTCCCATTTGAAAGTGAAGAGAAAAAAGATGGGACTGGTGTTAGTTCTATTGAATCCATTAAGATTGGGGATCCTCTACAAATTACTATTTCCGTCCACTCAAATACAAGGTAAAATAGTTGAAGTGTATTGTATTTGTGTGTTTTTGTGAAAACTAGCGATGAGCATTATCATAATCATTACTCACTTATAATTAGTCTTTCATGGTGACATGCACTTTTTCATGGTTACAGTCGCCCATTTGTTGTCTCCAATTGTCATGTCCGTGATGGCCTCGGCTGGGCTGAAGAAACTTTGGTGAATAGTGAAGGTTGTCCACTGGACCAAGATATCATGCCACCTTTTGAGTACACGGCCAATTCCGCATCGGTACATTTTCCAGCACACAAGTTCCCATACTCTCCCACTGTATACTATGCCTGCTCTGTGAGATTCTGCCAAAATTGTTTACCGCCTGTGTGCAAAGGGGCTATCAATGTGGCTGCTAGTGGGATTAAACAGCATGCCAAGCGGGATGCTGCATTTCCGGATAGTCGAGAAGTTCCAGTGTATGAGCAACCGGCCACAATTGAGGTAATAAACTAATTTTCCTTAGCCTTGAGTGGAGTCAGTAAAGATACTTATGTAATAGTACAGCTCACGAATAAATATAGAATGCTGTTTGGCTGCTGGAGTAATGTTTGTTAGTTAATTATTTTTTACGTTTGAGAATTTATTTGAAATCTGTTGGTCTAATTGGTGGAGTCGGAGTGAGTGGATGAGTAAGAAAATAAACTTTTTTGTTGTTTTCTTGCTAGTCTGGCATTGAAATTAGATATTATTTTTATAGGTTGCATGCTAACTAAAACCGGCTATTTTTTTGGTCGTGTAGAGTGTAAACATTCTCAAGGCAAAAGATATCAAATGTTAGTTAGCTTTTGGAAGTATTGAGTTTCTATTCAGCGTTGACAAACTCTTGAAAAAGTTTTTTCTGTTTTTTTTTTCATCTCAGTCAGTCAGTCAGCTTGTTTTCGTTTGTTTTTATTTACACAGCACTATTCAGTATTTACCATACATGATACCGAACTTTATGTAAGTAAAAAAATGTGTGTAATTCTACAAGTATGGTTTTGATGTTCCATCTTGATATTGTAGTATTAAGTATTGTGTCATATATTTCTATGATTTGTATGTTTTAAATTCCAGGTTTATAACGGACTCTGGGTGGATGAAGAAAATGACGCCAGCAAAGAGGAAGCAGACGAAGTGCGTCGACGGGAAGCGAATGGGGAGATCCTATGTTTCAAGCAAAGAGATTTTGCTTTGGCCATAGCATTTGCAGGACTTTTCCTCATGATTGCTGTGTTGCTCCTTATGTTCATTTTGTGCCTTAGACGAAGACGTTCTGGAAAGGGATCGGAATCGGGATCCTCTTCCATCTACTCTGGTGGATACACGAATACTGCTTACTCACATTCTTCGTCCTGAACAATAACTTAACTTTAATACTTGTAATAACCAATTGAGCCATTTTAATTTTTTGTAGTCAATTTAATTATCATTTTACTGATCTACTTTACTAGGTTTATAAGTCACTGTCCGTGTACGTACGCATGCAATGTAATTTGTTATTAAACCGTGTCTTTGTTTGTTGGAGACAAGTTCAAATAGAATGAACGCAACATTGCGTTGCGTTGCGTACAGAATTCATTGGGAGTTATTATGAGACATTGTGACAAAAATGAACTGATAAATGTGCCGGAGTTGATTGTTGTTGTTTTTGTTGTCTAGTGTTAAGTGTTGTATGATATGGATTTAGGTAATTAATTACTCACTGAGAGTACGAGTTGTTTTTACTAATGTGGGATTAAAATTATGAAGTAATAGTAAAAGGTTGGTAATAAATTAAGTATTTACTGTCTATGTCCAACGAATGTAATAATGAACATAACAAACTGGAATAAACTTTGTCCAAGTCAACCTTGGGATTCAAATCGGGCGTTTTCAGGTTTCTTAAGTTATATTCATAGAGATAGAGAAATTTTAATATGGGGGTGCATGAGGCCATCTTGTTCATGAAGCGCTTAATCTGTTGAAGGAATTTGTGCGCCACCTATTTCGTAGATTTGGTACCAGAAATTCAACAAACACTAAAGTTATAGAAGTTGATGAAATACATCAATGAAAAAGCATCTTTTCTGTTTTAAATGCGAACGTTCATTGGAATTTAAATTTTGTATACATTTTTTTCAAATTAAATGAAGAAAAAAATTGCATCAGTAACTAGCAGAAAGCCTTTTTTTCTGTTTGTTTAGTGACTAAAAGAAAATCCGAAGAATCTTGTTACTCGCTTATATTTTTAACTGTTTTAATTGCAAGTATGATTTTGGATTTAGATCTTTATGCAGTAACAGAACGAAGGTGGCATTAAAATGTTTGGTAGTCTATACATCTGGTCAATTGAAACGAATAACGAACATTTAGGTTGGTTTGAAGGAAAGTGAAAGTGCGTCACTACATAATTTAGTGTCAGAGCGCGGGATTTGCTTTCAATACAAAAAACGTAAAAACACATAGCCAAAAAAAAATAGTTTCTCAACAGACTGACAGTTGTTCTAGTGTTAATTTATAATTATATCGTTAAATAGGAATGTGAAAAGATAATCTAAACTTTCTACTCCACAAATATCATCTATTTAATTGACTTGTATTGCCAATATTTCTGTGCTTATCCGGAAAAAATTAAGACATGGGCTTACCAAAATAACTATACCTGCTTTTGATTGTGTGGGCGAAGTTAACTGTTAGACGGCCCGACAATGGTTACCAGGAATTTGACTGACGTTTTCATCTTGATGCGAAATAATTCCATTCAGAGTAGGCAACTATACAGCGATCAATTCCAGGTACGTTTTGATAGCTTTATTGAATATTGTTAACTTTGCACTGCCAAAAGATTGTCAGAAATTGTAAAATACTGTAGGTTATTGCTATTTAACGATTTCGCCGTATTTAATAGGCATCGGAGGCATCGTCAGATCAAGTGGCTTTAATTAAGAGAAGTTTACTAGTCGAAGAAGATTTAGAAGCTGGCTATGAAAGTCGGGGGGATGGTTTCCGTAATTCAGCACCTCCTCCCTGGATTGACGAGTTGGAAGACATTCGGTACAATTGCTCTCTCATATCCACAAAAATGAAAGAAGTAGATGCTCTTCAAAATAAGCATTTGCAACGACCCACGTTTGACGATGATACGAGCACAGAAATGCAAATTGAAGATCTTACACAGTCTATCACTCATGTGAGTATAAAAATAAAATATCTTTTTGGCTATGAATGATGAAACAATGTTGGACAGGAATGGGATTTTTATTTTTCCATTTATTATTTAGCTTTTCTCCAATTGCCATCGACTTGTACAACAAATGCAAGGAAAGGGTCTTAGGGCACCATGGAGTGAGAGGAAACTGAAAGACAATGTTATCAAATCCATTGTGCAGTCATTACAAGAGCTTTCGGGCAATTTCCGATCTAGTCAAGGGAATTATTTGAGAAGTAAATAACTTTTATTGTTTAGATGTTTATTTTTTTACTAAACTTTCATTGGTATTGAGGACTAATCATGCTTATTTTGAATGAAACAGAAATCACTGCTCGAGAAGAGATGTCAAATAGATATTTTGAAATACCTGATTTTCTGACCGAGTCATCTCCGTATAATTATGACCAAGATTTTCTAGTTTCAGATGTAAGTATGCTTCAATAAAACAGCCCGAGTGTTACATTGTTCGTAATTCGTAAATCAGATTTCAATTTTTTGTAGACTGGTAACCTTCAAAGTCAGCAATGGACACAACAGCAATTATTAGCCTTGGAAGAAGAAAACGTTGGCTTGCAAGAACGTGAACATGAAGTACAACAAATTGTAAAATCTATTGTGGATCTCAATACGATATTTAGAGAGATAGCCATGATGGTAACAGAACAAGCTGGTATTGTAGACAGGATCGATTATAACGTCGAGAACACCCATGTTCGAGTTGAAGAGGGAGTGAAGCACCTTCAAAAAGCGGCCACCTACCAAACCCGAAATCGTAAATGCATATTTCTGGTATCCACTGTTATTTTAACGATCCTTCTCATCGTACTTTTAGTTGCATTTGCTTCATAAAGGCTCTATTTTATGTGGTAATCTCAACGTACCTGTTCCGCATGGCAAGAATGCATTTATTTATTAAGTTTAGGTCAGTTAGTCAGTCATTTGAAGCATTTCATTTCATAACATACTTGCCTAATTCCAAATGTGACCAATTAATTAAGTGATACTACTATCATAAACGTGTATTATAATTTATTAACTTTTAGTCAGTAAATTGTACTCCAACCAACTCCAAATAGGTATTACAAAACGGATTTATTAGTTTTTTCAATTCGTGTATAAAGTAAAAAGCTCTAGTAAACAGTAAATTAAAGCAACTGATTGGTTTGTTATTTGTTTGTATTATCAACAATGCATCCAATAGATGAGTGCATTTTTTTTTACCTTGTATGACTTTTCTGTTCAATAGGACTACATTCTTTAGGCCGAACGTTATATTATATACTATGATTGACCATTTTATATCTGAACCAAGAGTACACCACATCACTTATTTACTTACTGTCATATGAAATAAATAATAATCTATTCAATTCATTGGACACAACTGAGAAAACATTTGTACTAAAGCTAATAAACTTTTCCCACATTACTTCACGTAGACCTAAAAGCCGAAAAAATGTTGTCTCGTTAAGTACTAACAACTATACTATTTATATTGTGCAGATATAATCTCGATCACAGTAAATCAATACTGTGTGGAATTTGCCACTAACTAGAATCACCCAACAAAACAAGGTTTCATAATTTCACCACACACATCATAATACTGCTCACTAGCCAACCAATACCACTAGCTACATATATTTTGTAGTATCAGTATCAAATGCGACATTTATTACCGTAATAAATCTCTCATAAAGCTGTATAGATAGAGCATAGCATGCAAAAATAAAGTATTTGATCACTCCTACAAAGACTAACGCGTATTCACTAACTACTATTTAACATTACAGCAAATCATTTTTTAGTCCCGGTACAGGAATTAGGAATGTCATTTTCATATCAAACTATACAACATAATGTAAATAATAACTATGGAATAATCTTTATACTTATACCTTGCGATACACAAGTTAGCTTAAAAGTAGACTTTATCTAGATAACCTCCAAACATCAAAATATACTCCATAGTATCTGGAACCCATATTCCATGATAAAAACTAAGTACCTGGGATACGTGAACCGAACCAAACCTCTAAGTAAAATTAGATCCCTACAAGCACCATAGAACGTGATTATCATAGTAAGATAGTTAGTCAGTAGTCCGTCGAATATTTGGTATACTCTATCGATGGATGATTAAGGGCAACTTTTCCCCCTGTACTTGGTAGTATTTCGCCGTTCGTTCAAAACGACGATCCTACAAGTCAGTAAAGTAAACGACGTGCTAACGTGCTTCCTAAGAATTACCCACATTAACCATATACAACTATTACTAATTACATTCTTGGCACGAAGTCCAGTAAGTAGTGTCTTTAGGCCATCTAACCAAACGTGCCTTAACCCTAATACTTTCACTAGCCAACAAACAACGTTTAAAATAAGGGCACGGAATGTTACTTTACACACGAGCCATCCACAAATTAAAGTTCATTACTGTCTGACTATATACGCTAACATCTAATCAAAAACTAGACACAAGGTATTTATTAGAAAAGCTAATGAGAGCCGTTGGTTCTATAAGTACACAATAGACAATATTAATTTCACACTCCCCTCATCTGCATCCGCTCAACTACAATTTTTCGCTTAGTCACCTAAATAGTAGCTATTTAGATCCTAAAATTGCGCCATATAAAATACTATACAATCCATAGTAAATGACACCGTTTGTACAATTTGTTGCTGCCACTAACTAAAACACACAGTAATTAATTAGTTACTTAGAGCATAAAAGAAGACAAGAAGAGATTTTCAAAGAACCAGTGACATCCGTTTTTTTCATTTCAAAAAAACGTGTTGAACACGAACCACACCACAATGGCTAGCCGGGCTAACCCGTTTCGGTACCAGGTAGTGGTCTAGTGGTGAAAATAAAAACTGTTGTTTCTTGCTAAGAGAGCCAACATCCTTTCCCTTCCAGTCTTCTTCTTTGCCATCATACTTCCCTGTAAAAAAATATCAGTCAGTTAAGTTAGCCATATTGATTTTGTCTCAAGACTAACTAACCATAAGTAACTTAAATGCACGTACGATGCTTCCATAGAACTGTCCGTCAAAATGAAATCCAAAAGTTCCAATGGATTGCTACTAGTACTTCTGCTTCCCATTGTGGATTGAGCTCCACCAGTGCCCCGAACCCTGTGGGTTCCAGGGGAACCCTGAGTAGTGCAACTTTCCGGCTCCTTTTCCCTCCTGGGGGAATGATTGACAGTCAGTGGAGAGGTTTTGGTGTGCCGATGAGATTCTTTGGCTCCCATGGCAGAAGTGGTGGCAATATGAGGATCTTCATCAAAACTGTCTTGGAATCCCAAATTGTCAGTTCCAGATGGAGGGCCGACGCACAGATAATCTTCTTCCTCCTCTTGCTCATTGTCTTGTTCATCATCGGGATCGGGCTCACTAACCGCAATCCGAACGTCTGGCAGCAAACGGGGACTATTGGGGCAGCTGGGGATGGACTCACTGTGGGAACGACCTGGTTGCTCAGCTGTCGTCTCCAAGTCACTGATGGAGTGCAAAAGGGAATTTGTCGAAGATACACCAGATGAGCTACGAACACTTGTCATGCTTTCACAGCTACATGGTCGTGCGTGGATACACAAAAGGGAAAATAAAAGGCAAATGAAAATAACCATGCATTCATTCCATCCAGGCGGGTATAGTGAATGTTTGTAGCGCAACGGATAATAAAGCCACCTTTTTGTCAGATATACTGTGCAGTTACAGTTTGAATACAAAATACAACTGCATTGTAGATCTGTACAGTATAAGTGTATTTGTTACAAACTTTTGTTTGAGTTCATGCTGTCTTTGCTAAAAATCTTTCACACCATGCAACAAAAAAGAGGAAAAAGTTCGAGTTCAAATCATAATTCAATTCAATGCATTCACAATGGCGTCGAAAATAGGGACCACTACCATATTTCATATTCAACTCACTCAAAGTATACAGTCTGGCAGAAACACACACGCCGATTTTAACCAAAAAAACTGCCATACCTGAAAAATGGTCTATTCTGCCCATCACAGGACAATGAAGCATTCTGCTGTTTCTGATGTTGAGTTTGAGGTCCATAGTTCCATGACAATCTTTTATGAATAGCCGCATCTTTGTCCTTATTATTCTCTTTCTGTCAAATCAAAAAAATCCCATAAATCTAACCAGTTTCCACTCATTTCTTCTGCTATGTACTACTAACTATTCCAAACAGCTTGAACACTTGAATTTTTTCACTTTCTTTCCCTTTACCTTGATATCATCAATAGCTCCTGCAGTATAAAACCTTTTAGCATCTGCCCGGTTATTTCTACCAGCTCTGGGTTTCGTCATAGGACAATTTACAGGCGCACTTTTCACAAGCACAGCAGAACTATTGGCAGAGTGAGTTGGAGAAGTCACAGGAGGACGTACGGAACTCCAGCCGCCACAATTTTCCGCACTTATCGAGTCACCACTTTTCCGGAGCACATGAACATCTTCAGATTTGGACCGATGGAATCCAAAGCTGCCTACGTGAGCCGTCACTGGAGAACTGTCATCACTCGGTGGAGTAACCCCTAAGTAAGTAAGTAATAATACAGTAGAAATTGTCATCAACTATTCCGGCCACGAAGTCCACGCGTCAAAAAACTAACTAACTAACTTTAAGTGCACCGATGGTGAAGTTATCACGTCAAAAAGTAAAATATGCTTGGTCATGAGACCGTACTACTACCATTACAGTTAGTTAGTGATTCATATCACAGTCTTTCTTATTGTACTGGCTGCTGACTTGGCTGAAAGGAAGTAAGTACAGTGTACATGGCAAGTAATGATGATGACAAAAGGAAAGGAAAAAGGCCAGCAAAATATGAGCAAACGAAATAAAGGGTGAAAAATATTTTATCCTAGCTGCTAACTAACTACTGAACACAAATGTGACAAAATTCGGTCTCATTTCAGACATTACCTTATTTCATAATACTACAACCCACCATCGGTAGATGCATGCAATCAATGCAATGCAATGCAACTGTGAGCCAAATGCATCAAGTTACCACACAGCAATAAAAGTTCGGTACCAAAGTACCCATACGGCATTTTTCTGGCAAAAAAATAATTCTAGTTGAGAACAAGCCTACAGATTCAGTCTGGCACGGAAGTGTCAAGAATCCTAGTAAATTCAAAATTTGAGCCTCCAACGAGTTCAACATCGGCAAAATAAAAAATTTTGAATTCATAATCCCGACTCCCGACCAGTCGTCATCAAAACGCGTTGTGAAACTAACTTGTGACGTGAGTGGTGTAAATCAACTGATTCTAACTAACTAACTAACTTAATAGCTCACGTACGATACGTACCCCTAATCTGTGGCACAGCTACATCTAATGTAGCCATTTTCTCAGGACTAAGAACATTTTTCATCTTGAGTAATGGAGGATTCCTACTCTGAAGTAGAGCATGGGATCTCCGAAGACTTCGGGGTGACGGTGGTGGGTATGAGCTACCCCGGTGATGCGGACTCAAATAACATTTGGGCACAGCCAACGAATGATGGTGAGGATGATGACCATATGTCGGCAGAGATGATGAGTCTAGTGCACATGATAAGTTCGGCAGAGACTGACCTGATAAGTTTGGCGAAGGGATTTGTACCGAGAGTGTGTTTGGGGTTGGGGATTTGGACCGGAACAGCCGTCTGCAATGAACACAGAAAAGAGAAAGTCTGTATCACCTGAGTAAGTTTTTTTACTGTTCTATGAATTGAGTTGTTCCAATGATAAAAGCGTACAGTAATAGCATTTGGTGTGGATGCTTTTTTTTGCATCAATTCAGATGCAACACGCGTCCATGGGAAATTATATAATAATGTGATTTAGAAAAAGTTACGTTGCATGTCTCAGATCCAGTGTAGAGTATTATTATAAATAGTGGGTTTTATTTTTTCGTCTGGTGGGGCATAATGAATACAAATGTTGGCAACAAACGTGGCACACGATTTAATCAAGCATCGTAATAGGGGACATTGGTTTTCTACATTGGTATTCTGAAAGTTTAGCTAGTAAGCCCGGAAATATTACTGTTGGATTAGTTCCATTCAAAGTTCCGATATTGTCTAAGGAGTATAGCTTTTTACAGATTTTAAAACCTTTCAGACATTAAAAAAGCAAAAAACAAAGAAACCGGAGTTGAAGAATTTTTCTAGCTAGTTGTTAATATACTAACTGAACAGATTTTTGGTCCAAGATCAAAACATTCCTTCAACGATTTAAGTCAACCAGTGTATACAACCGAATCATTATTGAAAATTCAAACCTCAGCCATAATATGAGAGGAGAAAGTAAAACTACACTGAAAAATTTGTTTACCGATCCATTCTAGGTGATGTTGGTCGCATTGGTCCAGTTTCCACACTGTGTGATCTTCCCTTCATACCCATCCCATCAGTGCCTTCATCCGAACTTAAACTGGAACCACGAAGTTCTTGTTCCAGACTGATCGCTCGACTGGATATGTTTGATGCTTCGTTCATTTCCAATGAGCCGCTGAAACAGGGAAATTGACCATCATCATCATAAAATCCAAAGAAAGTAAAGCATTCTTTTCTATCTCCTGCCAATCATACTTACTTACTTCAATAATTCTATTACTACAAGAAAAAAACTTGTCTAGCCAAGCAAAATACAGTTGATTGAAGTAGGGCAAAACTGTAAGCTACGCTGTTAATTATTTAGAAGATACTGACGGAGCAAATATCAGATCTATCTAATGTACGTGTTTTATCCGAAAATACCCAACTTGACGAGAGATACAATGTAAAGATTCACTCCATTTTTGAAAGGCATTTAGATGTTTCTAAAAACTATCTAAAATTACACGAATTTAGACAAAATTTCTTATGCCATCGTACATATACCAAGCTAAGTAGATTTTGCAATTTTCTTCTACCCAATGCACATAAAAATCACAGAATATAACCAACCTATGGGAATGAACAAGACTGGACAGTTGACTGGCACGACTTGAGCCACCTCTCGGACTTCGGGAAGACAAATAAACCATTCCTGTGGTATCCTCTTCATCAAATGTCCCGTCTGCCTCTCGCTCCATAAAGCCCTATACAAAAAAGTAAATCACGTCACAAACTAAACACAATAACAAATGCAGTCCCTGCACACATTTTTATCCTACACCCACACAAAGCATAGCAAAACGATAAAAGAAACACAA
>Ga0210040_10004988_pt1 | contig 17058 bp, 10 predicted proteins | sample CryGeyCG12114_NA_FD_185462 | JGI IMG/M metagenome (GOLD analysis project Ga0210040, IMG submission 185462) | Groundwater microbial communities from aquifer - Crystal Geyser CG19_WC_8/21/14_NA (SPAdes) (version 2) | ecosystem: Environmental > Aquatic > Deep subsurface > Groundwater | place: USA... | reverse complement strand
GTTACGGGTGGGTTTTCGGTCGCGGAACTGCTCCAGCATGGGTAAGGCAAAACCGGCCGTTTTCCCGGAGCCGGTGGGAGCAATTCCCAATAGATCGTTTCCGGCCAAAATAGCCGGAATAGCCTGCGCCTGTATGGGATAAGGTTGTTGATATCCTTGCGCCTCAATGGCTTTGAGTAAAGGAGCAGATAAACCAAAAGCAGAAAAAGCCATAAATAATAATAAGAGATGAACTGGTATTTTACAAGTGCTTTAATAAGGTAAAGATACAGTTATTTATGGCAAAGGTGTAAGCTTAATCGGTTCAGCTTATTTTTAACGTTTGCCTTAAAATGTAAATAGATATGCAAATCAGATTGTTTTCACCTACCCTAATCTGTTCTGATAGGCGCTTATGAGCGCAGGAGCTATTTACTTTTTTAATTTATTTAGAATGGAGGCTTGATTTTATTTAAGCATATTTTCCCGGAACAATTGTATATTGCCGCTTTCCAATTGCTTCAGGCACCTACTTAAAATTGTTTTAAGTTCTATTTTGAAAAACTGCCATCATACGTTTCTAAATTCTGTATAAAATTATACTGCTTGGAAACCTAAAACTTGTTTTTACCGTTTAAGAAAATATTTAACAAAATTGATAAACAAATAAGTTAAAGTGGGAAGTGCGGTATCAACGGAAGATTTAATTAAAGAAACTGCTAAAAGAATTTTCTTTCAGCAGGGACACCTAAAAGCCACTACCCAGGAAATTGCAGATGCGGCCAAGGTGAATCGGGCTTTAATTCATTACTACTTCCGGAGCCGGAACCTGCTTTTCGATAGAGTATTGCAGGAAGCCATGACGGGTTTTATGCACCAGGTACTATCTGTTCTGGAGTCGGAAGCCTCTTTTAAAGAAAAGATTGGCATTTTCATCCAGACTTTTATAAGTATGACGGCCGAGTTTCCTTATTTACAGAATTTTATAGTTACCGAAATGGTGAAACAGCCGGATAAAATGACCGTTTTCCACCCGCAACATTTAGATAAAGTAGCTGAAAAATTAAAAGAAGAATTAAATCAGGAGATAAAAAACGGAGCGGTTGCCCCTACTACGCTCGAACATTTTATTGTAAATATAATGTCGTTGTGCAGCTATCCTTTTATAGCCCAGCCTATTATCCAAACCATTTTTAATCTAAACCAACAAGCTTACCAGCAGTTTCTGCAGGAGCGAAAAGAAATAATTTTTAACATTATTTTCAAAGAAAATACTTAAAACTTTTTTTTGTCTTACGTTTAACAAAATTGTTAAATACAAAAGTTAAATCTATTCAGTAGTTTATAAATAGTTTGTACAAATAAGTTATCAGCACAAATCTGATTATATGAAAAAGTTAGAAAATAAAGTAGTTTTTATTACCGGTGGCAATTCCGGTATTGGTAAAGCTTGCGCCGTGGCTGCAGCCCAGGAAGGAGCTAAAGTAGTGATAGCCGATTTAGTTAAAGCCGATCACACCGAAACCATGCAAGAACTGCAGGCTTTTGGTGGTGAAAAGTTGTTTGTAGCTATTGATGTGGCCGATGCGGAAAGCGTAAAGCAAGCCATTAACGCTACCGTTGAGAAATTTGGGCGCTTAGATGTGGCCCTGAACAATGCTGGTATTGGCGGACCTTACTCCGGTATTCACGATATGGACGAAAAAACCTGGGAAAAGATTATTCAGATTAACCTTAACGGCCAGTTTTACTGCGTGAAATACGAACTACAGCAATTCCTGCAGCAGGGTGGCGGCCTAATTGTTAATATGTCGTCGCTGGCCGGCTTAAAAGCAGAACGTGGCCTGGCTCCTTACACGGCGGCCAAACACGGTTTGCTGGGTCTGACCAAAAATATTGCGGTGCAATACGCCGATAAAAATATCCGGGCTAATGCCATTTGTCCGTACTACATCGAAACCCCTTTATTGAGCGCTATTCCGGAAGAAATTCATAAACAATGGGAAGCCGGTACGCCGGCCCACCGTTTAGGCAAACCCGAAGAAGTAGCCAAAGCCTTTATTTTCCTGGCTTCCGACGATTCTAGCTACTGCAACGGTACGCATATTGCCATTGATGGCGGTGCCCTGGCTTAAATTGGTTTGTTCACGCAAACTCAAATTATAACTAAGACTACTTTGGTGGAGAAAACCAGGTGCCTTGCCACTGGCTTTAGCTAGTGACTTGTAATACCTCCTGCTAAAGCAGGAGGTATTACAAGGTTCACTCAAACCGCTGAACCCAAAAATATTTTGCGTAAGCTCAGTTAAAATTTACAAGTCTTTTTTGTTGAATTATCTTTAACAAAATAGTTAAACATTAGTATTAAATACCTATTTAAAAACCGTATTCAACGCAAAGCACACCGCCGTAAAACCAATATATTTAAGTCTTTAGTAATCATGAAACAAACCGAACTTAGATTGTTAATGTGCCTGTCCTTGATTCTTATCCTGGCGGCCTGCAACCGTTCGAATAATAGCGAAAACCAGGCTAACCCAACCACTGAAAACAGACCTGCTGTTGTTACGGTACTGGTATCCCCGGTTAAAAACACTTCCGAAACCGGCCTGATAACCTTAAGTGGCGCTACCGAACCCGAAACAACTGTGGATATAGGTTTTATGGTAAGCGGTAAGGTAAACCAGGTAAACGTGCAGGAAGGGCAAAACATAAAATCCGGGGCTTTAATCGCCAGCCTCGACCCTACTGATTACCGTTTGGGAGTAGACATTGCCAATGCCAACGTAGCGCGGGTGCAGGACGAATACAATCGCTTAAGCATTTTAAACCAGCGGGGCAGTATTGCCCCAGCCGATTACCAGAAGGCCGTTATAGGTTTGCGGGAGGTAAAAGCTCACCAGAAATTAGCGGCTAAAAACCTGCGCGAAACCCGGCTCTACGCTCCTATTTCGGGTATTGTGGCCCGCCGTGGCGCCGACCCCGGTGAAATTATATCCCAGGGCATGCCACTTTTTTCTATTGTCGATATTCAGCCGATTAAAGTACGGGCTTCGGTGCCGGAATCAGAAGTTGGTCAGGTAAAAACCGGTCAGCCGGCAGAGGTTTATATATCAGCGCTCGATTCTACCTTTACCGGCAAGATATCCCTCATTGGGGCCGTAGCCGACCCGGCTTCCCGGACTTACACCGTTAAAATAGATTTGCCCAACCCCAACGCTGCTATCCGGCCCGGCATGGTGGCCGAAGCCCGGCTGCCAGCCGCTCAGAAGATAAATGCTTTAGTAGTACCCGGCGAAGCCATTCTGCGCGACCCCGACCAGGCTACTTACGTGTTTGTAGTAGACCAACAAAAAAGCCAGACGTTCCGCCGCAACGTTACCGTAGGCCGGTTTTACGGCAACAACATCGAAATTACTTCGGGCTTGACCCAAAACGACCTGGTGGTTACCGGTGGCCAACAAAGGTTAAATGATGCTGCCCGCGTGCAAATAAAGGAGGATATCAGATAATGAACGTCGTTAAATCATCGCTGCGCTATCCGCAGATAACCCTTACCGTTTTATTCTTGGTTTTTACCGTGGGCGTATATTCTTTACTGACTATGCCGCGGCGCGAAGACCCCCAAATTACCATCCGCACCGGTTTGGTGTTGGCTTTTTATCCCGGCGCTAATTCGGCGCAGGTAGAAGACCAGGTTACCCGCAAACTGGAGCAATACCTGTTTAGCTTTGCCGAAGTGCGCAAAGACCGCACGTATTCCACTACCCGCGACGGCGCCGTAGTTGTTACCGTAGAACTGGAAGAATGGGTAAAAGACCCGGATATATTTTGGTCGAAGCTGCGCCACGAATTAAACCAGGCCAAAGTACTGGATTTACCCAAAGGCGTACAGGGGCCCATTGTCAACACTGATTTTGGCGACACCATTGCCATGCTCATCGGGGTGCAATCGAATAATTTAAGTTACAGCGAATTGCGCGATTATAGCCAGAAAATAGAAGATGGTTTGCGCACGGTGCAGGGCGTTTCGAAAATAAAGCGCTACGGCGAACAAAAAGAACAGATAGTTATTTCTTCAAGGTCGGAGAAACTGGCGCAATACGGCCTTAAATTACCGCAGGTTATCCAGGTGCTGCAGGCCCAGAATGCCATTAGCCCCACCGGCAATGTTACCACCAACGAAGCCCGTGTACCTTTGTACGCCCAAGGTTATTTCGCTACCGAAAAAGAAATTGCGAACCAGATTGTGGGCGCCTCTCCTACCGGTCAGGTTATCCGCATCAGCGAGGTAGCCGATGTAAAACGGGAGTACGCCGACCCCACCACCCAAATTAGCGTGAACGGACAGAAAGCCCTGATGATTTCGGTGGAAATGCAGGAAGGCAATAATATTGTAAAATTCGGCGACGAAATAAACGCGAAACTAAACCAAATCGCCCAAAACCTGCCCAGCAATATTAAACTAAGCACCATTGTAAACCAGCCCCAGGTAGTGGAAGAAAGCGTGGGTAATTTTATTCACGAATTTCTTCTGGCTATTATTTCGGTTGTTATTGTAACCGTATTGCTTTTGCCCTTACGTATCGCGTCGGTAGCGGCTATGGCTATTCCGGTTACGGTAGCAGTAACCTTTGCTTTGCTGCATGTTTTTGGCATTGAGCTGCACCAGGTATCACTGGCCGCCCTGATTGTGGTGCTAGGCATGGTGGTGGACGATGCTATTGTGATTGCGGATAATTACGTGGAGCTCCTGGACGAAGGCGTGGAACGCTGGACTGCCGCCTGGCGCAGCGCCAGCGATTTGGTGGTGCCGGTGCTCACGGCTACCGTTACCATTATTGCGGCGTTTTTACCTATGGTTATACTAACGGGTTCGACCGGCGAATTTATTTATGCTTTACCCATAACGGTTACCATTGCTTTGGCCGCCTCGTTTGTGGTAGCCATGTTCCTGACGCCTTATTTATGCTACAAATTCATCAAAACCGGATTACACCAGCCTAGCGCTCCCGGTACTGTTTCCGCCGATAAAAAGAAAAAGAAATCGCTCCTGGACCGGATGCAGCAAATGTATAACAATGCGCTGGATTGGTGCATGCGTTACCGCCGTACCACCATTACTGCTTCGGTGTTATCGGTAGTGCTGGCCGGCGTATTATTCTTGTTTCTGAAACAAAAGTTTTTTCCGGCGGCCGAACGCAACCAGTTTGTAGTGGAAGTCTGGCTGCCAACCGTCACCAAACTAGCCCGCACCGAACAAGCCGTAAACACCATCGAAAAGGTACTGCAACAAGACGAACGGGTGGTAAATTATGCTTCTTTTGTGGGCACCAGTGCGCCGCGCTTTTACTACAATTTTTCGCCGGAGCCGCCGGTAACCAATTTTGCCCAGTTGCTCATCAACACCCATACCAACGCCGAAACGGAAGACCTAGCCGCCGAATTACAAAACAGTATAAACAACCTGGTACCCGGCGGTCGGCCGCGCGTACGATTAATGCAGCAGGGTGCCCCCAGCGTAACGCCAGTGGAGGTCCGGATTGTGGGCGATGATTTGAGGCAATTAAAACGCATCGGGACGCAGGTGCAAGAAATACTGGAGAAAACTAAGGGCAGCCAGATGGTTTACGCCAATTTTCAGGAAGATTATTACGGCGTGGGTATTACTTTAAACAACGAAGCCAACAGACTGGGTTTTACCACCTACGATGTGGCCTCCACCATTTACACCGGTTTTGCCGGGGCGCCGGTTTCCACTATGTGGGAAGGAGATAACCCGGTAAATATTGTGCTACGCCTGGACGAAGAAAGTCGCCGCAGTTTTAACGACCTTGGCAATACGTACCTGACCTCGCCGGTTACGGGCGCACACCTGCCGCTGCGCCAAATTGCCAATTTGCAGCCGCAGTGGCAAACCGGCCGCATTATGCACCGCAACGGCGTGCGCACGCTTACTATTCACAGCGAAGTAGCACCGGGAGCCCTGGCTTCCGAAATCCTGAAGAATATCCAACCCCAAATTGCCGAATTAGATTTACCGGCCGGTTACCGCATTGAGTACGGCGGCGAAGACGAAAACCGGCGTACCACTTTCAGCCAAATGGTAATGGCCTTAGGTATCAGTATTGTGGCCATTTTTATGATTTTGTTGTTCCAGTTCCGGAACCTGAAAGAATCTTTACTGGTGATGGCTTCTATTCCGCTAAGCTTATTCGGAGCCTTATTCGGTTTAATTATTACCAGCAACCCGTTTGGTTTTACCGCTTTCATCGGCTTAATCAGCTTGTCGGGAATTGTGGTGCGCAATGCTATAATCCTGGTCGATTACGCAAATGAACTCATCCGGCACGGTATGGATATTCCTACGGCCGCCGCCGAAGCCGGTAAACGCCGCCTCCGCCCAATATTCTTAACGGCCATGGCCGCCGCTATTGGGGTGTTGCCCATGATATTATCCGGCTCACCGTTGTGGAGTCCACTGGCCAGTGTTATTGCAGTGGGCGTGGTGTTCTCAATGGTAATGGCGCTGCTGGTAGTACCGGTATTATTCGCCACTATCATCAAACCTGCGGATAAAGCAGATATGATAGATGCCAGTAAAGCTACAGCAAAAAGTGAGGCCCACGCCTAAACAGGCCAGACATTTAGATTAGAGTAACATATCAAATATTATTCAATAAAATAATATAAATGAATGCATTATATAACAATCAAGAAAGTAAAGAACTGAAAAATTACCGTTTGCAATTCTTTATTTCCCAACGTTTAAAAAGGGGAAATTTAATGAACGTACTTTTACCAATGTTGCTTCAGCTTCTAACCCAACAATTTATTTGGGCTCAGGAAGTACGTACCCTTACCCTAGCGGAAGCCAAAGAACTGGCGGTGAAACAAAACCGCTTACTGGGTATTGCCCGCGAAAAGGTAAACGAAAACGAACAAAAAGTTACCGAAGCCCGCAGCCGGCAATTCCCCCTGATTTATGCTACCGGCGGCTACGTTTATAATGGCGTAACGCAAGACGTGGTGCTGCCGCAAGGTGCATTGGCTTACAATTCGGCTAACGGTATTGTGGTGCCTCAGGCCGATTTTCCGTTGCTGCAAAGCCGGCATAATTTAGTGACCGGCAACGTACTGGCCCTACAGCCCATCAGTCAGTTAGGTAAAATCCGGACCGGCGTTAAGGTAGCGCAAAGCGACGTCGAAATTGCCAAAACCCAAGTAAGTAAAGCGGAGCAGGACGTGCGGCAAGGCGTTGAAAAACTGTATTTCGGTATGCTGATTGCCCAAAAACAACAGGAAGAAGCCCAACTGAATATAAAATTAAGTGATACCCGGTTGTACGACGTTGAAAGTGCTTTACTGGCGGGTAAAACCGATATCACCAACAAAGTAGGTTTACAGGCCGACCGGGCCAACCAGGAACAAAGGCTATTGCAAATTCAGAACCAGCTGGAAGATTATACTTATGATTTGCACGAAGCCCTGGGTTTACCCCAAACAATGCGCCTGCAATTGGCCGCTTTACCGAAATCTGCTATTAATCTGCAACCGCTGGAAAGTTATGCCCAACAAGCTCAAAATCAGAATATCGACGTTCAGTTGGCGAACCAAAACATTCAGAAAGCGGAGTATGGCGTGGCCGCTGCGCGAAGAGATTATATCCCGAATATAAGTGCCGTGGGCGGTTACACGCACCAAAGTGTTATTACCATTTTGCCGCAAGACAATTATTTTGTCGGTTTACAGGGCAACTGGAATATTATTGATTTTGGTCGGCGCCGGTCGGTACTGAACCAACGCCGCTCCCTCCGGCAGCAAGCCGAAGAGAACCTGCAATATATCCGCGAACAGGCCTTAGGTCGGGTAGAAAAAGCTTACCGCAAAGTAAACCAAGCGCAGGCGCTGGTAACCGTTGCCCAAAAAGCCGTGCAATACCGGAGCGATGAACTGAAGTTGAAAAATGACCGCCGCGCTGCCGGCCTGAATTTACCCCGCGATGTAATGGAAACCCAGGCTGTATTAGCCAAAGCCGAAGCAGATTTATTTTCGGCTCAACTTAATTACCGTTTGGCTTTATCGGAGTTGGAAGCTGCCGCCGGGATTCTGGAGTAATATATTGCTTAGGTTTAGCGGACTTACCCATTTGTAGTCTTTTTTATATGGATACGGTCTTGCTAATTTCAGTACCTGTTTCATTAAGCCATAAACCTGCGTTTTGGTTTGCCCCGTACGTGGACGATCGCGCCAGCTAAGAGTTAATTAAATTTTTTTTCTAAAACCATTAACCGTGTAAAAATGAGCTTTCTGAGTAATTTAGTGATAACAGGCATGCGCTTAGCCAATTTAAAGGGCCGGCTAAAACATGATACCTTATTAGATTTACAAAAATTTAGTTTGCCGGAGCCTCCTGCCAATGTTACTAAAAATTTAAAAACCGAAAAAATAGATATTAATGGGGCCAAAGGAGTTTGGCTGAACAAACAAAATGCCTGGCATGGGGTGCTGGTTTATCTACACGGTGGTGGCTACATTGTTGGTCCGTTAAAAGCCCAGTGGGAGTATATTGCCCGCTTAGCCCGTACTACCGATATGGCGGCGCTGGTGATAGATTACAAACAACTGCCCCTATACGCTTTTCCGGCCGGCTTAAACAATGTCATGACTATTCTCACCACATTGCAGGAAAATGGCGGTTTACCAGCAAAATGGTTTCTTTTAGGTGATAGTGCGGGTGGCGGTTTGGCCCTAGCAACCTGCTACCAATTACGGGATAAAGGAAATTTGCTTCCGCAAAAATTAATATTAATGTCCCCGTGGTTGGATATAAATATGAGTAATCCGGCCTTTGCCTTCACCGCCGATGCAGACCCGATGCTTTCCTTATCCGGCATCCGGCAAACTGCCGCTGACTACATCCGTGACGATAACCCTAGTAATCCGCTTATTTCTCCCGTTTTCGGCGATGTAGAGGGCTTACCGCCTACTCTTTTGCAGGTAGGCACTTCCGAAATTTTCCTGTGGGACAACCGGAAACTTTGTTTAAAGCTGCTGGATGCCCAGGTGCCGGTGCAATACGAAGAATATCCGCAGTTATTCCACGTCTTTGTAATTTTTCATTACTTGCTCGAAGCTAAAAAAGCTTTTCAATCGCAAGTTGATTTTTTGTTAAAACGCCCGGCCTGAAAGAGCCATATATTGTGCACCGTTTCGCAAACTGAAACTTTTAAAATTTTTTAGCAGCTATTTACCGGCACCTGCCTTTAAGTGTGTGCCGGTATTCTGCTTTCTATATAAGCAGGATTGATACATTTTCATTCCTGGTTCATCTGCTGTGATTACTATATACTTCGGCAATCCTATAAGCAAACCTTACGTTTACTAGAAAGAGGCGAAATAATGTTTATCTTCGCTGTTTAATTGCTTATAAAAACTTGATTTACCGGCATGTCACTAGTTAAGACCGAAGTATATAAACCCGTTCATCATATTCGCATAGTTACCGCCGCTTCTTTATTCGACGGGCACGATGCCGCTATTAATATTATGCGCCGCATTATTCAGGCTTCCGGGGCGGAGGTAATTCATTTGGGCCATAACCGCTCGGTGCAGGAAATAGTAGATTGTGCCATTCAGGAAGATGTACAAGCCATTGCGCTTACCTCCTACCAGGGCGGCCACCTGGAGTATTTTAAGTACATGTTCGATTTACTAAAAGAGCGCGGCTGCAGCCACATCAGGATTTTTGGGGGCGGCGGGGGCGTAATTTTGCCTGCCGAAATAGCAGAACTACAAGCTTACGGTATTGCCCGCATTTACTCCCCCGATGACGGCCGATCTATGGGCCTGCAAGGCATGATCAACGACATGCTGCAACGCTGTGATTTCCCGACCGGCCAAAACCTGAACGGCGAAGTAAAACACTTGCGCGAGAAGGACGCCAAATCCATTGCCCGTTTAATATCAGCCGCCGAGAATTTCCCCGAAGAATACGAAAAAGTAAAAGCTCAGCTTTTACTTTTCGAACCAAATCAAACAACGAATAACGAACAACAAACAACAACCCCTGTTCTGGGCATTACCGGTACGGGCGGGGCTGGTAAATCAAGCTTGGTAGATGAATTAGTGCGGCGTTTTTTACACGATTTCCCGGAGAAAACCATTGCCATTATATCCGTCGATCCTTCGAAACGCAAAACCGGCGGTGCGTTATTAGGCGACCGCATCCGCATGAATGCCATCAGCAACGAGCGGGTATATATGCGCTCATTAGCTACCCGGCAAAGTAACCTGGCCCTAAGTAAATATGTGCAGGATGCAGTAGATATTGTAAAAGCCGCCGATTTTGATTTGATTATCCTGGAAACTTCCGGTATCGGCCAGTCCGACACGGAAATTGTGGAGCATTCGGATTTAAGCTTGTACGTAATGACGCCGGAATACGGAGCCGCTACCCAACTCGAAAAAATTGACATGCTGGACTTTGCCGACGTAATTGCCTTGAATAAATTTGACAAACGTGGTGCCTTGGACGCCCTGCGCGACGTAAAAAAACAATACAAGCGCAACCACCAGCTCTGGGATACGCCCGACGATGAAATTCCGGTTTTTGGCACCATTGCCTCCCAGTTCAACGACCCGGGCATGAACCAGCTATACGGGGCTATTATGCAAAGAATAGCAACTAAAACGGGCGTTGCATTTCCTTCGAATTTGATAACTACCGGCGAAACTTCGGAGAAAGTTTATATTATTCCGCCCAGCCGGACCCGCTACCTTTCCGAAATTTCCGAAACCAACCGCCATTATGATAAATGGGTATTGGCCCAGTCCGAAATTGCCCAGCAACTCTATAGCCTCCGGAAATCGCAGGAAGCCATTACGGGCCTGCCCTTAGAAAATAAAGAAAGCTTAACCACCCAATTAAATACTGCTTACACCGAACTGGAACTGCAACTGGACGGCCAGAACAAAAAACTGCTGGATAAATGGCCGGAAAAAGTAAAAGCTTATAAAGACGAAGACTTTATATTTAAGGTGCGGGATAAGGAAATCCGGATTAAAACCCATACTCAATCTTTATCGCAGCTAAGTATTCCGAAAATTGCTTTGCCGCGCTACGAGGCCTGGGGCGATTTACTTAAATGGAATTTGCAGGAAAACGTACCCGGCGAATTCCCCTACACCGCCGGCGTGTTCCCGTTTAAACGCGAAGGCGAAGACCCGACCCGTATGTTTGCCGGCGAAGGCGGCCCCGAACGAACGAACCGGCGCTTCCATTACGTCAGCTTAGGCATGCCGGCCAAGCGTTTATCCACCGCTTTCGATTCGGTAACGCTTTACGGGGAAGACCCCGACTATCGGCCCGATATTTACGGCAAAATAGGTAACTCGGGCGTATCGGTGTGCTGTTTGGACGATGCTAAAAAACTGTACTCGGGCTTTAACCTCGCCGATCCTAAAACCTCCGTATCCATGACCATCAACGGTCCGGCGGCTATCTTAACCGCTTTCTTTATGCACGCGGCCATTGACCAACAGTGCGAACTTTATGTTAAACAGCATCATTTAGAGGAAGAGGTAAATCAAATAATAGAAGCAATATTCCGGGCCAAGGAACAAGCGCGGCCTGTTTACCAGGGAGCTTTACCAAACGGCAACGACGGCCTGGGTTTAATGCTGCTGGGTGTGACCGGCGAAGATGTTTTACCGCCGGCTGTTTACAAAGAAATCAAAGCAAAAACGTTAGCCTCCGTGCGCGGCACCGTACAGGCCGATATATTAAAAGAAGACCAGGCCCAGAATACTTGTATTTTCAGTACCGAGTTTTCGTTGCGCCTCATGGGCGATGTGCAGCAATATTTTATCGATAAAAACATCCGTAACTTTTATTCGGTATCTATTTCGGGCTACCATATTGCCGAAGCCGGGGCGAACCCAATTTCTCAGTTAGCCTTTACTTTAGCCAATGGCTTTACTTTTGTAGAATACTACGCCAGCCGCGGCATGGACATTAATGCTTTTGCGCCTAACTTATCGTTCTTCTTCTCCAACGGTATTGATCCGGAATACGCCGTAATTGGCCGCGTAGCCCGGCGCATTTGGGCCAAAGCCATGAAACTAAAGTACGGAGCCAACGCCCGGTCGCAGATGTTAAAATACCACATCCAAACTTCCGGCCGTTCGTTGCACGCCCAGGAAATTGATTTTAACGATATCCGCACCACTTTACAAGCTTTATACGCCATCTACGACAACTGTAATTCGCTCCATACCAATGCGTATGATGAAGCTATTACCACGCCCACCGAAGATTCGGTGCGCCGGGCCATGGCCATTCAGTTGATCATCAACCGCGAATTAGGTTTGGCGAAAAACGAAAACCCCTTGCAAGGTGCCTTTATCATTGAAGAACTTACTGATCTGGTAGAAGAAGCAGTATTGCTGGAGTTTGACCGTATTACGGAACGCGGCGGCGTCTTGGGTGCGATGGAAACAATGTACCAACGCGGCAAAATTCAGGAAGAAAGCCTTTATTACGAAACCCTAAAGCACACCGGCGAATACCCGATTATCGGGGTAAATACCTTTTTAAGCAGCAAGGGTTCCCCTACTGTTGTTCCGTCGGAGGTAATCCGGGCCACCGAAGAAGAAAAGCAATACCAAATAAATATGTTGCAAAGTTTACACCAACGGCACGCCGATAAAAAAGAAGCGGTGTTAAGCCAACTGCAGGAGGTGGCTATTACGAACGGGAATATTTTTGCAGAACTGATGGAAACGGTTAAATACCTGTCGTTGGGGCAAATTACCCATGCTTTATTTGAAGTAGGCGGACAGTACCGGCGCAATATGTAAGGAAATAAGCATTTAAAATAGAATCTTTATATCATAAAGGCATCTATAAATTCGTAATAAAAATAAGCATCTTCATTAATGTTAAACAGATATTAACTTAAATGCTTAATTAGTAATGTTTTAATAATACTAAGATTAGCATAGCAATATTATTTTGCATATATTTATAGAAGAATTTAAAGGTCTCGACCATGAAAAAAATAACGACCATTTCTTCACTGCTGCTATTAGGATTAGGAACACTAGGATTTTTGGTTAAAACCTGGGTAACGCCAGAAGATATTCACCTGAACCTGGGAGATGAAGACATTCATCTGTATTTATAGGACTGCAACAAAACAGCCACCCGCTTCAGAAACGGGTGGCTGTTTTACTTTTATTAACAATCAAACAAGACAATTAATCTGCTAATTCACCGTAATGCAATATTAAAAGTAATAGCAATGCTCCATTTAATGTACATCTACCGGCACTTTCACATTTTTCTTGAACTTCTGCAGATACAGTAAAGGAATAGAGCACAACATAATCATACCGGATACCCAATAAGCATCGTTGAAACTAAGGAGCATGGTTTGTTTAATAACTGTACCCTCTATTGCCCGGTAGGCAGCTTGCTGCGCATCTAGTAAAGAATATCCTTTGGATACAAAATTTTGGATCATGCCGTTAAACCGCTCTAAAAATGCCGGGTTGTATTCCGTAATATTAGGAAGTAAATTATTGCGGTGAGCACCTTGCCTGACGTGAATAAGCGTGGTGAGCAGGGCAATACCAAAGGAACCGCCCAGCTGCCGCATCATGTTATTTAAGCCGGTGCCCTGCCCTATTTCTTTGCCTTTTAAATCCTGAATAGCCAGGGTAGTTAAGGGCACAAACAATAAAGCCATACCAATGCCCCGGATAGCCAGCGGCCAGAAGAAATCGTGTGTACCCGTTTGCAAGTTAGAAGTAATCAGCATTTGCGAGAAAATAAAGAACAGCAGCATTCCGATAGTGGCCATAAACTGGGCTGGTACGCCACGCTGCAACATTTTGCCGATAAAAGGCATCATGGCAATGGTAAATAAACCGCCAGGCAGTAACAATTCACCAGTCTGCCGAGCCGTAAAGCCCAGTAATGTCTGACAGAAAACCGGAAAAACAAACATAGAGCCATATAAACCCAAGCCCAGCACAAACGAAGTAAACATACCCACGCTGAAACTGCGGTGCCGCATTATTTTAAAGTTTACAATGGGATGTTGGTAAGTAGTTTCGCGCCAGATAAATAACATGGCGCCAACAACAGAAGTAAAGGTTAAGAGCAGAATATAAGGCGCGGCAAACCAATCTTCCGACTCACCTTTTTCCAGAACCGTTTGTAAACTACCCACGGCTGTTGCTAAAAATAATATTCCCCACCAATCAATGGGTTTATCTTTGCCATCGCGCGGAGTGGCCGGCACAAAAGTATAAGTAGCAAAGGCCGCTAATGCGCCTACCGGAATATTTACATAAAAAATCCAGGGCCAGGCAAAATTATCGGTAATATAGCCGCCCAGCGTGGGGCCAATAGTTGGGCCTACTACAGCTCCTAACCCAAATAAAGCTGTAGCAGTGCCCACTTGCTCGGGAGGCCAGGTTTCCAGTAAAATTGATTGGGAAGTAGATATCAATCCACCTCCGGCCAAGCCTTGTAAAATCCGGAAAAGAATCAGTTCTTCTAAGGTAGTGGCATTGCCGCAGAGAAAAGACGCAATGGTAAACACAATAATAGAGCCCAAAAAGTAATTTTTACGTCCGAAGAAGCTACCTAACCAGCCCGACATGGGCAGAATAATTACGTTTGCTACCCCGTAGCCGGTGGTAATCCAGGCAATATCCTCCAGGGTAGCGCCCAGATTACCCTGCATTTGCGGAATAGATACGTTTACAATAGTTGTATCGATCAGTTCCAGTAAAGCAGCCGTAATTACCGTAATGGTAATCACCCATTTTTTTAAACCTTGTTCTGCCATGCTTTTATTCTTTCGTGCGTACCGAAACCACCACACTCATACCTGGGCGCAACTTCTGCATTAATTCTTTATTGGCCTGCAATTTAATTTTTACCGGTACCCGCTGTACTACTTTCACAAAGTTGCCGGAAGCATTATCGGGAGGTAATAAGGAGAATTTAGCTCCCGTGGCCGGGGAAAAGTTATAAATTTCCCCAAGAATTTTTTCGTCCGGGAAAGCATCTACGGTAATCTCCGCTTTTTGCCCGGCCCGTAAATTTTCCAGTTGGGTTTCTTTAAAATTAGCCGTTACATACAAGCTGTTATCGTTTACAATGGCAAATAAACTTTGCCCCGGTTGCACCAGTTGACCTTTCTGCACGTTCTTTTTCGAAGCAATACCACTGGCCGGTGCTTTAATATCGGTATAAGATAATTGCAAGCGGGCAAAATCTATATCCGTTTGGCGTTGTTCTACGCCGGTGCTGGTAGCAGTTAATTGCGAACGGGTAGTTCCCACCTGCTCCTGAGCAGCTCGGTATTGTCCTTGGGCGGCATCTAAAGCCGCCTGGGCTACATCGCGTTGGGCACGAGCCTGATCGTATTGTTGTTGCGTAATAGAACCGTCTTTTATAAGATTGGCGTAGCGCGCAAAATCATTTTCGGCCTGCGATAAGCGGGCCCGCGCTGATTCTACATTAGCCCGAGCGGTACTAATATTAGCGGAAGTAGCCGTTATCTGGGCGCGCGACACCCCAATATTCGCACTGGCTCCCCGTTGGGCCGCTAAAGCTTGTTCTACCCTGATTTGGTAATCCCGGTCGTCCAGCTTAACTAAAACCTGGCCCTGGCTTACGTGCTCATTTTCTTCGAACATTAAAGAATCCACGTACCCTCCTACCCGGGCTACTACCGGACTGATATCTGCATCTATCTGGGCATCATCGGTATCTTCGTGCTTGCTCAAATACATATATTCGCGCACGCCCCAGACGGCGCCAATAACCAATATGAGTCCCAGAATAATAGGAACGATCTTATTAGATTTCTTTTTCTCTTTTATTTCCTTTTCCATTAGTTGTATTAATTATTTCTGATTTAAAGTTCCGGTTGATTTAAGTAAAGTAAAATAAGCCAATCCAGCATCGGCCCGGGCCAGCTCCATGTTTACCAGCGCGGCATAAAGTTGGGATTGGGCGTCTACCCGTTCAGTAGCGGTAGCTACATTATTGGTATAGCGCGATTCCATGGTCTTATCGTTTTCCTGCGCTTGCGCCACCGCGGTTTGTAAAATCCGGATCCGGTTTTGAGCCTGCACGTAATTCTGAAAAGTTTGATTTACTTCGGTCTTAATCTGGTCGGTGCGTAAGTCGCGGCTAATAGTTAATTGCTGCCGTTGAATTTTGGCTTCATTTACCCGGTTTTTATTCAGCCAGAGATTATCGAAATTCCAGGCAACGGTGGCTCCAGCCGTAAAAGGCAGTAAATAACTGTTGGCCGGCGGTACAAAAGCACCGCTGGGATTAATGTAATACATATTGGCTCCTAATAGCACCGTGGGCAAGGTATTGGCCTTTACTGATTTTACATTGTTATCGGCGGCCCGGCCTTGTAGTTCCAGCGTTTTAATTTCCAGGCGGTTAATCAATGCTGTTTCCTGGTAAGTGGCTACGGGTGTGGCCTGGCCATCGGGAGTTTGCAGTTCCGTTACTACCAAATCCGAGCTTTCGGGCAAACCCAACATTATATTCAGGTTATATACCACTACTTTCCGGTTGGTTTCCAGGTCGGCGCCATTTAACTCCACGTTGCTACGCTGCAACTGAAAACGTAATACATCATTGCGGGTAACAATGCCCTGCTCCAAAAAGCGCTGCGATTGTTTTATCTGCCGGTCAACTGCTTCGAGGTTTTGGGCAATTACTTTCTGGCTTTGCTGCAGTTTATACAAATTAAAGTAGGCGCTGGTAATATTGTAAACCAGGTCTTCCTTATCTTTTTCCGCATCGAGCCGGGCCACCTGGGTTAGTAACTCCGTTGATTCTTTCGCATATTTAAGTTTATTACCGGCAAATATTATTTCCTGCAGGGCCGCCGTACCAATAAATGCTTCGGCTCTTTTGGGTAAATAAAAAGGTTCGGCACCTTTAGCAGCCTGAAACGTGTTGGTCGGAATTTCGGCGTGATTATAGGTATAACTCACACTGCCGGTTGGCAGGCGGCTATCCAGGGTTTGTTG